>ERZ791631.250-NODE-250-length-56714-cov-5.305565_pt1 | contig 56714 bp, 44 predicted proteins | sample MGYA00509961_ERZ791631 | MGnify/ENA primary metagenome ERZ791631 (study PRJEB30046, sample SAMN00715248) | human gut metagenome | study: EMG produced TPA metagenomics assembly of the A metagenome-wide association study of gut microbiota in type 2... | reverse complement strand
TTAGGTGGAAAGATCTCGTTGCGTCAAAGTGAAAATTTACGCTTGCGTCTGAGAATTGATCGCGACAAACATATTGAAGCCTGTCGTCTGTACGCGAAAGACATCGCTAAAAATCCTTCCACTTATCGCTGGTTCATGGAATGGTCGATGCACCTGCCCCATGAGCTTATCGCTCCGGTGTTCAAACATCTGACGGACGCCGACATTTATCCGGTTACCAAAATCAATTTTCTTTTTGCCTCCTGGCTCTATGGTGAAAAGAAAAACATGGCAGGCCTGAGCGAAAGCGAAAGTCTCAAACTTTATCGGCAATGGGTTTTTGATAACTACAAAGCCGGGCATCCCGGCTTTGCTGGACTGTATGCCTTTCTTAAAACCGAAAAAAACGGCAAAAGCAGTCTTCCTGCAGAAGAAATCGACGAAATTATCGACAATTGCCTGCAAAAGAAGGACTTTGACTCCTTAAAACTCTTCTACTCACGCCTGGGCGAAGGCAACTACGAGGCCGTTGAAAAGAAACTCAACGGCAAGCCCACGCATTCCTCACTCGATATTGCGCGAGCGCTCACGCAAGACAAACTCAAGCTCACGCACGAACAGTTTGCCGCCATTGTGAAGTCCGCCATTGAGTCGGCCGATGAACGCACACTCGACTCGGACTACACCACGCTTTGCAAAATTGCCCTGGAAGTCAACGACAAGTCCGTGCAAAAAACGCTTTTTGAGAAAATGCTCGCCTACCGCATTGATCCTGCGAAGATCGCCGGTGCCATGGATGCGGCAGTGCTTGAGAGCGTCGTCAAAAACGAATTCAACAAAGACGGCTGGGCCGAAGCGGCCATGGCCTCCGTTTATCTCTCCACGGACGACTATCACAAAGCCATCGAAGCCTTTCAAAAGGCAAGCAAATTGGGTTATACGGGAGAAAACCTGCTCTTTAAGCTCGCCGACAGTCTCTTTCACGACGCCAAAGGCAATGTCTCGGCTCAAGACACGCTTGACGCCTACCGGTTCCTTGCCAAGAACTTCTTTTATCCGATCGGTGATCTGGGCATGAGCTTTGAGCTCTATCAGCTCGAGAAATTTGCCAAAGCCACAGGCCAGGAAAATCGTATCGTCGAGTACTATCAAGATAAGTTCGATCATGCTTCCAGCGCCAAGGAAAGCATGGAGATCGCTTATCGCATCGCCAAACATCAGGCTCAAAGCGGTACGGTTTCACAGGGAGATCTCGCCGCCCAACTTGAAAAGGCCTACCAAGAAATCTCCGGCATCCGCTTTATTGCCGCCAATGGCGATGATCCCCGTAAAAAGCCGAGTGCCGCACAAAGCATTGCCAACGGGTTCATCGACGCGTCGCTCTTTGGCATCAACTGTTCGGAAGCCGTGAAGTGGTACCAACGCACACTCTCGGGCATTCTTGAAACAACCGATCCCAAGGACTTGGCAGCCGTCTATCAGGACATGGGACGCTGCTACCTGTGGGCTCCCGATGGCGATGCGCTCAAGCGCGATCCCATCAAGGCTCGAGAAGCATTGAAGAAAGCCTATTCGCTCGTTGAAAAGGGAGACTTTCCGGTCTACCGCGGTGAAATGCCGCACCCGGCTCGCCTGCAGGAAATTGCGAGTCTGCTCACCGACAGTTGTCTGGAAACAGGAAACGAAAAAGAAGCCTTGGACTGGGCCAACCGTGCCGTCACAATCAAGTTCGGTACGAGCGACGTGATTGCCGCCGATGCGGCCTACACCGTGGGTCTTTATTTTGAGGGCAAAGAAAACTACGCTTTGGCACAGCACTGGTACGGATTACTCAAGGATAAAGCGTCGGCGGGCAGCGACACCAATCTTGCCAACCTGTACTTCACAGGCAAAGGCGTGAAACAAGATTTCGGGAAAGCCGCTTCGCTCTATCAGTCGGCCTTCTGCAAAGCGCCAGAACCCATGCACGCCAACAACCTGGCCCTTGTCTATGCCGAAGGCAAAGGCGTCAAACAAAATCCGAGCTACGCTTATGCGCTCTACAACCTCTCAGGAGACACCCGCGCCAAGCACGGCATGATGATGCTCGACGAGATGCTTTCGGCCGATCAAAAGCAACAGGCCCAGACGCTTAACATGAGAGAAATTCTCTGCAAATAAGCACTGTTCTCGGAAAAAGAGCCGGTTTTCAATCGAATTCCGGCTCTTTTTTGCGAAGTTTGCTGAAAACGACTACGCCTTAAGTGTTTCGGAGATGAACTTCTTCACCGCTCCGACATCGGCCGGCATCACCGTGACGTGTTGTTCGCGATTTTCGATACCGACATAGCTTGAAGGCACTTCGGGAACCGCGCCGATCGCTTCCTGAATTGTGGCGGCGAACTTCGCCGGAAGCGCTGTTTCCAAAGAAAGCATCTTGACGCCTGCGCGCACGTTTTGCCGTGCGGCAAAAATGCCGTCGGCCGTGTGCGGATCCACGATGAGACCTTCTTTTTCAAAGACTTCACGAATCGTATTGATGCGATCGGCATGAGTGCTCTTGGCCGACACGAAGCCGCTTTCGCGCACTTGCGCCATTTCGCTCTCAGTAAGGGCGAAGCCTCCCTTAAGAGCAAGCTGTGTCCAAAGTTCCCTGATGCGCCCGGCGTTGCGCCCGACGATATCGTAGATATAGCGCTCGAAATTGCTCGCCTTGGAAATATCCATCGAAGGAGAGCTCGTCACGAACGTATGTTCGCTGTCGCGCACACGGTAGACACCGGTCTTGAAGAACTCGTCGAGAACGTCATTTTCGTTTGTCGCCACCACAAGTCGTCCGATCGGCAGTCCCATCTGCTTGGCAATCCAGCCGGCCAGGATATTTCCGAAGTTACCAGACGGAACCGTGACGTCAATCACTTCACCGGGCTTTTCTGTGACTTCCAGCCAGCCCTTGAAGTAATAGACGACCTGCGCCGAAACGCGGGCCCAGTTGATGGAATTGACCGTGCCGATGTTGTACGTCGCTTTAAATCCCGCATCCTGACTGCAGGCCTTGACAATGTCCTGCGCGTCGTCAAACGAACCTTTAACCGCGATATTGAAGATGTTGGGGTCCTTGAGGCTGTACATCTGGGCTCGCTGAAACGCGCTCATGCGTCCCTCAGGAGAGAGCATGAAGACGCGCACGCCTTTGCGCCCGCGCATGGCGTATTCGGCAGCCGACCCGGTATCCCCCGATGTGGCCCCCAAAATATTGAGTTCCGTGTTGCGCTTTTCGAGGATGTATTCAAAGAGCGCTCCAAGGTACTGCATCGCCATGTCTTTGAAGGCAAGCGTCGGGCCATTGGAAAGTTCCAAAATGCGAATCTTGCCGCCGTCAATGGACCGCGTCGGCGTGATCTTGGAAAAGTCCTCCCCTGTACGGCCGTTGTTGTAGACATCCTCGCGGTACACGCCCGCAAGCATGGTCTTGAGCGTATCTTCCTCAATATCGGTTGCAAACAAACGCAGGATCTCAAACGCAAGTTCTGCGTAGGACAAATGACGCCAATCCTCAAGATCGGTCTTGGTGACCTGCGGATAAATGCGGGGCATGAAAAGACCGCCGTCGGCCGCAAGTCCCTTGAGCACGATGTCACTGTAGCCCGCGCCCTCGTCTTCGCCGCGCGTGGACTGATAGGTCATTGCGTATTTGATTGCCATTTCTCGGCTCCGGATTAATTGAGTTCTTCCTTGCGGATCATCACCACTTTGCCCCGCGTGCTCGGCAGCGCCTCAATGGCTTCAATGGCTGCCGTCACAGATCCTTCCAGAGCGCTGTGCGTCATCGCCACGATCTCCGTGTCTTTTTCGCCGATCACCGCCTCGGGCTGCAGCACCGACTCGATCGAGATTGACTGTTCGGCAAAAATGCGAGCGACCTGTGCGAGCACGCCCGGTTCATCGGCCACAGGAATGCGCAGATAGTAAGAGCTCACAGTTTGGCTCATCGGCAACCAACCGAGTTGCGTCGTTTCCTGATTGTGTTCTGCGGGCTTAAGCGCCTGAGCGTCGCCCGCTGCCGTCATACGCACGATGTCTACCAAATCGGCTACCACGGCCGAGGCAGTGGGTTCGGCACCGGCACCGCGGCCATAAAAAAGCGTGCTGCCGACAGCGTCGCCCTTGACAACCACCGCATTCATCACACCTTCGACATTGGCAAGCAGGCGGCGCATCGGCACGAGTGCAGGATGCACGCGCAGCTCAATGCCGCGTTCCGTACGCTTGGTAATGCCAAGCAATTTAATGCGGTAGCCCATGTTTTCCGCGTAACGAATGTCGGTCGCCGTCAGTTTTGTGATGCCTTCAACTGTCACGGCATCAAAGTTAACGGGCGTGCCAAAAGCGAGCGCGCTCAAGAGCGTAATCTTGTGAGCGGCGTCAATCCCTTCGATGTCAAACGTGGGGTCGGCTTCCGCGTAGCCCAAGGCCTTGGCCTGCGCGAGCGCCTCTTCGAAGGAAAGCCCCTTGTCACGCATGGTCGACAAAATAAAATTGCAGGTGCCGTTGATGATGCCGGCGATCCATTCGATGCGGTTGGCGGCAAGGCCTTCGCGCAAACTCTTGATGATCGGAATGCCCCCTGCCACGGCAGCTTCATAAGATACGGCCACTCCCTTTTCGGCTGCCGCCGTGAAAATTTCATTGCCATGCAACGCAAGAAGCGCCTTATTGGCCGTTACGACATGCTTGCCGGCGGCAATGGCTTCAAGCACCAGACTCTTGGCTGGCTCAATGCCGCCCATTACTTCCACGACGATGTCGATTTCCGGATCATTGACCAGATCGTGCCAGTCTTTAGAGAGCGTCACTCGTTCGTCAACGATGCCGCGAGCGCGATCAATATTGCGGCAAACCACGGTCTTGACTTCAATGGGAGCACCGGCCCGGCGCGAAAGTTCCTGTGCGTTACGCTTAAGAACGGCATACGTGCCGCCCCCTACGGTTCCGAGTCCGGCGATGCCGATTTTGACTGCTTCCATTGTTTCTTTCCTTTTGTTTTGCAATTGTTCGGGCGCTTTCGTTTGGCCGAAGACAAAAATGAATGCGCTTTCTGTGATTGTATTGATCTGTTGCTCCGCGCACCTCGGCGCTATTGCGTAGCCGAGAAAAATTATGCGGCGCCTTCCAGTAACAAAGACGCCGCTTTTGTTTGCTTTGACCTATCAGCCTTTCACGGGTTCGGGACGAGGAGCATCCGGGTCGATAAGGCCGTCTTTTCTGAACATGTGTTTGATACCGTGCAGTGCCTGACGAATTCGGAATTCGTTTTCAATCAACGCGATGCGCACATGATCGTCGCCGTATTCCCCAAAACCGATACCTGGGCTCACAGCCACCTTGGCGTCTTCAAGAAGGCGCTTACTGAACTCCACGGAACCGAGCTTGCGATACGGCTCGGGAATCTTGGCCCAGATATACATGGACGCCCTAGGGCACTCGACCGGCCAGCCGATTTCGTTGAGTCCCTTCCAGAGAATATCGCGGCGCTTCTGATACTTCAGCCGAACCTCCTCGACACAACTTTGATCGCCCTCAAGCGCCTCAATGGCTGCAACCTGCAGCGGCGTGAACGTTCCGTAGTCGTGGTAGCTCTTAATACGAGCCAATGCATGCACCAGCTCTTTGTTGCCGACCATGTAGCCCAGTCGCCAGCCTGCCATGTTGTACGACTTAGACATCGTGAAGAATTCGACGGCAATGTCCTTGGCGCCCGGCACCTGCATAATGGAAGGCGCTTTATAGCCGTCAAAGCAAATATCGGCGTATGCGAGATCGTGCACAACCCAAATGCCGTAGCGCTTACCGAGTTCAACAACCTTGGCAAGAAAATCGAGTTCCACGCACTGCGCCGTCGGGTTGGACGGGAAACCCAGAATCATCATCTTGGGGCGAGGCACGGTTTCCACAATGGCGCGCTCAAGCTCTGCCAGAAAGTCGACGCCCGGAATCATTTTGACCGAACGGATGTCTGCGCCCGCAATAATCGCACCGTAGATATGAATGGGATAAGAAGGGTTAGGTACGAGCACCGTGTCGCCACGATCCGTACAAGCAAGCATCAGGTGTGCAATACCTTCTTTGGAACCGATCGTCACGATGGCTTCCTCATCGGGATCGATGTCGACGTCGAACTTACGCTTGTACCAATTGCTGATTGCTTTGCGCAAACGCGGAATGCCCTTGGAAACTGAGTAGCCGTGCGTATTGTCGCGCGACGCGACTTCAATCATCTTATCGACGATATGTTTGGGAGTCGGACCGTCGGGGTTACCCATCGAAAAGTCAATGATGTCTTCTCCTCGACGACGCGCTGCCATCTTGAGAGCGCCCGTAATGTTGAAGACATACGGCGGCAGCCGTTTGATGCGAGAAAAGTCGGAATTCATATGGGTCTCCCAAAAATTTTTCAATCCGAATCAATCGGATACATCGGTAGATATTAGCAGGAGCCCAAAGGCACAACACTTCGAAGTAACCTTTTCGCAGCACTCTAGATCAAACGACGCAGAGCGATACCTCCAAATAACTACGAGATTAATCTCAGTCGGCCAAAAGTTTTCCGGGGTTCAATATGCCCTTGGGGTCAAAAGCGCGTTTGATGGCACCCATCAGTTCCAATTCGAGCGGATCTTTAAGCTTGAGAAAGTGCGCACGCTTGAGTTGTCCGATGCCGTGTTCGGCAGAAATCGAACCGTTGTGGCGGCTCACAACCTCGTAGACCGTCTCACGAATGCCCTCTTCATTTTCAAAAGCCAGATTGGGCGGAATGGAGCCTATATTAAAGTGCAGGTTGCCGTCGCCGAGGTGACCGAACACGGAAGGATCAATCCAGTCGAAACGAGCGTTGAGCGCGGCAAGCGCCTCGTCGACAAAAGCAGCGATGTCACTGATTTCAATGCTCACGTCATTGTGCAGATTGCCGCCCACGTGTGCGTCTGCACTCGGAATCGACTCGCGAATTGCCCAAAAAGCCCGGCTGTCCTTGACCGAATTCGACAAAAAGGCGTCTACCACATTACCTTTCTCGAACTGTTTTTCAAGAATAGATTCCAGCGGATTGCAACCGGGGTCTCGAGCATAACCCAATTCCACCAGGCACCACCACGGCGCCGATGAAACGTCGCCGGGCAACGTCACCGACTCAATCTGCTCGCCCACGCGCTCAATGCACTTAGCCTGCATCAGCTCAAAGCCGGTCAGTGCCGGACCGGCAGCAGTTTTCACAGAAGCCAACAATTCGCAGGCTTTATGAGGATCTTCCACGCCCACCAACGCCGTGCAGGTGGTCTGCGGAAGATTAAAGAGCTTGACGACGGCACGCGTGATAACGCCCAACGTTCCTTCGCTGGAAATAAAAAGCTGCTTCAGATCGTAGCCCGTGTTGTCTTTGCGGAGCCCTCGCATCATGTTGACGACACGACCGTCGGCAAGCACCACTTCCAGGCCAAGCACCAAATCGCGCGTGTTGCCGTAGCGAAGAACAGCCGTACCGCCCGCGTTCGTTGCAATGCAGCCGCCCAGACATGCTGTTCCTTCGGCCGCAAAGCTCAAAGGAAAGAGCCGACCGGCCTCTTGTGCCGCTTGTTGTGCTTTTTCAAGAACCACACCGGCCTGTACCGTCATGGTGTCGTTGACCGCATCAATCTCCTCAATTTTGTTCATGCGTGAAAGAGACAACAAAATCGCGTCGCCCTTTGGCGAAGGGGTTCCTCCTCCCACCAGACTCGTGTTGCCCGACTGAGGCACCACAGGCGTACCCGTGCGATTGGCCCAGGCAAGCACTTGGGCAACTTCTTCGGTATTGCCCGGGCGAACCACGGCGGGCGTCTTTCCGAAGAAGCGGTTGCTCCAGTCGACCAAATACCCGGCGGTGTCGGCCTCCTCAGTAAGCACATTGTTTTCGCCCACAATGGCGCGCAGTTCGGCAAGCATGTCCATTTCTTCTCTGTCCCTTTTTGTGCGTTATTCGTTTTGCCTCTGATGGTCGCGGCGTAAACCCAAGCAACATCAAACGTAGCAGCCGGCAAGCAGTCCCAGAATGCGGTCGCAGCGATTCGTAGCCGATGACGTCGGGACATCTGCAGCCTGCGCTCCGGGGCGACGAGCTTTGCGAACTTGCGCCTTTTGCACGCGTACCGAACCGTCTTCGTCAATGATGAACTCCACGGCGGAACTTCCCGAAGTCAGCCCCAGAAAATCGCGGATGTTCTTCGGCACGGTCACTTGCCCCTTGATCGTTAAGCGCTGGCTCATTTTTTTCACTCCTGTTTAGCCGATTTGTCCCCATCGGACGGGTTCGGCAAGTCGGATTAAATCCACCCTGTTTTCACATACAAAAAAAGCCATCCAATCCATTTCGATCAGACGGCCGTTCTATCCGTTTGGTTGCCTAATCAAGGCCACATCCGCTGTCTCTGAGAGAAGCGTTTCCACCTTGCCCGGACGGAGCAGGTTGGCGCAGACTTTTGGTTTCTGCTTCGAAATGTACCGCTCATCTTACAGATCCGGACAACTCCGCACAATAAGGCATATTGCCTATGTCAACATGGCACTCAAAAGCACAACGTTATGGCAATTGATGACCAGACAAAACGGGCGCCTTTTCGTTTGAAGGAAAAGACGCCCTGCCAGCTTTCGTCTTGTGCGCAATTACGCTTCAGGAACCAGCTTTTCAACGCCGCCCATGTAGGGACGCAAAGCTTCGGGCACCGTCACGGAACCGTCGGCATTCTGGTAGTTTTCAAGCACAGCCACAAGCGTACGGCCCACAGCAAGGCCCGAACCGTTGAGCGTATGAACAAAATGCGTACGACCGTCGGCGTCCTTGTAGCGAGCGCCCATGCGGCGAGCTTGGAAGGCTTCGCAGTTGGAGCAGGAACTGATTTCGCGATAAGTGTTCTGAGCGGGCAGCCACACTTCAAGGTCATAAGTCTTGGCCGAGCCAAAGCCCATGTCGCCGGTGCACAGCAACACTTTGCGATACGGCAGGCCGAGCTTCTTGAGGATGTTTTCGGCGCATGCCGTAAGTTCTTCGAGGTGCTCGTAGCTGTCATCGTCGCGCACGATGCGAACCATTTCAACCTTATCGAACTGATGTTGACGAATCATGCCGCGAGTGTCACGTCCATAGGCACCTGCTTCCGAACGGAAGCAAGGCGTGTGAGCGGTGATCTTGATGGGCAGATCGCTTGCCTTGAGCATCTTGCCCGAGACGCAGTTGGTAAGCGTCACTTCAGCCGTCGGAATCAGGTAAAGGGTTTCGCCCTTGCCTTCCTGACCGCCCTTCTTGGCTGCAAAGAGGTCCTCCTCGAACTTCGGCAGCTGGCCGGTGCCACGAAGCGTTTCGGCCGTCACGATATAGGGCGTGTAGCACTCGGTGTAGCCGTGTTCGGTCGTGTGCATATCAAGCATGAACTGAGCAAGCGCACGATGCAACTTTGCAACTTGCCCTTTCATGTAGCAAAAACGCGAGCCGGAAAGCTTGGCGGCCGTATCAAAGTCCAAGCCCAACGGAGCACCGACGTCAACGTGATCCTTCACGGGGAAGTCAAACGTACGAGGCGTGCCCCAGCGGTACTGCTCAACGTTGTCGTGTTCATCGCGCCCCACGGGCACAGATTCGTGCGGCAAGTTGGGAATGCTCATCAGAAGTTCGTTCAGGCGTTCACGCACGCTGTCGAGCTGAGCGGACAGAGCGTTTAGCTTTTCAGGGATGGCAGCGGCTTCGGCCATGAACTGAGCGGCATCTTCGCCCTTGCTCTTTGCAATGCCGATCTGCTTGGAGAGCTGGTTGCGCAACGCCTGCAGTTCTTCCGTCTTGGTCTGCACTTCCTTGCGCTCGTTTTCGAGTGCGTTGAATTCCTTTTCGGGGAAGTCGAAGGGACGCGTCTTCAAGCGGGCGATCACTTCGGGAAGCTGCTTGCGCAGCATATTGATATCGAGCATTTCTAACCTTCGATGATTTGATTTGTCGCACTGCAGTTATGACAGCAACATTCACTGTTGCGTTTGCAGGCCGATCTATAAGAGAATCCCATAGCAATCCAGCCCCAAAGGGTCTGAATCACACATAAATGAAAATTTTAGCACCGTGCGGCTTAACGCTTCCGTGCCTTTCCCTGCTTGGCCGCCTGTTCGTTGAGTTCACGCAAGCGCGCGAGTTTTTCGCCGATCTTAATTTCAAGTCCGCGGTCGGTTGGCTCGTACCAACGCATGCCTTCGAGCCCTTCGGGCAAATACACCTCCCCCGCGGCAAAGGCTCCCGCCTCATCGTGAGCGTAGCGATAGCCGTCGCCATAGCCAAGTTCATCCATGAGTTTGGTGGGAGCATTGCGAAGGTACATCGGCACAGGCCGCGTACCGTCTTCACGAATAAAAGCGCGCACCGAGTTAAACGCTTTGTAGACGGCGTTACTTTTAGCGGCAACAGCCAGGTACACAACAGCCTGAGCGAGCGCCAGCTCGCCTTCCGGAGAGCCCAACCGCTCATATATGTCAGCTGCATCCAACGCCACCTGCATGGCTCGCGGATCGGCCAGCGAAATATCTTCCACCGCCATCCGAATCAGACGACGGGCGATGTAACGCGGGTCGCAGCCGCCGTCGAGCATGCGGCACATCCAGTAAAGCGCCGCATCCGGATCCGAACCTCGTACACTTTTGTGCAGTGCGCTGATCTGATCGTAGAAGTTCTCTCCTCCTTTATCGAAACGCCGCAGACTCGAAGGCAGCGCGCTTCGCAGGAAATCTCCATCAATCACAGTCAGCTTTCGGTCGCGCGCCATGCCGCAGGTCACTTCAAGCGCATTGAGACATCGGCGTGCGTCGCCGTCGGCCGTTCCGATCACAATCTTGCGCGCATCATCGGTGAGTTCCAATCCGGGAAACTCGCGCTCAAACGCTCGGTCGATGAGTTCCGAGACCTCTTCGGCAGACAAAGGTTCAAGGACGTACACCGCTGAGCGGCTCAGCAATGCCGAATTAACCTCAAAAGAGGGATTTTCCGTTGTAGCACCGACGAAAATGAAAAGCCCGGACTCAACATGCGGCAAAAACGCATCCTGCTGGCTTTTGTTGAAACGATGCACTTCGTCAACAAACACCAGGGTTGGGATATGCCTCTGCGCCATCGTCACACGTGCTTCTTCAACGGCTTCGCGGATTTCTTTTACACCGCTGAGGACTGCCGAAATCGCAACAAAGGGAAGTCCGAAAGCATCGGCCATGAGACGAGCAAGTGTCGTCTTTCCCACTCCGGGCGGCCCCCAGAGAATCATCGAATGCGGTCGGTGCGTTTCAAAAGCCACCCGCAAAGGCTGCCCCGGCCCCAGCAGCTTTTTCTGACCGATCACTTCATCTATCGTCTTCGGGCGCATGCGTTCGGCCAACGGCGCGAGCTTATTGAGCAAAAGCGCCGCTCTTGACGCCGCCTCGCTGGCGACCGACGATCGAATCGGCCGTTCGGGCTCAAGCCCTTCAAATAAGTCCTGAGACATCGTTTTGTCCTTGTCTGCCGAACATCGCCTCAGTGCGTATCCTGCAGCACATCAGCGCCCGAGGGAATCTTGAAGTCGAATACGCCGGCCTCAATCTTGCCATTGGTTTTCACATCTCGGAACGTAAGCGTCACTGTCTGACCGAAATGGTCAAACAGACGCATGCTCGCCATCACGCCCTTGGCATCAAAGCCGATTTCAAAGCGACGATACGTGAGGTCCTCGACGAGCGGCTCGGCCGCCACCCAATCCAGACCGCCGTCGCTTTCCATATCTTTCAAGCGAAAACTTTTCTCAATGTCACCTTTGCCAAACAAAATGGCCGCCGGCGTGGCACTCATCGCTTCGGTGAGTTTTCGCACCGTCACTTGATTAAGATCAGGATCCCACACATAAACGGTTTTGGCATCCGAAACAATCGTTTGCGGATAAGGAGTCTTCGTTTCCCAGACGAACTTGCCGGGACGTTCAAACACAAACGTCCCTGCGCTGTCACTTCCGGCCGATTCCCCCTTCTTGTCGGTCACCTTTTGAACAAACTCACCCTGCGCCGTTGTCGTCTTATCAGCAAAGGCCAACAGCGCCTCCCTGCCGGAAGCAGCCCAAACCGATGCACTCGAACATGCGGCAATAGTGAAGATCAGCGCATTAACCATTCGTCGAGTCATTACAGAGCCTCCGTATTGTCCTTGACGAGCACTTCTCGCTTGCCCGCAGGATTGGGCTTACTGACGATACCGGCCGCCTCCATGCTTTCAAGCAGATTGGCCGCGCGGTTGTAACCGATATTGAAGCGGCGCTGCACGAAGCTTGTGGCCGCACGCTTGTGCTGAATCACCATCTGCACGGCTTCATCGTAAAGCGGGTCGTTTTCGCCACTGCGCCGAGCTCCAGGACCACCGCTTTCACCCGCGGCAGAGCCCGTTTCCGGCTCGGTAACCGCGTCAACGTATTCAGGCGCACCCTGCGCCTTGAGTTCTTCCACCACGCGCAGCACTTCACTTTCGGCCACCATACAGCCCTGAACGCGCTGCACCCCCTGCCCCGGACGCTTAAAGAGCATGTCGCCCTTGCCGAGAAGGTCCTGCGCTCCGGTGTCGTCAAGCACCACCTGACTGTCAAAGCGGCTTGCCACCTGGAAGCAGACGCGCGCCACGATATTGGCTTTGATAAGCGGCGTCACGATATCCACACTCGGGCGCTGCGTGGCAAGCACCAAGTGAATGCCGGCAGCACGCGCCTTCTGAGCCAGACGCATGATCTGAGTTTCAACTTGCTTGCGGTTGATGAGAATCAAATCGGCAAGCTCGTCAATGAAGCAGACGATGTAAGCAAAAGGCTTGAGTGGAGTATGCGGTTCGGGCGCCTCGGGCGAAACATCGAACGGATCCATTATCGGATTACCGGCAGCAATGGCTGCGCTGACCTTGTCGTTGAAGCTATCGAAGCTTCTCACGCCCAGCTTACTCATCAGGTTATAACGGCGATCCATTTCGTTGACTAGCCAATTGAGCGCATTGGAGGCCTTGTTCATATCCGTCACCACCGGGCAGAGCAGATGCGGAATATCCTGATAAAGCGAAAATTCAACGGTCTTGGGATCAATCAGCACCAAGCGCAGACGATCCGGCGAGCTCTTGTAGAGTAGCGACAGAATCATCGTATTGATGCAAACCGACTTGCCCGAGCCGGTGGTACCGCCCACCAGAAGATGCGGCATCTTGGCCAAGTCGACTACCACGGGCTTGCCCGCAATGTCCTTGCCCAGCGCCAGAGACAGCGACGATTTGCTCTCAGTGAAGTCGGGGCTACCGATGATTTCCTTGAGGTACACCGCCAGGCGCTGTTTGCTGCCGTTAGGAATTTCCAGGCCCATATAGGGCTTGCCGGGAATCACGGGCACCACGCGCACCGAGTCCACTGACAGCGAACGCGTGAGGTCGCGGCGGATGTCATCAACTCGACTGCCCTTGACGCCGGGCGCAAGTTCAAGCCAATACTGCGTGATAACAGGACCGGCCTGCGCCCCCACGACGGTTGCATCAATGCGATATGTCTTGAGTTTGGTTTCGATGAGGCGGCTAATCTTTTCTACCGTCTCTTCGCTGATACCGCGTTGATCAGAAGGCGGATCGATCAGGATCTCCAGATCAGGCCCCTTGACGCCTTCAGACGAAGTCGTGGCGGCAGCCTTGGCACGCTTGCTTCGTGTTGTAGCCGCAGAGGGGCGCTTGACAACATCCTTTGCTTCGGCAGGAGCAGAAAGATCAGCCTCGACTTTTTCTTCCGTCGTTTCTTCGGTAGCTTCGTCTTGTTCAGAGACAGTCTGCGGCTTTTCCTTACGACGCGGCGTAGTGATGAATTTCACGATCGTTTCGAAAATCAGACCGAGTTTTTCGGCCAGATCAAACCAAGAAAAGCCAAAAACAAATGACAGACCGACGGCCGTTAGCAGCATAAAGAGGAAGGTCGAGCCCCAGATTCCGAAAAATGGCGTCACTTGGCTCGCCACAAATTGACCGTAAAGACCACCGGCACCGAGCGGAAGCGTCACGCCCGCGTAACCGAACTGCAGCGTCTCCAATCCGACAGAGGCGCTCATAAGGATGACAAAACCGACGCTTGCGGACCAAGGACGAAGGCTGTACTGCACAGTATTGGCGCGAGCCCACAACGCCCGCACCATCTGCACACCGGAAAAAGCGAGCACCGCCACAACCCACCAGGCCGATCGACCAACCAGCCAGTAGGAAAAATCCGCCGCCCAGGCCCCAACGATGCCACACAGGTTGGCAGCCTTTTGAGTGCCGGTTACGGAAAATCCGGGATCTGCCGGCGAATATGTGGCGAGCGAAAGACCGAACAATACGGCCAACGCGATGCACACGACCCAACCACCGGCAATCATGAGGTAGCCGGCCGCTCCGGAAAAGCGAGCAAACGCCTCGGCACGAGCGACCCTGGCCTGCTCCCGAGCTGCTTTCTGATCAGCGCGCTGCTGCGCCTCTTTGTTTTCTCGCCATTCGCTGGCGATTGCGGGTTTCTTGGTTTTACGCATAGCCGATGAATTATAAGGATTTCCGCGCTTTTCTCGCCGTTTCGGACTTGTTCTCACAGCAAGATTTTGCGGAGTTTTCAACAGCTTGAAAGGTCGCGTACATTTGGCAAAACAAAATCGGCTTACTCACAAATACCTGAGTGCACTTGTCGGATATACTGCCCTCATCTTCAGTTTTTCCAAGGAACGTACCGCTATGCAGACCATGCCCAACATCACGATGGTAACCGACGCCAACTTCGACTCGGTTGTCGCTGAAAGTCAAAAGCCTGTGCTTCTTGCCATCGGCGCACAGTGGTGTCCCGACTGCCGCCGTCTCCAGCCTCTGTTCATGCAATTTGCCAAGGATTACAGCGACAAGTTGGTGTTTGCCAGCTGCGACTTTGACAACAACCCCGGCATTAAGGAGAAGTTCGACGTGCGTCATATTCCGGTGTTTGTCGTCCTGAAAGACGGCCAACCGGTCGACACGCTCATTGAGCCCAAGAGCATTGCTCCGTTCAAGGAATTTGTTGAAAAAGCAGTTGCCTAACGTTGAGAAATGGTGCTTTGAACCTCCGTTCGAGGTGCCTTAGGCTCTTGCTTTCAATGTCCGCCTCGGGCATAATGCTTCCTTCGCAGGCGTATGCTTGCGGTTGAAAAATTTGATCAGTGGGGGTGTAGCTCAGCTGGGAGAGCGCTGCGTTCGCAATGCAGAGGTCAGGGGTTCGATCCCCCTCATCTCCACCATTTGAAGTCCACAGATGTCCGTCGGCGTCCGTGGATTTTTTATTTTCCCCTTTATTTTCAACAACTTAGTCAAATACCCGCTCCACCACCATCCACTCAAATCCCTCTGCAGCCGCTCTTTTTTTGGTATAACAGGTGGTAGAACTAAACGTTCGATCCGCAGAAATGCTTGCTAGCAATAATGCTCGCTAGGAAAACAATAGTTTGGGGCTATGCCAAAAATTACCAAAACACTCACCGTCCTTGAAGTCGCCAAGATTACCAAACCTGGATATACGGCCCTGGGAGGTGTTCCGGGCCTTTACCTAGCCATAAAACCGATAACCCTAACACGCTCCTATGTATTCAGATTTTCTATTCGGAGCACCGGCGAAAGAGCCATGATCGGGCTTGGTTCGACCAAAACAACAACCCTTGCCAGAGCTCGCGAGCTTGCTGCCGAAGCCAGACGACTGGTTTTAGAGGGCGGCGATCCTCGAGAAAAGAGACGCGCTGAGGCTGCGGAGCGCGCAAGAATAAGGGCAGAAGAGGAGTACCACAGGCTTGCCTCTTTAAGAACAGTTGACTACTGTGCCGATCAATTTATTACTGAGCGCGACCGAGCCGGATATTGGAAAAACAACATCCGGGGTGAAAGTGTTGCCCGCGCTTACGTTCGTAACCATATTTCTCCCATTATCGGTCGTATCCCAATTAATGCTCTTAAGCCTGCTGATGTCTATGAAATGCTCAAACCACTCTGGCAGACCACGACGGATACTGGGCGGAACTGTCGTAGCCTAGTCTTTCATATCTTCAGATGGGCCAAAGCTCGTGGGTGGTGCAACGGGGAAAATCCTGCCGACCTCAACGGCGTTCTTGGTGTATTACTGGAACCCCTCCAGGTTGATCGCAAGCAACCGGAAAATTTGCCCGCGCTCGATTTCCACGAAATTCCACGCTTCATCAGGGAACTTCTTGAAGCTGGGAAAATTTCTCAGCTCATGACCGCTTTCTCAATTGTCACCGTTCTCCGATCCAAAATGGTTCGCCTAGCGAAATGGTCTGACGTCGACTTCACTGCAAAAACGCTCACCATTCCGCAAGAAAACATCAAAACGAAAAAAAGCGGCTCTCACACCGTGTTTTTATCGGAAGCCGCCATATGCATTCTTAGGATGGTTCCTCGCATTAAGGGAATTGATCTGATCTTCCCCTCTCCACTGAGATTGCAACCTCTTTCCGACGCTGCAATGGGCAAAGTTTTCAAAGATATGCACGAGAAACGTTTTGCTGAAGACGGCATCGGCTGGATAGATCCCATACTGAGCAAAAAGCTTGGAAAACCATGCATCGCAACTCAACATGGAACCGCTCGAGCCGGTTTTAAAACGTGGGCTCGAAGCGGCGAGAACCGAAAGATTTTGGATGACGATGCCGTTGAACTCTGTATGGCTCATCGCCTAAAAGACGATTATGACGGGGCATATAACCGTACAACTCTTGAGCCCGAACGTCGCTTCGCTATGGAGGAATGGGGTAAATTCTGCTTCTCTCAATGGACTGAAAATTAAGGAGTTTCTCGAAAAATTGCTCCGGAGCAATTTTTCGTACCCTGCCTCTCTAGCAGGCGTTTTCTGCATAAACATATCCCTCACGTGCACGTCCATATTCGCAATCGTGCGTCCACAAAAGCATCCTTCTTTTTTTGAGCTAAGCCAAAACTGAAGCGGACAAAACCCACCACAAAAATTCACGCTACGCGAACTTCTTAACCTTCCTATATTGGGTACCAACGGCCTCAAATGGTCGCTGCAACTACATGTTCTCTTACGTATAGGAAGGAAAAGTCCTCGCAAAAAGCCAATTGCACTCAAAAACAGCTTTGCGCCAATTGCAAAAAATCGCAATTGAACGCACTTGCCCTCTCGTCTACACGTTGTACTGTCATAGACGGGTACTCTGGTGACCACCAGCACCCACTTTGAAAAGATTTATATCGTTAACGTTTCCAATTTCCGCATCGGCAGAAATCTTGGTTATGACAATTAAATTGGAGATATTTATGAATAACTTATCAAAAATTTTTACAGCACAGAAAGTCCTTATAACTCGACCATCAAGTACTTTTAAACTTAATACTGAATCTTTGACTGAAGAAGAACAAAAACGCTTCGTTTATGGCTGGAAAAGTAATGGAGGCTATATGGAAACTGACTTTAATCCAACTTTTAGTGGCGATCCCTTTTGTTGCCCCTGGCTTTACCAAAAAGTCATTGAAGTCCATGGTCATACTCCAGAAGAATGGGGTGCGGCATGGTGGGAAGAATGTCGACCCGAAGCTATAGCTGCGGCTTTAGACGATGAAAAAAAAGTCTGGGAAGAACGTCATATTTTAAAAATTGAATTACTTTCTGAAGACTTGCATAATGCCCATGAAGCAGTTCGAGCCTTCGGAAACAATGCGTTATTTCCAGTTTACATCGAGATTAAAAAAGGGAATATTTACAGTTGGAGCACTCCAGATCATGCGATTGCTCGCCTATCAGGATCCATACCGCTTGGACATCACACGACCATTTCAGGCAGTGACCTTATACGTTCGCTGAAGAAAGAACTTCAGGCCTGTCAGGAAGACGCATTTACGCCTAAGCGCGACTTTTCTCTTTGGAATGAATATGAAAAATTGATGAACATGAAATAATATTTAACAAGTTATGATAGTGGTGGAGTCTAGATAGATTCCACCTTTAAAACAGGAGCCTATTAATTAACCCAATTTTTCACAAAATGGACGGCTAGTTAATATCGACTATTCATTATAAATTTCCAATTTGAACATTTAACAAGCATTTATTCCACCCATCAATTATCTATTACAATCCACTATACTAGTAGAAAACACTATACTTGCGGATGAACTAAATTCGTTTTTCTGAATACGGCTCGGCTAGATAGGTCCTGTACTAAGCAAAAAGTTTCGAAAAAAAAATCCCTCGATTCCCAACGTAATTACTCGAGGCAGCGAGAACCGAAAGATTTTGATAACGATGCAGTTGAACTCTGCATGGCACACCGCCTCAAAGACGATTATGACGAGGCATACAATCGCGCGACTCTTGAGCTTGAACGTCAGTTCTTTATGGAGAAGTGGGGAGAGTTTTGCCTTTGCGAATGGGCTACCGAGAACGGCTCTGCCAAAAAATTGCTCCGGAGCAATTTTTTCATCCAGCATTGATTTTCGGGGATTTTCAGAGATTCTCTCTCCATTGAGTCAAAATTTCGCGTGAGTACGGCAGCGCTTAGCAACGCGTGCTTCGTATAACTGACCATGATTCATATCCCGTACACGCGGGAGAATCATGGTCTTTTTTTTTGATTCAGATCAAAACTTAATCGGACAAACTTAACAAAAAAAATTGGGACATCGCGAATTTTTTCACTCCTTTACTGTAACTGGGCGGGCTTCAATGGCGTGCCCCGTCCTACCTAAAGCCCATCGACCAAATTGCGGAAAGTTGCAAACAGCTCATAGCTGCATTTAGTCGCACTTGGGATGCAAAAAAGTGAATTTAGTCTTCAACTGTATCAACAAGGAGAGCAATACATGACCCTTTCTTATCACCCACCACCAGGAGTGAAGCTCCTTCAACCCCCGATTTTTCGTTCAACCACCAAAAAACCACACTGATCGCCCACAGGAGTGTCCTATGGTTACTTCGAACTTTCTCTGAAAGTCTTTCAGCCAAAGAGCTAACACAAAGTTTTGTTTCCATCACTTAGGAAATTTCATATGCACATTCATCTGACTATCAACAGCAACATCCCCGCTGAAGGCGAGTCCCAACTGACTTGTACTAAAGTTCAGGCCAGCGAGTCGGAAAACGCCCGCATCAACAACCTTGCGAAAACTATCTTTGTCTTGCTGCAAATCAACAAAACTGTTGGCGGTTTTTCGCAAGCTGCTATCGCTCGCGCTGTGCAGCAAGTCCACGATGATGTTTTGAATACCGCCAAGATTGATAATAAGTTTCAAAAAGATACTTTCAATGCCATCTGCGCTTTCGCCAATCGAGTGGCTCAGGAGAAAGGTTTTGATTCGGCGTGGTTTGCGCGAGAAAAAATTTACCGTCCTTTAATGGAAAAGTAGAACCATCCAACTGTGCCCTTTCTTAAAAGCCGGCAGCTCATTTGAGCCTGCTGGCTTTGCTGTCAATTGAAGAAGAGCCCCTATGCAAGAAACGATCACGGAAAGAATCTGATATATCTCCTTGGGGTACACGCTAACGCAACACTTGCAAGTACTTGCAACAAGTGTCTCTTTAGGATATAAAACCAATAATTCGCTACATTTTCGTAGCTTGCCCACCCTAACAGGACAAACCAGATGAAAGGACAGATTGTCGGGTACGCGCGAGTCAGTTCCGTCGATCAAAACCTCGCACGACAACTTGAACAACTGAGGTCGGAAAACACAGACAAGATTTTTGAAGACAAGGCAAGTGGTGCCAACACCAACCGCCCGGCGTTTCAACAGATGATGGGATACGTCCGCGAGGGTGACACCATCGTTGTGTGCAGCATGGATCGTCTGGCTCGCAACTTGGCCGACCTCTTGACCACAACAAAGGAACTCCAGGCCAAAGGTGTCAGTATTCGCTTCCTAAAAGAGTCGATCCTTCTGGATGCGTCGGGAAATGACGCGGCCATGACTAAACTGCTAATGTCCATGCTTGGTGCGGTCGCCGAGTTTGAACGTTCCATGATCCGGGAACGCCAACGCGAAGGCATCGAGCTCGCTAAAAAGCGTGGTGTCTATAAAGGAAGAAAGCCGACCGATGCGGTAATAATCGAGAGGGCTCGAGAACAAATTAATCTTGGGATTCCTCTTGCCAAAGTGGCAAGAGAAGCAGGTCTTGCTCGGTCAACTTTGTATCGTCAATTACAAAAATTGAAGTAGATCTTTTGAGAAAGAAAAAAACTATGATACGCAAATTTAACGAAGACACACGAGTAAAGATTCCGGCTACTCTGAATTTCCTAAAAATAGGTTATTCGTATCAGTCTAGAAATTATGCGGATATAGATTTCAACACGAAGATCTTCGTCAATCGCTTCAAGCCAGCGCTGGAGAAAATCAATGACAAGAGCTTCAGTGACAGCGATATAGCTGCTATTTTGTCCGAAATTCACGCCCTGATTCGTAATGATGATTTGGGACGTTCTTGGTATGCGCGGCTTGTAGATGAATCAGAGAACATTCGCCTTATTGACTTCGATCACCCTGAGAAAAATGATTTTGCGGTTGTAGATGAACTTCCATTTACGATTGACAAAGATACAGAAGACGGTTCATTTCGTCCGGATATCAATATCTTGATCAATGGGATGCCGTTGGCATTTCTTGAGGTCAAGAAGCCAAACAATCCGGACGGAATTCAGGCTGAGTTCAAGCGCATGATTGGCGACAGATTGCTGAACCCGGCTTACAAAAAATTCTTTAACCTGATTCAGTTCGTGTCATTCTCTAACAACATGGAGTATGAAGACGGTGATGAAGCGCAAGCAGAACTGGTAAAGGCAGGATCTTTCTACACCACTCCAAACGCTCTTAAGACACAGTTCTCATTCTTCCGTGAAAACTATCAGAATTATCACGAGAACTATCAGTACAAAACTCTTGACGAAGATTTTTGTAAGGACATTATTGGAGATCTGGGTTATAGTCCCTCAATCTTTGATCAACCGGAGTTTATGACCAATTATAGCGTTATGACTCCGTGCAATCGTTTCATTACGTCGTTTTATGACAAGAAGCGATTCCTTTTCTTCCTAAAGTACGGTATCTGTTACGTTAAAGCCAGCAACAAGAATCCTCCTGAAAAGCACACCATGCGCTATCCGCAGTTCTTTGCTTCACAGCGCCTACTGGAACGCCTGAATAATGGAGGGAAGCGCGGAATCATCTGGCATTGCCAAGGTTCTGGCAAGACTGAATTGGCCGTTTACCTGAATCGCATCCTGCACGCATATTACGCAAAAAGAAATATCATCACGAGGTTCTACTTTGTCGTTGACCGGCTTGAGCTCCTGCGGCAAGCTAATGGAGAGTTCTCGAATAGGTACTTTCAAGTTACCAACGCCATCAGCAAAAAAGGCTTTTCTGGCGAGCTTAATAAAGCACTTCCCACAATGTCACTCGACGGAAAAATCGGCGAATTTGTTGTTGTCAATATACAAAAGTTTGAAGAAGCAATTCCCAAGGCTGTCAACGAGTACAACACAAACATCCAACGAGTATTCTTCATTGATGAAGCTCATCGTTCCTATGCTCTAAATGGCAGCTATTTCAAGAACCTGATTCTGTGCGATCCGAATGCCGTGTTTATCGCACTTACCGGAACACCACTGCTTTCCCAAAAGGAACGTTCAAATCTCAAGTTCGGCGATTACATTCATAAATATTTCTACGATGCTTCCATTGCTGACGGATACACGCTCCGCATCAAGAAGGAAAAGATTGACACGATTGTCAAATCGGAGATCTACAACAATCTTGAGCTGGAAGATCCGAATTTAAATTCAGCAGACATCTATGAATCCAGTCCTTACGTGTCTTATCTTGGCAAGTATATTGAAAACGACTTTAGAAATTTCCGTCTGATCAACGGGGATGACTCTATTGGCGGTATGATCGTCTGTCGATCGAATCCACAGGCTAGAAAGCTACACGAGTGGTTCAAGAAAAACTCGCCAATCACCACAGGACTAGTCATCACAGACAACGGAGACCCGCGGCAAGCAGAGGCCAACAAAAATAATCAGAAAGACTTCAAATACGAAGGCCACCCAGACATCCTCATCGTGGAGTACATGTTGACAACTGGGTACGATGTATCACGTCTCAAGAAAATGTATCTCCTCCGGGGGCCGCACGCACAAGGACTTTTGCAGACGATATCACGTGTTAATCGTCCGTATAAGAGTCCAAATGGAAAGGTCTACCACTATGGCTACATCACGGACTTTGTTGATATTGAAGAGGAGTACGACCGGACTCTTAACGATTACCTGAAGGAGTTGGAGAACGATATTAATGATGTAGATGACGACGATGGTAATCACAATAACCTGACAGGGCTTCTCGTTGATGTTGAGACTATCCGTCAGAAACTGAGGGCTTATGAGAGCAGGCTGAAGCAGATCATTGATGAGGATAACCTGGAAGAATTTTCAGTGCGCCTTTCCAACTTCAATAAGGGTGCCCTTATCAAGATCCGGCATCAGCTGAAAGGCATCAATGAATGTTACGTGGAGCTCATGCTCTCAAACGCGATGGAAGATGCGTCGGCGATTGATATTGAACGAGTACGCAGAAAACTTCGTCTCACGCAAGAGAAGATTGACTTCCTGAATTTGCGGGAAGAACCGATTCGTATGCTTGATCTCATCTCGGATAAAGAGGTAGTGGAGATCGTCTATGAATTCATTAAGACGTCCATCTCGGTGATCGACATAAGCCGTTTTGATGTCAGTGATGAACATTACAAGGAGTTTGTAAAGACGCTAACTGATGTTCAGCACGAGGTCAGGAAGAATCGCAACAAGAACGACATCCGCATGATTAGTCTGGATGTAGCTCTTCAGCAACTCTTCGCTCGGATGGATATCCACTCTGTTGAGGAACTTCCGTTCTTGAGCGAGGAATTGCAGGGCATCCTCAAGAAGGCGATGGCCATTAACGCGGAAAACCAAAGGCTTGCCGCCAAATACGACGGCCACTTCGGTATGGTCAAGACTTATCAGGACATCATGGCAGACCGCTCTGATCTCGATAACAAGCGTGTCGAACAAGCCATGAGCATCATCTACGGCAAAATCAAGGATGCAATAGACGCCGATATTCTTGTTGTCCAAGGGCGTCAAGGATTCGTAGACGAAACGAATAAAAAGGTAACCATGGAGCTCTTAAAATCAGGACTTTACAAGGAGCTAGGTCTTAATACTTGGCTAGATACTTTGCTTTCCAATATGTACACAAATTTGCAGAGCTACAGGTGATTAAAACAATGGCAGAACACAAGGATTATTACGCACTTGAAGCGACGATTGACCGCATGATCGATGAGCTACAGGGACTGTGTAGCCAAAACGGACTTTCGAACACCGCTGCTGAGGAAGTTGTTGTAACGTCGGTTTTCCTCTACAAGTTCCTTTCAGATAAGTACACGTATAACCTCAAGAAGTTTGCGGAAGAGCTTGGCGAGAGTATTGAGGAAGTAGCCCTGAACAAAAACAACGAACTGGACGCCTTCTATCACTATTACTCGACAGATGTGGTCTTTCGTAGCAGTGACACGATTCAAGCTTTGGTCAATAAGACTGGCTTACCGGGTTTTGCGGCGATGTTCGATGACACGCTGGAACGCATTTCAAATTATCCAGAAAACGACAAGTTCAAGGTTAGTACGGCAAGCGGTGAGAAGGAACCGCTCTTTTCCCGTATTACAGAAAACATTATCGACAAAAATAAGCGCGACGCATTCGCTGTAGCTATCTTCGGCATCATCTCCGAGTCAAAGTTTGATTTTGGCGATGCTTTCGACGGGAACTTTGATTTCTACAGCACCATATTCGAATACCTCATCAAGAACTACAACGTGGCAAGCGGCACCTATGCGGAGTATTTCACACCACAGTCTGTGTCGTCGATTATTGCGAAGATCCTTGTCGGCATGTCAAAGGTTGATGACAATAAGCTCTACGATGTGCTTGACTGCGCGGCAGGCTCTGGTTCCCTCGTGCTACACCTGGCTAATGAACTGGGACACGGAAAATTCGGTAATCGCGCTCGTGTTTATGCGCAGGACGTGTCAACGAAGTCAACGCGATTTCTCCGTTTGAACATGATGCTGAACGGCCTGACAGAATCTCTTGACAACATCGTTCAGGGGAACTCACTTACGTCGCCGTCTCAATACAACGTCAATCACGATCCATCGTCCGGATATAAGAAATTTGACTATGTAACAATCAATCCTCCCTTCAAAATGGACTTTTCTGCAACCAGGGATGAGATAGAAAGCAATTGGCAGGATACAAGCCGATTCTTTGCTGGAGTGCCCAAGGTGCCTAATAAGAAAAAGGAATCCATGGCTATCTATCTTCTCTTCATCCAGAACGTTCTTTGGTGCTTGAAAGAGACTGGTAAAGCCGCAATCATCTGTCCCACAGGATTCCTAACTGCACAGAGTGGTATTGAAAAGAAGATCCGCGAACGGATCATTGATAAGAACTGGCTGAAGGGCGTTGTCTCCATGCCATCAAACATCTTCGCCAACACGGGCACCAATGTGTCAGTAATCTTCATTGATAAGAGCAAAGCGGCTGACGACAAAAACGTCATCCTTATCGACGCCTCAAAGTTGGGCGAAAAAAGAAAGGAAGGGAAGAACCAGCGAACGGTTCTTCATGGTGATGAGATTCACAAGATTATCAACACATTTATCACACCGAAGGAAAAAGACGATTTTTCTATTGTAGTAACGACAAATGAAATCCAAGAGAAAAATTACTCCTTTTCAGCAGGGCAGTACTTTGAATTAAAAATCGAACATATTGAAATTACAGAAAAAGAATTCATTAATAAATTGAATGGGTATATGCGCGAAATTGAAACAATCTGGAGTAAAGGACGCGACATAGAAGAAGAGATTAGTAGAACCATAAAAGAACTGAAGCTTAACTAATGGTCGATTTTAGAATGCGGCTCTATTATGTAATTTTCGTTTATTGTTCAGCTCGTCATAGCAGATAGATTCAGAAAATTATCAAACATATGGTAGAAAAATTTAAGTTCGCTTCCCTGAATTCTTTATGCACTCAAATTATTGATTGCCCACACTCATCTCCAAAGTGGACGACTACTGGATTTCCAGTCATTCGAAACTACAATATTAAAGATGGTCGAATTGACACGACTAAGCTCTCATATGTCGATGAAGAAACATACATAAGTCGGAATAAACGCGCAACTCCACAAGCGGGAGATATAGTCATTTCGCGCGAAGCCCCTATGGGGGTTGCTGCAATAATTCCTGATAATTTTAAATGCTGCATGGGGCAAAGACTTGTCTTACTAAAAGTAGACAGAAATAAATGCGACCCTCAGTATCTCCTCTACGCATTGATGTCACAATTTGTCCAAGCGCAAATAAAGCGCTTTGATACTACTGGTTCTATAGTTAGTAACCTAAATATCAAAGATTTAGGAAACCTTATAATTCCACTCATCGATAACCAACGAGCAGTGGCACAACTTGTAAAAAAAATTGATGACAAAATCGATGGTAACAAAATTATCTCAAAACATCTAGAATTCATTGCTCGTTTGGTATACAACTATTGGTTCGTTCAGTTTGACTTTCCCGATGAAAATGGTCGACCGTATAGGTCTTCCGGCGGGAAGATGGTATGGAATGAGCATCTGAAACGTGATATTCCTGAAGGCTGGACAGTTCAATCCTTATTTGATGCAGCAGACGTTTGCTATGGAATACCGTTGTTGACCAAGAAGTTTTCTGATTCTGGTCTACCCGTTGTTCGAATAAGAGACATCCTAGATAATTCAACTTCTGCATTTACTTGTCAGCAAGTTGATGTAAAGTTTTTGACTCAAAAAGGCGACCTACTTATTGGAATGGATGGAAACTTTCAGATGAATTATTGGCATCAGACAGGGGATTGTGTAAACCAACGAATTGTGCGAATTAGAGAAAAGAAAATTCCCGTAATGATCATTCGATTCCAGGTTGAACCTCACATCAAAGCAAAGGTTGACAATGTTGCAAGATCAACAGTAGGACACTTGAGCGACAAGGATTTAAAATCACTTCACATAATTACACCTAAAGATATGTCGATACTCAAGGGGTTTGATACATATATCAACCAAATTTGCTTACTTGGCGCAGAAAATCGTCAACTAACCGCTTTGCGTAACTTTATTCTGCCACTACTGATGAACGGGCAAGTCAAGCTCAAATAATGACAAATAAGCCATCACCGATGTTGGAAGTATCATCATTGATGACGCACCTTGCGTTACTCTGATTTACCTGGGCTGTTTTCTGCAACATGCATTGCTTATCCCCTTTGGGAGGCTGTAGGCAATGCATTTTTTTTTGCAAAAACATTTTTTTACCGTGTCAGAAAGCTATAACACCGCATCTGAAGACAATACTACAGTCTCACACATGTTAAAATGTTAAAAACAACAATTCCACATTTTAACAATCAATGAAAGTTGTCAGCATCCTCAATCAGAAAGGCGGCGTTGGCAAAACAACGCTGTCTATCAACCTCGCGACCGCACTTAAGGCTCTCAATCATTCAGTGTTGCTTGTTGATGCTGATCCTCAAGGATCTTCGCTTGATTGGGCGGCAGCCCGCGAACCTGCAGAGCCTCTTTTCAGCGTGGTGAGCTGCCCCAAGCCCACGATTCATAAGACCGTTGCCGACATCGGCGCGGGCAAGGATTTCGTCGTCATTGACGGCGCTCCTCGTGTTACCGACCTGGCCCGCTCCTGCATCATGGCTTCCGACTTGGTGTTGATCCCAGTGCAACCAAGTCCTTATGACATTTGGGCTTCGCAAGAGGTTGTCAGCCTGATTCAGGAAGCTGTGATCTACAAGCCCGAACTCAAGGCCGCATTCGTCATAAACAGAAAGATTCCCAATACGGCTATCGGTCGTGATGTTGAAAGCGCTCTTGCGGAATTCGAGTTGCCTGTTCTTTCGACAACCATCGGCCAGCGTGTGATCTTTGCTGAATCAGCAGCCAGTGGACTTAGCGTCCTTGAACAGGATGCTAAAAGCCAAGCCGCCGCAGAAATTACTGCACTTACCCGAGAAGCTCTCAACTTGATGGAGACTGAACAATGACCGCCAAGAAAATCTCACTCAAACCAAAAGTTCGTACCCCGCAAGACACCGCGGCCATGAATGCATGGGTCGAGCAAGGTGCGGAAATGGCAGCACCCGTGGCCAGATCAACAGCAGAAGCCAAGGAGTCCATGAAACGACTGTCTATTGACCTTCCGGCAAGTGTGCACAAGGAATTGATGGTGTACTGCGCAACGAACGGAACCAAAGCTGCCCAGGTTGTTCGTGGTCTGATAGAAGAACTTCTTCGCAAATGAGAGAACCCACAAATGTGGATTCCCTCAGTTCAACAAAATTGCATTTTGCTCTATCAGTGGTCGTCTTTTTTGACTTTCACAAAGAACATCTGTCGATTCTTGTCTATGATCATCGGGGGAGTGCGAACCTCAGGTGTCGAATATGTCGGCAGATAGAAGTACCGATTTTCCGGAGAACGTTTGGCGAGTTCTTTGAAGAAGTTCAACTCAAACAACTCCGTTTTCTTGATCTGCTCATACGAAAACAGAGACGGACTTGAGAAGTAAGTCGTCCCACCGATGTTGCGCATCGGCCAAATCAACCGCTGCTTAGCATCTAGCCATTCGGGAAGCTTGACTGGCTCCGTGCGGAGAGCATCTGTCTTGGGCATAACCCACGAAATGTCAATTTCGATTTCTTTTTCCTTGCCATCGACGTCAACTTTCTTAGTGCCCTTAAAAATAATTGGACTCCATTTGCTGTCATCGTACAGTCGAGCCTTGTTGTAGCCGTGATATGAGACTTTGATCCCTTGGGCTTCGGCCGTTTCCTTCATATCTTTGAGGATATCTAGGCAGAAGGCTTCCGCAGCTTCCGACCAATTTTTGTAGCCTTTGTCTTCAACAAAAGCTCCGACATACACGGTTTCAGCTTCCTTGTTGGGGTTATTCAGAAAAAGCGGTAAAGCCATTAAGCCGTCAAACACCGACGTCGTACCCGTAATCATGCCGCCGATACTCATCGATGTCCCTGCCATACCGACGGCATCGTTAAACGTATCGAGTTGTTCTTTTGGCACTTCTGTATCTTTAATACGGGCCGCCGGATTTACATAACGTCGAATGTTGGTTGCGTAGCTTACCTGCGGGTAGTACGCCCATAACGTTTTTTCCTGTGCCTCAAGCTCTTCCGGGGTCAGAGCTCTTTCACCTAACACCGAACAGCCACTCATCAGAATAACTGCCACACCGACGCACACAACAGACCAGGTCTTTAAGCTCATTTTCCTTTTTTTATCCTGTGGATATCAACCATCTGCCTACAGAAGATCTTCAGTTTGTTTTTTGTTTTCCTGTATCTGTTGTCTCTTGAGGGCCTGCATATAGTTGTATGCAGCATTGGACAAGTACATAACCGTACCTTCGAAACTCATGTGCTTATCCTCAAGCACGATCGTCGATCCCCCAACCTGAAAACGGGCGAATTGATTGCCCACAAACGCCCGTTCCTCTCCAACAGGTCGGCCATACTTACGAACCAAAGGATCGTAGTAATCAGCAAACTGTGCACTTTTGCCCAGTCCCTTGTTGTAGTAGAGCTTGACAAAAAAGGCGAAGTCTTTTTGCTTATCTCCAACAAACCGGATCTCAGCAGAAGGAGCCCCCGGAAGATCGAAACAACCGGACTCAACGATAAACATCGGTGAATCTGCTCCAACCTCATTGCTTCTGCTGTACCGGCACCCCATTTGTTTGAGACGGTTTGCCACTTCCTGGCTTGAAGTTTTATAGAGATCAATAAACCCCAAAACTTTGATTGTTGGCGAATTCTTTTCTGCGTTGGTTTGAGCAGCCAAAGACGTACTCGCAGCTGTCAGTACTGTCATTGACAGACATGTCACTAATGCCCTACGAAAATTTCTTCTGGAAACCATCTCAAAACCTCACTGAACAATCATTTGCGCATCCATTACCATACGACGTTGTTTATTGTCCTCTATGGCAAGCGTTATCGACAGCTGAGAACAGAGGTTCCGATTCAGTAACAGGACTCCATTTTGACTCCCCTGGTTTCAGTGTGTGGACGCGAGGGGTACTATTCGGAGCCAAATTGCTTGCAGTGACTGACTGCATACGCTTTTGCAATGTCGGCGAGCAGGAAATGTCGTACTTAATAACAACGGCCTTGGCATCTCCAAACTCAGGGATCGTTTCTCCTGCCCTTGCCATTACCAACAATGAGGCCCAATTGGCTTTTTGAAATGTGATGCTGACAAATTTAAGAACTTTGTCAGGTCGAGCAGGAAACGAGTCTGGCGAAAATCCCTTGCGGGCATCGAAGTAATTGAAACAGTTTGTGCAGAACCATACAAACTTACCTTCTTCTCCAGGAATCATAATAATCGGAGCCCCACTACCCTTCATAAGGCTGTAATTGAGTTTATGTCCCTCGAGTACAACCGATTGTTCTTTGGTATTAAGACTCTGGAAATCTAATTCCTGCTGACTTAATTTTTTGGTCGACTGAATTTTTTGAGGTTTATCAGTCACCGACTTTTGCGCCTTGGGAGCTGATTTAGCGGAAGCTGGGTTAGATTCCGTCGTGATCTTCGGAGGTTCCAACAAAGCCATCCTCGCATCGTAAGCTTTGTCCACATTGGCAGCCTTCCAATATCGAATCCATTCTGGAGTAGCATGCCCTTTTTCTCCCAAAGGTGCGCTCACCACGATCTTTTCTCTTTCCCCCAAGACACACTTGGCCGGTTTTTCACCAGCCTTTTTGTCCCAGATCTCGTGCCAATCAAACAGCACGGTGCGATCGTTCGGACGGTAACACCAATAGTGACCTCGAATAGGCTCTGGTTTTCCCCCTTGCAGAGTACAGAGTTGACTGAGTTTTGAACTCAAAGACTCTATCGACTTAGTATTTTTTGAACACCAATAAGCTTGCAGTTGGCGTCGTTCCGATAAATTTTTGACTTCTAATTTGCCGTATGGATCGATGCCATAAACATTTGCTTCAACAAACTGACGACTGAAATCGATAGGGTCAGTCGTCTGGTCCATTTTTATATTTTTGGAATTACTTCCAACTCCGTACTGCACAGCCTGACAACCGGTTAAAAAGCAGCCCAAGGCCACAGCAGTTGCGACACTTGCGCTGGTTCGTACAGCAAAACGCATCACAGAACTCCAGCTAAAGCAATCTCTTAGGGATTGATGAAATCAAAATCCATTGACTGAGAACTTTAATACGTAATTTTTACGTCTAATTCTCCAACAATTGGAGTAGATTAGCATAATTGTGTAATATTTACGCAATTTTCGGACATTTCATTCCATGCTCTGTTGCTCTTCTCGGCATGATTTTGGCAATCGAACTCCGGTTGAGACCTATTTCATGAGACTGGCAGAGCTGAAAAAATTGGCCTTTGCCGACGCACGAGACTATTACAGCGTCGGAAAAATCACTCGCTTTGAAATGCTTTTCAGGGACTACTTGAATCAGGAAATCGACTGGCCTCACTATGCGCCCGAAGATGTCATTGCTTTGCGCGAAAAGCACAATCTCACCCAGGAAGCTCTTGCTGTTTTGCTAAGGGTGTCTCCAAAAACAGTTTTACGCTGGGAAACAAAGGGAGAAGAAATCCCGAGCACCGCCTGTATTGCCTTGTGCATCCTCGATAAGCTTGGCGACGGTGTTTTTGATCTGATGCGCGATAACGCGGGAAGCTACACGCTCATTGAATCACTCAAAGAGCAAAAGTCGGATCTGACAGCCGGAATTAACGACTCGCTCTACAACCTCTCCCTCAGAGATCAGCAGATATTGCCCGAGTCTTTTGACAAAACTGCCGTACAAGAACTCAGAAGTCGTCTGCGCTTGTCCCGCCGTGAATTTGCCGATCTTCTGGAAATTTCTCCCAGTACCGTTGACAAGTGGGAAAGCGGGGCGGTAACGCCAAAAGGTCCGTCGTTAACTGTCATGAAAATCCTTTGGCTCAAAGGCAAGGACGCATTGCCCAAATAAGCTTGCTGTCCCGCAAACACACGACCGGGGATCGAACACAAGATCCCGGAAAATTCGAGCTAAGGTCAGGCTCAATGCAAAGAAAAACTCCGACTCGTAAAAGGCGCTTTGAGCGCCTTTTGCGTCTTGATTGCCCGTGAGAAAAAGCCTTTTGACCAGTTTGATAAAGGTTCACGCTAGCCAGACCTTAAAGTCGATAAAATCGTCTGGTTACCTTCATATGAGCTCTTTACAGAGCCAGTCAGGGCTTTACTGAATGCCGTCTTCCAAATCCCGTAACAAGAAATACGTCCCCCGGAAAGTGAAAATGCCGAGCATTCTCGACAATCTTCCGGTGCCTGCAGTGATGGTTAAAAAGCTCGCCAATGACATGGATAACCGCGTTCTACGGCTTCGCTTTGCCGGCAACAACGGCAAAGATCTGGCGGCGCTTGTGATGTACTTTGCAGCAGCTTGGCTTTTGGCGGGGGAAATGGCTAACGGTCAAGAGCTGCGAGACAAGCTGGAAAACGGTGTACGTGAGCTTGGCAAGGCTGTGCTGTCGTCCCCTGATGCCGTTCACGGACCGATGTACGACACGATTCTCGATCTGACCTCAGTCACCACCGCAGTTGTGGCCGAAAGTACAAAGAAGGAATACCGGGAAGCCAGCGAACGCATCAAATCAGATGGTGTTGTGCCTTTTGCCGACGAATTCCTAGTGGTTCTCGCGCAAGCCAACCTTCTTCACATCGTCAATGCAGAGAAAGACTCGGCTCAGCCAAAACAGTTCGCCGAAATCACGAAGCCATCTTCAACTACTGGGATTCAGGCTGTCTTGGTGACAATTTAGTCATCCAGTGCCACGAACTTCTTAGAAGACCATGATTTCCTAGACGGTGAAAAGAGTATAGCATTTGAGTTCGTTTGGCACACACCAAATGCCTAGCATGCATCTCGGCTTTAATATAAAATAGGTTTAGCCTTAAGTCTTAAGATGACAGAAAGCGGATTACTTAGATGTATATCCAAAAATTAAAGTGAAACCTAACATAAGGCATTTTTGAATATTTAAATAAAGGAAAAAATAGTGATTTTAGAGGTTGAACAATTTGTTTTTGGAATCGTATGGGATGTTAGAGATTATGGATTAATGATAAATACTCCAGATGGTTGGGGGCTTCTTCACAGATCTAATATACCAGAGACAACTTATCAGCAGACTGGTCTACAGGATGTGTTTTATAAATCATTTTCAAACTTTGCAAAAGTTGGCGACGTTCTAATCTTAAAAGTAATCCAATCAAATAATTGGAATGCTTCACTTGCGTTCAGTGCGATATACTCAAAGACCCCAAACCCAATCGAAGTCTTCAAGAACCAATTTGGCACAACAAATGTAAAAGCCCTTGTCGATGAAATAAATAACAAGGACAACATTATTAATCTTAAAATAAAATTCGAAGAATGTAAAAATTATTTGTATGGATATTTAGATATAAAAGAGTTAACCCATTCAGAAATTGAAGAAACCGAAAAGCTATTGAAAAGAGATGAATGCCTAGATGTACAAGTAGCTGGATATGATTTCGAGAAAAAAAGTTTAATTTGCAAGCTAAATAGTTCATGGGCGCAAATTAAAAACTCAGACACTAAGGTTTACTTAAGTGGAGAGCTTACAAACATATATTTAAATGCTATTGAGATTTCTCTAAAAAATTATGGGAAAATAATGATTCCTTTCGAGGAGTTACCTGGATATTCTTTTGGATACGAACAATTCCTCAAACCGAAACAACAACAAGTTGATATTGTAATAAATTTTAAGCAAAAAAATACTCCAATTGTTGTTGTTACGGATCTCTTTGAATCAGACAATAAACTAACTCATATTAACAAAAGGAAAACAGCCCTATTCATCGGAGCAACTGGCGCCGGGAAAAGCTCGTTAATTAATTCGATTATTCGATATACCAATATAGATATACCTTTAGCAAAAATTGGAATCATTGATCCAACAACACAGTCATTAGATCAGTATAAATGCCTAGGTCTTACTATATTTGATTCCCCAGGGGTTGGCGAGTCTACCGAACAAGACAAAAGAACAGCAGAGAACATAAAAAATTGGCTTGATCAAAATCAGAATCTATTTCCTATAATAGTCATAGTTTTTGATGCAAATTCACGCGACTACGGTTCATCATTTCGTCTTATGCATGAGATCAAGGATTTTTGTTCAGATCGAGTGATTTGTTGCGTTAATAAAGTAGATACACTTTTCCCATACGGTGTCTTTACTCATGACTTGACAATCCCTGGAAACAGTAGAGATCGAATTTTGAAAAAAATCCAAGAAAAAATAGATTCTGTTATCACTAGGTTGTCCGACGTTGTTGGTGTTCAAGGCCATGGAATTTCTACAGCAAGCCAAGTTCCTACAGATAAAGGAAAAAAGATGGCATTTAATATTAAATACTTGATCGATAAAATTAACTCATTTTGAAAATAAACATCATGAAGTCTAGTTCATTCGTAAGTAAAATATTAAACAGGCTATTTTCTCTGAAAAATTTTTCAGATGAGCAAAAAGAAATTATCTCTCAAAAATTATCAAAATTAGCCAATGAAGAAATTAATATTTTAGTCGTTGGTGGGACGGGGGTTGGGAAAAGTTCTACTATAAATGCACTTTTCCAAGTTGATTCTGAACAATGCAAGGCAGGTGTTGCAAAAGTTGGAACAGGGCCAAATCCTGAAACTCAAGTATTAACGAAATACAGGTTAGCTCAGAATTTAATAATTTGGGACTCTCCTGGTCTTGGCGAGTCAACGGTTGCAGATATTTCGCATACTAGAGCAATCAATGCCAAACTAAGAGAATTCTCTGATAATGAAAAATTTTTAATAGATCTCGTATTGGTAGTATTAGACGGTGGTTCACGCGACTATGACAGCACATTCAGACTTTTAAAATTGATACTCCCTTCGATTAAGGATAAAAAAAGAATATTAGTCGCAATCAATCGAATAGATATGGTTGCTCAAGGAGAAGGCTGGGATCGAATAAATAATAAACCTACACCTAAACTTCAAGCCATTATCAGAAAAAAAGTAGAAAGTGTTAAATCCCGAATTTTTAATGATAGCCGATTAGATGTCGAGCCGATACCATATTGTGCAGGACGGACAGACGAAGGTTGGGGTGGTAGCGAACCGTATCAAATCACCGAGTTGTTTTGTCAAATTGTTTCGGCCATTCCAGACGAAAAACGCATTGCAGTTATAGAACGAGCTAAGCCAGAAATTATCACTCAATCAACACATGAACAAAAACGAATTATCGAACGAAGAACTTCAGACTCTTTAGTTAAAGTTATACCAAGGGTTGCCATTGGTATTTTGACGGGAGGCATTGGTCTTTTAACTGGCGGTTGTTTTATTACAACTGCCGTATGTCAGCACATAAATAAATCTGACAATTGTCATATACTATATGCTTTCAGGCAATTCCGTGATGGTTGGCTACTAAAACAGAAAGATGGCCGAGATTTAATTGAAAGATATTACCTAATTGCGCCCATATTAGTCAATAAAATAAACCAATGCGAAAATTCTAATGATGTATATAAAGATATAAACGAGAAATATTTATCGAAATGCTATATGTTAATTAAGAAAAAGAAATTTGTGCAATGTAAAAATTTGTACATTAGAATGGTAAATGATCTTCAACTTCATTTTTTGTAAATCAACACAGATACAGGAAGAGATACAGGAAGATTGCCATGTTTGATTTTTTACTTAATATACTTGGAAGTATCGCGGAATCGACAGGAGATGCTGCCGAGGACCTAGGTGACTCTGTTGAATCCACTGAAGATCTGGCTTGCAACTCATTTGATGGTGTTGAAGGTGGAGTCTTCGACGGAAGCGAAGAAGATCTCAATGAGTTGTCAGAGGCTGGGATGATAGAAGGAAGTGAACATATTGATAGCGAAGATATTGTTCGAGATCCTGCTGTTCGTGCTGAATTTTTAGCTTCCTGTGGATATGAAAGTCTTCCGGAAGGATATGAAGTGCACCACATCATTCCGCTGTCAGAGGGAGGTACAGACGATCCCAGTAATATGGTGCTCCTAACCAAGGAAGAACACGATGTAATAACTGCAGCTCATCGGAATTTTTATGAATGGAATTCTTAATGTATGTCTGATTGCGATAGCTGCATCTTTCTGATCGCTTCTTGAATTTTCATATCCAGTACGAAGAGGAGATAAACCTTGTCTCAATAGCGCAACAAGTTGCCGTCGGTCTCCCATATGGATTACCTTCATCGCTCTCGTATTTTTGCTATGTTACGTTGCAAAAATTGCTGTTATCCCCACCACACTTGTCAACAACACTGACTCCACAAGATTTGGGATAGATTGGCTCATTTACTCCACAGCCATCATTGATAATAGAGCGAAACCTGAATTGGTCTCACTCCACAAGTCTTGGGAAATAGCCCGAATTTTTCCCGATAGTCCAGCAAGGCTTCCACATTTTGCCCTTGGAGGTACTGCCAAACCGGGTATGAAACAAGACCACTGTGACGAGCTTGCTGGCTATTCCAGACACCTTCAAGATCTTTTTGTTGCTGTTCAGTTTTATTGTTCATAGATCACTTTTGAAAAAAGAAGCGTTTCCAACCGAAGAAAAGTTCCTCGGTCAGAAACGCGGGTTAAGTCAGCATTGATAACAACCTTTGCTTGCCGTAACGACAAAGCAGATCGTTGAAGTCAATGCCTTTTTCTGTCTCAGGAATCTCGTCCCGAATCGTCACGACACGAGTCGTAACGCCGTGCCCTTTGAGGCGTTCTGCAAGTACTTGAGCTGCTCGCTCTCCGGTCAGCGATCGGTCCTTATCCGCAAAGATCAAGACTTCTCGGACACCATCCGGAATCTCCACGGCTTCCAGGCCGTGCGCACAGATACACGCCCAGCACGGAAGCCCCGTGGCGACCACAACCGAGAGTGCCGTCTCAATGCCTTCAGCCAAAGCCAAAACCTCGTGCGGTACACCAAAGCGAATCGCACATCCGTTGATGGTTCTGTCGTCAGGCAAGCGCATCAGACGCTTCGGAACGTTGACGCCAGCCTTGTGTCCTTCACTGGTGAGCAGCGTGCGATGGACTGTCACCAGTTGCCCGGAGACGTCGCGCACGGCTGCCACCATTGCCGGATGCCACTGCCGACATTCGCAATCGAAAAACTTTCGTTCAAAGCGAAGATCTTTCATAAACGATTCGTCAACATCGGCGATGGCTCGTCGTTGCAGGTACAACTGCAATGGGTTCTGGTCTGGGTCTGACGCATCCAACCGCAGAGCATTCAGCCACCGAGAGCGAATGGCACCGGCCAACTGTCCGTTGAGCTGTGCTTTTTCTGCCCAGAAAAGCTGTTCCTGCGCCTTTGACATCAAGCGCTTCACGCACCAGACGTATCGAGTACAAGAAAAGCCGTCGGCTCGCCGAATGCGCTCACGCGCAGCAAGCACGATCTCCACTCTCTCATGCGGTTTGACGCCGGCTTCAGCGAGTGCCCGCTTGAGCGAGCGGATACCGAGCTTGCGAACGCAGTTGGAGATCTCGTCGTCAAGCTCGACGAGAAATCCTTCAAACGCCCGCGGCTGCCGAACTGACGGCGTCCCCATGGACAGGATGTGGCCGCGATAGCTGCGATTCAGCGTCTCGCGTGCAACGACTTCTTCCCCTTGTCGAGGTTGCAGTCCAAGCACCCAAGCCACTCGCTTGAGCGTTTCGGCAAAGCCCCAGCCATGCAGCCACTCAAGCGTTTCAAACCCATCACGAAATGAGCCGCATGTATTGCAGACACAGGAACCTGCCTCTGCATAGTCAGGGAAAAGGCGAAAGCCGTCCTTTCCTCCATGCACAGGACACGGAACATGTTTTCCGGGCTGTTGCATCGCTGCCTTGAGCATCGGTGCCAGAGCACAGAAAATCGCGTCCCAATGACCTCTTGCCGCTTCTCGAACGACAGAGACATCCAATCGGTAAGCCATATACCTTCCTCCTGGTGATTTGTTGATCTGTGCATTTGCACAGTTGAGGGAGCCCACCTTCCCCGAAGGGAAGCAAAGTCCCCTTCGGGTTGATAAAAGTGAGTCCTCCTTCACAGGAGGAGCTTCTTGGCAAAGCCAAAAAGCACTTGCTGCAACTCGCCGACATTGGAAATATGCGCGGAATCAATCGGCAGCCCATTGAGGTCGTTGATGTCACCGATTTGAATTCCGAACACACGAATGCCGGCCCGTTTCAAGTCTTCGATGAGCTGCGCCGTTGCCTGCACGCTCACTCGCCCATCTGTGATCAGAATGAGCGCCTTCTTGGCTTCCCGACAAGCGGCAAGCGCAAAGCCCGCCGCCTGCAGAGCCTGTTGAAGCGGCGTGCCACCCCAACTGGAAATGGCACCGATTTGTCCCGGTGTTACTTGGGTAAGGCGTTCACCGTGCTTGAGTACCGTGCAGATCGCCTGTTGAGTGTGCCCGCAGGCTGCACCCGGAAACACGCTCAGTGCCGGATTGACCCCACGTATTCCTTCAAGCCCCAGAACGAGTCCGAGGCTCGCTCGAACCGCAAGATCGCCTCCGGCCACTCCCATGCTGCCGCTCATGTCCAAAAGCACATGAACGGCCGTATTGGGTGCCTGTCGTTCCGTGCGCTCTTCAAAGACTCTTGCGTCAGACACCACAAGCCGGCACAGATGCGTCGTGCTGAACCGTCGGCCGCGATCCGTGATGCGCCGCCCGCATCTGGCCTTGGCTTGTACGAGTCCCCGCAGTGCCAGTCTCAGCGCTACAGAGTCTTTTCGGGCACGCGCAAGGCGCTCAAGCCCAACGTCCTCTTTGGCCGGTGCCGGTCGGATACGCCCGGTCAGATCAACCTTCAATCCCGGCACACTTTCATCGGCCTGAAGCCGTTTGAAGTTTCCTGAGATATCCAGAGGATTAACCACCGGTTTCAACGTGGGTCTCAAGAGTCGCTCCAACGCAGTGTCAGAACTCTCATTTGACCCGTTGGACGAGCCAGACGACTGATCTGTCTTGCCGTTTTCCGACGAGGCGGCCTTGTCAGAAGCGGCTGATGCTGCAGAAGACTCCTGCCGGGCTGCTTCACGCTTTAAAAGCCGCATGATCCGCTTGCGAATCGCAACGACATCCTGCGTGCTTTTTGCATCCCTGACCTCAAATGCCAGAGCCTCGAGTTTTGCCGATACCTCCTTGCCGAAGGTTTGTTTCACGTGCTCAGAGAGTTTGGTCGTCAGCGGCGTTAACCACTTGCGATAAAGAAGCCTTTCTTCGGATATGGCCAACAGAAAAAGCGGGACAAGCGTTTGCTCGTCAAACGTTTCCCAGCTGACCAATTCCTGCACTTTGGAGGCATGCGCCCTCTCAAAAAGGCTTTCTGCTCCGGGATAAAGGCGGCTCATCGCCATTTCGACGCGACAGTCTTCGAGCGCGTTGTCAATGGCCCGCTCAAAATGAGTAAGCTTTTGACCCACGCTTCTGAAGTCCGTCAGACGCACATGCCCGGCTTCATGACACAGGATGCCGAGAACTTTGAGTTCGTCCTCGACAGCCATTGTCTCGGGCATCGGCATGTAGATCGTCTTTCCGTCCGTTGCGGGAACCTGACCGCCGAACTCGATTGCCACGCCGCACAGGCGTCCGAGCGCAGCCGCCACAATGGGAAGACTTTGCTCGAACACCGAACGCGGCTTTGATGTGTGATGTGCTTTCATGGGATTCTCCAAAATGAAATCCCGCAAAAGCACTCCCTCCCCGCAGGGCAATGAAGATGCCCTTGCGGGGAAAGATGACAAACCAAGAAAAAGGCGTGTCAGGTCAGAAGTACAACCCTTCGCCCACATCGACGGCCGGAACCTTGACGGGAACAACGGGTTCTGAACACTCGTGCGAAACAGCCACTTGAGAAATCGACGCCTTCTCGTCGTTGTTGCCCACGAGATCTCCTTCACTTGCAGTTGTCGTCGGGTTTTCTGACGATAACTTTCCTTGCCCAACAGGCGTATCAAAAAACTCTTCCAGTTCCCTGAAGAGATCTTTTTGATTTTCATCCCCCTTCACGAAGCCCTGTAAATCAGGGCTTTCGGAGGGGCTCTCCTGTTGCGGCGAATCCAAGCTTTCGCTTGAATCTTTAATCGGCAAGTGTGAGTTGGCGTCCTCTTGCGGCACGTCAAGATCTAATGCCTCTTGTGCACTAGAGCTTTCCGTCTCCTGCGTCGGGAATGCTGCTGCGGCATACGCCGGATCGGCCATGACTTCTTCCAGAAGCGTTGCGTCGCCCAAAGTTTTCACCAAAGCGGCGAGCTTCCAGAAGGGTTCTCCGGAGAAATACCCCTCGGAGGGCATCTCGCAGAGCACTTTGTCGATGAAGGCAATCACGGGCAGGATGCTGGAACTCAAGAAAGCCAGGCCCTGCAGTTTCTGCCGGATCTTCAAAACGGCATTTACCGTCTTGCGGCTGGCGCGGGTCTTGCCAAGGAAGCTCTCCTTGAAAAAGATCCTTGCCGAGCGTGTGACACTCGCAATAAGTTCGGAAGCCAAACCTCCAATGCTTTTTGCCAGAGCAAGCGCTTTTTCCGCAGAAACAGGCTGCAGACGGAACGTCTCGTAACCGGCGTTGATACGCTCGGAAACGGCGTTCACGTCAAGCTTTCCTTCCATGATCTCCTTGGAAAAAGATGGGTTCTTATCTGCCCAATCCTTCACCAAGGCGTCGTATCGACTCAGGAAGTCGGCTTTTTCCATCGAATACTGCTCAACCAGTGCATCCAAAGCTTTGAACACCTCGTCGGCCTTATCCTCGGGAATCGCCCATCCTGAGAGATACTTCACGCCGCAGCCTTCGAGAAGCACCTCGGCCTTGTGCTTGATGCGGTCAAACACACGCAGCTCCTGCGTATCTATGATCGCCTTCAAGCCCAAAGACTTTGTCACTTCCTTGGGCGGCAACTGCCCGCCCGTGCCGATGGTGTAGTCGCCTTCGTGCATCGCGCGGGTTCCGGTCCACTGCGTAAAACGCGGAACGATTACAACGATTCGTCCAATAATGTCCGAATTTGTTATCATTGCATCATTTCTTTGTTGAGTCATCAGTTTTCTCCATCCCGAAAAGGGAAGAGGAAATGACTCGTTCCCTTGCGGGAAGTGAGTTTTTTCACTCTTCCCGCACGGGAAAAACAAAGTTTTAAAACCACAAGGATTCGCTTGCCGGGACTTGCATCAGAACGGCTTCAAGCTCTTCGTCTTGAAAGTCCTTCGGCAGCTTGTCGGGTGTCACCCTCACCAGCCAACTCTCGGAACCTTTCCCTCGAAAAGCTTCCAGCTCGCTCTCTGCGATGCCCTTGGCCTGCAAAAAGTCCTTGTAGTTCACCGTACCGCGCAAAGCGCGCTTGGTGATCGCAACGCCGGCAAAGTCCGCATGCAGAAATTCACCCATCATGGCAGTGAGCTCATCCCTGCAACGGTTCTTGATGGCGGTGTACGCATCGATCTGCTCTTGCAAAGCGTCCACGGTCTTCTGCGCTGCCGCGTAATCGGCGGCAAACTGGTTCCAACGAGCAATATCCACGTCACCTTTGGGCACGTAGAGATCACGGGTCGGATCCTTCGGAGGCTCCTTGCGCTTAGCTACAAACCGATCAAAGAACTCTCGTCCTTTGCTGCGGATTTCAGCAATCAAATCCTCGTCACGCTCGATCACGAACTCAATGAGATCGTTTGTCGTGCAGTCGAAGAACACAAGCCAACCGTGCTGCGCTCCGCTTACCATCAGCTGGTGCTGAACTTGAATGCGGTACAGGCGGCAAGCGTCGCTTTCCAACCCCCTTTGCTTGACGTCCAATATGGTCGTCTCGCTTGGGCATTTGATCTCCACGGGTTTCATGGCCGAAGTGAGTCCGTCAAAGGAAGCCCGAAAGATTGGATCCTCGTCGAACTCCGCGCATGCAGGCATGACCACGTCAAGGTGCTTGAGCTCAAAGAGTTGGCGCACTTCGTCTTCGTGTTCGACTCCAAAGCGCACCAACGGATTGGCTGAAAGATCTGCCGGTTGTGCCCTGCCGACCTTCTCGCACCATAGACGCCACGGCGTCATGTAGGGACTAAGCCCCAAGATGACAGCGCTTTCCGTTGCCGTGATGCCGGCTTGTCTCCAAGAAAGCCACGCCTGACTGCGTTGCTCCAAATCAAGCAAACGCACGGCTGTCCTCCTCTTCGATCAAGTTCGGATCTTCATCTGCCGGTTCGGGAAGCTGTTCTTGCGCCTGCGCGGTCATTTGCTGCAAACGCAGTTTTTCCTCCGCATACAGACGGTCGTCGCCCGTGAGCTTGGCTTCCACCCATTTGGCCGCACGCTCCCAACCATTGGGCTGGTTTTGCGCAAACACCATGAGCTTTCCAAGCATCTCGTCGAGCTTTTCGCGTTCAAGCGCCAGTTTCGGCACGCTCGTCTGAGCAATGGCCGGCTGTTGCGCTTGAGGCGGCACCGATCCTGTGGCGACCATGCCGGAGAGATCTTCGGCAAAGTCTTCGCCTTCGTCGTAGAGACCCGTCAGACTGAAAGCCAGACGAGCACACTGAATGAAGGCTCGGGTTCGAAGCATCCTTCTCGGCCATTTGCGCCAGACAGGGCTCTTGTCGTTGAAACACTCGACCATGAACTCTTGGATCACGATCGGTTCGTCAACGCCTTTGAGCCGCATGGCGCATTCGACAAATTCGGGAAGTTCCTGAGCGCACCCGGGAACTTTGACCGTATTGTTCGAAAAAGCAAATGTCACGCCGTTGAAGTCCTTCTGGCTTCGGACAATCTTTGCCCAACCGTCAAGGCTTACAACAGGGACGATTTCGCCGCCTTTTCCCCTAAACGCGAAGATCTCGCGATTGAATGGGTTGAGGCCAAAGTTTTCACAGACCAGAAGAAGAACCATCAATTCTTCGTTACTGGGCTGCCGACCGTCTGCCTGCTTGAAAACCTGAGTGGTCAGGCACTTCAAAAGGCGGTTCGGCTCAACACCGAACCTTCCGGCAAGACGGGCAATCAATCCTTGGGTCTGAGCCTTTGCTGCAGAGGTGTCGCGGTTTTCCATGATGAATGTTTCCTATGTGGTTCGTTTCAAAAAAGAAACCCGCCACAAGAAAACACTCGTTCCCCATAGGGAAGTGTGTTTCCCTATGACGGGTGCGGATAAAAATAATGGCTACTTTTCAGTAGCCGAAGACCAAGCGTCGCCGAATACCGTGTGACAAAGTCCCACGATGGCCTGGCTTTCCTCGGGCTCGGCTCGCATCAGGAGCGCTCGCTGCAGTCCGTACTCCAAAGAGTTGGGGCTGTTGCGAAAGTCCTGCACGATCTGCGCCCAGCGCACCAAGGTGCGCGTGGAAAGCGTCACGGATAGTCTGCCTTCGGTAAAAAGCTTTCTGACTTCGTTGGCCAGTTGCACCATGCCGCCCAAGACGGGCTTCATGGCCGGAGCCAACTGCGTCAGCAGCTCTTCTTCGACCTTGGCATCCTGATACGGCACTTCCAAAAATCGGAAGCGATCCATGAATGCCAGGTTTTGCTGCTGTACGCCGACGTAACGCCCGGAGTTATCCCCACTGCCACATGAGTTGGCCGTGCATATGACACGGAACATCGGATGCGGATGAATGATCTCTCCTGCGTTTTCGGCAAGTACAAGTGGCCGGCCTTCAAGGGTGTCGTTGAGTCCTGCGAGTTCTCCGGCATCTGCCAGATCGACCTCGTTGAGAATCAAGACATGTCCGTATTTCATGGCCGTAGCCAAGGGGCCATACTGGAACCTCATCTGCGGCGCTTCACCGACTGCTGCTGCAGCGAAAGTGAAGTGTCCGGTGAGCTGCGTGTATTCAAAACGGCTGCTCAGGGTGAGCGATTGAACCGGCCAGTTAAGTCGAGCACAAGTCTCGAGAACTGCACTGGTCTTCCCGCTGCCTGTAGGGCCTGTAATGAAAAGCGCGTCGTTGTTGGGTTTGCGAAGAAACCCGAGCAAATCCCGAAGCACCTCTCGCCTGAAAACGTAGTTCTCATGGGCTTGAGGCACGCCGGGATCTTTGTCGTCTGAAAAGCCGAGAATCTGCAAAGACTTCGGCATTTCAATTTTCTTTTCACCGTCGTAGACGTTCGAAAAGACGTCCGAGCCGAAATACTTGAATTCCGGTGAAAGTGCATCTTCATGCATCGTGTGAGCTCCTAAAAAAGGGAGCCCACGCCCGTCAACCGGGAATGAACTCCCGGATTCGGGTTAATTGTTGAAACAGTCTGTACTGCCACTGCTTCGGTAAATGCTGTTTTTGTTTGTCGTTCAGCGCACGACCCGCGTCACAGTCATCACGGAGGACTGCCCGATCGCTTTTACGTGTCAATCGGAGAGCACGGCAGCAAGCTGCATTTGTTCTTTTGTACTGTAATCGGTTATGTCCCGGCAGATTGTTCCAAAAACAGCCATTTCTGGCAGATTCTTGACCTATCTGCAGTCACCGTGCCTGGTACCCTCAAAAAAATTCAACGACCTGGAGCAATACATGCCGGATTCTCAACCTCCAAAATCAAAAAGAGCTGCACGACATACAAACCTGCGCTCTCACTCCGAAAACTTTGCTCACGATGCGATTCCCGATATCAAACCTCAACGGCGCAAAGCCTCCGCGGACTACTCCAAACCTGTCCTGCCAAAAACTATTGTGATCCACACCAATCAGGTGCAACAGGCCTTTGAACACGTCTATATCCGAGTGGACTACTCCTTGTACGCCGCCACCAGTATCGCGCGCAATCAGTACCGAATTGCTGACGCACGCCAAGCCGAAAAAGCTCTGCACGATCTGTTTGAAAGATTTTCGTCAAGCTTGTCCGCCACTGTAGCCGAATTACAAAAGCTTATTGAGGCGCAAGTACCGGAAGAAAACCGCAAGCTCGTCTATGACCACACGCGAACCTTCACGGTACCTGCACGTACATCGTATTCCTTGAGGCTACTCAATCTCACCCAAATGCTCGACACCTTGGTTGCCTGGACTGACACTCTTGCGATTAACAGCCTAATCCAGATAATGGTCTGACCAAAACCAGTTGGGTAATGACCGACAAGATCACAACCGTCCCCAAGGAAATGCCCAGACGAAAATCGACTCACTGAACAGCCAAACTTTGGACGCAATCAACATACAGCTTGCCGTCGTTCTCAATCTTGACATCAGGCAACCGCATTGAATTTGCCGAGCAGCCTTTCTGAGGAAGGTATAATTACGGCGTTCTGCTGATGTTAGACCTCTAGATTTAAGAGCTCTTACGGATGGGAGCAGTGGCTGTGGAGGATGGTTTTGAACAGTCATCCAGTGGAGATTACAGTGGTAGAACCCTTGGTAGATCTTCAAAAATTAGCGAAAAAAACACTTTATTTTCAATACCTTTCGGTTCGCCTCATCCCACCACTCAAAAGTCCGCCGATGTCCGCTCGCATCAGCGGATTTTTTGTTTGCAACAAGGCCCTCAACCGCCAGGAAATGCTCGAACAGACGCATTGTCATATTAGGTTATATGGTATAGTCGAAAATGGGTGAATAGTTGCAAGAATTCCGAGATCCCGAGCTTGTCTGCCGGGACTCTTTTTGCAATAGAAGAAGAACAAATTTTCGGGAGAAAACGGGTGAGTACACGACAAACCTGGTCAAGCCGCTTGACCTATATCCTGACCGTTGCCGGCGCGACGATCGGATTCGGCGCAACTTGGCGCTTTCCTTATCTCGTCGGTGAAAACGGCGGTGGTGCATACGTGCTCACCTTCATTGCCGTCATGATGCTCGTCGGCATTCCCATCATTCTCGTTGAAAACGTCATCGGCCGCCGCGCACAGGCCAACAGCGTCGACGCCTTTGCTTTGGCTGGCCGTGCTCCCGGCTATTCTCCGAGTCCCTTATGGAAACTCTTCGGCTACACGGGGCTTTTGGGCGCCTTCGGCATTCTCGCCTACTACATGGTAATCGGCGGCTGGGTGATCTCATACATCTGGCATATTTTCCTCGGCGCCGCAGGCGTTGCCGGAGGCCTGGACCTTTCGAGTCCTATCACGAAAGAACTCACCGAAAGTTTCTATTCCGACACAATTGAACATTCGCCCTTTGCAATCACCTGCTACACGCTCGTCTTCGTTCTCATCAACTGGGTGATCCTGCGCAAAGGCGTCATTCAGGGCATCGAACGCTCGGTGAAGTACCTGATGCCTCTGTTGCTGCTGTGCCTGCTGATCATGGTGATTCGCAACCTCACGCTCGACGATGCAGCAGCCGGCGTGAGCTTCTACCTGACGCCTGACTTCTCCAAAATCACACCCCGACTTTTCCTTGACGTGCTCGGCCAGGTGTTCTTTGCCCTGTCACTTGGTTTCGGTGTGATGATCACGCTTTCTTCGCACCTGAACCAGAAGGAAGACATGGTCAAGACAGCTGTTATTACAGGCATCATCAATACGCTGGTGGCCGTAATGGCGGGCTTCATGATCTTTCCGTCGCTCTTTAGCGCCAATTTGGCTCCCGATTCCGGCCCGTCTCTGGTCTTCAAGTCTGTTCCGATCGCATTCTCCGAAATGTTCCTCGGCAACTTCTTTGCGATCGTCTTCTTCCTGTTGCTGGTGATTGCTGCTCTGACGACGTCGCTGACCATCTATCAAGTGATCATCAGCGTGCTTGTTGAACGTCTGCGCATCAGCCTGGGCCGCGCCATCAATCTGACGCTTGGCGGCATCTTCCTGTTCGGCAATCTGCCTTGCATTCTTGCCTATGGTCCGTGGCGCGACGTACGCATTCTCGATCGCAACATTTTCGATGCGTTCGACTTTGTGAGCGGCAACATCTGCTTTGTGATCACAGCACTCGGTGCCACCATTTTCGTGGGTTGGATTATGAAAAACAACGCCAAGGACGAAATCGACAACTGCGGTACGCTGCCGCATAAAACCACCGGCCTTTGGTTTGTCTGGGTGCGTTATGTCATTCCGGTCGTGATCATTGCGATCTTCGCATACGGCCTGCGAGGCTTCTTCGCCTAACAGCGGGTTGTATCCGATCGGACAGGAAGCGCTTCTAACTTGAGGCGCTTCCTTTTTTTGTTCCTCCGGATTGCCCGTTTCTGCCAAATTCTTGTTCACTGTTGTCGTACGTCTTTCGAGCTATGGCATCCTGAAAAAGCACGGGTATCATACGAAAAGCAAAAACATCATACTGGCGGCAGTCGCGCGCCGTCCTCTTTGAGATTTCGGATATGCTCGGTCGTCTTTTTCAATCCGCTACCCTTGTTTTGCTTTTCGGCATGCTGTCGCTGAGTGCAGATGCCGCCCCCATAACCATCACCGATCTCGAGAATCGCACGATCACGCTCAAAGAGACGCCGCAGCGCATCGTCGTGGGAAACTACATCCTTAACTTTCTGATGGTGGGCGGAACCGAGAGTTTGAAAAAAGTCGTCGCCCTGCCTCAGGACGGCTGGCAGGCCACGCGTTTTGGCGAATACACTGCGCTGACGAAGTCTTTTCCTGAGATCAAGAAAATCCCGAGCATCGGCGGCTACCACGACAACATTCTCAACACGGAAAAGATTATTTCGCTCAAGCCCGATCTCCTGCTGATCAACAAGAGCCAGTACGCCGACAACAACAAACGCGTCGAAGTTCTTCAGAAAGCCGGCATTCCGACCGTGGTGCTCGACTACCACGCGCTTACCGCTGCCAATCACACTCAAAGTACGAAAATCCTAGGTGAACTGCTCAATCAGAAATCCACGGCCGAAAGTCTGAATCGACGCTATCTTGAAATTGCCGACATCGTTCGCGAGCGCGTCTCCAAACTCCCCGAATCAGCCAAAGCCCGCCGCGTCTACGTCGAAACCGGAAGCAAAGGCCCGGGCGAATATGGCAACACATACAACAAGGGCGTGCTCTGGGGCGGCATTCTCAATCAACTGCAGGCAAACAATATTGCTGCGGACATGAAGCAGCCCTACGCAGCACTTTCCCGCGAATACGTGCTAGCACACAATCCGCAAATTGTTGTCATCACCGGCAGTATCTGGCAAGGTGCTCATGACACCGATCAAATGCGCATGGGGCTTTCCGTCTCCCCCAAAGAAGCACAATCGCGGCTGCGCGGCTTTGCCTCTCGTCCCGAATGGAAAACCCTTGAAGCCGTCAAAACCGGAGAGATCTACGGCGTTGACCACGGCTCTCTCCGCTCCATGGTTGACTACACGTATCTGATGGATCTCGCCAAAATCATCTACCCTGAAACATTTGCCGATTTTGATCCGCTTGCCGAATACAACCGATTTTGGAAAACGTATCTGCCTGAAGTTGACGGCTCGGGGACGTTCTTCATCAAGCTCGAACGCTAAACCGATCGCAAAGGAAAACGAATCGTGAGTTGCGACCTGCAATACCGAATTCAAAGCCGAAAACGCCTGCGCATTCTCGCGGCCGGTGTTGTCGGAGTCGTTTTGCTTGCCTTAGCAGACCTGATGACGGGCTCTTCCGGCATGAAACTTGCCGCGGTGCTTCAGGCTCTGCTGCAAGGGCCAGAGGCCGGCACAGCTGAAGCCGTCATCGTCTGGTCCATTCGTCTGCCGATGACGCTGACGGCTTTCTTCGTAGGGGCCGCCTTATCGTTGGCCGGCCTGCAAATTCAAAACATCACCGGCAATGCATTGGCAAGTCCCTCAACACTGGGTATTTCCTCGGCCGCCGGATTCGGAGCAGCCGGCGCCATCACCGTCGGATTTTCGATTTTCGGTATGCTTTGGCTCGGCACGGCACTTGCCGCTTTTTCCATGGCCATCGTCGTGTCTGCTGCCATCTATTGGCTCGGCGGCCGGCGCGGCATGTCGCCTTCGACCGTGATCCTTGCGGGCATCGTCATGAACTTCTTTTTCATGGCATTGCAGCAATTCCTGCAGTACCATGCAAGCCCCGAAGTCGCGCAACTCATCAGCGGCTGGACCTTCGGCAATCTGGAACGCAGCACATGGACCAGCACAGCTGCAGCCGCAGCCGCCGTGATCGCCGCAGCGGCATATTTGATCGGTCGCTCGTGGGAATTAACGACGCTCACCATCGGTGAAGAAAGAGCCTTGAGCCTGGGCGTTCCCGTGCGTCGTCTTCGCGTTGTGGCCTTTGGCATTAGTGCTCTACTGATCGCCTGCTCCGTTTCGTTTATCGGAACCGTCAGCTTCGTCGGACTGGTTGCACCGCATCTGGCTAAATTGACGCTCGGCGAAGATCAGCGCTATCTTTTGCCGGGAAGTCTTTTGACCGGCGCCATGCTGATGCTCGCAAGTTCCGTGGCCGCTAAACTGCTCTCGGCCGGCGCCGTTCTACCGGTCGGCATCGTCACAAGTCTTGTGGGGGTGCCGTTTTTGCTTGTTCTACTTTTGCGCAGCACTCAAGCCCGTTACGCCTAATCCGCGTCATTGCTTTGTTTTTGAGACCTCGAGACAATCGAGAAAATCGCTCATGCAGATTCTTTCAACCTCCATCCCCGACATTGTGCTGCTTGCGCCCGCCGTCTACCGAGACGATCGCGGCTATTTCCTGGAGTCATACAACCGCCGCACGCTTGCTTCGCTCGGCATCAAAATTGACTTTACGCAGGACAGCGCCTCGTTTTCTCGGCGAGGCACACTGAGAGGGCTGCATTTTCAGAAGAGCGAACACGCCCAAACCAAACTCGTGCGTGCGGTATGCGGTCGCATTCTGGATGTGGCGCTAGATATTCGAGCGGGTTCCCCCACCTTCGGACAGTATGTTGCAGTCGAACTCTCCGACGAAAACAATCTGCAGATGTACATTCCCAAAGGGTTTGCTCACGGCTTTGCGGTCCTCTCAGAGGTCGCGCATGTGGCCTACAAAACCGACGCCTACTACGCCCCCGAAAGCGAGGGTGCGATCAATGCCACAGATCCGAAACTTGCGATTGATTGGCAACTGGACGGCACCGTTTGCCTGCAGTCCGGCAAGGACAAAGCGGCCCCTTCTTGGGAGCAATATTGCCAAGCGCCTGCCTTTCACTATGAAGGAGCTCGCAGATGATCTTGATCACCGGCGCAAGCGGTCAATTGGGACAAGCGCTCACCGCGCTTTGTCAAAGACGAGGCATCGCTTGCCGTGCGTATTCTCGTCAGGCATTGGACATCTGTGATCAAGCCCGCATAAAAGCTTGTTTTGACCTCGAGTCCTTCGACTGCGTGATCAATTGCGCGGCCTACACCGCCGTCGACGCCGCCGAAGATGATCCGCAAACCGCTTTTACCGTCAATGCCGAGGGGCCCCGGATTCTTGCCGAAAGCGGCGTACCGGTCATTCACGTGTCAACCGATTATGTCTTTGACGGAACAAATGCTGCGCCATACGGCATTGACGCGCCCGTCAATCCGCTCTCGGTTTACGGCCGCAGCAAGCGCGCCGGCGAAACCGCGCTTCTTTCAGGGGGCTTTTCGGGCCTGATCGTGCGCACGGCATGGCTTTACAGTAAGAAAGCGGACAGCCGCAATTTCTACCAAACCATCCGGCAACTCGCATCAAACCGAAACAATCTACGCATCGTCAACGACCAGATCGGCGCACCGACGCTTGTCGACGATCTGGCAAAAGCATTGGTTTCGCTCTACGAACAAAAGGCACACCTGCAGCCGATGCGGCTTTTGCACTTTACCAACGCAGGAAGCGGCTCGTGGTATGACTTTGCCTGTGCCATCGTGCGGCATCTCGATTTGTCCTGCTACATCGAGCCCGTTACTACGAGCGACTATCCGACAAAAGCAAAGCGACCGTCCTACAGCGTGTTGTCGCTCAACTCGCTGCAACCTTACGCAATTGAGCCGCGGCATTGGCTGACGGCATTGACGGAAGATTCTTCCTATGTTTGAAAAAAGCATTCTCGTCACCGGCGGCGCCGGATTTATCGGAACCAATTTCGTAGCGTACTTTGCACGCACCTACCCGAACTATCGTCTGATTGATCTGGATGCGCTCACCTACGCGGGCTCTCGCTGCGCTTTTGACGCTCAAAAACAAATGCCAAACGTCGTGCCTGTCGAAGGTGACATCCGCAATGCCGAGCTCGTTCGCGATCTCCTCGAAAAATACGACATCACGGGCGTCATCCATTTTGCCGCTGAAAGCCACGTCGACAATTCCATCGTCGATCCTCTGCTTTTTGTCGACACCAACGTCAACGGAACCGTGGCGCTGTTAAACGAATCCCTTCGCTACTGGAAACGCAGGGGCTGTCTGGCTCAAGCCCGCTTTCATCACATTTCCACCGATGAAGTCTACGGAAGCCTCGGCGAGGAGGGCTTTTTCACTGAAAAAACGCCCTATGCGCCCAACGGTCCCTATTCGGCAAGCAAAGCCGCTTCGGACCTGCTCGTTCGCGCCTATTGCCGCACGTACGGCATGAACGCGACGATTTCTAACTGCTCCAACAACTACGGCCCCTGGCAACACAGCGAAAAACTCATTCCCACCATTATCCGCAAGGCTCTTGCGCACGAAGCGATACCGCTTTACGGCAACGGTAGCAATGTGCGCGACTGGATTTGGGTGATGGACCACTGTCGTGCCGTTGACAAAATCTTTCACGACGGGCAAGCCGGCGAAAGCTATAACGTGGGCAGTCACGAGGAACACTCGAATCTGGACATGATGCGCATCGTCTGCCGTCTGTTGGATCGACTCGAACCCTGGAACGGACACCACTACGAAGAGCTCATCAAAAACGTCACCGATCGCCCCGGTCACGATTTCCGCTATGCCATTGACGCAAGCAGAATCCGCCGTGAGCTCGGCTGGAACCCCGAAATGTCATTTGAAACCGGCATCAAACAAACGGTACAGTGGTATCTGAACCTTCATCGCCAACTCGCAAACCAATAAAAAAAAAATAAACGACGAAGACGAAAGATAACGGCAAAAGACACCTTTCAAAAGAGAAATCTCACAAGGACTGAGCTATGGGGCACACTCATCCGCACGACCATGACCATCATCACGAAAGCCTATTGAGCGGGCACGACCGACCGGTTCACACCGACCTGAAACTGAGCATCGAGAACCTTTCTGTGTCGTTCGGCCGCAAAACCGTTCTTTCGGACGTTTCGGCCGACATCGCAGGCGGCGAACTGGTAAGCGTCATCGGTCAGAACGGTTGCGGCAAAACCACATTGCTCAAAGCCGTGGCAGGGCTCGTGAAAGCAACCGGGCGAGTGCTCGCCACCGAAAACGGCAAAGCCCTCTCCAACAGCGTCGTGGCGTATGTCCCTCAGCTCACCGCCGTCCAGAGTCGCCTCACGGTGTTTGAAATGGTGTTGCTCGGACTCGTGAATGACCTTTCACTTACGGTCGACGGCAAAACGTTTGACCGCGTTGATGCAGTACTTCACGCCATGCACATCAATGAACTGGCCTCCGAACCGGTCCTGTCTCTGTCGGGCGGCCAAAAGCAACTCGTTTTCATGGCACAGGCTTTTGTTTCCTCTCCGCGCGTGTTGCTGCTTGACGAACCCACAAGCGCTCTGGACCTGCGTCATCAGCTCATCGTGATGCAAGCGGCACGCCGATACACCGAGCGCACGGGTGCCGCAACCGTGTGCGTCGTGCATGATCTGATGGCCGCCGCCCGCTTTTCCGACCGTCTCATCATGCTTGACCACGGTCGCGTGCGAGCCTGCGGCACGCCCAAAGAAGTATTAAAGCCCGATATGCTCGAAGCCGTGTATCGCGTGAGCACTCATGTGGGTCTGACCGAACCGGGTTTTATCAACGTGGTGCCGATCGAGCCGCTCTGAGCAAAGCGCAAACAAAAACACCGGGCGAGAAACATTCGCACCGGTGCCTATCGTCGACTCCGAGAATCAGCCGTTACATTTTGGCGACTTTGGTGAGTTCAACGTCAAAAATCAGCGTAGCGTAGGGAGGAATCACACCAGGGTAACCCTGTGCGCCGTATGCAAGATTGTAGGGAATCGTAAGCTTGCGCTTACCGCCCACCTTCATGCCTTCAATGCCCTGCTCCCAGCCGGCAATCACCATGCCCTGTCCAAGCGGAAATTCGATCGGCTCACCGCGCGGGATGCTCGAATCAAACACCGTGCCGTCGGTGAGTTTGCCCGTATAGTGCACGCTCACAACCATACCGGACTTGGCTTCTTCTCCGGTACCGATCTGCACTTCATCAATTTCGAGCTCACCGGGTTCTGGCACTTCCTCCACCTCGAGAAGCTCAACTTCAAATTCGAGCGTTGCATTGGGAGGAATCACACCGCCGGCGCCGTATTCGCCGTAGCCGTATTCAGGAGCAATCACAAGCTTGCGCTTGCCGCCCACCTTCATGCCGGCAAAACCTTCGTCCCACCCGCGGATCACCTGACCGGCACCAAGCGTAAAGTCAAACGGCTGGCCGCGCGGAATACTCGAATCGAACACCGTGCCGTCAGTGAGTTTGCCCGTGTAATGCACGGTGATGCGAGCGCCTTTTTTGGCTTCGGCGCCGTCGCCGACCACGATGTCGGTAATCTGTAGAGGTTCGGTCATATTTTGGTTTCCGTTGTTGAGGCCGTCAGTTTGCGGCCAAATGGTTGAACTTGGCCCGTATCTTGCCGAGATTTCCTCGACGGAGCAAATCTTCGGCTCCTCAGATGCTGTTTCTAAGCAAGTTACCTTATTGCGGCTTATCGAAAGTCTAGGTAAAGTAAGCGCAACGATCGGTACGGTTTACCGACAATTCTCTTTGTTCGGATAACAAATGATGAACTTGACGAAGCATTTCAACCAGTTTTGGTGGTGGCACCTCCCATAGGGCGGGTGCGCTTTGTCACATCACAACAACGAGTGAAGTTTGAAAAGAAGAACCCGCGGACAACAAGGTCAGCGGGTTTTTTCTTATCCTCAAAAAACCACCAGACAAGGTCCGCGGATCAACAAAAAAAGGATCTGCAAAATGAAGTCTGCCGAAACACTCAAGGATCTTTCCTTCGTCCTGCCGCCAGCTCCCTGCTGGCGCCGCTGATGTTTCTCTCAGCTTGGCATCTGCATGACAAACAACACACGACGAAAAAGGAAATCCAAAATGACACCGGCTCTTGAACTTCTCTACGCTTCTCAGGACCTTTCGAGCGAACAAACCGAAGAACTCTTTACCAAAATCTTTAACGGCGAAACCGACCCGGCCGTCTTTGCATCCATTCTGACAGCCCTCAAAATGAAGGGGGAAGCCCCTTCTGAAATCGCAGGCGCAGCTCGTGCCATGGTTCGCGCCGCACGGCATTTTCCTCGTCCCGAAGGCATCGAAATCGGCGAAATCGTCGGTACGGGCGGCGACGGCAAACAATCAATCAACGTTTCAACCATTGCCGCACTCGGTGCCGCGTCCAACGGCCTATTCATCGCAAAACACGGCAATCGTTCCGTTTCGTCGAAAACCGGCGCCTCGGATCTGCTGACCGCTTTGGGATTTAATATCGCCCCTGCCCCCGAACAAGCGGCCGAACTCCTTGTCCGCACAGGGTTTGCATTCTGTTTTGCTCAGCTCTACCACACTTCCATGAAAAACGTGATGCCGGTACGTTCCGCTCTCGCTACCCGCACCATCTTCAACATTCTCGGCCCGCTGACCAATCCTTCGCATCCCGACTATGCCGTCATCGGCGTTTACGACACGGCTCTGATCAAACCGGTCGCACAAACGCTCAAAGAACTCGGCATGAAACGCGGTTTTGTCGTACACGGCAGCGGTTACGACGAAGTTTCCGTTTCCGGTCCTTCGGAATATGCCCGACTGTATGAAAACGGCGACATTCAGACCGGTCGTTTTACGCCGGCCGATTTCGGCATCACGGCCAAGTACACCGAAGAAGACGTCAAAGGTGGCCTGCCGGAAGAAAACGCACGCATCGCGCAAGCCGTTTTGAGCGGCTGCGGCAAACCCGCACACAACGACATGGTTTGCGCCAACATGGCGCTTCTGCTTTTAGCCGGCAACCGAGTTCAATCGATAGCCGAGGGCGTAGAGCTCGCGCGCCAGACCCTTGCAACCGGACGCGCCCTCGGAATCGTCGAAGCACACCGCGACTTTGCCCGGAACGGTACGCTTGCGCAAGCCGCTTAAACCACATTCGCTACAAGAGAGGACACATCAAAATGCTGTTGAATCCGTTTTTTGGCAAGTTCGGCGGTCAATTCGTTCCCGAGCTGTTGATTCCGGCCTTGGATCAGCTTGAAAAGGCTTTTGTCGAAACAAAGGATGATCCGAGCTTTCAGGCCGAGCTCAACGGGCTACTGACCACCTACGCCGGTCGCCCCACGCCGATTACGCTGTGCCGCAATCTTACCAAGGGCACCAAGGCCAAGCTCTATCTCAAGCGAGAAGATCTTGTGCACGGCGGCGCACACAAAACGAATCAAGTGCTCGGTCAAGCCCTTTTGGCAAAACGGATGGGTAAAACTCGCATCATTGCGGAAACAGGCGCAGGCCAGCACGGCGTAGCCACCGCCATTGTCTGCGCTCTGATGGGCTTTGAATGCCGCATCTATATGGGCGCTAAAGATGTCGCACGTCAAAAGCCCAACGTGCTTCGCATGGAATTGATGGGCGCCGAGGTTTATCCCGTCACCGAGGGAGCTGCCACGCTCAAGGAAGCATGCAACGCAGCTTTGCGTGACTGGGCCGGTAGCTTCGAGAACACACACTATATGCTCGGTACGGCAGCCGGTCCCCATCCCTACCCCACGATTGTGAAGCAATACCAAAAAATTATCGGTGAAGAAGCCAAACGCCAGCTCATGGAAGTCGAGCATCGTCTTCCCGACGCCGTTGTGGCATGCGTGGGAGGCGGCTCCAATGCCATCGGAATTTTCACGGACTTCATCAAGGAAAAAGACGTCCGACTGATCGGTGTGGAACCCGGCGGCTTAGGCATTGAAACGGGTGAGCACGGCGCACCGCTCGGTCACGGCCAGGAAGGCATTTTCTTCGGGGCAAGATCCTTCAATATGCAAACGCCCGACGGACAGATCAAAGAGTCATATTCCATTTCCGCAGGCCTTGACTTCCCGTCGGTGGGTCCGGAACACGCCTACCTGCAAAGCATCGGCCGCGCACAGTATGTCAACGCCACCGATGAAGAAGCTCTGCTTGCCTTCCGTGACTTGTGTCTGCATGAAGGAATCATTCCGGCACTCGAAAGCAGTCACGCGCTCGCGCATGCACTGCGAATGATTCGAGAAAATCCCGACAAAGAACAGATCATTCTGTGCAACCTTTCCGGCCGCGGCGACAAAGACGTCAATCAGGTGCTTGATCGTTTTGAGCGCATCGGACTCTTTAAGGACGGTCACATGAACCGCGAGGCTTACATCAACGCCACAACGCTTTGACCACAAGTGATTTAGTGAAGGACAACCATCATGACCGATCGTTTTGCAAACCTCTTTAACGCGTTGAAAGCCCGAAAGGACGGTGCTCTGGTTCCGTTCGTTAACCTATGTGATCCGACACCAGAAAAAAGTCTTGAAATTTTGGAGACCTTGACTGAAGCCGGAGCCGATGCTTTTGAACTCGGCATTCCGTTCTCCGACCCCAGCGCCGACGGTCCGGTGATTTGCCTCAGCTCCAAACGTGCACTTGCCAATGGTTCTGACACGCAAAAATGTCTGCAGGTCGTACAACAGTACCGAGCCAAACATCCCGATATGCCGATCAGCCTCATGATCTACATCAACCTCGCCTACGCACCGGGGCTTGATCATTTCTTCGCTCAGTGTCATGAAGCCGGCGTTGACGCAGTGCTGATTCCCGACATTCCGAGTTCGATGCGTGCCAGAGAATCGGAATGGGATACAGCTGCACGCGCGCACGACATACAGCTGATCAGTTTGGTTCCTCCAAACGCCGATGCTGACAAGATACGCCGCATTTCTCAGCACAGCGAGGGCTATATCTATCTGATGTCGAGAAGCGGCGTCACCGGTACAGATCGCGCCGCCGGCATGCCCACGCATCATGTCGTCGAACTCATGAAAGACGCCGGCGCCCCGCCTGCCTTACTCGGTTTCGGCATCAGCAAGCCCGAACATGTCGCCGAAGCAATGGCTCACGGTGTTGACGGCGTTATCGTCGGCTCGGCCTACGTGCGCATCATCAATGAAAATCTCAACGACGACCAAGCCCTCAAATCCAAGCTCTCCTCTTTCACCCAACAAATGAAAGAAGCGACCTGCGGGCGACTGCTCGCCTGAAGTTCACGGGCGCCTTTCAGGCGCCCTTAATTTTCTGCCAACCTACTGCAGCGACCAAAGCATTGTCTTGGCCTGAAAAAAGTTGACACTTTCCGCAAAGGAAAAACGTGTCAAAAATGGACGAAAACGATTTTGTTGAAACGGGCAACTGG
>ERZ791631.231-NODE-231-length-59204-cov-8.428951_pt1 | contig 59204 bp, 51 predicted proteins | sample MGYA00509961_ERZ791631 | MGnify/ENA primary metagenome ERZ791631 (study PRJEB30046, sample SAMN00715248) | human gut metagenome | study: EMG produced TPA metagenomics assembly of the A metagenome-wide association study of gut microbiota in type 2... | reverse complement strand
GCCCGTTGGAAACAGCAGCAGGCGCAGGACAAGATTCAGGCAGGAGATAAGTACACCGACGAGGGATTCATCGTCACCAACGAGTTTGGACACTACTTTGAGCAGAAAACCTTCAAGGATTACTACGACCGCCTGTTGAAAGATGCTGACATCGGGCACTTTACCTTCCACGCCCTGCGCCACACCTTCGCCACCCGTGCGCTGGAGCGCGGCATGGACTATAAAACACTGTCGGCAATTCTGGGGTATTACTCGCTGGCTTTTACGATGGACACCTATGTTCACAGCATGGATGAACACAAACGACACGAGATGGACAAGATGAACGATATGTTCGGGGTGCAGTACAGCATTTCGGTAGAGAACCAGCCTTACCCGGTTCTTTGTACAATCACAGCGGATGGCTGTACTGCGCATGTCCCGGATTTCCCCAAAATTGCAGTTCACACCCTCACGCTGGATGCTACCTTGTTAGAGGTCAAGCAGCAGATTCAAAAAGCTCTGCACCAGTACAAACACCCGCCGATTCCTACCAGACAGGAGCAGATTGTCGTACCGGACAACAGCGTTCTGGTGCTGGTGAAAGCAGGGTAGGACGCCACACCGCTCCTATTTTTACCTGCCAACTCCGCAAGATTTATCCACAAAAAGTGCCCGGGCTGTTGAAAATTTCAACAGCCCGGGCGCAGTTATTTTTGCGTTTTGGGGTCATTTTGGGGTCAAAGTTACCAGCTTGTTACCACTTTTTCTATATTGCATTGCAGAAAAAAGCTCGTTGAAACTTGTCGTTTCAACGAGCTTTTGTTGGTTGCGGAGACAGGACTTGAACCTGCGACCTCCGGGTTATGAGCGCATACCGATCTGTTTCTGTACCTTAAAGATACGCTTTTCTTCGATTTTTGCGCTTCTTATATACCTTAAAGGTACTTTATGCGTGGTTTTGCCGCAAATTTGCCTCTATCTGTTACCACCTTAGTTACCACTTTTCAAAATCAAGAACAATTCCTAACTTTTGTCTGTTACCCTCTGTTTCGGAAGAATTCGGCATATTGGGATTATCAAACTCTTCTACCATTTGGAGGGAAAATGAAAAATCAAGCAGCCAATAACGGCACTTTTATCCCGAAGCCTGGTTTTACTGTGGTGCAGAACAGTGTCGCCCGTGACTGGAACCTAAGCAGCGGCGCATTGGGGCTGTATACACGCATCCAAAGCTATATCACAATGGAGAACATTACCCTCACCAAAGGCAGCCTTATGGAGCGTGTGCCGGAGGGAGAATACGCCTTCAATACGGCATGGAACGAATTGAAAAGCAAGGGGTATTTGTTCATCCATGTGTATCCCGGTGAGAAGGGGCGCTTTGTCTATCAGTATGAACTGCGCTCTGACAACAGCGGTTGGGATGGAGCCTACCTTTTCTACTATGACCGCAACGGCGATGTGAAAAGCACCAATCTTGCACGAAACCAAACCGAAACCGCCGAACAGCCTGCTGAAAAAGCAGCCGCCGACCACTACCCCAATTACCACCCCGGTGGTAACCACCATAGTGGAAACCACTGCGGTGGAAACCGGGGCGGTAATATAAAACTAAATCATAAAGAAAAACTCATAAAAACTAATCTATCAATCTCTCCTGCGGCAGAGCCGCCTGAAGACGGGGGAGAGATGGATGAAAATGCTTCGGAAAACATAGTTCTGCCCGCGCTGACAAAGCACAAGTCCATTCCGCAGGCGTATATGGCTAAGCCCGCCCTTATGCAGACGGCGATCCACTACCTGACCGGATACGACTTCCGTCAGCAGCATCCGTACCAAGCAAACGGCGTCACGGATGACGCCCGCCAAAGCGCATTTGGGCTGCTCAACACCTGCCTTACCGAGATGTGCTGTGCCACCGGCACACAGTCGTATCGCGGTGCGCTTGTCACTGCTGACAAGGTGCTGGCTGAAATCAGCTGCGCCAGCAACGGCTGCGAGGAGGACGGATTGGAGCCGTATGTGGAGGATGTGCTGGATACCTTTTTGCAGGCAATCACCACGCGGAAGGTCAAAAACCTGCCGCAGTACATGAAATCGCTTTTGTGGACAAGCTTTGCTACCTACAAACTCAACACCATCAGCGGTATTACCGCGCCATACAAGGAGATCAAAAATGTCTACGGATTACACTAACGTAGACGGGTACTTGGTTCCGTCGTTTGCCCTGCCCACGGGCAGCACACCGCCGTTGGGTAAATACGGTGCGATGCGGGCGCGTTTTCTTGACGAGCATCGCCCCTTTGAACGCGACCAAATGCTGCTGGACGGTACGCTGGCACAGCACCTTGCTGACATCGACAGCGAGGCACACAATCAGGTCAGTGCGCTGGTGCGTCGGCTTGCAGAACAGCATAGCGTCACCGAGGATCTGAAACGGCATCATCCTCTGGAATGGGCGGCGCAGATGCAAGCTTTGCAGGCGCAAGCCGAGGAAATCGTGTGCTGTGAGTTAATTTATATTTAACTCTTTTTCAGAGGGCTGTTCCCGCATGGAAATGCGGGAACGTCCCCCGCAAGCACGGCATCTTGCCGTCATGACGGCAAAACGCCCCCTTGTCAGGGGAATACCCCTGAAACCCTGTCCCTCATTTTGCGACTTTCAATTCAAAAGGATATTGACACTATGATATACAGAACCAAGAAAATCACCGTGCGGCTCACCGACAAAGAGTACGCCAAACTGCGCGAGATGAGCGAAACATCCGGCTTGAAAATGGAGCCTGTCATTCGGAAGCTGCTTGTCGGTTACGAGATTCGCCCGCGCCCTAATGCCACCTACATCAAGCTCATAAAGGAGCTGTCTGCGGTGGGAAACAATCTGAACCAGATTGCCCATCTTGCGAACGCAACCGGGAAAATTACAGAGGACCAGTGGAAAGAAACGCATCAGCTTCTGGAAAAGATATGGGATTTTTGCGCGTATGAGCTTTGATTTCAAAAGATTATTTGAAAAACGGCCAACTTTATATTATACTGAAAGCACCGATATTTCGCGCAAAAGGTGGTCGGAACAGATGGATATGGAAAACCTGATCGGTGAAACAACCGAATACGACAAGAAAGTGGCGCTTGAGGTAAAAAAGCCCAAAAGCTGGTGCAAGAGCGTAAGTGCTTTTGCGAACACGCTGGGCGGTGCGTTGATTTTCGGCATGGCGGATGACGGACAGATCGTTGGGCTGACCGAACCCAACAGCGACGCCGAGAAAATCAGCGAGATCCTCAAGACGCGCATGGAGCCAATCCCGGAGTTTCGGCTGCGCTTTCACAAGACCGAGGACGGCAAGGTGCTGCTGATTCTTGATGTGTTCAAAGGCGAGGAAACGCCCTACTATTACTCCGGCGACGGCACCTTAGAGGCGTTTGTACGCATCGGAAATGAGAGCGTCAAGGCATCTGCCACCGAACTGAAACGCCTTGTTCTGCGCGGCAGAAACACCTCCTACGACTCTCAGGTGACGCTTTACAGGGTGGAGGACTACGCCTTTTCCAAACTGCGGGAGCGCTATAAGAAGTGGACGGGAAACAGCTTTGACAACAAAGATCTTGTTTCCTTCGGGCTGGCAGACGAGGGCGGCTTTTTGACAAATGCCGGCGCCCTGATTGCCGATGAAAGCCCCATTCGCTGGTCGCGCCTGTTCTGCACACGCTGGAACGGGCTGGACAAAAGCGGCGGCACGATGGACGCGCTGGACGATGCCGAGTATTCCGGGAGTGTGCTTTCGTTGATTGAAAACGGCGAGGCATTCATCAAGCGCAACGCCCGCATGATGTGGCGCAAAACGCCCAATTCCCGTGAAGAAATGCCCGAATATGTGGAACGCAGCTACCACGAGGCGCTTATCAACGCGCTGGCGCACCGCGATTATCTCGTCTACGGCAGCGAGGTCCACATTGACATTTACGATGACCGCTTAGAGATTTACTCGCCGGGCGGTATGCCGGACGGGTCGATGATCCAAGACCGTGATCCGCTTACCGTGCCGTCCACCCGGCGCAACCCGGTACTGGCCGATGTGTTCAACCGTCTGGGCTATATGGAGCGCAAGGGCAGCGGCTTTGGGAAAATTCTGAATAGCTACAAGGCGCAAGTCAACTTCGTGCCGAGCAAAGCCCCTACGTTCCGTTCTGACCGCTACCAGTTTACGGTCGTTATGCCGAACTTGAATTACAGTGTCCCTCAAGGTGTCAGTCAAGATGTCACCCAAGATGTCAGTCAAGATGTCACCCAAGATGTCAGTCAAGATGTCGCTCAAGACGATTTGGATGCAAAAATCATCGCGCTCATCAAGCGGAACAATAAAATCAGCACCGAAAAAATGGGCATGATGCTGGGCGTAAGCACCCGAACCATTCTGCGGCGTATAAAGAAACTGGATAATGTTCACTACATTGGTCGCGGCTTCAGCGGGCATTGGGAAGTTGATAATCAATCAAAAACGGGTATCTGACAGTGAAGCGGGAAATTTTCTAAGGCATCGCCGCACAATTCTCGCATTATAGACATGCGTGCGGCTCACAGGGAACGCTATAGGAAAACACCAACACCCCCAACGGGCTTTAGCTGCCCGTTGGGGGTGTTTACTCAGGTGGTTTTGGGAGTTGTTTTCAGGCAGAGCACCACTGCCAGCAAGCCGCTTAAAAGGCGGCCTGCCATCATCGGCAGGGCGTGTGCGGGGCTGAATTGCAGGGTAAATGCCAGAAAATCGCCGACGCTGTAAGCGGCTACTACGGCATAGGCCGTATTCAGTGTGATGCCGCGTTCCTCCAGCGTATCAAGGCTCAGCAACGTGGGGATGCAGTTGGCGGAGGTCACGACCAGACCGGTGATGGAGGCGGGCTCCAGCTGCAGCCGTGCGGCCAGCTTGGCCAGCGGTGCGGTCAACAGACGCTGTACAAAGGCGAAAAACGGCAGGATCCCGGCAAGAAACGCGCCGATACTGCCTATAACCGGGTAGATTTCCGCCAAGGGGGTCAGCCCCTCCAGCAGCACAATACCGGACGTTTCCTGCAGGACAGAGATGCAAAAGCCGAACAGGGTCAAACCGCGTACCGCCAGAGAGATGCCGTTGAAGATCGGACCAATCGCGCTGCTGCCGGATTTGAAAAGCAGCAGCAACAGAACCGCGACAGCCAGTACAGGCCAGGTGTTGTGAAGCAGAACCGACAGGGGGATGCCGCACAGCGCCCCGGTGAGCAGGCAGCCCACCGGCAGCACCAGAAAGCCGAGAAACAATCCGCGAACGGCGGCGGCTCGTTTGGTGCCTGTCAGCCGGCCCAGCGCCAGCGGAATCGTACCGTTGATCGTGGCACCGAGAAAGGCCGCCACGATCAAACCGTTGTACAGCCCGGCGGACGGTTCCTGTGCGATCTGCGCGGCCAGCACGGCTCCGCCTGCATCACAGCTCAAAAACAATGAGGCGAACAGAGAGGGGTCACACCCCACGGCGGAAAACACCGGCGTGATAACAGGCGCCAGATGGGTCCCAAGCCACGGTGCCAGTGCCATAAAACCGGTCATGAGCAGCAGCAGATCCACCACGGCGGCAAAGCCCTGCCGGAATGCACTGCCCAACCCCAGCCGATCACCTGACAATGTATCCGCTGCACCCAGGCAGAAAAAAACAGCAGATATCCACGCCATCGCTCTTACCCGCGGCCCGGCGTATCTTCACTGAAGGGACTGTTGACATAGTTGGCACTCTTGGAGGAAACAAACTTTTCCATCGCGCGCTGCAGCGGATGCTTGTTCCAGCGGTCCAGATCATCCGTCAGGCGGCAGGCAGTCATCTGGAAGAAGGGCAGCCAGCACAGCGGGGTGATTTCCTCCGGCACATCCATAGGCACATACATAACATTGTGCTCGTCCTTGTAATCGGCGCAGCGCGTCAGCAGGAAGGCGTTATCCGTCACGATCTGGGTACCCTCAAAGATGCGGTGGATGCGCTCCGTGCCCTCGCCGCCGTCGATCAGAAATACGCTGTAGCGGGGGGTCATCTGGATGTTGGGGCCGTGGATGTACTCCTCGACCTCATAGGCAGCGGTGGGGACGCTGATGGTCTCGCCGAATTTCAGCGCGCCCTCGCCTGCCGTGCCAAGGTTGGCACCCACGCCGCAGACATAAGCGTTGGTCATGCCGGACAGCTGACGGTAGTGCTCTTTAATAAAGGAAGGGGTCTGTGCCTGTACGGCGGCATTGATGTCTGCGGCCTTCAGCAGCTGCTGCTTGACGGCCTCACCCTCGGCGGCAGTTTTGATGCCCAGACGGACAGCCGCCTCCACGGCGAACAGCATAAAGAAGAGTGCCAGCGTGGTGACGCCGCGGGTGACATACGCGACCGTTTCGCGCCCGACACCGTAGTTGGCAACAACATCGCACACCTTGCCCAGATCGCTGTTGACGTCGCCGGTCAGGCCGATGCAGCGGCGGCCCTTTGCCTCAATGACCTTGATGGCGTCCAGCGCATTCAGGCTGTAGCCGCTTTGGCTGACGACAACGACCATATCGGTCTCGCTGAAATCATTCTCGCTGGATACAAAATGAAACGGGGTGACGATCTTGACCTCGCACTTCAGATGGCGGCGGATAAACTGCCGCGCACAGAGTGAGCCGTTGGAGGAAGAACCGCACGCAACGATCCAGATGTTCTTGTAGCCGCCGTTTACATACTCATCCACAAGGGGCTTTGTCAGCGCGGCGCTGTCGGCGACATTGTTGCGGATAAACTCCGGGCAGTCGGCAATGTAGTCCAGCATAGTCTTTTTGTGTTCCATAAAGCAGTCTCCTTCACATTTTGTCTAAATTTCTAACGCTTACTTTGTGTAAAACGTTAAAATCTTCGGGAAGTCCCCGAACTCTATTGACATTATACCACAGCTTTGGTATATTGTCATTACAATATTACAAAGATTTTAGAGAAAATTTCTAAAAATTAAGAAAAAATCTAAAAATCTTTGCAGCATTTTACAAGGAGGAAAAACTTATGCCTGACATTTTGATGACAAGAATCGACAATCGCTTAGTGCACGGGCAAGTCGGTGTGGCGTGGACCACCGCCTTACAAGGTGTCAACCTTATTGTTGTGGCAGATGATCTGGCAGCTGCTGACCCGCTGCAGCAAAGCCTGATGGCTGCCACCGCGAAAAGTTCCGGCTGCAGCATCCGGTTCTTTACGCTGGACAAGACCATTGCAGTCATTCACAAGGCATCCGCCAGCCAGCACATCTTCCTGGTCGTACGCAACCCGCAGAGTGCCCGCAAGCTGGTCGAGGGCGGCGTTCCCATTGATAAGCTGTGCATCGGCAATATGCATGTCGGCCCCGGCAAGGAAGTGACCGGCGATGTACACGTTTATATGGACGAGAAGGACAAGGACGACCTTCGCGCCATCCGTGCCAAGGGTGTGGATGTCTACATCCAGATCGCACCCGGTGACCACAAGCTGGACTTTGATAAGTAACCCAAGGTTCCGGCTCTGCAGGCGGTCTGCAGAGCAAAAAATATAATTTATAAAGAGGAGAGAAAATCTATGCAAATCACACTCGTGCAAGGTTTGCTGATTGCGCTGCTCGTTTTCATCTGCGCGATCGACAAACACATGGAAACCTTTATGTGGTTCCGCCCGCTGGTCGTAGCGTTTTTCACCGGCATCATCCTCGGTGATGTACGGCTCGGTATGCAGGCAGGTGCCGTTGCGGAGCTTTCCTACCTGGGTCTGCTGACCGTTGGCGGCACCGTGCCGCCGGACCCCCTGTTTGCCGGTCTGATGACCACCGTGCTGGCGTACACCACCGGCTGCGATGTCAACACGGCGCTGGGTCTTGCGGTTCCGTTCGCGCTGATCGGCCAGTGGATCAACACCGGCACCAACACCTTCTACGCCGGCTTCCTGCCGAAGGTTGACAAATGCGCCGCCGCCGGTGACGAAAAAGGCATTGCCAAGGTCATGTATACCGGCTGGATCCTGTATGCCGCCATGTTTGCCCTTGCCGCGTTCCTGTCCACCTACGCATTGCAGAGCGGTATTTCCGCTTTCGTGGCAGCCTTCCCGGCATGGCTTGTCCACGGCTTTGAGGTTGCCGGTGGTCTGATGCCGGCTGTCGGCCTTGCCCTGCTGCTGGTCGTTATGCTCAAGAAGGAAAACGCAGCCTATCTGCTTGCTGGTTTTGTCATCATGGTCATTACCAACTGCCAGAACATCCTGCCCATTGCTGTTATTGCGGGCTGCATCGCCTATGTCAATTTCACCCGCGATACGGAGACTGCCAAGCTGACGGCTGCATCCGCTGCAACTGCCGCCCAGGAAGGAGATTTTGAAGATGGCATCTAATAAAATTACCAAAAAAGACCTCAACGAAATGGCCGTCCGCTCTATGGCGGAGCAGTGCTGCTTCAGCTTTGAGCGTATGCAGGCCGTAGGCTTCTGCTACGGCATGACCAAGTGCTTCCGTAAGATTCACGGCGACAACAATGAGGAAATGGCCGCCGCGATGGCAAACAACCTCGACTTCATCAACACCGAGCCGCACATGGCCGCGATCCTGCAGGGCCTGATCGTCTCCATGGAGGAGGCAGGCCAGAATCGTGAGATGATCCACAGCCTGAAAACTGGTCTGTTCGGACCTCTGGCAGGTTTGGGCGACGCCATCTGGTGGTACACCGCCATGCCCATCATTGCCTCTATCTGCTGCTCTCTGGCAACGCAGAACAATGTTCTGGGTCCCATCTTCTACATCCTGTTCTGGGCACTGACCGCTATCTTCAGCCGCATCTGGTTCGTGCGTCTGGGCTACAATGCCGGTGTAAGCTCCATCAAGTTCATCGGCGATAACGCCGCTTATATCAGCAAGGCTGCCGGTATTCTGGGCGTTATGGTCGTCGGCGGACTGATCCCCAGCTATGTATCCTTTGCTTTCCCCGAGACGCTTGTCATCTCCAGCGTTTCCGTGCAGGGCATCTTTGATTCCATCATGCCCAACATTCTGCCGCTGGGCTTTGTGTTCCTGCTCTACTGGCTGTTCAAGAAGAAGAATGTCAACACCATGAAGCTGATCCTGCTGGTCATTGCTTTGTCGGTTGCACTGTCCTTCCTGGGCATCATGTAAGTTTTACTGCGGCGGCTCGCGCCGGTTCAGCATTCCCCCGCGAGCCGCATTTTTTATATGCTGTATTGTCATGACATAATTACAAATGGAGGCTATTGTACCTATGAGCATGGTAAACTTTGACGAAAACCAGATCATTGCCAACGGTGCCAGGATCTACGACCAGCGCGCCAAGATCGAGGCAATCGCGGATTCGATTGTGGATAACGGGTTTGACCTGCTGCTGTTCACCAGCAGCGGCGGTTCTCAGGCGATGCTGGATCCGTTCGCCTTCTATATCCGCCACATGTCCCGCCTGCCGGTCGAAAATGTACTGTCCGCCAACCTGATGACCGGTGACTGCAACCGCATCACCAATAAGACCGTGGCGTTCCTGACCTCGAAGTCCGGTGACACCGCCGAGACCGTAAAGGCAGCCAACTGGCTGAAAGAGCAGGGCGTGCGCCTGTTTGCCGCCGTCGGCAAGGAGAACTCCACGCTGGAATCCATCTGCGATGACACCATCGTCTACGGCGAGGGCCGCCCGCAGGAACTGGTTTTTTATCTCCTGATCGGCCGCATCCTGTACCGCAGCGGAAACTTTGATGCCTACCCCCGCTTTGCGGATGAGCTGAAGAACCTTGCCTTTGCGCTGGCACAGGTACGCAAGCAGGCAGATGCCAAGTGCCTGAAATATGCGCAGGATTACTGCAAGGAGCCGTATAACATCTGGATCGGCAGCGGCGATCTGTGGCCCACCGCCTACAGCTACAGCATGTGCGTGCTGGAGGAAAGCCAGTGGATTCGCACCAAGAGCGTTTCCAGCCCGGAATTTTTCCACGGCACGCTGGAGCTGCTGGAGGACGATGTCTGCACCACGCTGCTGCTGACCGAGGGACCCACCCGTGCACAGGACGAGCGCGTAAAGGAGTTTGCCGCCCGCCATACCAAAAAGCTGACCTGCTTTGACACGAAGGAATATGCACTGCCCGGCATCAGCGATGAGTTCCGCCCGCTGCTCAGCCCCGTTGTCATGGCGGCTGTTCTGCAGCGCATCAGCAAGAACATTGAGGTCATCACGGATCATTCTCTGGATATCCGCCGCTATTACAGAAAAGAGAGCTATTGAGTATGAAACTGATTGCATTAGGGGATAACGTAATAGACTATTACCACAACACACAGGAGTGTTTCCCCGGCGGCAATGCGGTAAACGTCGCAGTTCATGCTGCGCGGCTGGGGGCACAGGCCGAGTATCTCGGCTCCCTTGGCGATGACAAGATGGCACATATTGTGGAGAAAGCACTCCAAGAAAACGGCGTGGACATCAGCCATTGCCCCGTTTTGCAGGGGCGTACCACCAAGGTGTGCAGCTATGATGTAGTCAACGGCGAGCGCAGCTTTCTTGAGGTGATCACCGGGGAAAGCTGGACCGGCCCGCTGCAGATCACTGCGCAGGAGCTGGACGAGCTGAAAACCGCCGATCTGATCGTCAGCAGCTGCAACGCCAAAATGCCCGAACAGATGGCGGCTGTGCAGGCGCTGCCCGCTGTGTTCGCCTATGACTTCGGCGAAAAGGAAAAGTACCGCACCGATGCCTACTATGACGAGGTTTGCCACAGTATAGATCTGGCGATGCTTTCCTGCAAGCCGATGGACAAGGCTGCTTTTGCGGAATTGTGCGCGCCGCTGCATCGCCGGGGCGTGGTGCATGTTCTGGCCACAATGGGCGCAGCCGGGCAAATGTTGTCCGTACAAGGGAAAATCGTGGAAAAGACTACCCAAATGGTAGAGGCAAGTGATACAATGGGGGCAGGAGATTCTTTCCTTGCTGCCTTCCTCTGCTCGCTGTATACTGCGGGGTGGCAAAAGGCAAAGCCCATGCCGGAGCAGGCGCTTCTGGCTGCACTGGCTGCCGGGCAGCAGGTCTCGGCACGCAACTGTATGGCACAGGGCGGCTTTGGCTGTAAAGCGGAAATCTCCCGGAACAGCATTGAATAACAAGAAGGAGATTTCCTATTATGATCGAACTGAACGGAATACAGCTTGACAAAACCAGCGCAGTCCCCCTGTACGAGCAGCTGCGGAAGGCATTGCTGGAGGCTATCACCAGCGGGAAGCTGTCGGCAGGGACAAAATTGCCGACGGAGGAGGAGCTGTGCGCCCAGTTCGGCATTTCACGCCCTGTTGCACGGCAGGCTTACAATATGCTGATCGAAGAAGGCTTTGTGGAACGCATGCGGGGCCGCGGTACTTTTGTGCGCAGCCCCGATACCCGCGGCCGCTTTCTGAACAAGCAGCTGAGCTTTGCTGCCGAGATGGGGGTTTTGAACCTGGAACACCGTACCGAGGTGCTGCGTGCAGAGTGGGTAAGCTATACCCCCGAACTGTTTTCACGGCTCAAGCTCGAACGCGGGGACCGCTGCTATCATCTTGTGCGTATGCGCTATGTCAGCGGAAAGCCTTTTGTTCTCGTGGAAAACTATGTGCCGGAATCTGTGTTTCCCGGTATTGATGCCTACGACTTTGCCCAGCGCTCGCTGTACGATGTCTTTGAAACCGTCTACCACGAGAGGATCATCAAATCGCGCCGTGTGCTGATGGCGCAGACCGCCAACGTCGAGTTTGCCAACCTGTTCGGCGTACACCGCGGTTCCCCCGTGCTGTATGTCGAAAACACGGTCATGGACCAAAACGACCGCCCGATCGACCTCAGTAAAGAGTATCTGGACGGCGTTACCCAGAAATTTGAATTTGAAGTTGTCAACCAATAAGCTGGGTCTGTGCGCCCGGTCTTGCTAAAGGAGTGTAATTTGCTATGGTAGGTGTAGTGGTAACCGGGCATGGCGGCTTTGCCGCCGGTATGGCTGCCAATGTAAAAATGCTGGCAGGCAGTGATGCGGAAGTAAAGGCCGTGGATTTTGCCGACGGCATGGATGTGGAAGTGTTTGAAAAGCAGCTGGCAGAGGCAATCGACAGCTATGCAGACTGCGAGGCTGTTCTGGTGCTGGCAGACATTGCCGGCGGTACGCCGTACAACCGCGCAGCGGGACTTTCGATGACCCGCCCCAAGGTGCGTGTGATCTCCGGGCTGAACAGCAGTATGCTGATGGATCTGTGCATGCGCAACATCACCGGTGACGAATGCCCCGATGTGGATGCACTGGCCGCCGACATTATGCAGACCGGGCACGAAAACATCGGCAAGTTTGTGCTGGAGGTTCCCGCCCAGCCGCAGGAGGACGAGGACGGTATCTGAAGGGAGAAACGCCATGAGGCCGATCAAGGCAGTCATCTTTGATATGGACGGCGTGCTGATCGACAGTGAACCGGTCTACCTGCACCATCAGTATGCGCACCTGAAACCGTCCTACCCGTGGATCACCGTGGAAAGCATGTACCCGTTGGTGGGCATTTCCGGGCAGGAATATATGCCCTTTATGGCAAAGCTTTGCCGCCGCACCGACGATGCCGCGTTCCGGCAGGAAATGGACGCCATGAACGCCGGGTGCCGGGTGTATTACCCGGACATTCTGCGCAAGGAGGTTCGCCCGCTGCTGCATGAATTAAAGCAGATGGGGCTGCAGGTAGCCCTTGCAAGCAGCAGCAGCCGGGAATGTATTGTGCAGGTCCTGGCACAATGTGAGATTCGGGAGCTGTTTGACTGTATCGTCAGCGGTCACGAATTTACCCGCAGCAAGCCGGACCCTGAAATTTACCGCTTCACCATGGACAAGCTCAGGCGCAAGCCGGAGGAATGTCTGATCGTGGAGGACTCCACCTACGGTGTGCAGGCGGGTACGGCGGCGGGCGGCGTTGTGGCTGCCCTGCGGGACGAAAGATTTCCGTTTGACCAGCGGGCGGCGCAGCTGCATATCGACAGCCTTGCCGAGCTGCCTGCGCTGGCGGCGTGCGGCGGAAAAAGGATACGCGCAGCCTTCTTTGATGTGGACGGCACCCTGATTACCGTGGGCGGGCATCGGATGCCGCCCAGTGTAGCCCCTGCGTTGCAGGCTTTACAGCGCAGCGGTGTGCAGGTGTTTCTGTGTACCGGCCGCCATGCGCTGGAAATCGAGGAAGAAAATATGCTGCCCGGGATCACGGTTGACGGTGCGGTTTATATGAACGGTCAGCTCTGCGAGCTGCAGGGGCAGATCGTGCGGGAAACGCCCATTCCTGCCGGGGACCTGTCAGCATTGAAACAGTTCTTACAGAAAAAGAACCGCAGCTGCATTTTTCTTGAAAAAGACAGAATGTACGCCAACTGTGTGGATTCCCGCATGGAGGTCGAGCAGGCAAAAATCGGCACCGCCGTGCCGGCTGTGCGCGATATTTCCGATCTGGAAAACCGCCGCATATATCAAGTCATCCCCTTCGTGAACGACGAGGAAGAAAAAGAACTGCTGCGGCAGATGCCCCATTGCAGGACAAAGCGCTGGGGGGATGCCGTGGTGGATCTGATGAGTCGATCCGGCGGCAAGGAAAACGGCATCCGTGCCCTGTGTGCGGCAATCGGTATCACCACGGAGGAAACCATTGCCTTTGGAGATGCCGACAACGATTTGGAAATGCTGCAGCTGGCCGGCATCGGTGTGGCTATGGGCAATGCCCTGCCGCAGGTGCGCGCCTGTGCCGATATGGTCACAGACACCGTGGAAAATGAAGGCATCGCCCATGCACTCCAAAAATTAAAACTGATTGGGTAAATACAAAACGAGGAGCGCTTTCCCGCAAGAGAAGCTCCTCGTTTTCCAAAAAAGGGGCAGTGTTCTATGATGAAAGAAAAAACGCAGACCCTTGTAACGGATCAGCTGTATAACCTGGCTGCGGGGTTTCTGTACGCCCTGAGCATCTGTTATTTTGCCAAGGGCGCGGACTTTGCACCCGGCGGGCTGTCGGGTCTGGCCTTGCTGGGCAACTATCTGTGGGGGTTCCCCATCGGCATCACAACGCTGGTGCTGAATGTGCCCCTGGTTCTGCTTGGTTTCCGCTTTGTGGGACGCGCCTTTCTGGGAAAAACCGTCATCAGTATGCTGTGGTGTACCTTTTTTCAGGATGTTGTCTTTGCAGACCAGCCCGGCTACGGCGGCGATCCGCTGCTGGCGGCCCTGTTTGCGGGTATCACATGGGGCGGCGCATTGGCGCTTTTGTATATGCGGGGTTCGTCCAGCGGCGGCACCGATTTCTTGACGATGTCGATCAAAGTGCTGCGCCCGCATCTGTCGGTCGGTGTTGTAACCGGTGCGATAGACCTTGTGGTAATCCTGTTGGGTTGGCCTGTGTTTGGCTCTGTCGATGCCGTTTTGTACGGTCTTGTCACAACGGCGGTTACCTCGCTGGTTATCGACAAAATTATGTACGGCAGCAATGCCGGCAAAATGCTGACGATCATCACTACCAAGGGGCAGGAAATTGCGGACGAAATTTCCCGCCAATGCGAGCGCGGCTCAACGATGGTCAAAGCGGTGGGCACATACACCGGTACGGAACGGCAGATGCTGCTCTGCGTCTGTGCCAGACCGCAGGTGTACCGCATCCGGATGGCTGCCTACCGCATCGACCCCGGCTGCATGGTCATGGTGACGGAAACCGGCGAGGTTTACGGCGAGGGCTTTGTTGACCCGGGCAAGACGGCGTCGTTTTTATAAGGCGATACCGCACACGAAACGAAAGGAATGTTTTGTTATGAATTCTATTACGCCTGCCGAATTGGCAGCTTATTTTGACCACACCCAGCTGCGCGCCTATGCGCAGCGCAAGGATTTTGAAAAGCTCTGTGCAGAGGCTCGCGAGTACGGCTTTGCCATGGTGGCGATCAATCCGGCTCCCGTTTCCCTGTGCAAGGATCTGCTGGCGGGAACATCGGTCCATGTGGGCGCGGCGGTTGGTTTCCCCTTGGGGCAGAACACGCCCAAGGTTAAGAAATACGAAACCGTAGATGCAATCGCCAATGGCGCGGATGAGATCGATTATGTTATCAATATTACGCAGCTGAAAGAGAAGAACTATGATTTCATTGAGCATGAGATGGCCGGCATTGTAGAGGAATGCCGCGGTGCAGGGGTGATCTCGAAGGTGATTTTTGAGAACTGCTACCTGACCGAGGAGGAAAAGCGCGCACTTTGTTCCATCGCGCGGGAGGTCCGCCCGGATTTCATAAAGACCTCCACGGGCTTTGGCACCGGCGGCGCAACCTTTGAGGATGTGGCGCTGATGAAAAAATGCGTCGGTGATGAGGTGAAAATCAAGGCAGCCGGCGGCATCCGCACATTGGATACCGCTTTGCGCATGATCGAGCTGGGCGTATCCCGCATCGGCTCCACAGCCAGCGTAAGCATTGTAGAAGAACTGAAACACAGGTTATAAAAAGCGCCGAGGATGCCCGGAACGGTCTGAACTGCAGAAAGCAAATAAGCACCACTAAGTTTAACTTGGTGGTGCTTATTGTTTTATTGGCTTTCTTTTTTGGTTTTATAACATTCTGTAATATAATCCAGCAGCGCCATATTTTTCAGGCGATAGGTGGCTTCCTCTATAGAGCCTGCAGTATCTTCCAGATACAACCAGCTTTCACCTTCAGGTATAGAACTTTCGTCCATACGTCCGTCCAAAATTTCTTTCCATAGCTCACGTTTTTCTTTAATTTCTGCGCCCATTTCTCTAGGAACCGCATAACGGCTGCATAGAAAGCGTTCTGCTGTCAAATCAACACCATCATCCCAAGTGATTTTGTCCAGCAGTTGCTTAACTGTATGGAGCGTATCTGTTGCGGTTTTCGAAAATTCATTTTTGGGGAATTTCAAGCTGACGCTTCCGTCAACCTCGACGATTTCCATACTGCCAAATTGCAGCTGCATATTCAGCAGTAATGTGGCGATTCCCTCCGGGGTGCAGGTGTCGATAGGAAATAGCATTTGCATCGGAACATCTAACGTTTGTGCGATTTTTTCTAAATTTTCCTGCCGGGGCATTTTCAGACCATATTCATAATGCCGCCACAGGGTCGCATTGATTCCTGTTTTTTCTGCGGCTTCCTCCTGCGTCATTTCTCGGTAAAGGCGCAACCGTTTGATACGGTTGCCCAAAATCTTCTTCTGTTCTTGAAAACTGATCGGTGTCTTATCTGCAGAGTGAGAGTAGTTTCCGAATTCATCACGCATCAACGTAAAATCTCTATCACTCACAGTTGCCCAACGCATTGACATACCTTTACCCTCCGCCTCGGTTCTGTACTTTTAAGGAACAACCTCATTATAACAAACTTTTGCTATCTATACAAGAGCGAGAACTTTTTTGTGTTTTCCTTAAAATATTTTTGTAAAAACGATTGACAGTAACTTAAAAGTACTATATAATTCAGATATAGCATGTGTAACTTAAAAGTACATTTGCATAGCACCTTGATAATCCAATATGCCAAAACTTCCGAAGCAGCTTTCGCATCTGTAAAACGCGAGAAAGGACCTCTTTTATGAACCGTATCCGTACCATTCAAGGCGCAGCCGATGAACTGCGCAAACGTGATCCCGGCTGTGCCATCAGCGCACACAACATCCGTCAGCTGGTGCTGCACAAGGAAATTCCCAGCCGTAAAGCCGGGTCAAAGTATCTGGTGGCGCTGGACGATGTAGAACGCTATTTCGGGCTTACCATTGACGAAAACGAACTGAACCATGGCATCGGTTGAGAAACGCTACAATAAGGCCGGAAACCTTATTTCTTTTCGTATCCACGTTTTTCACGGGAGGGATGAATTCGGCAAGCAGCTTCCGCCCTTTATCAAAACTGTCCGTGTTCCGCCTGAATTGAACGCGCGGCAGATCGAAACGCTGATCCAGCGCGAAACCGTCCATTTTGAGGAGGAGTGCGAGCTTATCACAGCCCATGAAAAAGAAGAAGCGGCAAAAGCCGCCGAACCGAAATGTATATCGTTCGAGGATTTTGCCGCTAAGGTTATGGAAATTAAGGAGCGCACCGGCAAGGAGAAAAGCACCCTCGCACGATATCAGGATATGCTGGATTCCCGCATCAATCCGTACTTAGGCAAGACGCCCGTGGACGAAATCACCGGCGATATGCTGGACGATTTCTACGCCATGCTGCTCAAGCCGGGGCAGAACAAGAAAACCGGCGGCGGACTTTCCCGCAAAACGGTGCTGGAACACCACCATGTGATTTCCACCATTATGGAACACGCCATCCGCAAGCATCTGATTGCGTTCAACCCCTGCCGCGATGCCACGTCGCCTGTGGCAGACCCGCCGATGCCGAACTACTACCAGCCCGCCGATCTAACACTGATCCGTCAGGCTTTGGAGAACGAGAGCGTCAAGTGGTACACGCTGATCCACGTGCTGATGCTCTACGGCATCCGGCGCGGGGAGTGCGCGGGCATCAAGCTGAGTGCCGTAGACCTGAGGGGCAAGACCATCACCATCTGTTCCTGCGTCATGTACGACCCAAAGAACGGTGTGTACGAGAAGCCCTACCCCAAAAAGCGCAAGCCGCGTCAGCTGCCGATTACCCCGCAGATGGACGAAATCCTGCGCCGCTACCTGAAGTGGCGCGGCGAACAGCCCGAATGGTACGGGGACCTCTGGCAGGAAAGCGGCTACCTGTTTACCAATGAGTACGGTGGACCTATGAATCCGGACAACATTACACGGTATCTGAACCGTATGGGGGACAGGCTGCAAAAGGAAAACCCGAATTTTCCCCACCTGAACCCCCACGCCTTCCGCCATGCGGTGGCATCCATCCTTGTGGCGAACGGTACAGACATTGTGACGACAGCTGCCTTTATCGGTGACAAACCCGCCACCGTTTCCGAGCGTTACGCCCACATCATTGACTCCGCCAAAATCAGGGCGGGGGACACCCTGAGCAGCGTGATTTTCGGAGATGGTAACAAATGAGTTACCACTTTGTTACCACTTTTCTTTTTTTGCGGTCTGCAAAAGAAAAAGAACGGTAAAACTTGACGTCTTACCGTTCTTTGTTGGTTGCGGAGACAGGACTTGAACCTGCGACCTCCGGGTTATGAGAAATTCAAAATTTGTGCGTTAGGGTGCTGTTTTGTTGGGTTTGGTGGTATTGCGTACCAAGGCTCAGAATGGGTTTTGTCCCATGTGTACAAAAGAATGCCATACGGTGATGAACCGTCCCAACTCCTTTTGGGGGCAGTTTTGGGGGCAAATCTGCAAGACAGATTCTCATACGCACCGATCAAATAAATGCGCAGCTTTGGTTCCATTGAGAAATGTGGATACCAATATCACTGGGTTCACGCAAGTGAAAAGCCCAGCAAACTAATATATAAGTTTTACTCCCTAGCAAGAAGTTGTATGCAAACCCAACCCGCAACATTCCCGCACACCGCCCCTGTCACCGCGAGAAACGCCCCGGTTTGCGGGAGTTCGCAGCCTATCGGCGCGGTGTACCGTCCCGCCAAATATTGCCCCAAAATCCCCGCTTTCCAGGGATTTTTTATTTTACCACAAAGGCTTTTACCTAGACTGGATTTCCCTGTACAGGTAAATCCAGCACAAATAAATAATTAAATAAATAACATACTAATATACTATCGTATCCTATCCGTAAAACTACAAAAAATTGGATTCATCCCGCTATGGTCTTACGGCCATGCGTACAACTTACCACCGGAGAGTACAACTTCCGATTGCAAACCGACCCTTCCAAGTTGTATAATTAAAGCACCGATAGTTCGCGCAAAAGCTGGTGCAAGAGTATGAGCGCTTTTGCGAACACGCTGGGCGGCGCGCTTATTTTCGGCATGGCGGATGCCGAGCAGATCGTTGGGCTGACCGAACCCGACAGCGACGCCGAGAAAATCAGCGAGATCATCAAGACGCGCATGGAGCCTATCTAATAGTACGATATACCGTGAAACTGTGCGCCGTCCGGCGCGATTTTATGCGCTGTGCGCAGCCAGCGGTGCGGCGCGGTCACTGCGCCCGCAGGCGCGTTTCGGAGCGCAACCGCCGCACAGCGGCGGCTCTTAGCGCGGAGATAGACACGCGCCCTACATTTCTACCCGAAAAAGGGCTTTTTCGACAAACTGAAGCGGGCGAACATCTCTGTTCGCCCGCTTTTTACGGTCTATAAAACTTTTTTAGCCTTTCACACTGCCGAGCGCAATACCGCGGACAATGTACTTGGAAAGAATCAGATAGACTATGATGACCGGAAGTATCGCAAGCGCGATCATCATATAGACCTTGCCCATATCAAACTTCAGGAAGTCCGCACCGCGCAGCTGGGCAATCAGAATCGGAACGGTTTTCCACTTGGCATCACTGATAATCAGCGCCGGGGTGAAATAGTTGTTCCACGATCCCACAAAGGAAAAGATGGCCTGCACCGCGACAGCGGGCTTCAGGATCGGCAGGATGATCACATTGAAGGTGTGGAACTCGCCGGAGCCATCAATGCGAGCTGTCTCAATCAGTTCCTTCGGCAGGCTGGAATCCATGTATTGCTTCATGAAAAAGAACACAGTCGGTGCTGCAATGCTGGGCAAAATCAGCGGCCACAGCGTATTGGTCAGGTGCATATTGTCCATCAGGCGAAGGAAACCCAGCGCCGATACCTGCATAGGCATCGTCATAATGAGCAGGATGATGGTAAATGCTGCATTCTTGAACTTGAAGTCGTAGGCGTAGATTGCGTATGCCGTCAGCGCACTGAAGTAGCAGGAGAGTGCTGAGTGTGGACGATTACCGCCTTTTGTGGGAAGCCCTTACGAAAGAACCTGGCAATTCACTGGCATTAGCACAGTTACTGATGTTGTTTTTAGGTTTAACAGCCGAGGAAGTCTGTGCTCTGGACAGCGAAGATTTACTTCCAATTCCCAATTATCGTGCTTACCAGTTGCGTATTACCAAGCGCTGCGTCCCCATAAAGAAAAACGATAACGACAAGAACTATATCGTATCCGGCGAACTTCCCAGTTCAGAAAGTTATCGGAATGTACCCGTTCCATTTTTGTTGGTGAAACTGATTACATTGATTTTAATAACGCGCATAAACAATATCATATGTGTGTTCAGGTGAGCTACGGGCTTATGGCGGTAGCAGCTCCGGGCACTCTTCCTCCCAAAATGCCAAATGGCCCACTTGAAAGGAAGCACCATATCGATGGTGTGTTTAATTATGTGCTACACACCAGACTCCACATCCGTCGCCCTTGTACGGTTACCATTACCTCTGCACATGGGGTCAACATAAAAACGGAAGAAGGCTGTTTGCGATGGGAATCCGAGAATCTCTGACACTGACTTGGCAGGACTTGGACCAAAGTCCCCTAAGTCTATTCACCTATTGTGAAGAGGCAATGGCGACAAAGCCAAACACCAATTTATCTACCGCACGCTTGTGGAACGCAAACACTCAGGCAACATATCACCGTATGATGGAAAAAATGCAAGCACTCTATTATCATCTGCAGCGCTTTACCCAGTGCCTACTCAACAGGGGGTTCAGAGTATTGTCCTCTTCTACTGGTTCGGTTTATGTTGTTATATACAGCACCTGACGTCAAAAGGCAACTTATTGAGCACAGACAACATCTTGCGGAAAACAGTTGCGCCCAAAGGAATCTTGTGATACTATTTTTATCAAATAATGTCGACAGACAATGCACAGATCAATGAGAAGACATTGCCGCAAATAACCGTAAGACTATTATTCGCTACGTCATCGCGCTTTGCGTTTTACCAGTATAACCACAAAAGTTCTGCACTTTGCGTTGATTTCTCTGTTTTTTCTCGGCAAAGCTGCGTTCCTTCGACTCGAACCTGCTGTCTTACAGTGTTTTCAAAGCCTTTGTTTTCTTATGTTGCGTGTACTTACCAGGTATATCTTCAGGCCGGGCATAACGTTCAAAAGTAGGGAGTGTATGCAAAGTGAATGAAAGCAAACTGGATGTAAAAAAGAGAGCGGTCATCGAGATCGCAGAAAATTTGTTTTTGTCACAGGGTTTAGCAACGACCGAGATGAAGGAGATTGCCCGTTGTGCATCGATTAGCCGCAGTACACTGTACAGAATGTTTGATTCAAGAGAGACGCTGGCCTTTGCGGTCGCGGACAAATGCCTGCACGAACTGTTTGACCCCAAGCCTATGGAAATATACGGCACTGATCGATCCGGGTTTGAGATCCTGCGCAGCTATTCCAGCAATTTGATTGAGACGATGATCCAGGGCGTGCGCTACGTAAAATACCTCAGCGAATTTGACCAGATGTTTTCTGGCGATTATCCAGACACACCGGAAGCACGGAAATACGTGCAGTTCAACCGGCAGCGCCACGATCGTCAGATCCTGCTGAATATCCTGCGCCTGGGGACGGAAGACGGAAGCATCCGCGGGGATATCGACGCCAATATGCTGGAACTTACCATCGGCAATACGCTCCTTGGCGTCGCGCAGCGAATCCTCCCACGGGAAAAAAATTACCGGCAGGAATACGGCTATGGGCGGGAAATCCTTTACAATGTCATGGAACTGATGCTGGAAGGCGTGCGCAATAAAGACGCTTAATAACGTTTTTTAGGTGGACGGCCGTAAAAGCACAGCGGCCCGCGGCAAGAAAAAACACATAAAAAATCAATATTGACACACGCGTCTTACCATGGTACAATGTGCTTAAAGGTGAGACGCGTGTGTCATTTTCTTTCGCATGCGCTCTATGACGGACCAGAAAATATAAGGAGGCATTTATTATGAAAAGGTTCACAAGTATGTTCCTCGCGGTATGCATGTTAGCGTTACCGGTTTCCGGTTGCTCCCAATCTTCCGGGGCGGAAGCGTCGACGTCCGCTGCGTCCACGGCTTCTGGGGATGCAGCGGAAGAAATGATCACCTTGACCTATTGGGACGGCTGGGCTGATGCTGGGACGGAGCCTACCGCGGCGGCTGTGACGTATGCTCTTGAAGAGTGGGAGAAAGAAAACCCGGATATCCAAATCGTGGCGGATCACACTACCTCTACCTCTGGCGCGTATAAAACCAAGATCAAGACAGCGCTGTCTTCCGGGGAAGCACCGGATGTGTTCCTGATGGATAAAGGCTCGTTTGCACAGCCTTATATCGACGCCGGCAAACTGCTTGAACTGGATTCCTACCTGAGCGAGAGCCTGGACGGTATGAAGGAGGGCGTTATCGAGACGGCTTCGTCCGGCGGAAAGATTTACGGTGTGCCGTTCAATATGCATGTCAACGGCATTTACTGCAATACAGAATTGTTTGAGAGTAACAACATCAGCTACCCCACCACGTGGGAAGAACTCATCGACGTATGCCGGCAGTTCAGCGAGTTGGGCATCACCCCCATTGCCATGGGCAACAAAGAGCTATGGCAGGCCATCCAGCTGTTCGAACCCATGATGCTCAGCGAGGCTGGCTATGATTACTGCCTCGATGCGATCAATCGGCAGGAATCTTTTGACTGCGAGGCGACGGTCAAAGCAGCCAATATCATGCTGGAACTGGCGAAATCCGGCGCGTTTTCGAAAGGCGCGGCTGGTTTAACCTTTACCGAGGGCGCAGCTGAGTTTGCACAGGGTACGGCGGCCATGACCATCGCCGGTACATGGGGCCTTGCTACGTTTGAGGGGGATTCTGTGGTGGTAGACGGTAAAGTCAAGATCATTCCGTTCCCCCGTTCTGAGGACCCTCAAGTGACGGAGACTGTGCTGCAGGCGGGTCCGTATGAATATTTTGCGGTCAACCCGGATTGCGCGCACCCACAGGAGGCGGTTGAGTTTGCCGTATTCATGAGCCAGAAGATCTCCGACTACTGCTATCAAAATGGTTTGGGTCTGCCGGTATGGGATACCGAAGGCCAGACCAGCAGTGAACTGTTCCAGCAGGCGCTGGACGAAGCCGCTACGGCAACGCGCTTTATGTCTGGCTGGGACTTCTATTTCGACAGCGACGTGACGGTAGACTATATGAACCTAGTTTCTATGCTGCTGCTCGACCAGACCACGGCAGAAGATTTTGCCAAGCAGTTGCAGCAGGCAAATACGAAATAATGCAGGTTTATATAAGTCCCAGAGGAAGCGAGTAAAAAGAGGGGGTATTATGAAGAAAATTTTCTCAGACAAACGAGCTATTGTGATATTTTTGCTGCCGGCCGCGCTTGTGTATGCGATTTTTGCGATATACCCCGTCATCATGTCCGGGTACTACAGTTTACTGGATTGGAATGGCGTGGGAGACGCGAAGTTCATCGGACTGAGCAATTATGTAAAACTTTTCGTCGGCAACAATGATGGCTTCGGCAGTGCGCTGCTCAACTCGTTCATTCTCGCTTTTTTGTCGGTGTTCGTTCAGTTGACCTTATCCCTGGTTCTAGCGTTGGCAATCACGTACCCTAAAGTGAAGAAACAGGAACGGTTCTACCGCACCGTATACTTCCTACCGGCGATCGTATCAACGGTCATCATTGCAGAACTGTGGAAAAAGATCTATCACCCGTCTTATGGCCTGCTCAACAGCTTCCTTGGTATGCTTGGCTTGGAAAGCTGGCAGCGGGAATGGCTGGGCGATACCGAAACCGCGTTGATCGCTGTATTCATCCCCATCGTTTGGCAGTACATCGGCAACCATATGCTTATGATGTATTCTGCAATCAAAGGCGTACCGAATGAACTGCTGGAAGCGGCCTGTATCGACGGCGCATCCTATTTGCAGACGTGCTTTCTAGTGACGATCCCGATGATCAAGGACATGATCATCGTCTGCGTTACCTTTGCCATCGTCGGCTCGCTGAAGGTGTTCGACCTGGTATACGTCATGACGAATGGTGGGCCACTGCATGCCACTGAAGTCCCCGGTACGCTGATGTACTCGGCTATTTTTCAAAAAAACCAATACGGATACGGAAGCGCGATCGCGGTATTCATTGTGCTCGAATGCGTGCTCTTTACCTTTGCGTCCCGCTGGTTGATGAATCGAGCGTTCGGGGACGACAGAGAAACAAAAACTTCCCGTCGCAAGGGGGGGCGCTAAAATGAAAACGCTGCAAAAGCCAAAACTTCCACACTCTTCCGGTTTGGTCCTAACGACGATAGTTTTGATGACCGTGGCGCTGGTGCAGATATTTCCCTTTTACTGGATGCTGACGTTTTCCTTGAAGAGCAACGCCGACATCTATGGAGGAAATATCGCGGGTCTACCCACAACGCTGCATTTTGAAAACTATGTCAAGGCATTTACCACCGGGAACATCGGAGTATATTTGAAAAACAGCGTGATCATCACGCTGGTGACGATCGCAGTGGTAACTTTGCTGGCCTGTATGGCGTCTTACACCATGCTACGTATGGAGTGGAAATTTCAAGGGGCGGTGTTTGCGCTGTTCCTGCTGGGGTATATGATTCCAATGCATGCGACGTTGCTGCCGCTGATGAAATTGCTTGGCAAACTGGGGCTGTTGGATTCCCGCTTGGCATTGATCTTCCCCTACATCGCGTTTGGGCTACCGTTTGCAATTTACATTTTGTCAGGCTTTATGCGCGCGATCCCGCGGGAACTGGAGGAAGCGGCCTGCATCGACGGCTGCAACATATTCCAGATCTTTTTCCGCGTCATCATGCCGCTGCTGAAACCGGTAATTTCCACCATCGTGATTTTTACGTTTCTGAGCGCATGGAACGAATTGATGTTGGCAATGACATTTATCAACGACGCTTCCAAAAAAACGCTGACTTACGGGATCATGAGTTTTGAAGGGCAGTATGCGGTCGACTGGGGAACCGTCGGCGCAGGGCTGTCGATTGCAACGATCCCGGTGTTGATCTTCTACCTAATTTTTGCCGAAGCGTTCCAAAAAGGTATCATCGCCGGCGCCGTCAAAGGGTGACGGCAATGTGCGACTAGTAATTACAGGAGGACAAAAATATGAATCCATGGAGACCGAACAGCCCGTTGAGCGGGATGCCCTTGATCAAGGATGGGGTACACTCCAAACGGGAATCAAGCTATGACCGAACCGGCGCCAACCGGGACTTCGTCCGTGTGGAAACGGGCGAGACCGCCACGCTGTGTGACATTGAAGGCTGCGGCTGTATTAAACATATTTGGCTGACGACGTTCTGCCAGGCACCGCAGTTTCTGCGCAAACTGGTACTGGAAATGTACTGGGACGGCGAAACGAACCCCAGCGTTCGGACCCCGCTCGGCGATTTCTTCGGTGTCGGCCATGCCATGAGCAAACATTTTGTGTCGCTGCCGATCAGTATGATCACGCTAAAGCGCAACGGACCCAACGGCCCTTACGGCCCTGCCATGAACTCGTTTTTCTCTATGCCGTTCGGTTCCCACGCCCGCATCCAGATTATCAACCAAAGCGAGATGCCGGTAGAAAACCTTTTCTATCACATCGATTACGAGTTATACGACGAGCCGATCCCCGCGGATATGGGGCGTTTCCACGCGACATGGAACCGGGAAAATCCCTGCAAGGCCGTACCGCAGCCGGTATCGCCGAGCAATGCCGCGGCTGATCTGGCAGGCGTCAACTTGACGGGGGAAGAAAACTACGTGGCGCTTGAGGCTACCGGGAAAGGGATCTATGTCGGCATTGTGTTGAATGTGGACAACTTTAATGTGTCCAACCAGCAGCACCCGTGGTTTGTGGAGGGCGACGATATGATTTTTATTGACGGCGAAAGCTGGCCGCCCTCGATCCACGGCACTGGGCTGGAAGACTATTTCCACTCGGCCTGGTGCTTCCCGACCGGGGAATATGAATCTCCCTACTATGGCACGTCTCTTGCCAGCGATACGCAGGAGCACTTCGGAAAATGGAGCCTTTACCGCTTCCATGTGGAGGAACCGATCTATTTCCAGAAATCCATCCGCGTGACGTTTGAACATGGCCACAACAATGACCAGGCAAACGATTGGTCCAGCGTAGCGTACTGGTATCAGCTGGAACCGCATAAAGATCTGCCTGCGCTGCCAGACGTAGAACAGCGCCTGGCTAGGCGCTGGCCTGATTTTGGAGTCTGGAACCGATAGGAGCTTGCCATATGCCATTCAAACCAGACTTTTTATGGGGGGCTTCCACCTCGGCTTACCAGGTGGAAGGCGCCAGTGCAGAAGACGGGAAAGGCCCGTCTGTGCAGGATATCAAGACCCTTCCGCCCGGCACGGCGGATTTTACGGTAGCCAGCGACCATTACCATCGCTTTCGGGAGGATATTGCCCTGATGGCGGAAATGGGGCTCAAAGCATACCGCTTCTCTATTGCATGGACACGCATCTATCCGCAGGGGAACGGCCCTGTGAATGTGCGAGGGCTTCAACATTACAGCGAGGTGATCGATACTTGCTTAGCGCACGGCCTTACGCCGATCGTGACGATGTATCATTTTGATCTGCCCGCGGCTCTGGATGCCGCGGGCGGGTGGAACAATCGGGCGACGATAGATGCGTTCGTGCAGTATGCACGCACACTGTTCGAACAGTTCGGGGATCGGGTCAAATACTGGCTGACGATCAATGAGCAGAATATGATGGTGCTTTGCGGCGATGCGGTGGGCACGGTCGGAAACCAAGAAGAGGCCCGCCGCACGCTGTACCAGCAGAACCACCACATGCTGCTGGCGCAGGCACAGGCTGTGGCGCTTTGCCACAGCCTTGTGCCGGATGCGCGCATCGGTCCGGCGCCCAACATTTGCAGCATTTATCCGCGCACCTGCGCACCGGAGGATGTTCTTGCCGCGCAGGATTTTGAAGCGCTGCGCAACTGGCTGTATCTTGATGCAGCAGTGTACGGGACATATAATCCCACGGCCTGGAACATCCTGCGGCGCAAAGGAGTCGAACCGACGATCCTGTCGGCTGACAGGGAAATATTGAAAGCGGGCAAGCCCGACTTTTTGGCTTTCAACTATTATAATACCATAACGGTGCAGGCGCCTCAAAACACGCCTGACATGCAAACGACGCATGATCAGCAGACCGGGGCTACTGAACCCGGGTTCTACGAGGGAGTCGTCAACCCCTATCTTGGCAGGACACGGTTTGGTTGGGAAGTAGACCCCGTCGGGTTCCGCACAACGCTGCGCGCAGTATATGAACGCTATCGTCTGCCGTTGCTGGTCACAGAAAACGGTTTGGGAGACTGCGACTCTCTGGATGCGGACGGAACGGTAACTGACGATTATCGGATCGAATACCTGCAAGCTCATATCGCGCAGATGCAGCGTGCCGTCGAGGACGGAGTTGAGATCATCGGCTACTGCCCTTGGTCGGCGCTCGATCTAATCAGCACACACGAGGGCATCCGTAAGCGCTATGGATTTATTTATGTCAACCGTACGGACGAAAAGACTCTTGATTTGCGTCGGGTCCCTAAAAAGTCATTTTATTGGTATCGTGATGTAATCCGCTCCGCAGGGATCGGGAAGGCGTGCGCCCAGCCCTTGCGCAGCATACAAATAGCAAGGGGATAAATTATGGAATACCTCGTGATCGACGTAGGCGGAACTGCCATTAAATATGCGTGCATGAACGAGAATGCGGAATTTCTGGAAAGAGGCGAAATTCCTACGCCAATGGACAGCCTAGACAGCTATCTGGCGGCGTTAGGTACGATCATCCACCGATATGGCCACAATGTCGAAGGAATCGCCATGTGCGTACCCGGCATCATCGACAGCGTACAGGGCGTTTGCATCACAGGGGGGAACCTACGCTATGTAAAGGACCTGCCGCTGGCCACGCTGCTGGAAGAACGGTATGGGCTGCGGGTATCACTGGAAAATGACGCCCGCTGTGCGGCCCTAGCCGAACTTTGGCGAGGAAGCCTTAAAAACTGCGCAGACGGTGTCGTGATCGTACTGGGTTCGGCGGTAGGCGGTGCGCTTGTGAAAAATGGCAGCATCCATAAAGGCAGCCATTTTTCAGCAGGAGAGATCAGTTTTATCGAAAAAGATGGGGACATTTCCGACATCTGCAACTCGGTCGGGTATCAAAATGGCGCTCTATCGCTGTACAGGCTGGTGGAGCAACAAACGGGGATTCCGGCGGCCGAGCTGGACGGTATACGGATCTTCGAGATGGCGAATCGCGGGGATGCTGGCGTGCTGGAAGCGATTGACCGTTTCGCCAAAAGTTTGGCACGGGTGATCTATAACATTCAGGCGATCTACGACCCGGAAGTGTTTGCGGTAGGCGGCGCGATCAGTCAGCAAAACCTTTTCATAGAGTCACTGATCCGCAACGTGGATTCTATATACAATCGGTTGCCATTCACAGCCCCCCGGGCTAAAGTAGTGCCCTGCCGCTTCCGCAATGCTTCCAATTTGGTGGGAGCATTGTATCATCACCTTGCCACAGCGGATCCATCTTGTTGCCGACTTGAGACAAACGGATAAGGAGCAATTACAGATTTTGTAGTCTGTACAGTTCGTAGTAACGCAAAACAGAGTTATGATCTATACAAACAAGCGTGTATTGAATTTACTTTTCAAGACGCTTGTTTTTTATTGATTAATTAATAGCAAAAACTTTCCCGGCTGTTAACATTTAGCTGAAATACCTATTGGGGGAGACATTATTCTGAACTTACTAATGTCATCACCTCATGCCCTTTCTTGCTTTGAGTTATCAAACTTTTTTCACCGTTCGTAAGACCAAAGAAAACAAACAGCCCTGCAGGTTCGGGGACGGGTTTCGTTGGCTGGCAGAAATGGAATAGCTCATAAGATTACCCCCGTGTGCGAGGGGATAGCTTGTGCAGTTGACAAACCGCACTTTTATTCGGGCAGATTATAGTCTTTTTTGGAACCACTCGCTCAGCGAGTGGTTTTCGTTATACAAAACCGCCGCGCCCGGTCCCTGCCGGGAGGACAGCGGCGTGGTATCAGAATTGCATCAGGAACAACACCCAAGGCTCGGTCTGGATGGGTACGGATTCAGGATTTTATGTAGCCCTCCGGAACAGGCCGCTTGAGGGATATTTCGCCTCTGCCGCCAGAGAGAACCATCAATGACTCAGGGTTCCACCCGCACCGTCAGGCGGGAGGCGTGCAACCCACCGTGGTATACCCGGTTATGGGCCACCACGGTCCGGTCGGAAGCAAAACCTTCCCGGGTGTTGCTGTTGGGGAAGATGAAATTCTTAGCGCTGGAGGTGACAGTCACACGGATGCGGTGGCCTTTCCGGAAGCAATTGGACAACTTGGTGGTGCGGATCTTCAGGCAGACGATCTCGCCTTCCTGCAAAAACTCCGACCGGGCAAAGCCATTACGGTATCGGGCGCTGAGCAGGCCATCCGCCAGTTTGATAGATCGGCCGTTCTCATCCACGTCGGTAACACGCACCACAAAGTCGGTATCCGGCGCGTCAGAAGAAATATACAACTCCGCCGTCATATCACCGGTCAGAACCAGATTTTCCTTCAGCACAGGGGAGGTGTAGCACAGCAGATCCTGACGCAGTTCCTCCCGGGTGTAGTCCTCTGGCACTTCGATCTCGTTCTCCGACATATCGATGATGTGCTGGGACGGATGTTCGGGGTCATAGGCGTAACCGTCGCAGTTCTCCCGCTCCGGCTTGGCAAAAGTCAGCCGCCCGTCCCCGGCAGAGGTGTTGGCATGGCCGTCACTATCCAGATACAGGTGGGTGACCCGGGTCTCTGGCACTGGCCAGTTTTCGGCGGTCTTCCATACCTCCTGACCCAGGGTGTAGTATTCTACCGGGGCAGTCTGGTCGATGCCGTTGTCCACTTCCTTGAGGTGATGCTCAAACCATCGGAAATACAGCCAGTCCAGATCAAAGCGCAGCGCCTGACTGCCGAAGGATACCCCGTGCATGTCGTACTTACTGTTGCCGCTGTGCTGCCAGGGTCCCAGAATGACCTTGCGCATGCTCCGAGGGAAGTCATGAACCAATTCCAGAGCTTCGGTGGTACCCATGCCGTTGTCGTCAAACCAGCCGGACTGAATCAGCGCCGGGATCTGCGCCCCGACGGAGCGTTCCTGCCAGTTGGACATACGCCAGAAATCGTTGTAGTCACTGGGTTCCAGCCACCGTGTGATGAAGGGCACATCGTACCCCAGAGCCTTTTTCGGCAGGTCGGTCAGGGGGCGGATGTTCAGCACTTTCTCCCAATCATCGCGTTCCATCAGCTCAGGGTGGAAGGTTTTCTGAGACACTGCAAAGGCCCAGGCCAGCATGCCCGATGTGAAAGACCCACCCCGGCGGGGCAGATCCACAAAGGAGCTGCCCGCGCAGACTACGCTGATCAGAGCTTTCAGGTGGGGGTTGCCGCTGGCAGCGGCCGCCCACTGTACATAACCCAGATAGGACCCGCCCACCATACCGATGCGTCCGCTGCACCATGGCTGGGCGGCGATCCAGTTCAGAGTATCGTCGCCGTCCTCCACCTCGTGGTAGTTGGGCAGCCATTCGCCTTCACTGGCGTTTCGGCCGCGCACATCCTGTACTACCACCGCGTAGCCGCGCTGGACGTAACGGTAGTATACCTCACAGCCGTCCTCTTTGCCGTAGGGGGTGCGTACCAGCACTGCGGGCACCGGGGTACTGCAGTTTTTAGGCAGGTATACGTCGGTGGAAAGATGTACCCCGTCCCGCATGGGCACTGGGAAGGTCTGCGCATGTTCTACCGGGAACAACTGTTCCTCCGGCCAAGTCGAGCGCCACAGGCGCAGGATGGTCTCCTTCTCGGCACCGGGTTCCACCAGCACCGTGACCATCTCCCTGGCAGGGCAGGTGACGGCGATCAGCCGCCCTTCTTTCATCTGTTTGTTGTTGGGGAATTTTACATCACGCTGCAGGTAGCTGCAGCCGTCTTCGCTGGTGTAGCGCTCGCCGCACAGGGAAACTTCCCCGGTGCCATGCAGCCCCGACTCGTAATGGGACAGGTTCTGCCCTAGGGCGGCAAAGTCTATCTTCACAAAGAAACGGTAAAAATCCCGGTCCTGTTCAGTCAGGTCCTGCCAGTCCAGCAGCGCGCCGGTATGCACGTCCAGTTTCTGGATCTGGGGTGTGCCGTCGCCCAGCCGCAGTCTGCCGTACAGGATGCCTGAAACATATAAGTCAAAATTACGCATTTCCGTTTCTCCCGTTCTCCGTTCAGGCGCCGATGAAAGCACGGATGGCATAGGCTACACCGATGCCCACATAGTTGCCCAGAGCACCGGCCAGTACGCCCATGAGCAAACCGATGTTGATAAGGGTCTTCCACTGGGCGCTGGAGGCGATGAGGGCGGCGGTGGGGCCATCTGAGATACAGCCTACGATGGACAGCAGCACATACTCAAAACGGACTTTCAGCAGCCGGGTGATGAGCAGGTGCAGCAGAATGGAACAGGCGATGACACAGAAGCAGAACAGGGTGATGTAGAAGGTGGATCCGAAGAACTGCTTCAGGTCCACCGCAAAGCCGATGGTCACCAGGAACAGCACCGCTACGAAAAGGCCCAGATCAAAGTTGCCGCGCAGCTTGCGGACGGCCGGCACCTGTGCCAGGATGATGGAGAAGGTGGTGATGAGCAGGATGCGGCCTGCACTGCGGAACCCTTCTCCGAATACCATCGAGGAGATGCTGGTGGCAGCCCACACGGTGCCAAAGCCGATGGCCAGCAAACAGGCGATTTCCTGGATGGACCATTCCTTGGAGGCCATCAGTTCCTCGTGGCTGCCATCCCCCAGCAGTTCCGGCTCGCTCATTTCATAGGGTCACAGCTTTTTCAGCCATTTGGAACTCTTGTACAGGGCGGGGGTGGCAAACATCAGGATCAGCGTGGGGATGCCCACCACATAGTCGGCAGCATTGGCCGAGGCAATGGTGTTCTTGCTGGCATCCAGTCCTACAGCGATGGTGGTCAGGTTGGAACTGCCGCCGGTGTAGGTGCCCACGAACATACCGGCCACCTTCCAGCCCACTCCTAATCATTCGACTATCCTCCCTAAAAGTATTCGACACACTTTTAGGATAGCCGGTCTTTAGGCGTGGGTCAATTTTTGTTCGGCGCTATGGGGCTATTATACGTAACCGCTCAACCACAGCCGTCAAGCAAAAACAAAGCTGGAGCCAAACCCGGCTCCAGCAAACTTCAAATTTTCTTTTTGCAAACGTCAGGCAGCTTGTCCGACCACGGCAGCAGATCATTTAAGAACGCACGGTCATTCGGATCATGCTCCCGGCCATAAAGATGCTCTGTAATCTCGTCCAGTAAAAAACAGAAATACTCATACGGCTTGTCTCGTCTGCCTGCACCACGTGCTGTTTGCACAGAATATTCTTCAGCAAATCATTTTATGTGTACAAATGCACTGCTTGCCATAGAAGAAATTTCCTTTTATTACAGTTCTTTTGGCAGCGCATAAAAGAGTGTCAGCCAGGATTTATCGTCATCCTGCGGGATTTCGATGATCTCTCCGGGCAGCACAATGATGAATCCTTTCGGTCCATTACGGGATTCTGTCACGATATTTCACCTCCTGATTTTAATAGTAGAGTTACCCCCTACTATATATGGCATGAGAAAGGCCAAATTGTTCCAATGTTTCTAAAAATTTTCAATAATTTTTCTTACGAACAATATGTGTAATCATTATAGCGAAACATGGAAATCATATCCAGTCGAACCCTGCGGATAACGATTGAACTTTCCCTGACCAATGGAATTTTACAAAACATTTGGTGAAATAAAGTGGACAAAAGCAATGCCGATCCTAGAGACTAAATTTCTATATGGATTCCGTTTGTGATCAGGAACAGTATGCGTGGATTTCTACTAAAGATTGATAAGCGTCATTTGATTTCGTACCTGTCAAAAAAAGTCTCTGCCATGCTGATTACACACCATGACAGAGACTTAATTTTTGTATGATGGGAAAACGAGATTCCCTACGAGAGATTAGCTCTTGCAGAAACGATGCAGCTGTTCATAAACGGGAACCAGCGCTTGGTATGCTTCCTCAAAAGCATCCTGCAGTGCATCGTATTTTTCTGCATTGTCAGGGTTAGGATGAACATCACGGGCAATGGATACAAATTTGTCTACAACAGAGAAATCTGCAAACAGACCGACACCCACACCACCAGTGATGGCAGCACCCATGGAAGTGGCCTCATCCAGAAGCTTTGGAATCCGGATCCGCTCCTGATAAACATCTGCCAGGATCTGCTGCCAAGCAACACTTTTGATACCGCCGCCCACGACAATGATCTCCTCAATTTTCTGTTCAGCTTCCCGGAAAATTTTCAGAACTTCGTTCAGGTTCATGGCAACGCCTTCCTGCACGGCTCTGAGGAAATCCTTCTGGGTATGCTCCATGCGAATGCCCACAAAGCAGCCGCGGACATTCGGATTCCACCGGGGGCTGCGTTCACCAATTAGATAGGGCAGGAAGATCAGGCCGTTGCTGCCTACCTGAGATTCTGCCAGCAGTTCCTCCAGAATCTGATAGACAGACTGTCCATGATTCTTGGCAATCTGCTTTTCTTCGTAGCAGAAATGATCAACATACCAAGCATAAGCACCACCGCCGGTTTGCATAGTTCCGGTGGGGAGCACATAACCAGGAACGATGTGTGCCCAGGTAAAGGTGCGCTGCTTTTCATCGAAGACAGGTTTGCGGCTAGTAATGGAAATCCAGGAAGAGGTTCCCATGCTGCTGTGGGCGATGCCCTCCTGAACACAGCCGGTGCCAACGGCGGCACAAACACCATCACCACCGCCGCAGACAACCTTTGTTCCGACAGCCAGACCGGTTAATGCCGCAGCTTCCACTGTGACCTTACCGGCAACATCTGTGGAACGGCAGAGCTGGGGCATTTTTTTATGATTCAGTTGCATGGCATCCAGAAGACGGTCGGACCATTCCAGCTTTTCCAGATCCATCAGGCAGGTGGAAGAAGCATCGGTATATTCTGTCACAAAGGCGCCGGTCAGCCGCAAGATAATGTAGTCCTTGGCATTGAGCATTTTGTAGGTTCTGGCATAGATATCCGGTTCATGTTCCTTGATCCACATCAGCTTTTGTCCGCCGTAGGAAGGGGAGATCTTGTGTCCGGTCAGATGATAGAACTCATTTTCGTCAATTCGCTGCCGGATTTTTGCTTCTTGCTCCGTGACTCGCATATCTGCCCAGATGATAGCGTTGCGCAGGGGGGTGCCTGCTTTATCAACACAGACACAGCCCATCATCTGGCCGCTGAAGGATACGGCGGCGATATCAGCAGGATCCACATGGGTAACCAACTGTTGGGTACTTTCCACCACGGCGTTCCACCAGTCGTTGGGATCCTGCTCTGCCCAGTTACCGTTGGAATAATAGACAGGATAATGCTGTGTAACACTGGCTACCAGAGAACCTTCCTCTGAGAAGAGAGTCGCCTTATTGCCGGATGTGCCCAAGTCATGGGCAAGTATGTATTTCATAGCATATCCTCCTTTTTCATTATTGACGGCTGACGAACTCTTCGGTGATCTTCACAGCAGCGGAGGTGCCGATTCTTTCGGCACCTGCTTCGACCATGGCCATGCAGGTTTCCAGATCCCGAACGCCGCCGGCGGCTTTGACCTTCACGGCATCGCCAACGATGCTCTTCATCAGCTTGACGTCATCCAGAGTTGCACCGCCGGTGCCGAAACCGGTGGAGGTCTTGATGAAATCAGGCTTCACTTCCAGCGCGATCTTGCAGAGGATTTCCTTTTCTTCCTGAGTCAGGTAGCAGTTTTCGAAAATGACTTTGCTGATGACATTGGCCTTCCGGCATTCGGCAACGATCTGGCGCATCTCTTCGCGGATGTAGTCGTAGTTGCCGTCCTTCAGCTCGGTAATGTTGATGACATAGTCGATCTCGTCAGCGCCGTTCTGAATGGCGTCCACAGTTTCAAAAACCTTGGAAGCAATGGTGGTCTGGCCGAGAGGGAAGCCAATGGCAGCACCAACATGAACGTCTGTATCCTTCAGGAACTTTTTGCAGAGCTTAACCTGCACGGAGTTGACAGCGACCATGGCAAAATTGTAGGCACGTGCTTCGTCGCACAGTTTCTTCATATGTGCCTCAGTAGCGTAAGCATACAAGCAGGTGTGGTCAAAGAGTTTTACCAGTTGTTCTTTTGTCATTGTGTTCAGGCTCCTTTTCTAAATTAAATTACATAGCCATGTCATTACATGATCCATGTAATGACATGATACCATTTTGATTAATGGGTTGTCAATAGAAACCGTTGCAAATTTTGACCTGCTCCGCTATACTAAAAAGGAGGTGATGAAATGAAGCCTATTTACCACGCCATCCGATTAGACCGCGGTTGTGCGACCCCTTTGTGTCACCAAATCAAAGATTATTTGATGCAATATATTCGTTCCGGAGAACTGCCGGATGGAGAGATGCTTCCTCCGGAGGAGGAACTGTGTGTGCTGTTGAATGTCTCCCGCCCAACTGTACGGCAAGCATTGACAGATCTGGTTCATGAAGGATATCTGAACAGAGTTAAATTCAAGGGAACCTTTGTTACCCGTCCCAGACTGGCAGGTAAATTTATTCAGACCATCCAGACCTATGATGAGGAAATTCAGAGCATGGGACTGACACCAAGCACAAAGGTGATTTCTTTGATCTCCCAGGAGGCAGGGGATGATGTGCGCCGTGCCCTCCATCTGAAGGAAGGCGAGCGGGTCGTTTTTCTGGAGCGCCTGCGGTGTGCCCAGAATCAGCCTGTTGTGTATGTAAAAACATATCTTCCGGAGAAATCCTGCAAAGGTATTCTGGAGGAGGATATGCAGAATAATTCTCTATATCAGCTTCTTGAACGGAAATATGCTATCGATATTTCTCATTTGAGCCGCAATGTCCGGGCTGCGCTGCCGGATTCATATGTTGCTGATCTGCTGAAATTGCCGGAAACCTCTGCTGTGCTGTATGTTTCGACGACGTCCTATACCCAGGATGATGTTCCATTTGAATATTCGCTGGCTTCATACCGGGGGGATATGTACCAGATGAATGTGGATTTGAAGAAAAGCTGAACTGCTTAATAACCAAAAGAAGCAGGTGCGTGGCCGAAAATGGGGCCATGCACCTGCTTTTTCTGTCTTTCTACCAATGTGATCCTATGAAGAAAAAGCGGATATGGAAATATATATATATATGAGACCGGATACATGTTTTGGTTCCGTGGAAATTTGGAGAGAAAATCATAAAAATAATAATATTATAATGAATTATGGATATCTGCATATATCGGTGCAGTAGCGACGCTTGCACGGAGTTTTAGCGACACCGTATCGGGGAAATAGCGACACTTTGTCGGCCTAAAGCGACATCTTGAGAGCTTTGCGGTATACTTGATTTGCACGTAGATTTACGTGGCATCAAAATACCGGAGGTTAAAAATGGTAAACTACCGCGAGATTCTCAGGCTTCATTCATTGGGGCAAAGTCAACGCACAATTCGAAGTTCAGCACACTGTTCAGACAATACTGTTCGTACTGTTTTGGAGGTGGCTAGTCAAAAAGGCATCCAGTGGCCTCTTGATGACGACATTACCAACGCCGATCTGGAGCGGATGCTCTTCCCGGACAAGTACAAGAGTGCTTGCTTGTACATTGAACCGGACTATCCGTACATTCACCGTGAGCTGGCAAAGCATGGCGTTACCCTGACCTTGTTGTTGGAGGAGTACCGCCGCAAATGCTACGATGAAAGCAAGAAGCCGTATATTGCCTGTGCTCTTGGGAATGCAGCCTGCCGCCGTTTGAAAAAGGTCGCCTACATCCGCTTACCGGAATTACTGGACGAAATTACGATTGCCCGTAGCCGTGGCAAAATGAAGAAGCTGCAAGCCACATACAGGAAATTTGATCTGTTGATTTTGGACGAATGGCTGATTCGTCCTCTCACTCCTGAGGAATCTTACGAGCTGCTGGAAATTGTTGAGATGCGCTGCGAACGCTCGATGATTTTCTGCACGCAGTACGAACCGGATGGCTGGTATCCGCGTATTAATTCCAATCCTGAAACAGACAGTCCCGTCTCCGAGGCGATTATGGACCGCATAGTCCACAATTCGTATGACATTATGTATCTTACGACATCTATTTCCATCCTATAAAAGAAGGGGCTTCTCAGAAAATGTTAGAGATTTTCACCACGCGCGAAATTGTAACACTGTTTTATATCATTTTTTGTTGGCAAAACGAATTTAAACGGACTTCTCCGGAAAACAGCCATGCTGTTTGTGCCTGCTCCTTAATGAGTCCTGCACAGGAAAAGCCCGTAAACGAGCGATTTTTCTTCGTTCTGCAACACGAGTTCTAATTCCAGCGTGAATCAGAACTGATTCATTTTTTCGAGTCAAGATTTTTGAATGAATCTAAACTGATTCACTCTGGGACTATTGGCTGGATTTTTGCGACATTTCGCTTCTGTGGGCAAAGTGAATCTATCATTGATTCACTCCGACGAGTTAAATATTTTCAGTGAATCAACGGTTGATTCACTCTGGGGAATATACGGATTTGTATGAGCATCGAATTTGATTGTCACCGTTTTAGGGGTAGACATGTTTTGCTAGCATAGCGTTTGGATATCCACAAACGCATTTCTGGGGCGTCCCCCAGACCCCCGGCACAGTTCTTGTGTGACGATAGTGACGCTGATGACGCTTGTGACGCTGTTTTGAGGATATCCCTATACCATATCCCAGATTCAGCGTCATTAGCGTCATCTGTGTCATTCTGATTTTGCATTTTTCGTAGCATCATTGTTTTTGTTTCGAGCAGTAGTAAACTGCAAGCGTCATTTCACTATAAGCGTGACGGTGGTGACGATGATGACGGTGTTCGTGGGATAGGGTAAAGGGATATATCAAAAACATCGTCATTACCGTCAGCATCGTCATTCTACAGGCAAGCCGTTTTAATCTGCGGCTTGCCTGTTTTATTTTGAGTAATGTGGCAGGGTTTTTGCCCCATTGTTTGTTAAAATGGATTTAGATATTTTGTAAAAGTGCAAGGGTTTTTAGCACAATGGGTGATATGCTGGTTTTGAAGTGTAATTTTGGCGTTTAGGCCAGTTCTTGAGAAAAATTCTTCGCTTTACATCTCTAAACTTGCAGGAATCCTGCAAGTTATACTGTTATACTGAAATTTAATGAAAAAATTCCATTATTTTTTTCAGCGAACGTTACCTTTTGCCCTTCCCCAGTGGCTATATAGTAGAGATAATTTTTTCAAAAATTTTGAGGACGGTTGCAAAAGTTGCGACTGCCGGTCTGTATAATATGATTTGGAATCTTTCTAAAAATTTGAACTTTTTCTAAACAGTTTAAAAAACCTCGTAATTTTCGCCGTTCTCAGCGGCTATATAGTAAAGACCTTTTTATAAATTATTTACATAGGAGGAACCCATGAACACGGAATTTCAAGATTTCCCCAATGTTGTAAGCCCCAAGGAAGTGCAAACCTACTTCGGCATCTCACGCTCGACCACCTACCGCATATTTCACGACGCGACTTTTCCTGCGTTCCACATTGGAAACCGACTGTTAGTGCGGCGGGATGAACTGCTGGGCTGGCTGGAGCAGCAAAAGGTCAATAAAGCCCAAAACGAGAACCCGAAGATTGTCGGGTCTGGTGAATAGCTTTGTGGCCGTACCTGTGGTAGTCTTTGTGTCACGAAAGGAGACGATGCAACGTGAAAGACACATCTAAAACATCCCTGCGCCGTGGGCATAACGAGGGCAACATTCGTCAGCGAACAGACGGGCGATGGGAGGTGCGGCTATCTGCCGGAATCGACTACAAGACCGGCAAACCTAGGCGCACATCCACCTGTTGCAACACTCGGCAAGCGGCGATCGCCATTTTGCAGCAGCAAGCCCATGAAGTCCGCACACAGGGCTGGCGTGACCCGATGTCGGTGACATTGGGCGAATGGTATGAATACTGGCTGGACACCTATATGAAGGACACCGTCAAGCAATCTACTTATGCCAGCTACCGCAGTTATCTCAACAAGCACTTTTGTGTACTGGGGAAAATCCTGCTTAAAAAGCTGGAACCACACACCTTGCAGGAATTTTACAACTACAAATTTCGCGAGGAAGGGCTGTCGCCCAAGACGCTTCGCAACTACCACATGGCACTGCATAAGTGCCTACAGCAAGCTGTAAAAGAGCATCTACTGGTCTATAATCCCTGCGATGCCGTAACCCTGCCCAGCGGAGAAAAGCCCGAAATTGTGGTCTTTACCAACGACCAGCAGCGGGCGCTGGTGCAGGCCAGCTACCGCCACCGCTATGGCGTGTTTATCCGCTTAGACTTGTGTACCGGATTACGCATGGGGGAATTGCTGGCGCTGAAGTGGAAGGACATCGACTTTTCCACCGCGCAGCTTCATGTACGCCGTACCATCAACCGTCTTGCCAAGTACGAAGCCCACGACGGCGAAAACAAAACCGAAATCGTATTCGGCACACCCAAAACGAAAAACTCCCGCCGCACGATTCCGCTGACCCGCACAATGGCAGACGAGCTTGCCCGTTGGAAACAGCAGCAGGCGCAGGACAAGATTCGGGCCGGGGATAAGTACACCGATGATAGCTTTATCGTCACCAACGAGTTTGGACACTACTTTGAGCAGAAAACTTTCAAGGATTACTATGACCGCCTGTTGAAGGATGCCGACATCGGGCACTTTACCTTCCACGCCCTGCGACATACCTTTGCCACCCGCGCTCTAGAGCGCGGCATGGACTACAAGACCCTGTCAGCCATCCTCGGTCATTACTCCGTAGCGTTCACAATGGACACATACGTCCACAGCATGGACGAACACAAGCGGCGCGAGATGGACAAGATGAACGATATGTTCGGGATGCAGTACAGCATCTCCGTAGAGAACCAGCCTTATCCGGTGCTTTGCACACTCTCGGCAGACGGCTGCACCGCCCATGCTCCTGACTTCCCCAAGGTTACCGCACAAGCCCCCACGCTGGAAGCCGCCCTGCTGGAGGTCAAGCAGCAAGTCCAAAAAGCCTTGCGCCAATACAAGAACCCGCCCATTCCCACCAAACAGGAACAGATCGTCGTGCCAAACAACAGCGTATTGGTACTCGTCAAAGCGAGCTGACTACGCTGACCACTCCTATTTTTACCTGCCAACTCCGCAAAATTTATCCACAAAAAGTGCCCGGACGGTTGAAAATTCCAACCGTCCGGGCGTTGTTATTTATTCACTGAGATTTTAACAGAGTTTTTCAGCCTTTTCAGCTCCGTAAACTTCATAATCGCCACCAACAATTAATCGAATTTATTTCTATTTCTTCAATTTTACCCTCGCAGAAAATTGCACGTCGATAATAGTACATACATATCATTTCAACTGTAACGCTTTGGTTTCCAAGAACTTTTTTCCTCTTAGAGTATCCTTCGGTACGTCCAGTTGTCTTTAATCATTTGCACAGACCGCCTTGACATCTGCATTCTATAATGCAACGCCTCCGCACGCCCTGCTGTTTGTAGTTTCCATCAGTTAGCTTTTCTTCCTACTCTATTTCGACCCTGTAAGTCAACTTTTGCAGATTAGCCTGCAGACGGGCGACGTGGCCGCCGCAGCTCCACTCAATCGTCAATTCCGGACCGCAGCTTTCAATTTGAACCTTTGCTCCTTGCGCAAAGGCCGGACAGTTGCGGCGCAGGCGTAGCAATTCCAGCTGCTTTTTCACGACTGGCTTTTCCAGTGCCTCGGCAATCTGCACCTTCGTCAGATTTGTACGGTTGATTTCTTTGTGGCCGCCCTCGCCTGCGCGAGCCACTGCCTCACAGTCATTTTTGCCCGCGAATAAATCAAGGTACCACACCTGCGGTTTTCCGGGCATAAACAGTTGAATTGCCCGTGCCAGCAGCATCTTTGCATCACTCTCGCCCAGAGCGCTGTAGTAGGTTGCATTGACCTGATAATAGACATTTTTCTGGCCGTGCAGGTTCTTCACCATGCCGCCCCGCGAAACAATCAGGTCGATCAAACTTTGGATGCGTTCTTCCGGCAGCAACCCTTTCAGATCCAGCATCGGGATGCCGTCATGGCACCCCAGCATATTCACGGTCAGGATGTGCTTGTCGAGGATTTCCTGTGCCCATGCGGCCAGCGTGTCTGCACTGCCCCTCTCCAAGGCATCAATCATCAGCCCTGGCAGAAAGAAATCATAGACGGCATAGCCTTTGGCGGCCAGCTTTTCGTAGACTTTTTCCCCATAGGATGCGTGAATTTCCGGGAGCAGGGTCACACCATCAGCATCCGCTATTGTCTGCAGCCGTGCCAAAAGACTCCATGTACCTGGTTCATTCAAAAAGTTACGTTCCCCCACGGCCTTATGCGCATAAGCGAAAGCGTCCAGCCGCACGATAGAGGCTCCATACCCTGCCAACGTGTGCAGCGTGTCGGCATAAAATTTCCACACCAATGGCGAAGCAACATTCAAATCCATCTGCCCCAAATAGCGGCGTCGGGATTCCAACAGGTCGGTCAGGGGAACACGCAACGTTTCCCAGCGTCCCAGATCAAGTTCTGCCGGGCGCTTACCCGCCGCCAACTGGATCCGCAGACTTTCTGTCAGGACACAGGCGGATCGGTACTGCATCCCCAGTTCGGACACCAACTCCCGCGCATCAGGGCAAGGGTAGTCTACCTGCTGGTAGAATGTGTTCCAGTAGGGTTTTTCGGTGCCATCGGGCATACGCACCATCAGAATGGGTAGCCCTGGTTTGCGGAAAAACATCTTATGCAAGCACTCCGGTGTCGGCTGTATATATCCCCCCGGCATCATCTCGCCGCAGCCCGCCCAGAACGCGTTCCAGTCGATGAAGAAGTCCTTATATTTCGACATTTCCCCATTTTTCAAAAGATCTTGAAACTGCGGTGACAGGACCGAGGCGTGGTTCAGGATAAAATCAAGTTTCAGCCGTATTCCCAAAGCACGGATGCGCTCCAAATCCTGCGGCGTCGCCAGCAACTCGTTCAAACTGTAGTCTACAACCGAAAAGCCGCGGTCGAGATCTGTGTTGAAAACACTGGGGAGAATATAAAACGCACCGAAAGCATCTTTACAGCTGCTTTCCAGCAAATCTGCAATGTCACTTAACGTCCCGCCCAAACTGTCCGGGTAAGCGTTCAGCATCGGCGTCAGAGACAGCTCATCTTTTTTCGCATTTGCCACCATGTTCACCTTCCTTGTGCAGCAGCGTAGGCTGCCGTGTCGACCATCGTGCCGTCCCGGTTCTGGATCAGATCCGCATCGCAGGCGCGGCGGTTCAGCATTGCCTGCTCAATTTCCAGCACCATTGTTACAAAGGGGCTGTCGGCCCCGGCGTCTCGGCTGCGGGCCACACGGCAGGCACGGGTTTCCTCTGGTGTACTGTTAAAAAACACTTTCAGATTGGTATTTTTCAGGTCGGCACTGCCTGCGTGGGTCCATTCCAGCAGCAGCACATCCACATCGGCGAAGTTCTTCGGCTCGTACCAGCGCTCCCACTCTTTACGGCCCATACGCTTAAGCCACAGCACCGGCGCACCGGCACGGAACTGTGCCAGCACTTCGTTTAGTGCGTCGTAATCCTGCTCGGCCACCTGGCCGAGATACCCTGCCAATGCGGCGCGGCCGCCCTGTTGATAGATGTGCAGCCAGGGGTATGCTTCGCACTGCTGCGGGTCGCTGTCGATTCCGGTTTTCTGCAGCGGTTGCAAGTCGGCGAAGCGTTCCGGAGTGTATTCCCCGGCTGCAAGCAGTGCCTTAAGCCCGGCGCTGCGAAAGATTGTCAACCGCTCCTCATCGTTGTGCTGGGGGATACGGCGGGGGTAGTTATCTCCGGAGAGCACGTATCCCTTCAACCCGACCATCGCCAACGCCTCCCTCAGGGCGGCAGCACCGCTGGTCTTGCCGGAGCCTGAACCTCCGCTGACAGCGATGACAAGTTTGGCCGGAATGTCCGTACCATATTTTTCTTCCAGTTTTGTGACCAGATGCGGCAGCAACTTCTCCACACGACGACAGACAGGGGCTGAGATATGCACCGTGTCGCCGGGCATATCGCCGCCCTGCACATTTTCCAGCGGCATTAGAGTAATGCCTTGCTGCAATGCCTGCCAGCACACATATTTTTCCGGGCTGAGCATAAGAGCCTCCTTACCAAAAATGCCCTGCGGCAAAAACCACAGGGCAATGATGCGGGTTATCAACGGTTGCATGGCATTTCGGGGTTATCCTCCGCACCCTTGCAGACCTTAGCGCCGCGAATCCATGCTTCGTCGACGCAGACATACTTGATGCGGACACGACGACCCCACGCATAAGCTGCGTGAATGCTGCCATCCTTGCTCTGCATCATAACCGGGTACTCATAACGGCGGTTGTTCACATCATTCCAAGGGCCAATGAAGCCTTCACCGTGCTCCACAATGCGGCGCCACGGCCAAGTCTTACCGCCATCCTCGGAAATTGCCATCGCCACAGGGCAGCGTTGATCGGGCCAAACCGTGAGACTGCCATCTTCATTGAAGGAAACATCATTGTAGATGATCGCAAGTGCGCCGCTCTGCAGCTTAATGGCAGAGATACTGGCATTGTTGTTGCGCAGCGGGGTGGGTACCGGCACGCTCCATGTTTCGCCGTTGTCATTGGATTCCGAGCGGTAGATGTGGTCGGCCGCACGGCTGCGCAGCAAACACACCAGCTTGCCGGGCTCCAACTCAATAATATTGCCGTGAACACGGCCCCGGCTTTCGGGAACCTCCACTCCGCGCCAGGTCTTGCCCTGATCGTCGGAAATCTGGATAACCGTCACGTCGCTGCCCAAACGGGTACCGTCCAGCGCACAGATAAAGTTGTTGAAGATCCAACGCCCGTTGGAAAGCACCTGAATCTTCTGGCGGCAGAAAGAGCCGGGACGGGTAAACATAGCCTCCGTGGGGCCCCATGTGCGGCCCCCATCGCGGGAAATTTTGCAGCGGATCTCTGCCGTGCCCTGCAGGCTGTCGTCACTGTTGTCATCAGGCTTTTTAGCCGCCTGTGCCGTGTACATCAGCCAAATGTCACCGTTGGGGTTTTGAAACAGTGAGGGGTTCTGCTCACTGCGGGTCGGGTCATCCGAGACAATGACCGGCTGCTCCCACTGTTCGGCGTCGGCAGGCAAGCGGGCCACCGCAATGCTGATGTCGGCGTTTCCCTCACGGGAACCGGCAAACCAGCAGCAGAGCAGATCGCCATTTTCTAATTCCAGCAGATCAGGTGCATGGCAGCTTTTCCATGGGTTGGGGATAAGGGATTCCACCAAATCGAGAGCGGTATCACGGTAAAGTCTACCGTCATCGCCCAACGTTGGCAGATCAATAATATTACGTGCCATTTGTCAATCCTTTCTCAGCCCTTGACGGAGCCGATGAGAATACCTTTCTTAAAATACTTCTGAACGAACGGATACACACAGATGATGGGCAACATGGCGATGAAAATCGCGGCTGCTTTCAGATTTTGCTGATTCAGCGTAACACCATCCAGCACTACATTTTTGAAAGTTGTTCCGGAGCTGCCATCTGTAATGACAACACTCTTCAACACCTGCTGGATCGTCTTGATGGCGTCGTCTTTCAAATAAATCTGCGGGATAAGGTATTGGTTCCAGATGGATACTGCGTAGAACAAACCTGTGGTCGCCAGCACAGTGGGGGAAAGCGGCAGGAACACTCGGGTCAGGATCTTGATGTCGTTTGCACCGTCCACAACGGCAGCCTCTTCCAGTTCGTTGGGGATGCCCTCCAAGAATGTCTTGGTGATGATGAGGAACTGCGTGTTGATCGCGCCGGGCACGATCATGACCCACGGACTATTGACAAAGCCGAACTGGTTGTAAATGATATACTGCGGAATGATACCGGCATCAAATACCCATGTAATGATGAACAGGGACATCAGCCAGTAACGATGTTTAAAACGTGGTCGGCTGAGCACGTACGCCGTAACGTAGGTGCAGGCTACCGCCAGCAGTGTCCCCAGCGCAGTATATAAAAAAGAGTTTCGCATACCGGCGAACACATTGAAGCGCGGGTTTGTCAGAATATAGCCGAAAGCTTTCAAGTTGAAGCCCATCGGTAAGAAAGTCATTTCGCCGCGCGCCAGATAGGTGCCATCCGTGGTAGCCACAAAGAACACATACAGGAACGGATACACACAGCACACTGCCACCAGCAGCAGGATTGCACTGTTGATATAATCAAACGTCGCCAGCCGTTTGAGATGGGACTTGGGCTGCTTACTCATAATAGCCTATACGCTCCTTTCTCAGAACAGACGTGCGTCACTGACTTTATCGGCAATCTTGTTGACGATGAAAACCAGCACAAAGGCAATAATGGACTTCAATACATTGACCGCAGTGCCGTAGCTGTAATCCGGGAAACCCGTAGACTGGAATGCAATGCGATAAACATACGTCTGGATCACATCAGCCGTGGCATAAGTGCCTGTGTTATACATCAGCAGGATACGATCCAAGTTGACGGAGAAGATATTGCCGACACTGATGATAAGCATCGTGATAACAGAAGTAGAAATACAGGGCAGTGTGATGCGCCACATTTTGGTCCAGCGGGATGCGCCGTCAATCTCTGCCGCCTCATACAAAGTGGGGTCAATGTTCATCATGGCGGCAATATAGATAATGGCCGAGTAACCGAACGTCTGCCAAATCTCCAGTATCACGTACAATGGCCGGAACCATTCCGGTTTTGCCATAAAGTTTGTGGAAGTACCGCCCAGCTTGGTGATCAGGATATTGATCAGACCCGATGTAGGGGAGAGCAGCGTATACATGATACTGACCATAACGGCTGCCGAGATGAAATACGGCAGAAAGCTTAAAGACTGTACCGTATTGCGCACCCACTTGGTACGAACTTCGTTTAGGAAAAGCGAAAATACAATCGGGATTGGGAATACAACCACCACGGACAGGAACGCCAGAACGATTGTATTTTTGGTGATTTTCCAGATATATGGATCCTGCAAAATGCGCTTGAAGTTTTCAAGCCCCACCCACGTGCTGCCGAAAACGCCTTTGGCTGCGGAGAAATCCTCAAACGCAATCACCATTGCACCAACCGGTCCGATCTTGAACAGAATCAGCAGCAGGAAACCCGGTATCATCAGAAGATACAGCTGATAATTTTTGATAATATCTTTTTTTATCCGCGCACCGAGGGATGCTTTCGGCACGGCAGGTACCGCCGTTTGTGCTTTGCGCTTCGGCATGGTGATTCTCCTTTCACTTTACCCCGGCAACCCCGCCCGCATGGCAGTTTGCCGTGTCGGGCAGGGCTGATTGTTCAGGGTATTACCTTTGTCAAGGCATCAAGCGCCGTACATTGCTTGGTAAGCTGCCAGCTGGATTTCTTCAATGCGGGACAGGCCCAGATCATTCATTTCCTGCTGGAAAGCTGCCCAGTTGTCAGGGGTCAGTTCGCGCGTACCATCAATGAACTGCGCAATACCGGACATCTGTGCATCGTACACAGAAGCGAGCAGGTTTGTAACTTCCTTGCTCTGGTCATCGGTGAACTTCAGAACATAAGAGGTACCCAAGTTTTCATCTGTAAACAGGCGTCCGGTCTCCTCAGCGATCAGAGGCGCATTCCACTTGAAGAAGGCTTCGTTGTCAACGGGCTTGCAGACGGTAAAGCGGTCACTCAGGAAACTCCAGCGCTTCTCACCGGCAGGAGTAGCCTCTTCAGTCTGATAATCTACGATAAATTCCTTATCACCGTTGGTATCCTTAAAGCTTTCGCCCTCAACACCGTAGTTGGCGAGGATCTCGCCTTCCTCAGAGTAGAAATAATCGATAAAGGTCAGAATCGTCTTGATTTTATCTTCACTGCAGTTTGCATTGACGGCAGTAACGCACTCGTCATTGTACTTCATGCTGACGGTCATCTTCTGGGGGTTTCCGTTATCGTCCTTGATGAAGTTCAGAACACCCATCTGGTAGTTGGGGTCGTTGTCGGGGCCGCCGTTCTCCATAAACCATTCGGCGCGGTTGTAGTAATCGTAGAAAATACTGCCGTTGCCGTTGAGCATGGCAGCCTCCCAGTCGGCCTCACCGAAAGTACCTGCGACCCATTCGGGTTGGATCAGGCCCTCGTCGTACCACTTCTTCATTGTCTCGACCATCTTGTAGGCGCCATCGCTCATAATGTCGATAGAGCCATCCTTGTAGTGGCCGTTGATATAGATGCCGTTGGACTCGGTAGAGGAGATATTGCTGGCTGCGCCGAACCACGAAGCAAAGCGGATGGCGGTGTCACGACCGGTCAACGGGTAGTAGTTGGGGTTGTCTTTTCCGTAGTAGGCTTTCAAAGTTTCCAGTGCCTTGGTAAAGTCATCGATGGTGACGATGGAGTCAGGGTCAATGCCTGCCGCCTTGAACTGGTCAACGCGATAGCCGATCAAATCTGCAAAGATGGGGGTCTCTTTGCACAGACCGTAGATATGGCCGTCCTTATCGGTGACAAGCGCCTTGTAATCGGGGTTGTCGTCAATGTACTTCTGCAGGTTGGGGGCATACTTCTCAATGTAGGGTGCCAAATCTGCGAACACGCCCTGCGGGCCGTAGACACTGGTTTGGGCCAGCTTTGTCATAACAGCATCGGGCAGATCGCCGCTGATAACACGCTGGTCAACCTCAGAGTAGACGTCAGCTGCCTCTTCGGGGCCGGAGATATAGTCAACATGGATCCCGGTGCGTTCCTCGGCAACATCATACCACTTCAGTTCCTTGATCCAGTCCACGTAGGTAGAACGCATAAACATGGTGTAGGTGTTGTCCCCATCGCCGGAAGCTTCCGTCGAGGAGGCGCCGTCACCTGCGGAGGCATTCGTAGAGGCGGAACCGCCGCCGCAGCCGGTGAGGAGCGTGCCGACCATAGCAGTGGCCAGTACGGCAGCGCCGATTCGATTTGCGAGTTTCATTTTTGTTTTCCTCCTTATAAATGGTTTTCTCTTTATAATATCCGTTCGCTTTCAGCGGTTGGCTGCAAAACGGACAGCATATTCAATAGCATTTTTCAGGCTCAGCTCATTCGCCTTGCCTGTACCGGCCTGATCGAAGGCCGTGCCGTGGTCGACGCTGGTGCGGATGATAGGCAGTCCCAGTGTGATGTTTACCCCTTCCACTGCGCTCCACGACTGTTTTTCCCGATCGTAAACAAAACCAACAACTTTCAACGGAATATGACCTTGGTCATGGTACATTGCCACGACGATGTCATACCAGCCACCGATTGCCTTCGAGAAGATCGTGTCCGGCGGGATAGGTCCCTGGGCGTCGATCCCCGCGATGCGCGCCGCCTCGATGGCCGGAGCGATCTCGTCGATTTCCTCCCGTCCAAAGAGACCGCCCTCGCCACAGTGGGGATTGAGGCCCGCCACACCGATGCGGGGTTTTGCGATGCCCATGTCCCGGCAGGCTTTATCTGCAATGCGGATGACTTCCAGCACCCGGTTCTTCTTGACCCGGTCGCAGGCCTCCCGCAGGGAAACGTGGGTGGAAACATGCACGACCCGCAGGTCCTTGTGGGCAAGCATCATCGTGTAGTGTTCGGTGCCTGTGTAGTGGGCGTAGATTTCCGTGTGGCCGGAGAAGTGATGCCCGGCCAGGTTCATGGCCTCTTTGTTCAGCGGGTTCGTGACGGTGGCATCCACCTTGCCGTCCATGGCAAGTTCAATGACCTTGCGCACATACTGGAAGGCAGCGTCCCCGGCAGCCGCGCTGACCTGACCGATGGCGAAATCTTCCGGTTTGAGCAATCCCATGTCAAGAATATCAATGGTACCATGCTCGTACAGCCCCTCGCTGGGGTCGGCCACGGGATGAATGGTGCATTTTGCACCCACAAACCCGCAGGCTCTTTCTAAGATAGCCGCGTCTCCCACGACCAGGGGCTTGCAGCTTTCATACACTTTGGGGTCCTGCAGCGCCTTTACCGTGATCTCCGGCCCGACGCCCGCAGGGTCACCCATTGTAATACCTAAAATCTTGCGCATGGCTGCCTCCTTTAGCAAAGGCCGTTGTCACGGCAGGTTTGCAGTGCCTTGCGCAGGGCGTCCAATCCCGCCGGGGACAAGCTGTTGAAAGGTGCGCGGCACAGTCCTACCGGATACCCCAGTTCCTTGACCGCCGTTTTGACGATGGTGTTGGGGTTGCCAAACTTAAAAATATCACGGAAAGGACGGATGCTGTCCTGTGCCCTGCGCGCCCCCTCAAGATCTCCGGCAGTGAACTTCTCGTAGATGCTCACCATCGTGTGAGGAAAAACGTTGGCACAGCCTGCGATGGCGCCTTTGCCTCCCGCCAGCAGTGTCCACAGGATCAGGGAATCGTTGCCGGACAGCACGGTGAACGGTTTATCGCCCCCGCGTGTTTTCTCGATATACTGCAAGATATTGTCAAAGTTACCGCTGGAATCCTTTGCGCCCACAATGTTTGCCACCTGAGACAGCTTTTGCACTGTGGCAGGGGCCAAAGCGTTGCCCGTGCGGGCGGGGATGTTGTACAGCAGGATCGGCATATCCACTGCGTTTGCAACCGTCTCATAATGCTGGATGAGTTCTTCTTGGGAGGCTGCAGCAAAGCTCGGCGTAATGATGGAGAGCACATCCGCCCCCAGTTCCTTGGCTTTTCGGGACATACGAATCGTATCACGGGTGCTGACGCAGCCTGTACCTGCGTAAACCGGCACGCGGCCGTTGACGGCCTTAACCGCCACACGGATGATCTCGGCTTTCTCTTCCTCGTCGAGGATATAGCCCTCGCCGTTGGTACCAAAGACAAAAATGCCGTGCACACCTGCGGCAATCAGCCGCTCGATCTGGTTGACAAGTTCCTCATAGTTGACGGTCTCGTCCTCGTGCATCGGCGTCAAAATCGGAACGATAATACCTTTTATCTCTTTCATTGTACGCTCCCTTTACAGAATCGCGCGGTAGAGTGCCTCAGCGTCTGCCGCTGTGACGGTGCGGGGGTTGTTCACCAGCAGCCGCTGTACATCCATACCGGCCTTTACCAACGCGGGCAGGTCAGCTTCGGTCACGCCGTAGGGTTTCAGCGATGTGGGGATGTCCAGGTGCTTTACCATAGCATCCATCTGATTGATGACCCAGTCAGCCTTTTCTGTGTCTGTGCCGGCTCCCGTGCCTCCAACAGCATCATAAACCTCTGCAAATTTCTTGCTGCAGCAAGACTTATTAAACTGCATGACCGGCATCAGCATAATGGCATTTGCAACGCCATGCGGGATGTGGTACCGCCCGCCCAGCGGGTAGGACAGCGCATGCACGGCTGTGGTGCCAGAACAGGTGATGGCAACGCCTGCGTAGAAGGCGGCCTGCATCATTTTTTCCTTCGCGTCCAGCGCGTCGGCGTCGTCGCAGGCTTTTTCCAAATTGGCGAAGATGAGCCGCAACGCTTGCATCGCGAACAAATCACTGAAAGGGTTGGCCTTAGCAGAAGTATAACACTCAATAGCGTGGCACAGTGCGTCGATGCCGGTGGAAGCTGCGATTTTGCGTGGCAGGCGACGGATCATCTCGCCGTCCAGAATGACCGCATCCGCGATCATTTCGGGATTGACGATGCCGACTTTCAACTGTTCTTCGGGCACCGCCACGATGCTGTTGGGCGTTGCCTCAGAGCCGGTGCCCGCCGTGGTGGGGATCATAATGGTCTTGACAGTCTTTTTGCCGATACGCGGGTTTTTCAGTTGGTCGCGTACCGTGCAGCTGCCGTCCGCCGTGATGGAGGCCAGCTTGGCAATGTCCATCACGCTGCCGCCGCCGACGGCGACAATCAAATCTGCGCCGCTCTCACGGAAGGTATCAATGACCTGCTGGGCCTGATCGCAGGTGGGTTCGGCGGGCAGGGTGTCATACACCACATAAGGTACTGCCGCTTTGTCCAGTTCGGCCAGCGGGCGTTCCAGAACACCGGATGCCCGGATGCCTGCATCCGTAAAGACGGCTGCTTTTTTATGTCGGGCCGCCAGCGATTCCAACGCCTGCATGCCAGTCTCGCCGCTAAATACCTGCTGCGGCATGGCAAGTTGATACTGCTTCATCATCTTTCGTTCCTTTCTGCAAATTCTGACGTATCCTGCTGAGCAGGTCCTCGTCTCCAAATCCGCCGGACTTGGAAACGATAATGCGGGAAACATGGGCGGCTATCGGTGCGGTGAAGAGCACTGCGCCCGGTGCAGCCTCGCCCAGGGGCGAAATTTCCGCCTCCGACAGCTGCTGCATAAAGCCCATCAGTGTATCGCCGCCGATAATCATCGGCAGGTAGTGGTCTGCGGCAGGGCGTTTAAGCAGCAGAGCCATCAGCAGACCCAGCTGCCCGGCAATCTGCCCGCGCAGTTGCTCGACCTCTGAGGTGTCCTCGGCAGTCTCGACGCCGCCGGTGTCGATCAGCACATCGCAGCGGCCTTGCATCTGCTGCTCGATCTGTGTCAGGAAATCCTGACCCGCCGGGCTTGCGAAGTAGTCTGGGGTAAGCTGTTCGTTTTGCAGCGATATACGGATGCCGCCGTGAGCTGCGCCGTACTCCAACTGCCGCTTTGTGATTGGGTTCAGGCTGCCACAGAGCACCAAGAGCGGGGCCTTGATACAGGGCAGGCGGATGGGTTCCCCCTCAAGCCCCAGGAAGGGCGGCAACGCCGCTGCAAATCCCGCACAGCCACCCAAGATTTTCAGGCTATTCGTGCGCTGCAGTTCCGTGCCAATGTACTGGAAGTCCATGGCGTTCTCGGCGTCGCAGATGACGATCTGTTGACCATTCTGCGGTGGAGGCGGCAGATTGCGGGGCTGGCAGGTGACGACCTCTGCCCGACAGTTTTTGAAAAGGTCTTTTATGTAGGGGGAGCGGACCGGCTCAAAGGGATCTTTCCCGAACACACTCTCATTGATTGGTACGCCGTCGATGTACTGGATGCCGCCCCGTGTCAAGCGATTCATCCGGGGCAACGCCGGTGCATAGTACGCAGCCGCCGCACCGCTGGCGTCCAATGCCGCTTGGAACATCGCGCCGATATTGCCTCGCAGCCCGGAATCTGTTTTGATATAAACGGAGTCAGTCCCGCAGCGCAGCGCCTGCTGCACGAGCTCTAAACAAATCTTGTAGGCTTCCTGCCGGCTCCTGTGACGGACCTCCGCATCGATGACCGCCACATCCGCTTGGAAGAGTTCCTCGTGCACGGCGGCGGTGCCGTGCACGGCGGCCACCCGGACGGAAACGCAGCGGTTAGCAAACTGTACGCCTGTATCCAGTGCGCCGGTCAGGTCGTCCGCGATTACTGTCAGCCGTGCCATAGGTTCCTCCAAGGTGTTTTATTTTGCAACACACGGTTTCGTATCATTTGCTTATCTTTCTGCATCGTTTTTTCGATGCTCTCTGGATTTGTCTAAATCTTACCATTCTCGTTACTGTTCGTCAACTATTTTTGTCCTATTTTCCGCTTTTTTGTGTTTCTATTTGAAACAATTTTATTTTATTAATTGACATCGCTCGGCAAATAGGTTACGATAAAGTTGCAATTTAAAACAGTTTATAAAAAGGGGGACCTCTACCATGCGCCCCATCAAAATTCTGGGCATCGCCCCTTACGAGGGTATTGCCAGCCTGATGCGGCAGGCTGCAGAATCTCGCGACGATTTGCAAATCGACGTACATGTCGGCAATCTGACTGCCGGCGCAGAGATTGCCGCCGCCCAAACTGCGCAGGAGGAGTACGACGTCATCCTCTCCCGCGGCGGCACAGCGGAGGCCATCCGCCGCTGTACAGATTTAAAGGTCGTGGACATCCCATTGTCTGTCTACGACATCCTGCGTTCTATCAAGCTGGCAGAGAATCACAACTGTAAATACGCCGTCATCGGCTTCCCGGCCATCACCCGCAACGCCACGTTTCTGTGCGAGGTACTGCGCTATAATGTGGATATTTATACCATCCACGACCAGAAAGAAGCCCGCACTATTTTGCAGGGGCTGGAGAATTCTGGTTGCCAGATGGTGCTGTGCGACGTTGTTACTAACTCATTGGCACAGGAATACGGCATTCCTGCCCTGCTCATCACCTCCGGTATCGAGAGTGTGGAGGATGCGCTGAACACCGCAGTACAGGAGGGGCTGGCCCGCCGTAAAGCGTTGGAGCTGGCGCAGTTTTTTCAGGACGTCATCCGTGCCATGCCCTATGACACCCTTGTCAGCGACGAGGCCGGACAGGATCTGTTCGTCTCGCTCTCCCCCGAGCTCCCCGACAGTGTGCTGGCAAAGGCACACTCAGCTATTATGCAGCGTACCGCCGAGCCCCACCGCAGCTGCCTTGAAGAGAATGGCATCCGTTATGCTTTGCAGAGCACCCCTATCCAAATGGAAGGGGCTCTGCGCCATGTCGTCACAATCGAAAAGAGTCGGCTGTCCATCCCGCTGGAAAAATACGGCATCACCTACTCGGATCGCCAACAGGCAGTAGATACTTTCTTTGACAGTTTCTATGGCATTACCCAGTCTTTCTCCACCGCCAACCTGACACTGGAGCAATATTTGCAAAGCAATCGCCCACTTGTCGTTTACGGTGAACCTGGCACAGCCAAGCCCCAGATGGTGCGGATGCTCTACGCCAAAGGGCCGCTTTCTAACGCGCCGCTCATCAAGATTGACTGTGCCATGCTCATGCACCCCGGCTGGAAATATCTGATGGCGAGCGACCGTTCCCCCCTGATGGGTGACGGCTGCACCCTTATGATGAGCCATGTGGAGGCACTGACTGACGAGCAGTTCAGTGAGTTGTTCTCCACCATAATGGCGCTGCATACGCAGGAGCGCAACCGGTTCTTCTTTGTCGCCAGTAGCTCCAGTTCCGGAACGATGCACCCTCACTATGCCCGACTGGTAGATATGCTGAACTGCCTGATGCTGCAAATGCCGCCGCTACGCAGTCATCTGCAAGATATTCCGCGCTTGTCGGGGTTGTATATCAGTACCCTGAATATGCGCAACGCCCGTGCAGTCATCGGTTTTGAGCCGGAGGCGAACTTATGTATGACGGAGTACAGCTGGCCTGGCAACTACGACCAGTTCTGCCGCGTGCTGGACGAGTTGGTGCTGCACACGACGACACCTTATATCTCCGTGGAGACCGTGCGCGACCAGTTGAAACGGGAATGTACCTTCTACCCCGGTGCCGTTCCCCAAACCCACGCTCTGCCCGTTGACCTAACGCTGGAAGAGATCGAGCAAATCGCCGTGCAACAGGCCTTGCAAGCCGAAAACGGCAACCAGAAACGTGCTGCCGAGCGCTTGGGCATCAGCCGCACAACGCTGTGGCGAATGCTACAAAAGGAAACACCCCATCCATGTAGAGGGTAATAGACACAACAAGCACCCTTCTGGAAGTCAAGCAGCAAATCCAAAAAGCCCTGCGCCAATACAAGAACCCGCCCATTCCCACCAAACAAGACCAAATCGTCGTGCCAAACAACAGCGTGTTGGTACTCGTCAAAGCGAGCTGACTACACTGACCGATCCTATATTTACCTGCCAACTCCGCAAAATTTATCCACAAAAAGCGCCCGGACGGTTGAAAATCTCAACCGTCCGGGCGCAGTCGTTTTCCCGTTTTGGGGTCATTTTGGGGTCAAAGTTACCAGATCGTTACCACTTTTTCCATAATGCAGAAAAAAGCTCGTTGAAACTTGTCGTTTCAACGAGCTTTTGTTGTCTGAGTGTGACAAAAAAGATACCCGGTTTTGAAGGAGAAAAATTAACGACAGTAGAGAAAATTCAATTATTTTCTTTCACTGTGGGCCATTGCAGCATCCATTCCAGATACTTTGCCCTTGTGATTTTCCTTGCTTTTAATTTTTTCTTTTGCTTACACCACTCTTTCAAAAAATCACCCACTTCATCAAAATCGTCAAAGAGCAAAACTATATCAATCGGAACGCTCCCGCCGCAGCCATGTTCCCAGTCATACCAAATCATCAAGCGAATAATGTCCTCCTGCGTTTCTGCGCTTGTAAAGAAATTTTCCTCGCGGACATTCAACGCTTTGGCTATGTCTTTGGTTCTGCTCTCTTTGGGCGTTCGGAATCCCGACTCATATTGAGCAATACGGTTTGCCGCATTGCCATCCAAGTGCAGTCGTTCTCCCAGTTCCCGCTGCGTTAGTCCTCTGTGCTTACGCACCAGCTTGATTTTCTCTCCCAGCTTCATAACTACCTCTTTCCGATAAAAGTGAAAAAGGGCATACCCAATCGAAGATGCCTTATCTCCGATTGGGTATGCCCTCTTTATTTTTATATCAGTTGCATTGTCTTTTTATAGCCGCCGATGAACCGTATTTCAATTTCATTGCGAGACCTCACCGTGATTTTCTCAATGATTCGCGCAGTCAGCGTATCGTCATATTCTTGGATTTGCATATCTTTGGCCGACAGCAGCATTTCCGGTTGACCGATTTTTTCCTGTCGGGCGGCGCTGTCCTCGATGGCTTTTTTCAGACTCTTAATTTTACTATTCAGCTTTTTCAACCTGTCATCGAGAAACGGCGTATCTTCATCGAAGTCCAAGGACATTTCCAGCAGTCGGTCAAATTCCTGCTGGGTCTGCTCCAACTGCTCCTGCAAATTGGGCTTTGCGCTTTCGCCGGTCTGGATGTCATGCAAGATACCGTTGATCTTGGCAGCAACTTCATCGGTGAAGTTTGCAGCCAAATCCTGCATCGCTTTCAAAATAGCTCTGTGCAGTTCTTCTTCCGGGACGGACGGCGACCTGCCGCAGAATTTCGTGCCATACTCGATACGGTTCACGCACCGCCAGACAATTTGCTTTCTGCCGTGAATATTCCAAGTCACCCGCTTGTAAGGGCTGCCGCAATCACCGCAGAACAGCCGTTCGGACAAGGCGTATTTGCTATTGTAACGACCCCGGCGGCGCTTGCGCTGGTTAGCGGCAGACTTGCTGTTTCGGCGGGCAATCTCAGCTTGTACCTCTCGGAACATCTGTTTGCTGACAATGCCCTCGTGGTAATTTTCAATGTAATATTGCGGGAGTTGCCCGGTGTTTTTCTTATGTACACCCGTCAGCACATCCTCAGTAAAGGTCTTTTGCAGTAATACGTCACCACAGTATTTCTCGTTTTGCAGGATACGCTGGATGCTCTGTGCCGACCATGCGGTGTTACCCCGGGCTGTGAGTACGCCCGCTGTTTCCAGCTTTGCCTTGATGCTTTGCAGACTGTCACCTTGCAGGTAGCTGTTGAAAATCAGCCGAATGATTTCTGCCTGCTCCGGGATGATCTCCGGCTTGCCGTCTGCTCCTTTCCGATAGCCGATGATCCTGCCGTAAGGGAAGGCAAATTTGCCGTGCTTATATCCCATGCGTTTGCCGCGGGCAACATTTTGGGAGATAGATTCGCTCTCGGCCTGCGCAAAGGCGCTCAGCACAGTGAGGATCATCTCGGAGTTCATGGTGGCGGTGTTGATATTCTCTTTTTCAAATACCACCGCGATTCCCATCTGCTTCAGCATTCGGACATATTGGATACTATCCAGCGTGTTGCGGGCAAACCGTGAAATAGATTTCGTCAAGATAAGGTCGATTCTGTGCTTCTTGCAGTCCTGAATCATCTGGTTGAAACCATCGCGCTTCTTTGTATGCACACCGGAAATACCATCATCTGCGTAAATGCCCGCGACCTCCCATTCCGGGGTGGAATTGATTTTCTCGGTGTAGTACAGTTTCTGGATTTCAAAGCTGCCCTGCTGTTCTTCTTCCTCGGTGCTGACGCGGCAGTAGGCCGCCACCCGCAGCTTGCGCACCGTGTTTTTCCGTCCGGCGCCTTCTCGCAAATATGCCGGTATCTCGATGATTTTCATGTTGCTCATGGCTTTCCCCTTACACAATTTGTCCGTTCTGCAGTTTAAGTTCGATGTGAGTGTTGCGGTACAGGATGACCTTGCTGACGACTTCTTTATAAAAGGTTTCCGGAAATTCCTCTGTTGGCGCATACTCAGCACACGCTTTTTGTATTTGCATAGTTGCCGGGTCGGCATCTCCTGCAGAGCAGAATTCATATTCCAGTTCCGCCCGGTGCAGGATTTTAGTGATTAGCGCATCAGCATCTGGTTCCGCATCCAGCAGAGCCTGTTCAATCTCCCTATCCAGCAGAACAATTTCCATTGACTGCACATTTGCCTTGCCCGCTGGCGGATGGATGAGTTCTGAGTTCTGTTGGAGCCATCGCAGTTTTTCCACAATGCTATTGAAAGTTTCCTTTGCTTGTGTCGGCTTCGACCACATCCCGCATTCACGGCAAAACCATTGATTACTTTTGGAATGCCAGTAAAGCCTTGCACCGCAGCATCCGCACTGCATATCTTTGCGAAATGGTTTCAGCGTTGCCGAGTAGGTGACGGTCTTGCTTTTTCGGATTTGTTCTGCCGCTTCAAGTTGCCCTGCGGTGATGATTTGTGGGTATTCCGCCGTACCGCAGTAGTCTGCATTGGCAAGGATACGGCTTACCATGTTTTTGTTCCAGCGAGTTGCATCCGAACGGTAGGGAATGCCTTGGGCAGACAGCACATCGGCAATCTGTTGAAATGTTTGCCCTGCGGTGTAGGCATCGAATATCCGGCGTACAGCTTCGACCTGTTCGGAATCTGCCACGATTTTACCGTCTGCAATTTTATAACCGAAGGGGAGATAGCGATTTTTCATGGTTCTGTCCTCCCCTCTGTCAGCTTCATTCCATTGATTAGTCCAAATGTTATCGCTGTACTGCTGATTTTCACTCTGCTTACCAGAGCCGTAAAAGCCGCCTCATCAAAGTCTGTCAGCGGCGGTCCGGCTGCCAGCCGCGTGCTGATCCCCTTTGTCTGCCGCAGCACCTTCTCAACATTCTTGTTGAAAAACCTGCGCATCAGCAGTGCCTTCTTTTCAATAAGCTGTTGTTCAATTACCGCACGACGCTCCCAGTATTGGGCACTATCAATACAGCCTGTGGTGCGAAGACGCTCCAGATTATGGTTTTGTTTACCCAATCGTTGAATTTCTTCCGTTATAGTCACACGCTCGGAATTTCTTTGTTCTTGCAGATATCGGAGACTGGCAAGGTCATCCATTGCCGGGTGCAGGATTTTCTCGCGGTTTGCTTGCAGTTTGTTGTACATGGATAAAAATGCCCGACAAAGGTCTGCTTCGTACACAGGCTTTACCGGACATAATTTTGATTTATCCAGATGCTTTCTGCAGCCCCACACAACGACACCGTTGGCTCTGACTTTTCGGGAAAAGACAGAACCGCACTCGGCACAGTACAGTTTGTTACTGAAAGAGCAGCTTTTCTGATGATTTCTTTCCGTGCTTTTTCTTTTTAATAAGGTCTGCACCTTTTCAAATTCCTGTCGTGAGACCAACGCCTCGTGATGGTTCTGCACATAATACTGCGGAAGCTGACCGCTATTTTTCTGGCACAGCAGGGGAAGATCATCGGGGGTAAAGTTCTTTTGATGGTGGACATCCCCGATGTACTTCTCATTCATAAGGATACGCCGCACAGCAGATACATACCATGTGCCGTTCTCTTTCGGATACCGACGATTCAGTTCCTCTGCAATTTGCACAGTACCTACTCCGACCAGAAAACTGCTGTAAATGTAGCGGACGATTTCCGCTTCGCGCTCAATGGGAATCAACTGACTTTCCTGCTTTTCGTAGCCAAAAGGTGACATACCATTCAGGTATGTGCCGTCCTGCATCCGCTTGCGGATACTCCACTTTAGGTTCTTGGAGATTGACAGCGATTCCTCCTGTGCCACAGCGCAGATCATACTCAGAATCATTTCGCCGTTGGCAGTTTCGGTGTCAAAGCCCTCTTTTTCAAAAACAACCGTTACGCCAAGGCTTTTCATTTCGCGCACCGATGCCAGCGCATCCGCCGTGTTGCGGGCGAATCGGG
>ERZ791631.217-NODE-217-length-61606-cov-5.852594_pt1 | contig 61606 bp, 84 predicted proteins | sample MGYA00509961_ERZ791631 | MGnify/ENA primary metagenome ERZ791631 (study PRJEB30046, sample SAMN00715248) | human gut metagenome | study: EMG produced TPA metagenomics assembly of the A metagenome-wide association study of gut microbiota in type 2... | reverse complement strand
CGACTATGGCGCTGCATCAGCTACCGGCGACTATGGCGCTGCATCAGCTACCGGCAAAGAAAGCATAGCTCTTGCTGCCGGAAAGGATTGTAAGGCAAAAGGGGCGTTAGGATGCTGGATTGTGCTTACTGAACGTGGAGAATGGAACGGGAACACTTATCCTATCATTTCAGTCAAAGCGTTCAAAGTAGATGGTAAGTCAATCAAAGAAGACACATTCTATACTTTAATAAATGGAGAAGCAGTGGAAATGAAATAACAATTTATTCCAGCCGCAGAAAAGGTCAGAGCTATTACCGTACTAAAAGCCGTGAGAGAAGCGAAGTGCGCACCGCTTCCCTTTAACCTTGTGCGGGCGGTTTAAAAATAATTATGCATGGAAAATAAAGTGAAACAGTCTTCAAAGAATAAAGAGGAAAACCTCTTGAACGAAGATAGAAAAGCCTTTAATAAAAGGCTGAAACGATACGCATCCCGTATATCATCAGGATATACAGAAGAGAGCCTGGAAGAAGAAAGAAGAAATCTCTGCCTTAGTCAGGGATTATCAAGACGTTGTTAAATTTAAAATTTATTATATTATGCCAATCGTAAAAAAGAACGACGTTCTACCTGAACGTCCTGTTATCATTGTGCTTTATGGAGTGCCAGGAAGTGGAAAGACAAGTGTTGCAACAACAGCCGATACCCCCTTACTGATTGATTGTGACAGAGGCGCCGACCGAGCTGTGCAGCGTTGCGATACTATAATGGCTAAAAACTGGAAAGACATAGACAGCGAGCGTGAATCAATGAAAGACTATAAAACAATTGTGGTTGATACAGCAAAGTCTATGCTTGACGATTATTTGAGCCAATACGCCATTGAAAACAACTATAAGTTAAAAACAAATTCTTTAAAACGTTTCGGACAGATGGGCGAAGATTTTAAAGAGTTTGTCAATTTTCTTCGTTCAAATGGCTCTGATATTATATTTATCTGCCATGATAAAGAAACAGCAGATGGTGATGTGATAAAGCACTCTCCAGATTGTACCGGGCAATCTAAAGACCTGCTTGTTAGAATTGCAGATCAAGTTGGATATGTATTTATCCAAAATGGTAAACGCTGTATATCTTTTGCTCCGTTAGATAATTTTGTAGGGAAAAATGTTGCCGGGCTTGAAACTGTTACGATTCCGGATTATGGCACAGCCCAATTTGATACTTGCATGTCTGATATTGTTTCAAAAGTAAAAATATCTATTCAAGGAAAAGGAGAAGCACAAGTAAAAGCCAATGAGCAACTTGCGGCAATACGAGAGCAACTTGCGGCTGCAATGACTGACGAAGATATTATCGCATTAATGGAAGCGACCAAGACGCTACCTAAAATCATGCAATTACCGTTCTTCTCTGAAATGCAAAAAAATCTTGCTACAAAAGGATACGCATTCGACAAGGATAAAAAAATGTTCATTAAAGCATGAAACCACTTATAAGGGTAACACAACTGGAAGCATTTCGAAAATACATAGAGCAAAGCGATTACGCCAGTTATGAGATAACAGAGCAGTCTGTTATTGACAGTATAACTGGTGTTTTCACTGGAAATTTCTATACGAAAATCGGGAAGGCTTTCCATAAAATTATAGAAGAGGGTGCGCCGAAATGCGAAAAGGTTGACGCTGGGGAACGCACCTTTCTATATTACAGTAAAGAACAAAAAGAACCTGTACCTTGCGGAAGGTCATTTGATATAGAAGGCGATAAAGTTATTATGGATATTCCGCAATGCAAAACCGCACTTGCTTACCGAGGCGAATATCCGAATGCCTTCCATGAGATACGGTTATATAAGGATTTTGGAGATGCTATTATAACAGGATGTGCCGATGTGATAGATGGTATAGAAATAAGAGATATTAAAACCAAATATTCTCATCCCACTGATGCCGATTACATCAATTCTTGTCAATGGCGGTTCTATCTCCAATTATTCAATGCAGATGTATTCCATTTTGATTTGTTTGTATTTGAAGGATATGATAAAGAGAAGCATGGATATGATGTCAGAGGTATTCCGTTGAAACGTTATGAGCCTGCAATAACATGTTATCGCTACGATGGCATGGAGCAAGATAATTATAACCTGCTTTACTTATTTCTTGAATGGGTAGAGCACAGAGATTTAACCAAGTATTTACTTAAAGAAACAATAGAATAGCATTATGATTTTAACAGGAAGCATTTGTCTTAGTGACATTCCCCGTGAGCAAATGAAGAAAGTAGTCTGCAAAGACGGGAAAGAGAGAATTTATTTAAATGTGGCGGTTATCGAACGCAAGGAGCCTTCACAGTTTGGGCATACCCATTTTATTACGTGCGCCCCAAACAGGAAGAGCGCAAAGAGGGGACACAATATATTTTTGGAGATTTCAAGGAATATAGGCCTGTTCAGAGCAGTCCAACGCCGGAACAAGTTGCGGAAGCTCCGGGATTATCCCCGCAAGATGATTTGCCATTCTAAAATATTATGCAATACGACCTATCCAACCCACTCCACAAAGAACAGTTCAAAATACGATGCAACCATCTATTCTCAAAGGGCTGTATTGTGGAACTGACGGAAAAGAAGCCTAAAAGGACAACGCAGCAGAACAAATACCTGCACACTCTTTTAGGCTTCTTCGCTTGTGAGACTGGGAACACACTGGAATACGTAAAACAGAACTATTACAAGAAACTGGTAAATCCTGCAATATTTACCCGTAGGATTAATGATAAGTTTTTGGGAGAAGTGGAAGTTTTACGTAGTTCCACTGATTTAGATACGGCGGAAATGACGACGAGCATTGAGCGTTTTCGCAATTGGGCGAGTGCCGAATGCGGTGTCTATCTGCCAAGCCCTGATGAAGAGAGGTTATTGCAATTAATAGAGATTGAAATAGACAGAAATAAAACTTTTATTTAAAATAGAATTTTATGAAAAAGAGAAAATTCCCTAATGATGTAGCAAGATTTTTCAACCCTCAAAAGAGTGGCACTAACGCAGAGTACAATAAGTTTGGCTTTCTTGTAAAGCCGGGAACTAACCAAGCCAAAAAGATGGAGGAAAGAAGTTATATTCCAGTGTACAATGCTGGAGGGACGGCAAGAAAAGTAATAGAAAAATATGGTGAAGTAACTTATAAATAACTACTATATGGATAAATTTTTAGGTCAAGACATCCCCGAAAAGGATAGATGGCAGTTCTTACAAGACAATGCCGATTCGGTAGAGAAAATCGGGTACACACACCGTTTCACTCCCGAAGAGTTAGCGCAAAAGAGAGAATCACTTGCTGAAACCTCAATCAAAATCAACGACATTGAGATTGAGAAGAAAGAAGTGATGGAATCGTTTAAGGCTGACTTGAAACCTTTGAACGAACAGAAGAAAGAACTTTTGGATAACATCAAAAAGGGTTCAGAGTACAGGGAAAACGAAGAATGTGTTAAGATTCTCGACCATGAGGAAAGGATGGCAGGGTATTACAACAAACTGGGTGAGCTGGTTTACTCACGTCCCATCATGCCACAGGAAATGCAAAAGACAATCTTTAATATTAATCGTAAAACAGGAACAAATGACTGAGAACAAATTGAACGTGGTTGTGCCGAAAGACTATAACGGCAAACCGATTGAAGTAGTATTGAGAGAGGGTTCAGCACCCGTAGCACTCGACCCAAAAGAACCGTGTCCAGTTGACATTAAGGGAACGATTGACAGCCCCTTGCGGTGGCTTGAAAAGCGTGTAGAACTTATCGACCAAAAGCAAGCGAACATTACAGTAAACCGTGATGATATGAAAATCTCTTTAGTGGATAAAGAAACAGACTATTACAATAATGGCATTACCGGAGTATTGCAGCCATCCAAGGAAATGGTTGAATTTGGTATCAATTCGGAAAAGAAATGGGAGCCTATCAAGTTGTCTAAGTTCTTCAAGATGCACCGTGCTTTCTTCAAGGACAAATCGGAGAATATGACCCTCGTTTCTACATTGAAGAATTTCAAGGCAAAGGTAAACCAAGACATCGAGCGCAGCAAGGAGGAAAACGGAAGCAAGGTGGATAATTACTCACAAGTAGTTGATTCTAACTTGCCGAAATCTTTCAAGTTAAACATTCCTCTCTTCAAAGGTTTTGCCCAAGAGGAAATCGAGGTTGAGATTTACGCTGATGTGGATGGTCGGGACGTTTCTCTTTCCCTTGTGTCTGCCGGAGCAAATGAAGCCATCGAGGAATACAAGAACAAGGTGATTGATGAGCAACTGGAGCAAATCAGACAGATTGCCCCCGACATCGTAATCATCGAAGTGTAAGCCATGCAGGACTATATTCCAGACTGGTACATTCCTATGGACTTCGGGAATAACCTGCCGGACGAAGAACCGGATGGAGAAGATAACTACAATTTTGATTAAATACTTTGTTAACCTGCCTACTCGGTCTGTGAAGATAGAGTAGGCGAATATGGATAAGTGGCAGAATTGGAAATGCTTCTCAGAAGGATTAAGTTCCACGCTGATAGGTCAGAGAAAGAATAGCACCGTGAGGACTATCAATTATATAAGCTCATCCCGGTTCTTCGTCCGGGCTTATCCACATAAATGTGAGCCACACATCAATGGCATGGGTTAGTGAATAATGGTTGTGCCCCGGAGAATACGCTTCGGGGCTTTAATAAAAAACAACATGGAAACTTGGCAAGAAGTGACGGATTTAAAGACGAGCATCATAAGACACTTTCAAGAGGAAGTAGGTGCTTCGTATGATTTTAGAGATATTATAGACAATCTGGATGACGATGAGGTTCTAGATTCTATCATAAGTTGGGCGAAAAATAACAGAGTAAGAATTTTTAATGACAAGATATGCCGTACTACATAAAAAGAACCAAGGCTAAGAAAAAAGACAAGCCTTTACCTCTGTTTGACAAGGCAGGGGTAACAGTAAAGAAGAAGCCGGATTTGAAAGCCAAACTCGACAAGGAGTTTTCCATTTTCATCCGGCTTCGTGATTGTATGCCAAACGGATATTTTAAATGTATCTCGTGCGGACAGATAAAACCGTTTGCGCAAGCGGATTGCGGTCATTATTTCAGCCGGACGCATTTGTCTACACGGTTTGATGAAGATAATTGCCATGCCGAATGTAGGCATTGTAACAGATTCAAAGCCGACCATTTGGAGGGTTATCGGGTGAATCTGATAACTAAGATAGGTCAGCAGAAATTCGACTTGCTGAAAGTGAAAGCTGCATCAAATACCAAGATGTCTGATTTTGAATACGAGCAGCTAATCAAGTATTACAAGGTACTGAATAAGAAACTTAGAAAGGAGAAAGGTCTATGAAGAAAGAAATTGACGCATGGGTATGGAATCCAGCAAATGCACTATTCAAGCAAAAGAAATCAGAAAAAGCAATCGGTCATATTATCTATTGCGAATGTCCAGAAAAATGCGAGTTGTACGCAAAAGGTAATTGTGTCGCCTTCGATTATTGTCCTCATGGAAGCAGAGGTCGGGTTGTAGGATATTCAAGAATGGCAAGTAAATTCCACTCATGGATAAACGAATTTAAAGAGAAACATAAAGATGTATATGATTCAAAATTAACACAGCCCAAAAAGTTGGAATACTTTATGGATTTAGTCTATATCCCAATTTCATACTTGGGATTAAATAAAGATATAGAGTTTGTATCTGGAGGTGGTTATTTTGCAAATGAAAAACCGATTATTAAACGAAAGCATTTTAATGCAGAGTTTATATCCAAGCAAATCATCAATTTTATTCCCCATGCCTTGTTTGGAGGAAGAATAAAAGATTACCAAGACAAGGAAGTGCCGAAATTCCTTTTATGGCTAAAACAGCTTGACAATACTCTATATGAGGAAGTAAAAGAAATGAATCCAACCCATAGCGGATTTGTTGCCATGACCAATGTAGGTCGCAAAGCGATACTGCAAACATTGAATCCCAATATAGGTACATTCAAGGACATACATGGAGGAATATGGACTTGGGATGGTGAGTACCTGCACTCTAACAACACACACGCTTCTTTCACGCTTATTGAAACAAGGGAAATCCAAGAATGTAGGCTAAAGCCCAATGGGAATGTTGCGGTTAAGGTATGCGATGATGCACAAGTAAATGATAATACAGAGTTTATAGATTGATATGTACAAGCTACGTGATTACCAACAAAAATCCTCTGATGCAGCCGTTTCTTTCTTCAACAACAAGGCGAAGAAAACAAACGCTATCATGGTCTTGCCCACGGGAAGCGGAAAGAGCCTTATCATTGCGGATATAGCCGCAAGGCTTGACGGACATACCTTGGTGTTCCAGCCATCACGTGAGATACTCGAGCAGAATTTCAAGAAGCTCTGCTCATACGGTATTCTTGACTGTTCTATCTATTCGGCTTCTTTCAATTCAAAGGAGATAAGCCGTATCACATTCGCCACCATCGGCAGCGTGAAGAACCATCCCGAACTATTCACCCACTTTAGGAACATCATCGTGGACGAGTGCCACCTTGTGAATCCCAAGGAGGGGATGTACAAGGATTTCTTCGATGCGGTGAAGTGTAAAGTTCTTGGACTGACGGCAACCCCTTACCGTCTTAGCTCCAGCCGCGATTTCGGTTCTATGTTGAAGTTCATCACACGAACGAAACCTCATGTCTTTTCAGAAGTCATTTACCATGTACAGGTATCTACTCTTTTGGATATGGGCTATTTGGCGAAGCTGAACTATTACCCGATGAATCCTTCAGGATGGAACGAGCTCAATTTAAAAGTAAATACCACTGGTGCCGACTACACAGACAGGTCAGTCCAAAAGGAGTATGAACGCATAGATTTCTACAGCTATCTCGTCCATATCGTCCAAAGGCTGATGAATCCAAAGGCAGGAGGAAAACGGAAAGGAATACTGGTCTTTACCCGGTTCTTGAAAGAAGCCGAAAGACTTACCTATTCCATCCCTGGCTGTGCCATCGTGTCGGGCGATACTCCCAAAGGCGAGCGTGAAAGAATACTCGAAGCGTTCAAGGCTGGAGAGATACCAGTCGTTGCCAATGTCGGGGTACTCACCACGGGCTTTGATTATCCAGAGCTTGATACGGTCGTTATGGCACGTCCTACGATGTCACTTGCGATGTGGTATCAGATAGTCGGTCGGGCTATCCGTCCGCATCCGAACAAGGAGGCTGGCTGGGTGGTAGACCTTTGCGGAAACATCAAAAGATTCGGGGAGGTGGCAGATTTGAAGCTCATGGACGGTGGTAACGGCAAGTGGGCAGTATTTTCCAACGGCAGGCAACTGACCAACGTAAGATTCTGAGATTATGGATAAAGGATTTATTAAACTATCCCGCTCATTCTTTGATAACAAGATATGGCAGGCCGCCCGGGCATTTAGTGAGTGCGAAGCGTGGATTGACTTGATTCAGTCGGCACGATTTGAGGCATCACCGACAACGTCGCGCATCGGGTGTTATGAAGTAACGTGGGGAAGAGGGCAATATCCTGCATCCAACAGATTCCTTGCTAAGAAATGGGGAAGGTCAGAACAATGGGTGAAGTCGTTTCTTGGAAAGTTGAAAAGAGAAAAGATGATTGTTACAGATAATAGTCAAGGTGTTAACGTGATTACGCTGGTCAACTTTGACAAGTACAATGGAGAATCATCTGATAACCCACTAAGTAACCCACTTAACGAGCTGAATAATTGTGACTTACAAGGACTTGTAACCCACCTTGTAACCCAGCAAGTAACCCACCTGCTAAAAGAGCAACCCACCTCTAACCCAAATAATAAGAAAGAAGAAGAATATAATAAAGAAACTACACCTAAAGGTGTAGCAAAGAAAGTCGCGGCTAAAGCCGCTACGCTCGCTCGTAAGCAGAAGTTTGGGGAATCATTAATTCCGTTCATGGATAAATACCCCAAGGAAATGATAAGAGCCTTCTTTGATTATTGGTCAGAACTGAACAAGTCGGAAACTAAAATGAAATTTGAACTGGAGAAAACATGGGAAGTCGCCAAAAGGCTTGTCACATGGGCAAACCGAGAAAGAGTGCCCGCGAAATCCGCTTCTGACATCGGGGTGGTGCTCAAAGACAACTCACCCGATAAGTACGATTCACCGCAAGAAAAGAAATGGGAGGAAAGATGGAACAAATAGATTTCAAGAAAACAATCGACATCCTTCGGGAAACAGGCTTCAACCCTATTCCCAACCTTGTGAACATCGCCGTCCCCGATGCCAAGAGCGTCCTTTGGCGGGGGTTGAACTACTTCACCGGAAAAGCCGAATGGCTTCCCGAATACGAAGAGATAGCCGAATGGCTTTCGTGTAATAATGGTCGTGGACTTCTCTGTCATGGAAACTGCGGGCGGGGAAAGTCGCTCATCTGCTGGAAAATTATCCCCCTGCTACTCAACCACTACTGCCGGAAGATAGTTTCCTGCTACGATGCGCAACAAATGAATGCTGATATAGACGCTGTGAAGGCAAAACACATCATCTACATAGACGATGTGGGCACAGAGAACATGAGCGTGAAATATGGCGAGAAAAGGCTTGCTTTCTGCGAAATTGTGGACGAAGCGGAGAAGAAGGGAAAGCTGTTAATCATTACAACCAACCTTTCACTTGACGAAATCTCCCAAAAGTACGGAGAGCGTACAATGGATAGGTTGGTTGCGATTACTACACGGGTTAAATTCAAAGGGGAAAGTCTAAGAAAATAATATGGCAAAGAAAATTCAGACTATTCTTGTGTATGTTAAATGTATGAATTGCAGATGCGCTTCTGACTTTATCGGAAACTCATGCCTCTGTAAGGCTAAAGGTCATAGGGTATGCGCATGTGACAGGTACGGAAGGATATGTGGATGTTATGTTAAAAAATAATTTATACACGATTATGAAATCACTCAAAGAGATACTTAAAAGTTTAGAGGGTCTATCCGATATAGAGATATTCGTGATAGACCTTTTTTGTGGCGCAGGAGGTCTGTCTGAAGGTGTGGAAGAAGCTCGTTTGAATGGCAGAAAATGTGCTAAAGTGGTATGTTGTGTAAACCACGATAAGAATGCCATTCTTTCACACGATGCCAATATACCTGATGCACTTCACTTCATCGAGGACATCCGTACATTGGAACTGTCTCCCATCAATGCTATTGTAGCACGAATCAGGCAGCTATATCCCGATGCTATGATAATGCTTCATGCTTCGCTGGAATGTACCAACTTCTCAAAAGCAAAAGGCGGACAACCGAGGGATGCAGATAGTAGAACATTGGCAGAACACCTTTTCCGCTACATTGATGTGATAGACCCTGACTACATTCAGATTGAAAATGTAGAAGAGTTTATGTCATGGGGAGATATGGATGAGAACGGCAAGCCTATTTCAATGGATAAAGGACGCTTGTATCAGAAGTGGGTGCGCAATGTGAAGAAGTACGGTTACAATTTCGAGCACCGCATCTTGAACGCTGCCGACTATGGGGCATACACCACACGAAAGCGATTCTTTGGCATCTTCGCCAAGAAAGGGTTGCCTATAGTATTCCCCGAACCTACTCACTGTAAAGGTGGTAGAAATGATATGTTCTCCAAAATGGAGAAGTGGAAACCGGTAAAGGAGGTGCTTGACTTCTCCGATGAGGGGAGCACCATTTTTCGAGAAAAGCCTTTGTCAGAGAAAACCCTTGAACGCATCTATGCAGGATTGATAAAGTTCGTAGCTGGTGGTAAGGATTCCTTTCTTTCCCGCTACAATACCGTCCGACCGCAAGATACTTGCAAGTCAGTTGATGAGCCATGCGGAGTACTGACTACTGAAAACCGTTTTGCGAAAGTACAAGTAAGTTTCCTCTCCAAACAATTCAGCGGACACCCCGAAAGCAAGAACGTATCAGTAGAAGAACCGGCAGGTGCAATCACTTGTAAAGACCACCACGCTTTTGTATCGGCTTACTACGGGAATGGACATAATCATTCGGTAGAACTTCCTGCACCTACGGTTACGACAAGGGATAGGCTGGCGTTGATTGAGAGCCGTTTCCTCGATATGCAATACGGTAATGGTAGTCCTGCATCTTTGGAAAGTCCTGCCGGGACGCTTACTACCAACCCGAAGCTGAACCTTGTCAGTTGCCAGCCATGGATAATGAATACAGCTTTCTCCAATATCGGAAGTAGCATAGAAGAACCGTCCCAGACCATTACAGCCAATCGCAAATGGCACTACTTGATGAATCCACAGTTTAACAGTGCAGGAGGTTCCGTTGATAATCCTTGCTTCACGCTCATAGCCCGTATGGATAAGATGCCGCCCTACTTGGTGGCAACAGAGAGCGGACAGGTAGCCATTGAAATCTACGAAACAGACAGCCCCATGACCCGTAAAATCAAAGAGTTCATGGCTCTGTATGGCATAGTTGATATTAAGATGCGAATGCTCCGTATTCCCGAACTGAAACGTATCATGGGCTTCCCGGAAGATTATGTGTTGGTTGGTACGCAAGCCGACCAAAAGAAATTCATCGGCAATGCCGTGGAGGTGACACAGGCAAGGAAGAATACCGAAGCACTCTGTGAGAAGTTAAGAGAATTGAGATTGAATAAATTAAATGAGGTAGCATAATGGAAACTGAAAAACTCATATTAGATGCCTGTTGTGGTAGTCGGATGTTTTGGTTCGACAAGCAAAATCCAAACGTTTTGTTCGTGGATAAACGTTCCGAAACAGTCACGGCAAAGGATAGGGATAAGGTAAGAACCATAGAAGTGAAACCTGATATTGTGGCCGACTTCACCAATTTTCCATTTGAAGATAATTCCTTCTACATGGTAGTATTTGACCCACCGCATCTGAAAACACTTGGTGAAACCTCATGGATGGCAAAGAAGTACGGTAAACTACCCAAAGATTGGCAATCGCTTATACATGACGGATTTACCGAGTGTATGCGCGTCTTGAAACCTAACGGTACACTCATATTCAAGTGGAATGAAAGCGAAATAAAAGCCGCGGAAGTTTTGTCCGTTATTCCGTTCAAACCACTTTTTGGACATACTACCGGTAGGCAGAGTAAAACAATATGGATGTGTTTTATGAAGCAAGAAGAATTATGAACATTCATCAAAAAGCATATTACATCAAGACATCATGGTGCAAGATGTGTGTTTCGGAAGACAATCGGGAACGGAATAAAAGAAAGAAAATGAATTAAACAACAAAAATATTATGGCAACACATGGGCTTACAATAGCCAAAGCTTCCAAAGAGGACTTTGAGAAAGTATATAATCTGCTCCAGCCTATGGAGGAACTGTTCAACAGTCATTGGAGCAATGAGGAAGAATGGACTGAGTGGGATGACGACGACAAGGATAAGAAGGAACTTCTCGCCATTCGCAAGGAAATAGCCGAGGAGGAACATTATTATGAAGAGGATGTCGATAACCGTCTCGTACTTTTTGAGTTCATTAAACGGAGGATGCAGTTGTGCGGATGCAGCAATTGGCAGCGAGTTGTAATTGCCGCTGAATGCCTGATTGACACATTTTGTGACCCACAAGAAAGCTCTCTTGTCTGGCGACCGGATTTAGAGCGCGCAATGGATTACACTATGTTGGGAGAATGACATTAACATGTGCAAAAAGAAGCCATTTCTGCACATGAAGTATTAACACGAGCGGAAACCGGTGGTTTTTGCTCACAATAAGAAATATATGAATATCCAATCTAAAATAGCTTACTCCATCTCTTTGTTGCGCAAATGTGAGCAAATGGCGCTTGACTATGACCCCGAAGATGGATTTTACCTGGCATTCTCCGGTGGTAAGGACAGCCAAGCTCTCTATCACATAGCAAAGATGGCAGGAGTGAAATTCAAGGCTCACATGAACCTAACCAGTGTTGACCCACCAGAGGTTATTCGCTTTGTGAAACGGAACTATCCGGATGTGGAGCTGATAAAGCCGAAGATGTCAATTTATGATATGGCACTTAAGAAACATTTAATGCCTACAAGAATTCTTCGTTGGTGTTGTGCTGAATATAAAGAGATGTCTGGCGCAGGAAAGGTGACACTAATAGGTATTCGCCATGCGGAAAGTGTAAGGCGTTCCAAACGAAAGGAGATTGAAATTAGCTCCCATAAATTCAGTGGGAACTTCGACCAATTTTCGGAGCACAAAGAGAAAATGGTTACATGTGTCGGTGGCAAAGACAAGATTCTTGTTTCTCCGATTATCCATTGGAGTGATAAAGATGTATGGGATTTCTTGAACGGAAATAACATACAGCACTGCTCCCTATACGATGAAGGATATAAACGAATAGGCTGTATTCTCTGTCCGATGTCAAACTACAAACAGAAGTTAAAGGATTGCCAGCGCTTCCCTCATGCTCGTACAAGATGGATTCAGACCATACAAAAGCTCATTGATACTGGATATGTCAATCGTAACTTTACCGATGCAGAGTTTGGTTTTAGTTGGTGGATTAGTGGAAAGTCTTTTGACCAATATTATGCAGATGAGGTGTTACAACGGAAAATAGAGTTTAACGAATAACAATAAAAGAGTAGTTATGAAACAGACATTGGAAGAAGCAGCCCGCACTCATTGGAGTGAAAGTACATATAATAAAGATGCAGAGCTTGCCTATGATGAAAGAGACTGTATAGCTATCAAGGCATTGGCAAAAGCGATTGCACTACGGGCATTTAAGGAAGGTGCAGCATGGCAGGCAAAGCAATTTCCGTGGATAAGCGTTGAAGAACAGTTGCCAGAAGAGGGGCAAAAAGTTTTTGTTTTGGTGATGTGTTATGGCACACCATGTATTCGAGAAGAAAAGTTTTGTAGAAATAGCAATTTAGATAAAAAGGGAATGTGGATTCACGGAAACAGTATCGTGCTGGCATGGTTTCCCACCCCCTCTTTCGATGAGATACTCGAAGCCAACAGGGATGTACTGGAACGAATTAAAGAGAAAGGAGATTGATATTATGGGATTTAAAAAAGGCTCAAAAACGGGTGCGCCGAATAGAAAGGGGCATAGATGGATAAACTATCCTAACAACGCCCACAAGAAGTGCACCAAATGCGGTTGCATGGTTGATATAACATGCTCAAAAGGAGTAAACGTATCCATATACACGGATATGAATGGTAACAAATCTAATGAATGCCCTAATTGTATTTAGTCATTATGGAAAGGTACAGAATCATACGAGGAGAAGGTTATAACGGTTGTATCCCCATAATAATATATTGGGTGCAAGTCAGAAAAGACAAACGTATTTCATCCGAATGGGTGAATGTAAAGGGCTTTGATACTTATAAGAGAGCCAAAGAGTTGTTGGATATTTTAAACGAATAGTTATGAAATCAAAACAAGTATTATCAGTCGAACAGATGAAACATTTGCAGGAGCTTGGGCTGGACACAAGCGATGGAAGCATGTGTTTTGAGTGGAATGAATCAGATTCAGACAACATGGTTGTAACCTCTCCGGATGCCGATACGAATTACGACTATTATCATGAAACTTACACTTTGCAGGATATTCTCGATAAGCTGCCGCCTGTCATAAAAAAATATTATTGGCTTGCAATCAGAGTTAGTGCACACAAGGGAATGTGGTATGTAGAATATAATGGAAGGGGGTGTACTTTATCTTATTTTTATTCAGAAAATCTCATTGACGCGGCCTACGGGATGCTGTGCTGGTGTATTGAAAAACAGATATATTAAAACTAAAGAAAAAGAATGAAAGCACATGTAATGAAACTTGAAAACAATTGTGTGATTGTTGACGAGGAATATTTTAATGAGATAAAGAAAGAGTCAGAATTTAACCAGGAAAAGATAAATGAGATTGCCGAAGAAAGGTTTTTGAAATATGTCAAAGAAAGCGGCATCAAACTTTCCTATAAAGTAAACGATATACCTTATCTTTTTCACCACGACTTGTTGTATGAAATAAATTATGATGAGAGAGGTTATCCTGAATCTGTGTTAGAGAAGGTGAAGTATGTTATTGCAGACGATATAACAGAGGCTTTGAACGACAAGTTTAAAGGACTGAAAGACGAGGCTTTGAATTACGCAATAAGCGAGTTTGGCAAGCGGAAATACGGTTTGGAGGCTACTGCAAAAATATGGAAATGTATTGCATTAATCTTTTTCATTATGACTATTGTTTCAACAACCGCATTATTTATATAGTTATGACCGAAGAACTTGTAACATTAGAGACAGCGAAGCTGCTGAAGGAGAAAGGATTTGTTTGGAAGTGTGAACACATAATAGGCTGCAATAAGGTTATTACAAAATATGACCTTCCGCAAAGTATGTCGTGTTGTACGGAAATAGATAACGAATCAGTTGAATTTTTGTGTCCAGTATTGTATATCGCCCAAAAGTGGCTGCGTGAAATAAGAGGTGTGTATGTATATGTAGAACCTGTTATTGGGAAAAGATGGAAGCTTTCTTTTTGTGATTTCAATGTTCCAACAGAAGAAAGCGACTGGATGGAGAACGAAATAAACAAAGGGAATGGCTATAAAGTATATGACACCTACGAGGAAGCACTGGAAGCCGGGATACAAGAAGCGTTAAAACTTATATGATTATGGATATAGTACCTATTTCAATAAAAGATAATCTTTCTAAGGAGCAGATAGAATATCTACAAAAACAACAGTCTGAATATAAACTCGTGAGTAGGATTAAGAAAAATCCGGGTCACATACTCTTTTCGTTTAACAGAAAAACAGGAGAGATAAAAAGAGCTTCCATTACTCATAAGGTATCTATCGGGCTTGATATGAAACCTATAACTACCACTAAAACGGTTATTGAGCCTGATTGCTATTATGAGCAGGCTCTAAATGAGAAAAATTTTAGAAAAAGATTAAAAAGGATTGGATTAATATAACCATGAATAGAAACGAATACCGGGAACGCTGCAAACATTACAGTCCATACAGTGGGCAGTGCTATAAGAAGTCGTTCATATCGGGCATAGCAAACAATGTGCATGTGAACATGAGATGTGACGGGAAATGTCCCCGTATGAGGAATTATGATAAGAGAAACGGAGTATTAACAGATAAACAAAATAATCATGGAAATAGCAGAACTGATAATTAACGCCATTTTCTTTACGGTTAACTGTTTTGCGCTGTGTTTTTTCAGCATTATTGTAAGCAAAAGGCACAGACGAATGGAAGATAAGCTGGATGAAATAAAGGAATATACCCGTAGGGTTTCAGACCGTAACGATGTCGTTTATATGAACCAGCTCCAATGGTTGAAAAGCAAACTGATTGAAGAAGAACGATACGAGGAAGCTAATAAAATCAACAAGTGTATCGAGAATGAGTTTAATAAATTAAAAAATAGGGAATTGTGATTATGAAAGAAATAGAAATGTATCCGGGCGTAAACATTGACTACGCATACGAACAGTTGAAGAAATATAAGCAAGAAACAGGAGAAGATTGTTACTGTAAATTTAATGATAAGGAGTTGTATTCAAGTGAAACACTTGATGAAATGTATTTGAAGGTTACGAGAAAGACGAAGGCTAAGTTCGATAAAGATTTGCAGGATGAACATAACGAATACCTGCGAAAGGAAGCTGAGTTCCATGTCAAAATCCCACAATTAATTATAGAATACCGGCAAAGAGCACGTGGCATTATTCCAGATAAATATCTTGAATATTGGGATAAGATTGTTCCTATACGATTGAATGACCTTTATAAAGGGATTGAACTCGATTGTTTGTTGGAACTTATATCCGAACTCAATACAGATAAACCTAAAGAGGAGCGTTTTAAGAACTGCTTGCAAATGTTCATCAAACAAGGACATAGCGGCATGAGTGCCGGTCTTATGTTTAGCGGGCTTTATCGGTTCCATGACTTAGGAGCTCAATTAGTCGATTACATAAAGGAACATTGAACATGAAAATCATATTTCTTGATATAGACGGAGTTATTTCCACGGAAAAGTCACATTATGCACTTGATAAAGATGCGTGTGATTTACTTGGAAAGATTATAGATGCTACGGACGCCAAGATTGTAGTATCATCATCGTGGAGAAGAAACACGGTAGAAGATACAAAAGAAGAGTTGACAACTGTGAGGCATTTAGTTCCTTTCCCATTTCCATACGCCAACAGAATTATAGGAGTAACTATAAGGGCGTATGCCTACGTTATGCAAGGCGTTCATCTTGGTATCCCTCGTGGAGTTGAGATAAAACAATGGATTGACACTCATATCCACTCTAATAACGGTAAAAATTGGAACTATAAAGAGATTGGGGTTGATTTTAATTACGTGATACTTGACGATGATAGCGATATGCTTCTCGAACAGGCTGAACACTTTGTCAAGACCGATACCCGTTTAGGCTTGACGGAAGACAATGTTGAACGAGCAATTAAAATATTGAACCAATGAGAAAAGCAGACAGAATAATCAGAGACAGACATTCCCGCATCCCGGACAAATACAAGAAGATTGACACTACGGTCAACGGGAATGCGGAAAGCCTTGCTGAACAACACAAGGAAGTGGAGAGACAATTGTTTCCTTTACGCCTTAACAAGACCACCATTATTTACGTCACAAAAGACAAGCAAAACGAAACATATGCTGCAAAAGCACGTAAACGGATGGGGATAGCAGAGCCTAAGAAAACGTTTGTAGACCCGCTTTCGGAAGAGAACATTACCAAATTGTACAAGGAAGAAAACATACCGCCCCGCAGAATGGCAGAAATGTTGAATGTAAGTGTAAGGACGATATATCTAAGGTTGGCTAAGTATGGACTTACGAAAGTGAAATGCAGATAGCAAGCTTACAGACACAACGATATAACCCTTGCCAAAACAGCAAGCGGTATAACCCAATGTATAGCCCGTTCAAGGCGTTCTAAACGTTCCATTGGATAACCTGGAAAAGGCGGCAATAGTCCATGTAAAGGACATTGTCCGCCAATTCAAGCAGTTCGTCTATGTAATCCCTTTTTCGCATCACGTTCAAGTTTTCTACGTTGTTTACGATTTATGCCGTTTGCTGCGGCGAGACTATTCAGCGTCTCCTTCTGTTCGGGAGAAAGCATGCTATATACTTCTTCCCGTGATTTGCCTGATAAAATGGATTGTACTATTTTTTTAACTTCCATTTGGTACATAAAAATCAGTGTTCGAACTTGGATACCGCCCGGACACAAAAAAGGCGGTAAAACCATGTTGGAATTACCGCCTTAAATTTTCAACAAGAAACTGCTAAATTTTAATTAAATCACATCCTAATACATCTGAAATTTTAGCAATTGTACTCAATGTGAAATTATGAGTTCCACATAACCATTTACTTACCTCCGATTTCCGTTTTCCCATACGTTTGGCAAGTTCTGTTTGAGACATGCCTTTCTCTTTCAAAATAGCATCAATCTTGTCAGATAATGCAAACGACATATCTACCTGTTTCCTTACGTCATTGGGAATATCCGAGATACAACTTTTAAATAATTCGTTTGCGTTCATAACTCAAAGGTTTTACTTTCTATATCTAATATTTCCGTTTCCTCTACGGTGACAGAACCTTTCTTAATAGCTATTCTGAGGATATTATCAAACTTCTGCAAATCCATTACATACCCACTCAGTTCTTCGCTTTCGTTGTATGTCTTGTTTTGTTTTATCCCACCGTTGCCTGCAATTAATATTTTATCAGATATTCTTAAACAGTATAATCTAAGCTTGCCGGATGTTATCGGCAATGCACATACATTATCTTTTACCTTTCCTTCCGGTCTAAAATAACGCTCAAATACACCATTATCTAATATCTTCTTCACTGCTAAAAGGATTATTTGATAGTCTCTTCTAAGCTCTGCATTATCTTTAAATTTCATCAGAAACTTTTCAAATTCGGAAATATCTTCACCTTCAAAGCAAATAGTATATAATGTAGCCTTATCTGACTTATCTACCAATTTTACATTTATCGCAGCCATACAGTTAACTTTTTCTGCCACAAATATAACAAGATAAGTAAACAAAGTGTTCACTTTAAAGTGTATTTAACCGGGTTTATTCACATATTTAACAAAATATGAGGTGAGTTGGCGGTAATTCCAACAAGTCAAAGAACAATTTACATAATATTTTCCAGTATTTTCCAAATTGGAAAGGACTGGTATTGTCATTCCAGTAATTTTCTTCTGCAATGTTCACACAAAAATTTCTTCGCTACCGGGAACATCTTCTGCCCCACATACCCACTAAGATACTGCGCCTCTTCCCCGTACGGGTCGATGCCAAATGCACGTGAGATATGCCGGCATAGATGCCCCTTTTCATGGTCGAAAGAGTTCTGAAACTCTTCCGGCGAAGAAGTAAGAGCAATAACCATTACGGTCTCTCTGTTCCGGATATTGGAATAGGTGATGCCTGTGTTCAGATTACAAGCGCGCATGTTCTTATAGGCATTCACCAAATCCAATCCCCTGCATCCTACCCGTTGAAGGTCGGCGATGATGCGGTCGGTATAATAGCAGTCCACTGCGTAATATACCCTCACTTCCCAATCATAGTCCGGTATGTAGAATTCTTGTACTATCATGACCTTTCTTCTTTTCTTTCCTCCAGCATGTCCTCCCAGGGGATAGGAACCCCCTTGCCGATGCAGGTGGCGTAGAATTCATCGAACGCACGGCACGGGTCGCCGTCAATATCGTCGAGGTACAATTTCACATGCACGCACAGGTGCGCTTCATCCGCAAGGGATTTCTTGTAGAAATCGGCTTTCAGCATATTGGCGACATAGCAGACGTCGTACAGCTCGTCATGTTCAACGGTTATCCCGTTCCGTTTCAGCATTTCGTCCACCTCGCTCTTCGTCCACGGCACAAGACTTTTCTCCTTGCCAGTGGAGTCATCCTTCACCTTCATCCTTGAAATGGCAAACTGTGCCATTCTCTTTGAGAAATGCCACCCGTAGCAGCCAAGATACTGCTGCATTCCCGGGGGGAACTTGTCGTATATATCCAATCTTTGTCCCATAGTCTTTTTCTGTTTTAATAAACTGGTAAAAGAGGGGATTACTCCCCTCTCCATTACATGAACTCCCCGTTGGCGCGTCTGCGTCTACGTTCGCTCATATCTTCGCCATAAGGCTGTGCGCTGCGGCGTTCGCTGTAAATCGGATATTCCGGGAAGTAACCCGGCATACGGCGTTCGCTCATATCCGAACCACCGCTATAACTTCCGCCGCGTGAGCCACCGCTATTACGATAACCTATTTCGCCGCCCTGCATCTCACGCATGGCTTTCTCGTAACCATGACGGAAACCCTCTTTGTAGGCTTCTTCCATAGGATTACCGCTTCTCATACCGAAGTCACGGTCATATTCACCGCGTCCTTCTTCCAATATTTCCCACATTCCCATATTATTTCTTTGTTTTAGATGTTTCAGCCACTCCGAGCTGCTCCATAAGTCGTTTATTCAAATCCATAAGGTCGGACATATTCTTGCTCATTTCTGCCATTTGCCCTTTCAGAGAGGATATTTCCTGCTCCTGACGCTGTTTCTCTGCAAATTCAGGGTTTAGGAGCGTCAGCATCTTGTCACATCCCGCAATGACAGAGTTATGAAAGTCCATACTGTTGATGATGTCTATGCTTTTCTGCTTCATAGAAGCGACCTCGTTATTCATCGCATCACGCGAGCATGATACCACAATATTGCCGTTCTGCCCGAAATCGGCTATATCCATGCCGGCAGGAAGGTTTTGAAATGTGGTGTTTTGTCCGTTGATGCAGACCACAATATCCACAACCATTTCCATTTGAGGCATTTGCCCCATAGGAGTAGCCATAGGGTATTTCGGTTTGGGAGCTGAAACGCTGACTACCGGGCCGTATTCGATATACGGATTGGCATCCTTATGAAGTATATATAACTGGTTATTGGTACGAAGTGATTGAAACATAATGATTTGGTTTTAATAGACCCCGGGCGACAAAATATGTCCCGGGGTCAGGTTAACTACTTGCTCTTTTGAGCGGTTGCTTCTGCTGTCGCCGCCGACGTGGTTGTCGGACGATACCCACCGTTGACAAGGAACAGCTCATTGGTGTACTTGTTATAGTGGATTTCGTAGATACCCGTTCCGGCAAGGTTGCCGACAGTCACCGGCTCATTGTTGTAAGCCAGCAACGGTCTCGTGTCCCCATTAGTCCCTATCAGTATCGGGAGTGTAGCAGTCGTACCGGCAGGTATTGCCTGACGGAGACTTACATAGAAACCGCCTACATAGTCCCTGTTACGGAACGCATGATTAGGAAGTTCCAAAGTAACGTTCTCCGTACCGACCGTTACAGCCACCGTAGGAAGAGTATTATAGTTCACTCTGCCAAGTGACGGGAACTGGAAAGGAAATCCTGTAAAAAAGTTAGGCCACATAATTACCCCCTTTCTTACCAGAATTAACCCCAGTAGTTGTTGCAACCACATCCATAACCGCTACGACCGTATGCGGCATCACCGGCATAAGCGCCAAAGGCGGCAGCGCGGTAAGTGTCAAGGTTTACGCCGACAATGTTCGGATATTGTACCGGAACTGTGTTAGGCAACTTACATTTGATGCCGTCAACGTCGCTTTGTAATGCCTGTAATCCTGCCGCCAAAGGAGCAATCTGTTGTCCTACCGCATTCAGGATAGTGGCGTTTTGGTTACGTTGAGAGATTTCAGCGGTCAAAGTGGCTTTTTCCGCAGTCAGAGAAGCAATCTTGTCTTGCAGTGCCTGGTTCTGCATGGCATCCAACTTGGCGATGATAGCCTGAGTATTGGCGGTTGCACCGTCACGCAATGACAAAGTGTTCTGGTTAGCCGTGTTAACCAAAGTATTGGTTTGGTTACACATGGCAAGCTGGTTCTCATAGCCCATTGTGGTAATGGCGTTCTGCGTCTTGCAGCAGCAATCTGCCAATTGTGTGAGAACAGCCTGATTGCCGGACTGGAATGCGTTGATGATTTGCTGGGTAGACATGCCCACCTGATTGCCCACATTGGCGATAAGTCCTTGAATGTTACACAAGGCGCTTTGCAACTGCTGGGTAGAGCAGTTCAAAGAAGAGGCAAGCTGATTGATGGCGTTACCGTTACCCTGAATGGCTGACATCAGGTATTCACGACCCACATCACCGTTAAGCTCGGCAGGCAGACCGCCGCCATTGCCAAAGCGGTTACCGAAGCCGTTACCGCCCCAACAGAACCACAAAAGGATAATCCAGATGAACCACATTCCGCTTCCACCCCACATGTCTTGGTTGTTACGTCCTTGGTTCAGTAAAGCGAGAAGTCCGGGGTCTACACCCTTGCTTCCCATCAGGTTGGGTAGCATAGCCATAATGTCAAATTTGCTTCCGCCATTACCGCCGTTACCGTCCTGATTAAAAACGTACGTTCGTTCCATAGAGATTTATATTTATACTAATTACGGTCAATATCAACCGCATCACAAAAGTATAAATACGCAATCTGCCATGAAATCAATTGTTTCCCAACGACTTCTTTATATTTTCCCAATATATTCTCAACATTTTCCCACCTTCCATGCGCTCCTGGAAATTGGAAATCATGTAGTTTATCGCACGCTTGGTCTTATGGATTTGTAAGGCTATTTGAGACGGATACATGCCCCTTTCAACCAACAGCCGAACAAGCAGATAGCGGGCGTCTACGGTCTCCGTATCCTTATCCGAAGATAGTATTCGATTGACTGGAATTTCCGTCTCCTGCGAGACGAGATTAAGTGTTTCGGCAAAGATTTCTGACTTACACATAGTTTTTCTGAATTTTATATTTATCTTTGCCCTGCCACATAAAATATTTGATTCTATACGAACAAAGCACAAGATACCGTGTTGAAGATATTTAAGCCTCCAACGTGCGGTATCTTATGCTTTTTCAAATTTTTATGTGGCAATAATTATTTGAACGTTGGGGGCTTTCTTTCTACTCTAAGCCCCGAAAGAGCGCCAGCGATAAGCCGACTTCTACATCGTTAATTTCCTTCTTATCTTTATGGTGAGCCAAGCTATCACGAACAAAATACAGGTTAGATTTATCGAAAGACTGGCGCCGCCGTAATTGATTTTAAACTTCTCCCACCATGACAACTCTTTTTCTACTGGATAAGGCTTTGGTACTTCAACTCTTCTTATCCTTTCGATGAAATACGGTATCTTGACTGTTACCGTTGCATGAGGGTAAATGCCCAATGAATGGTTCAATATACCATTGCTCCATGAAGCGTAGCTGTAGGCATACGGGTTATGAAGGAATGATGTTGTATCGGAAACCGATACGCTGTCCTTGTACGGTATCAGCTTCTCTTGAAATGTAGTGTCATGGTAGATTATGCTGTCGAGAACTTTTGTCTCAACGGGCATATAAACAGTCCTCGTTCTGCAAGAGCTCACGACCAGCACAAGCAATATTACATACAATAATCTTTTCATATTTTTTTCCAATTATCCTTTAACCAAGTAATTTCATCTTCGGTAAAGCTGCGGTCGGCGATGATGATTTTGCCGTGGCAGCCAATATATATATCTTGCGGCTTATTATTAATATTTTGTTGAGCAGCTCCAATAATCAGAACATCAGTATCATCTAATAAACCTGATTCAATTCCGATACCGTTATACGAGTTCTTTGTTTGATATACAATGCCACTGTCTGCAAATATTATACTATTAGTTCTTCCAAAACTAAGAGCCTGATTGGCTCTAAATTCAAACTCAAATGCCCCTAAATTATCTCCGCTTCTGTTTCTTTTACCTATAAAACAAGAAACGGAACGAATATCAAACCACGTCCTATCCGCCATCACCGCGTAATCCGTTAATATAGGGAAACCGTAGCAGACGGCGTACATCTTACCATCGTAGCAGAGCTGGTTGGGATAATCGGGAATTTGAGTGATAGTAATTTCTCCAGTACCAGCGCTAACATAAAATCCTACCTGATAAGGATTTTCTGCTTTAATACTTTCAGGAATTTCATTTATTCCCTCGGTAAGTGTTATTTCTTGCCTACCATTTTCGGTTGCGTATTGATAAGTAAGGACATTATTTCCAAGATTTTGAACATTTACTGTATAAGCTGGCATTTCTGTTGTAGCGTATCTAACAAATAAATAGTTATTCGCTGCTGGAACAACCTTAACAGTATTATGTGAAACATCGGCAACAACACTTGTTTTACTATAAGAAGTAAAATCAATTTGATACACTCCCATTCCGCTGTTCAGCTTCCCCTTACCGCCGTACAGATAGGCGTGGTTACCGTTGCCGCTAAGGTCTTTTAGGATTGATGTAGGGAGTTGGGTGATAGTGATGTTACAATCACCTGTTTTATTAACAGCAAAACCAAAATAAAGATTATTATTTGGGAATATATAAATACCGTCTTTTTTAATATGCGTTTCAGGTCTACCTCTTCCTTGTCTAACAATAAGATATTTATCTTCTGTAACTCCAGTAACGCGAATGGTCAAATCAGAGTAGGGTTCTTTAGCGTCTTCTACAATATTATTAGTTTCAACTACGTTTGTTATAACAATAGCATTATTAGTAATTTTAGCAGTACCTCTATAATCTCTGTATTCCCACCCTGTAAAATCTTCCGCATAGGCCTCAATCACATCATAGTTAGTCATACCTTGCGAAGCAGGGTCATAGATAGCCTTTATTGACTCTTTTAAACCTTTCGGCCATACAAGACCACCGTCCGAAGCAGAGGGGAAACCGACAGACGGGATGCCGATAGTAGGCAAGCCGATTACGGGGATAGTGATGTTGGGGATAGTGATTGGGTTCATAGGCTATTCCTCTTTAATCATCTTAGCTTCTAATACTTCTGAAGAGCTTCTGATTGTAATGTTTATACCATTCGCTATCCCTACGATACGGAAAATTACATTAGGCGCACCGCTATTCTGGGATGCATTGGGGTAAAGAGGAGCAGGCTCCAAATCATCGATTCCCGCAAAGGCGGTAACTAACCCGCCCTTATTCTTTATCTGTATGGTAACGGGATTGCCGTCGCTGACAAATGTTGCGTAATACGCATTCTCGCTTTCGTTCTTTTCAAATGATAAAATTTCTGCTGCCATGATGTTTACTTTTTAGAGTTTCAATACTTGGTTCCTGTTGCCTTCCCTTCGGTGGCTGACGTGTACCCATGAGAAGTTTTTCTCATCAATGACCTGGTCGAAGGGAAGCTTCAATTCTTGTATAAGATTGAACAGCCTTTTGTTCTCTTTCGGGGTATTCGGAGTACCGACAATATCAGCAGCACATCCATTCATGTGGTCGCTTGTTTTAGAGCCGCCTACCGCCTTATTCAAAGCAGGACAACGGTATCCGCTTGTTACTGTGATAGGCTTGCCGTAAGCCTCTCTTAACGGGTCGAGAACATTGTCAACCAACGCTTGTGCATTGGGGAGCAGTTCTTTCGGCAGTCTGTTATCTATAGCTTTCTTATCAGCCGTTTCGCTTTTAATCAGTTCTGCAATTGTAAAGTATCTCATGCTATTTCTCCTTTCTAAAGTATTTGTCATAAACCACACGAGCCACCCAACCGACAACAGCGCCGACACCGAATGACACAACAGTAGTCAAGTTTACCCAAAATGGAGTGTAGTGCATGTAAAGCATAACTCCCACGATGATAGCGATAACAATCGCTGCGATAATCAATTTCTTTTTCATTTTGTTACTCCTTATCTTTAGTTATTATTTCACTCATATCTTCTTTCTCAACATCGAGTACTTTTTTACCGAATAGGCCTAATGCTTTTAGTAAGTTGAAATTATATCCTTTGGGCTTTAGAATGTTACTTATAATAGAGCAGAACTCTATAAAGCAGACAAACAGGCATGAATACACATCAATATTCCACTTGCTTCCGGAAGCGATGTTTATCATCACCACCATACATACAAAAGCGAAGTAAGTCACCATCTTACCCATAGTCCTGCGGATAGCACTGGAAAAGCGCACTTCTTCGCCCATCAACAGGCTTTTCCTCACTCCAAATGCCAAGTCACACACTACGACTGAAAATGTCACTATCAGCCACGGTATCATGTGTTCCAATGACTGCATAATAAAGCTACTCGCTATTACCGAAAATCCCCCAGGTATGCTTTGGGTAATAATGTTATTCTGCATCTTATCGTTACTTTTACAATTATCCGTATCTTTGTGCCGTTCACAGCGGTATGTAATTACCGCTATTCCCGTTTTGCTCGTGAGAGTAGGACGGGATTTTTATATTTTGCCGTAATAGTGAAACCACGCTCCCCACTTCCGTTCTTTCAGATAGTTCGGATTGCCCTGGTTCAGTTTGGCTTCCATCTCAAATGCGCTCGCACGGTAAGCGTTGGCGTTCACTTTGCCGTCACCTATCCTGCTATCTGTGAACAAGTGATACACGAAGCTCACAAACCATTCAGCCAAATACAGTATGTAATAGAATAGCGGGATAAGGAGCAACCACCACGCACTGCCATAGAATGACAATAATGCGGACGGGATAGCCGCTATCTCCATGCACTCGAAGAACTGTTTCTGATGTGTACGCTCATGGCGTTCTGTCTCGGCGGTTATCTCTTTCAGAATGGATAGGATAAAGCCGAAGAGCATGATTGTATGATAGCTGCCAAAGAGGATAAGTTTCGCAAACCAGTTGTCTAAAAAGATTGTTTTCATAATTTGTTAAGCTGTTATATACATTACACGAATAGTATTTAAATAGTAATATGCCATAATATTGAAGTCCTCATTGGGCGATAATACCTTTTCAACAACAGGGATATTTATCAATGTACTATCTTCTTCTTTATATGATTCCCATATAAACATTGTTGATGCCTCTTTTAAACGCCAATAATTATCGGCAGAACCGCTACTGTATGTTTTTACTATAATTCCACCTGGCGGAACGATTATTGTTTCTAATACCACTTCACTGCCTTCATCGTTGTAACCATACAAATCAACAGTCTTGTTATTGCTACTGCTGTTAATTAAAACACTTATGCAGTCTTCTTTTTTTACGGATATATTATTAGCTATCCCGCCAAGAATTTCAGTACTACCCACAAACAGCCCAGCTCCAGCCGAACCAACTCTAAGATTACTATTTTCGTTACTCATAATTGTTGTTTTAATCGGTTACACAATATGCTGTATTGGCATCCTTAGAGCCAAGAGCCTCGTATTCGGCGGCGGTTTTCTTGGTTATGGTGGTGAGGTTGTCGGAAGTAATAACATCTGTAATTACAATCTTATTGTTATTGCTTGTTTCCGATACATCATAGTAGTATATATAGCAATACTTTAATGATGTCATGTAGCCAAAAGTAAACAGTAATGCGTAATATCCATTTCCTGCTTCTGCCAAGCAATACTGAATATTTGCATTTATGATATAACCAAACCAAGCTCCAGTCGTATCGTCAAAATGTCTTATACTAAATCTAAGGTCTGTATATTTTCCATCAGAATAACCCTCAACAAAACTTCTAAAATTACCAAATAATTCGTCAGCTAAATCCTGTACGGTTTCTCCTGTTATGACAGTGTTATTAATCCATTTATTGATAATAGTACCGTCTACGTCTCTAGCAAAAATTTTATCATCAACGTATTTCTTTGTCGCCGGATGATAAGGCTCCGTAGGGGTGAACGATGAAGTGTTGGTCTTGGTGAGGACGTCACCAGTAAACACAAATTCTTTCCAATCAGTCCTAATTCCTTGTTGATTTCCACCGCCTCTTGCAAACCATCTATTAGTTAGATAAGAGCCATAGATTTGATTAGAACGGCTATAATGGGCGTTTGCGAAAATCAATGCTCCATTCTCATTAATGGGATAATTATTTTCAGGTGTTGTGTAACCAGCAATGCTTTTCTGCGTAGCAAACCCCGCTCCATTTATGTCATTTAAATCCTCTGATGTAAGATTTAAATGCTCGGGAACTTCCACCCAATCTTTATTTTTACGACCGTAGACGTTACCGTCAGAGGGGGCTTCGTAAATATGATTTAAAACCTGAGACGATTGGGTAGCAACTCCGTCCGTGACTGTTACAACTAATTGGAAAGTCGTTTCTGTAATAATTGCCATCATAAAATTAGCATTATTAGCATCCGTATAGGTAGCCATCGCCATTATCGGAATATATACAAGTTTCATCCCTGGTTCTTCGGGGATGTTTGCCACAACACATACAGTATCTTTATTGACGATGCTCTGACATATATCCATGAAAGCGTCTTTCCCACCAAAGGCATTAAATATCTCATCGGATGTTGCTTGGTCGCTTAGGCTCATCGCAGCAGAAGGAATAACTACCACATTCCCCGAACCGCCACCAGCTATCTTCCCTTGATTAACCCAGTCGCCGTTTACCCATGCGTAGTAATCGTAAGGAGCTTCAGTACCTACGGCCATGAACCCGTCAACTGCCGAGCCGTCGGGAACGGCGGATTTCAAGGCTTCAAGGGTGGCGTATTCTCCGGCAATACGGAAAGAGCTTCCCGGTTCGCCCTTGCAATAAATACCCGTCTTGTCGAAGCTATCTGTTTCTTTGTTATACACATAGACATAATGGTCTGTTCCTATATAGGTCGGATTGTTGGCAACCTTTTCGGCATCTTGTGCGGCTGTATTAGCGGCCGCTGCTTTTTCTTCAGCATTTGATGCGGCGTTGTTTGCGGATTGAGTAGCTGCTTCCGCTTCTTCTTTAGCTGCGTTGGCATCGGATGCAGCTTGTGCCGCCAATTCTGCTTTCTCATTGGCCGTATTTGCGGCTGTCTGTGCTGCGGTGGCATTACTTTCTGCTTTATCGGCGGCTTCGTTTGCCTTATCAGCAGCTTCCAAAGCAGGAGCGGCTAATAATTCAAGTGGAGCACGTACAATAATCTCCTCTCCATCTTTCTCTTGATATGCAGGTAATGATGTGATACCGTCCAAACTTTCCGCTTCTGGTACATCACCAACGCCTTGTGAATCTTTTTTTAATTCATCTTCTATTTCTCGTAAATCCTGTTCAGTCCAAGCCATAGTTATTATTGTTTATTTAGTATTTCGGCAGAATCATTGATTGCATTGTCAAATATTTGTTTCATTTCTTCTGTCGTCAGTCCATTATCCTCCCTAAAAGAAAGTCCTAAAACACCATTGACAGAAGCATTGTAGAAACCGACAATGACATCATCTTTCGTTATATTGGCTGTAATAGCATTAACTCCACCAGACTTGTTTGCTGACATATTGTATTTGATACGTATGTCTTCGGAAACTCTTGTAGTTCCTTTTTTATTTACATTTGTAATTTCCATTATTTACCCTCAATTAAATTGATTACTTGTACATAGCCGCCGGGATTAAGAAACGCAGCCGCCTCTTTAATCATTGCTGCTTCTTCGATGTTTAATTCCATTTCGTCTGTAGCTTTATAAATACGTATACTTAAATCGTATGCCATAACCTTTTCTTCCGGCTTAGCATTTGCTTTTTTTTCAAGCCATTTCCCGCTAAATAACAATGCGGAAACTACATTCTTGATTAATTGCGGAGCGCCATTATCTTCTATAATAACTTCTCCTTTGTAGTTTTTGAAGGGTTGATTAAAATTGACTTTCATATATTGTAAAGTTAAAGTGTTTAATAATATCTATCTACAGAACCATCAGAGTTGTAGAAAACCAAACCGTCTGCTGATAGCTTGCAATAAGGAGAGGTAAGTCTTACGAACTCTCTTATTATTATATACCCGCCATAAGAACCACTCACTGTTTCTGTTCCCATTTCTATTACGTTACCTGAATATGCGTAGACGCGAAATCCAGAACTATTTATTCTTATCGTGGCCATTCCGTCATCCAATCCAGCTTCTAAAGCGCTTACTTTTATAAAATTAGAGTTTAAGTACCCACCGGTAATAATAGTGCTTCCTAATTGGGATGCTTCAACTGCATCTTCGTATGCAAGTCCGCCAAGAGAGGACGATGAAACCTTCTCATTAATAGTGTTTTGTAAGGTGCTATTCAAGGAGTCAAATGTAACAGCTCCGGATATGTCTATCTTTTCTGCATTAATTTTAATTCCTTCATCTCCGAAATTTATAGCAGCGATAACCCCATCTTTGGGAGTGTACGCTTCTAAATTGATTTTATTGGCGTTTATAACTATTCCTTCATCACTGACGTTTATAGAATTAATGATGTCGTCCTTTTTAACGAATAATGAAATTTCATCATTTATTCCGTCAATCTTAATACCTAACTCCTTTACGCTGTCTCCAATTTCTTCAACAGATAATGCAATGCTATCAGCCCGCTGTTCTATTTGTGAGAACTTTTGATTATTGCTCTCCGAAAGCTCCTTCACTTCCAGTCTAATGCTTTCTGCGGTCTGCTCTATCTCTGAACTTAACTTTGTGTACAAGTCCTCATAGGCGTTGTGGGTCAACGCCAACGAATGTATGTATATGTCCCCTGTAAACTTCAACTCAAAATCACCTGTTCCGTCCCATGTGCCGGAATACTCCTTCATTGTATATTCTTCACCCGGTTCGAGCTGTTCGGTAAAATGCAGGTTTTGACCGGGAAAGCCTATCGTAAGCGTCCCTGCTGTAATCACCTTGTATTTAAAGGAGATAAAGAACTTTCTCGGTTCTTCTCCTTCCTCATAAGTCGGCTTATTGGCTAAATCAGCATTGGATTGTTTTATGCCGGAAGAAAGTATGCGAAGCACGTTTCTATCTCCGTCTCTGATAATGGCAGCCATAGCATCCTTACGGGAGTAGAACTTTCCATTCACCAATAAGAATTTTCCGTTTACAGTGAAAAAGTGAATGTCATTCTTTGCTTCCCAACCGTTCGTATTGGATGCGAATGCTGAATTGTACAGGTAGTTATCCTCTGCCTGTATCTCGTCAAGCACTTTGGAGATTTCCGAATAAATAAGGTCTTCCAATATCTGGAACTGGGTAAGGATATTAACACCCGTTTTCAGGATAAAATCACCGGTAACTTTATTGCCGTTGGGACTGAAAGCTGTCACTTCCTTGCCTGCCATTGAATAGGAATCTATTCCGGCGTATTGATGGATACTTGGCGCATCATCACCATACACAGACAATGTTATTGCATTCTGACGCTTCTTGTCTGTTCTGTTTCCGAGTTGCACAAGGCTGTCACCTTCCTGCGGTATGTCACTACCGGCATCACAGTCTGTCTTGCTTAAATCAATATAATCCTCGCCAACACCCACACACAAACGCCAGTAATAACGGTTGGAAACATTCTCATAGACACCAGGTTTGATGTTGAAGTCTTGAAACCGTACCTGGTCGCCTTCTTTGAACGGGTTTTCAATAGCCGTTTCTCCATCATCCACCAAAAGATAGCAACGCCAAAAATCTTCATGCTCTTCCACCGTTCCGCATTTCATTCCGGCGGCGGTAAACATGTAGTTACCCCCTGCATAAGAGAGCTTCTTTATCTCCAGTTCAGAGAACATCGCTTTGATGCGGACAGACAGTTTATCTACTTCAATGTAGGATTTACCCGTCGTGCTGTCTACTTTGATGACAAACCCCTCACCGAGCGCACCGGAAGAAAAGTTCATTGATTGGATGTAGTCAGAAAATAATCCACCTAAGAACTTTATTAAATAACTGGTTTGGTCTGGCTTGGTTTTATTTAAAAACAGCTTGTCACCAAAGGCTTTAATGATTGATTCCACTTGTTGGGTAGTCAATCCGCCACCGCCTTGCCCGCCTACAATAGAATCTATCTGATTCTGTATTTTTTCTAAAGTTCCTACAGCTTTATCATTGCGGAGAGTGATACCATATGTCGGAATAAGTCCGTCTCCTTCTTTTATCGTAAGGCTGTCAATGATAATGCTCCCATTGATGTTTAGGTCTTCATCTTCAAATAACATCAAATCCCCTTCTTTTATGCTGTCGTGCAGTTCAGGGTGGCGAGCCATAAATATTTCATCCACCTTAGGCTCATAAGTATATCTTACATAATCGTTTTTTGCAAGATATTCTTTGGAAACTGTTAGCAATCTTTGGGAAGCGGCTTTTATGTATACATCCGGCATATCAATTCCCAGAAGCACAAATTTATCTCCGGCCTTTATTTTGAAATCCTTATATGGAAAATACAGATTTAATCCCTCATCATAGGTTCTGTTGCAGGTTAGAACCCACATATTCCCTTGCTTTATGGGTTTATCAGCATCTCCGAGTATTTCAAATTCACGCCCACCGCACATTCCGCTTTTCATGGATATGGTAGCAGTTTCCCCCGTCAGATAGTCGTTTATGTCAAACCCAATATCTTTAAGATATATCTTGAATGGCGGGATAGTTTCTCCTTCTTCGAAATATCCATCATCTGTAATTGCTGTATTATCTTTATTTACGGAATCGGCGGCAATTTCATCCAACGCCCCGGTGGCATTTACGCTTATTCCTGCATCTATTAATTGTTGCGCAGTCATTCCTTCCATTGAAGGGTATATTTCCGGTAGGGAACTGTCGCTTCCATCAAAGAATACCGAGCCTTCCCGTACTCCGATAGCATCTATGTTTTTGCTATCAAGGTATGGGTCGAGCGTCTTTCCGGGAAAATCAGGAAGCATTAAGTTTTTAACGGCCATATTATTGGGAACCAGTGCGCCGGAAGGTCTTTTGTATTTTCTTGGGACGTTATCGGTTTCAATGCCGTTTTCTATCCGTATTTTAGCACCGATACGAACATTATTCTTGTCGGATTCTCTGTTCATCAAGACGTAGCACTTCCCAAGGTAACTACCTCTTCTCATTTTATAGGAATGTCCGTTGATTGTTACATCGTATAATGTTGTATCAGACAGAAATTTCATGTAAAAGGGGAGTGTCACGACAGCGCCGTCTATTACATGGGTGTTTGGGTCGTATCCATAAGATACATCCTCAATGGGTGCTTCTATGATAGGGCTGCCATACGTAGTGTAATAGTTATAAGGCAAGTTTCTCGTACTACCGTATGCTCTTAGCCGAGTAATAATCTTCTGCGATGAATCCGCAGTCTTTTGTATGGAATACAATCCTTTGCCTTTTCCATATCCGAACATACTACCTACGGCAATTCCGGCTGTACCTATGGTTATTGTTCGCCCTCTTATGATAAAGTTTGCATTAAACTCGCTGTTTACCAATGCGAGTGCATCCCATACATTTATATTACTTATTGATATGGACTTGTTAGTGTCGTTCACATATTCAGGATGTACCGCAACCGTCCATTTTTGTTCTCCTTTATAGATGCGGTCAAGGTTTACTTGTATCCTTTCTGCAAGGGCGTTAATATTTTCGGCGTAGAAACTGAATGTAGGTAGTGAGGAGTAGTGGATTAAGTTATCCTCTTTTACATAGTCCAGAAATTCACATCTCGTAAGCTCGTCTGCGAGCGAGTTGAAAACCACGTTCTCATACTTGAAAGCCTCTCCGTATGTATTCTTGGCGGCTTGCTTCAGTTCGGTAGGGTCGTAGTTTATTTCAAACCTTTCTTCACGATATGTCAGATAGTCTCCGACTTCAAAATCAATGGGGGTGGGGGACGTAACGGTAATGTTAACGGAACAAGCTCCCATGAACTCTCCGTTATATTCCAGCTTCTCGGCGATACATCGCTGAGTTTGCCCATCCTTGCTATATATTATAAACCGTCCCATTATACAGAAAGAATAATTTGTGTTTTGGGGTCGGTTACCCGAAATGTAATATTAAAAGTTACAACATCTCCCTCATCCGTATTACGAACGAAAAGGTCATGCTTTATGGATTTGAAATAAATTCCTTGCCTGCCTATTTTAGTATAAGTGTCATAAACCTTCAGTTCAGTTCCGTAACCATCTTTCCCAATCAGATAGTCCAGGAAGGCGATAATCTTTTCATTGGCCGTCCCCATATCCCCTTTATAGGCAAACTCTACGTCCATATCATAGGCTTGCATACAGAGTTCTTCGGGGAAAAAAGTGTCTTCCCCGTCTTGGTCTATCCAGTCTCTTTTAGGCAAATCCTTAATCTCTCCATATACAGTAAAAGGGAAATCCTTGCACACAATTCTCCATTGGGACTGCGTATCAATAACAGGACTTCCCAGTTTACTTTTTTGAAAATAGATACTGTAAGGTTTTGCCATGTGTTATTTTGAGTTTGTGTCGTAAAAAACAAAAAGAGCCAATCAACGGTATATCCGTTAATCAGCTCTTTGGCTTGTATTATCAATACTGCAAATATATGGTGTATTTTCTAAATAATCAAATAAAATATTAGAAAATTACCGTGATTTGCACGAAATGTCTGTATCTAAATAACACTCTTCTGCTTTTTGATAAGATGTCTGTTTAGCGCTTTCAAGTCAAAAGGTTTTTGTGTAATGATAGAGTTGGTTTTAATGATTGTCATACTCTCTCTTCCTACTAATTTCATTATTTCTATTTTTTCATACTGTATGTCTCTGATTATTTTTGAAAGTCTATTCCTTATGGTGTTTATATCCATAGCTCTACTTTTTTAAGGTAAGACATAGGGAAATGTCGCCTGATGTGGCGGTTAACGACAACACTATGCCTATTTAATCTTGTTCCAGTGCAACCGCCACGGAGCAATGGTAAGACAACGTTGTTTACAAAACAAACTTACGCATTTTTAGCTGTTGTTCAAAACATAGCCTTGCTATTATTTCATTTTTCTATTGATTGATAGAGCTATTCAGAAACTTATTTACGAAGTAGACCTGCCCTTTTCCCGTAAGTTTTGTCGTAATTGTAGTATGTAATACTCCGCCGCTACCTGAGCGTACGCCTTTCTTTATCTCGAATAATCCCTGTTCTACATATTGTTGATTCGGAATGTTGTATCGCTCTCCATGCTTACCTAAATACCCGTTTTCACGCATCCATGCAAATAACCTCTTTTCTCCGATAGGGTATCCATTCTGTGTGATAATCTTTGCTAATTCTCCGATTAAGCAAGAACTATTCGCTGATTGTACGGCATTGGTAAAAGCTATGGCGGGAGTGGCTTCGGCAACTTTCTGTTCTGCTTCAATTCTCTTTTGGCGTTCCTCTTTCAAATTTTGTAATGCTTGTATAGCGAAATCCGGATTAGCAAGTAGTTTCTCTATGGTAATATCTGTAGCATAGATTCCATGCTTACGTATTGAAGGGATAACTTCATCACATATCCAACTTTGAAATATATCTGCGTCAGGCTTTCTGGACTGGAAAATACATCTGTATAAATTTCCTTCATTAATAAAGGTTGCTTTTGTATTTCCTAACTCATTGATAATCACGCCCTCATTTTTACATAGGGCTTGTAAATCAATAACTTGCAATCCTTTTGCATTTAATCGATTTTTCACTTGGCTGGGATTGCTTAAGTCTAATGCCTTACAAACATCTGCAAGGCAGAATAACGGTTCTTCACTTGTTCCTGCAACTCTAATCTCGCCAAAAGATTCATTCTTGAAAATCTGAATATTATTTTTCATAATGTTACTTCTTTATATTAAATGAAAAGGGGAGCACCAGCCTAACCGTATAAAGTGGAAGTTTACGAGTTAGACCGATGTCCCCAAATATCTTTATCTATGCAGAACTTCCACAAACTGCAACTGTGATAGCTATCTTGTGGGAGCAAAGTTATTAAGCATTTGAATATCAGTCAAATGTTAATAATATCACTTTCTATCCTATTTTGGGATGGATGAAATAGAATGAAATAACGTGAAATAGAATGAAAATCAATTCTAATAAAAAAACTTATTATTTCGCTGTAATTTAGATTCTATCCAAACAACAAACTAATAATTGTTTATTGCCGTTAATTTCATGGGCTTTGTGCCGTAATGTGTTAACCAATGATAATAACTGTGATACCCATAACTTTGTGTTATAATGTAACGATTTGAAATATAGTTTATTCCTGCTTAGGTGTTAGTCCCATACTTGCCATGTCAAACAAACGTCGTAAGCAATTTGCCGATAGCAAAACCTTCTTTCCTGATAAGATGTAGTCTTTTTGATGGATAAACCACTTCTCAATAAAGTTTTTACCCTCTTTTTCGTCGGCAAAAAATAATTGGCTTATTTCATTCAGACTGCACGGATATTCTGCTCCGGCGTTATGCTTGTTTACGATATTACGTACATATTCCTTTATTTTAGGGATAGGGGTGGAGTAGGTAATCTTATTTGTTTTCATATTCTTTCCTTTAAATTATAATTTATCTATAGCCAACCCGCCAGCCGTATTACTGGCGGGACATCGTAACATGAACGTTGGTCGAAACCTCAACATGCATCTATGCTAACATGTGGCAATATATTCTTGTTAAGTCTTCTAAGGTCAAAATTCGGTTTAGAAGCATTTGGGTTGCATTTTTTGACAGACATAGGAGATAGCATCCTCATTATTTCCAACTTCTCCTTCTGTATATCGAGTATAACTTCGTCCAGTCGCTTTCTTAATTCTTGCATATTCATTTTGGGTATAGTTGTGGCTGTCGGGCATTAGAACCGACTGCCGGATGATTAAAATAGCGTGATTAGTATTTCTTCATGCAGCTAACGAATAAGGCTATGATAGATATAAGTACACCTGCAATGGCAAATATCAAATTCCAATTGATAGGATTGTGTAAGTTGGGGTTAACGGCAAGATAGTGCTTACCCTCTTCGGTGAGTTTGACATTCCATACATGACCGCCAACTACATAATTAGCCTTCACCAATCCTTTTCTTTCAATGGAACGGATGGAAGCAGTAAATACATGCTGTGGATATGTTGCCGGGCATTTCCCGCCAAACTCCGCAACAATCCGGAATGCTTGTTTCTCTTCCTTTGTTAATTTAATCCGTTCCATAACCTACTCGTTTTCTGCAAATTTACTAAATAATACGCAAAAACATGTTATGCAGCAGGGTCAATTTCACCCTTAATCTGCTTGATGGCTCTCCTCGCATTCCACTCGTTTTCGTACAAGGCGATAATGAAGCGTCTGCCCCTTTCAGTCCATACCGTATATACATTTGTTCCTATCGAACCGTCCGAACGAGTGTATGTCTGGGTGCGGGTGGAGTGTAATCCCCAAGTAGAGTAGGGGGAATGTAGCAGCCATTGCCCGGATTGGCGATAGATAATTCCTGCTTCCTTTAGTTTCTTGTGCAGTTTCTCTGCGTCCATTCCTATCTGCTTGGCGATTTGTGTGCTCGTCAGAGTATTTACGCTTTGCAGGTGATTGTTGTAGTAGGTGACTTTGGGAGCTGCTTCCTTGATTTCCTTGTCTTGCAGTTCGATGGTGGCTTGCTGTTGTTCCGTTTCAGCTTCAAGCTGCTTTAAACGCTCCTCTCTTTTTGCAAGCGTGGCTTGTGCGATGGTTAACGCACGTGCCATGATTTCTTCGGGAGTGTCGTTTGGGGTGGTGGAGATGTAGCCGCCAGTGGTTCGTACTTCATGAAGGATTTGTTTAACTCCTTTCTTGAATTGTTTGGCGATTGGCTTGCGGGATTGGAATAAGACTTCATACAAACCGTCTTCTGTTAATAGCCAAACTTCTTGATTTCCACCAGGGGTCGTAATAATGTTACGAACCTTTTCATCTCTATCTACAAGGTTGGTTAGCTTACTTGAATTACTTGCAGAGTATTCTATTATATCTGCAATTTCTTTGGTTAAGAACAATGGATTTTCTGCCGTTCCATATACGGTGAATTGGTGTCCGAGCAATTCGGTTTGTTTTAGGACTTGAGTTGGTTTTGTTAGCATAACAAATATAAAAAGCACCTACTACGAGCTGCTAACAAAACCATAGGATTTTAGTCGGAGGCGTTTCCGCTGCTCCACTCGGTAGGTGCAATATCTTTAAAATATGATATTACTATAATATGTCTTGGCAAAAAATAACTCCTAATGGAAGCCCATAGGAGTTTGCCGCTCCTATAGTTTTGTTAGCACTGCAAAGATACTGATAATCTTTAAAAGCACAAACTTCTTATAGGAAAATTAGATGTTTATGTATACTTTCTAATTTTTGCTACTAATATATAGAAAATATACTTATTTTCATAGTTTAATATATTATAAATAACTAAATATGTTATATAACATGATATATATAATGACAACAAGTGTTAATAAAAGAGTATCTTTGCTCCAAAATTTAATACGTATTAATAATAATTGGTATGAAAAAACTGATATTATTTTTGTTTCTTTTTGGCTGTGTAGCATATTGTTCCAAATCTTGTGGAGAAGATGATGATAGCAGTATGTATGATGAGGAATATTGGAGTTCCGTTGCACGAGAAAAGCAGATGAGAAAAGCTGGGTTTAAAGAATTTGCAGATAGAGAGAAAAGAGAACGACAAGCTCGTTTACGGAATATGAAGAATAATCCACCCGCAAAGGTGGAAAAGCAAGAGGTAAATACACCTTCCAAAAAGGTAGAAACCAAACCTTTATTTGGTATAACATCTAATGAGAAGATATTTTTACTTGATAAGCCTAATGGGAATAAAATTTTGAATGAAAAAGCTACTGAATATTTTAGAGAAAAAACTTATTATCAAATAGGTGAATTGGATAACGTTATTATACTTGAAGAAAAAGATGGATGGGCAAAAGTACGACATGCCCAATATTCTTTTAATCAAGGCTGGATAAAAAAATCTCATTTAAAAAGGCGCAATAAATCTCATACAGAAAGGGTTCAGAGAGGACTTAGTGATTACAAGGGAAGCAAAGAGCAACAAGAAGACCTCAAAGCGATTGACGAATATATGAAGACACATCCTGATTTTTAGTTTGTAAAAATATAAATAATAAAATAATATTTACTATGAAGAAAATTTTATTCGCATTGTGTTTGCTGCCTCTGTTATGTAATTCATGTTCATCTTCAAATGAAGAAGATATTTTACCTCAAGAAAAGAAAGAAGTTTCGTTTCGGATAGAATACGTTTTTGAGGCTAATGGCGGTAATGCAATGACTAAGGCTAATTCAAATATTTATACAGAGTTTTATAATGATAAAATAAAAACAAAAGAATTGGTTCCAGACGATTATGATATAGTATTTCATTGCACAGATAATGGCATGGATTATAGCTTTTCTGGAAAGTGGAGCCAAAATGATATGATAACTCTTTTAGAAGGAAATTATACAGTAAATGGAAGCACGTGGGCTACTGGAAAATATATCCAAGAAAAAGCATCTCTAAAATTTACTCAAAATGTGCAGGTGTCAAAAGATATGGAGAGTTTAATTCTAAAGGCTGACTATGATTGCTTTCTTTTGTTTTTTAACAAATCAAATATATCTTCTTTAAAAATAAATACTCCTTCTATCTCGGATGGTGTAAATGTTTTTTCTTACAAAGACAATTATTACTGTTTTGTAAATCAGCCCTTTTCCTCTTATGATGTAAATTTGAAATTTGAAGGCGAACGTGATAACGGAAGCTCTTTCAGTATAAATGTTACAAATGCCAAGTTTGAAAAGAGTAAGTATTATTTTTTTAATGACATAAATAGTTCATTTGAAATTCCGCCAATGCAAGAAGGAAATTAGAAATATTACAGTTTGTATTTGACTGGAAAGGAAAATTTCTTTTGCAACTGCATGTTTATTGAAGCAATTACATCCCCGTTCCTCATGGTTCGGGGGTTTTATGTTTTATAGGAAATAAAAGCACTGTAATAAAATTAAATTAATATAATGTTGATTAAAATTAAATCTCTAACTTTGCCGCACAATTTTTAACTAAATACATGCTTTATGAGTAATAAAATATTTTTTCTATTTTCTCTATTTTGTGTTCTTATATCTTCCTGTGAGAACGAAGATGATATGGTAACATCTATACTTTTAGACAAGTCGGATATGACTTTGAAACCTGGAGAAACTTATCAATTTATGGTAAAAGGTTCTCCTTCTAAAGCAAAGTTGCCTAAAATTAATTGGGGGATATATCCTGTAAATGCAAACAATCATTTGGCAAAAATAGATTCACACGGGAAACTAACAGCCTTGAAGCCTGGGAACTTTACAGTAAATGCCTGGATTGGAGATGATGATATAACGGATTTGTTATATATTGATAATGCAGTAATAAAGGCCGTGTGTAATGTGACAGTTGAGCCTATAGAAGCTACTGGCATATCTATAGACAAGAAAGAGATTGTATTCAATGGGGAGCAATGTTTGACTTTAAATGCCACTGTTGAACCTCAAAATGCTACAAACCAACAGGTTTATTGGGAAATAGACAATTCTGGAATCGCAAATTTAGAATCTACCAAAGATAATTCTGTTATTGTAACAGCATTAAATGTAGGAGAAACTATAATTACAGCACGCGCAGGCTTTAAATCTCCCATTATCTCAACATGTAAAGTAAAAGTTAATCCAGTCGCTATACAAGATTTCTCTTTACAAGAAACTGAAAAGGCTGTAAAAGTAGGAGATGTTTTTACCATAGAATCAATAGTTACTCCTACATATGCAACGAAAGAAAACATAAAATGGGAGCTCTCTGATACAAATATTGCAAAAATTAATGAAGATAATAGCATAGCTGCTTTATCTCCGGGCAAATGTGTTGTTAAAGCTATTTTGGAAGGTGCGGGATTAGAGGCTACTTGTGAACTGACAGTAGAGCCTATTTTATTGGAATCTATAAGTTTTGATAACTATACATATAAAATTGAAGTTGGAGGACGAAAACAACTAAATGTTATGTTTACACCCGAAAACGCAACTAATAAAAATGTGATATGGGCTTCATCTGACCCGGTGATTGCTCCGATTGATGAGAATGGAATAGTTTTAGGAAATACATCAGGAAGAGTAAAAGTTACGGCAACATCAGAAGATGGCGGGCATGTGGCAAGCTGCACTGTTTATATTGTATCATTAGGAGATATGATGAATGTTTATTTTCCTACGGCTTCTTTGATTATTAATTCAGGATATTACACAGGTACTATGTCTTGTGCAATAAAGAACAATAGTTCGCAAACCGTAAAACTCACAAGGTTTTATGTGTACTCAAACGAGACAAATAGCACGCCTATAAATATGACGGATTTGGGGGATTTGAAATCTGGAGAAACAATAACTTTACAATTTAATTTATCACATGTTTATGAGCCTGCTTTTATTTGGGTATTTGAGTGCAATGGTAGCAAATATAATACTTGGAATAAATTTAAGGAGTAGCATTTATTGTACCCTCAATTATTCAAGTCAAGCGGAGTTTCTCCGCTTTTCTTGTTTTGTGGCATATCGTTTGTTAGGCCGATTATGGTAATATTGCCACAATATTATAAATATGAGAAAGTATGGGAAAAAGCCAAAAGACAAAGACCGTGGAACTTAACAGAAGTTCTAAAACTGGACGGTTCGTTACAGAAAACTATGCCAAAAGACATCCAAACACTACGCAGACCGAACATCGTCAGAGAAAGAAATAGGTAGCATCGCTAAAATCTTTTTCGTAAGAAACTCAATTAAGTAGGAATAAGCTTCGTCATTATCACTGGTTAAGTTTATTCCTGCTTTTTCCAATGTAAAGTTGGCGATGTGAAATATCTCGTGCGCCAATATTGACAGTCCTTTTATATCTTTCGGTAAATTTGGCATATACAAAATCATTTGTCCGCCAGGCAATAAAAAACTTTTTCCCTTTTCTTCTCCGCTAATCATGGAAACGATTTCGGAAGACTTCTCGCACCCAAATATCTTTGATAGTTTTGCCTTTAAATGCTTTTTTTCTCCGAAGTGAACCATTACATCCCGGTCATAAATGTCTATGCTTATTATCTTATTCATAATGAATATGCTGTTTGTGCTTTCTATATTATAATGCAAATATAACTAAAAATAATCAAGATGCTGTTCTTAAACATACGAATTATCATTAGGAGTATATATTGTATTTAGATTTTCGTTATTTTTGTTATAAAATAAAGCGGCTATATGGATAGTAACAACTTAGAAAACAGAATTGAATTTAGTAAGACACTCGCCTTTAAAGTAGATGATGATATGGAGGAAAATGATACTACTTTAATTGATTGGAAGACAGAAGCCATAATAACGGGGTATACTTGGGCGTATTGTATAAACAAGCCATTAGGGAAAACAAAAAAAGATAGCCCGTTGAAACCTACCAAGTGAGCTATGCAAACACGTAACCTTCAGTATTAATAATTAACCTTATTCATTCTTGAATCGTATTTGTTAAAAAACGATTTATCGGATATTTATTTGTTTATTTGTTTGTTCTTTCATTCGTTCTTTCTATATTTGTACGTTAATATAACACAAATGGGCAATTGGAGCGAAAGGCAAGAAGTAAAGAAAGAGGTCAAGGAAAAGGATAAGGTAAGGCGTGAAAAACTTGCAGGGTATTTCTTCGACCTATCCAAACTCTCTTTTGCTGGGCTTGTTATAGGAATAACATTACCTTTGTTCTCTGACACCCAAAACGCAACAATGTGGCTCGTTGCTATGTTTGGAATAGTATTAACCGTATTGTCGGCATTGCTGGCAAACAAAATATTAAAATAGTATGGAAGTATTAATATTCGTTTTCGCAGTAGGAGTGGCAATAGTAGGTGGTATTTACCTATGGACATTCACCAAGTCCGGCAAGAAATGGCTTGCAAGTTTGTAAGCAGAAGGATAAAAAGGGAACAGATAAATTCAATATCAAAACAATATAGGGATTGTAATGGAAAGCAAGAAAGCAAAGTGTTCTTCAAAGCATCCACATCGTATAAAGCCTAAAGGTGACAGACTGGGATGGACTTTGAAAAACGAAGTCAAGCACCCATCCTTGCGTGAAATTATCGGAGAAGGAAGAATTGTTAGTGACTCTTGCTGCTTTATTTCAGCCTCTACGAAAAGAATTATACAATAAAGCCAGACATTAAGCCTGGCTTTTTCTTTGCATGACATCCCCATCGGTTTCCACAACACAATCTTCTCCATGAATATAGACATATACCGATGCTATATCCTTTTGGATAACATTTACTTTTGCCCGGTCGTACACATTAATGAATACCTTGCAATACTGAGAACAGTCGATGGTAACTTCACTGTCATGGCGCACATAAACATCACATACGGAAAAGCCGTCGAATAGGAGAGTGCCTTTGCAGTTCCCGTTCAAAACAGCTATTTGTGGTATATTACGTTTCTGTACATCTTCATCCACGAAGATACCGTTTTTGTGAAGAATATCTTTGTCGAAGTTTTCCTTTATGAAAGTGTTGGTGGGATAATTGTGTTTAATAGCAAAATCAATCCCATGCAGCCACTTGTCAATCAATCCTTGTTGGTCGGGAGTTCCCCATGATTGTTGCCACGGCTGGCATAAACCAAGTGTGATTGCTTGGTTTAGTAATGTTCTGCTTAAATCCTTTTCGTTCATAATATCTTATATTTTAATTTTTCTACTACCTCTGTCTATTACAAGGTTTAGCATATCTCTAACTTCTTGCACTAAAGCAACGTTAGTTTCGGTGTTTTGGGCACTTCTTAACGTATTATTGGCTATCGCTCTTAATTGCGTAAGCTGTTGTTCTGCAATAACATTATATTTCGGTAATATCTCATTTCCCCATTTTTCAAGCAGAGCACGTTTTATACTTACATCGGCACGGATACTGTTTAAGTAGGAAGCCAAAATATTAGCGGTATCTTCTGTAATGTTTTCTTGTATCCCTTTGGAGAGAGTGTTTGAAGCGCTTGTCTCTTCAAGGCTTATGCCCATTTTTTTTGCAGCAGCATTTAGATAATCCCATATCTTTTTTGAATCAGAGATTGTACCTCTAAGGCTCACAAGTTGTTGCATTAGCCCGGCCGCCTCTTGTTCGGTTAGATTAGTTCCCTCCGCAGAACTATCCGTAAATATACCTTTATATCCAAATAAATAGTCTTTCAGTTTGTTCATGGCAGGTTGGATAACATTCAGGGAAATCATACTCTTTATGACATTGCGCATAATATCAGCCACCGTATCATCAAAAGCCTTTGCCGCATCTTCTCCGTTGGCAAATGCATTAACTAACGCTTCTGATATTTGGTCTGCCCAACCTTTTATGTCTATACCAAACTGCTCACTTGCCAAATCTTCATAGAAGTATTTGATTTGTTCGCCCAACTCGATATACTGCTGTCGGTAGTCCTCTATTTTAGAACTGTCAGGGTCTTTTTTATCTGCCTCTGCCTGCGCCTGTTTTATAACCTCTTCTCTCTGTTTTTGAAGATTGGCAATCATTTCTTTGGATTGACTTTGAGTAACAGCACCCAATTGCCGTTCAACGATAGATTGAAGATTTTTGTAATCATTAGAAAGCTTCTTCACTTCCAATTGGGAACGCTGAATTGCTTTGTCAAGCTTCTTGTCATGGGCTTTGGCTATACTTCCTATAATTCCGGTAATACCACTGACTACACCTGTAGCCCCCTGCATGATAGCCATCGGGTTGCCGGAAGATATACCAGCGAAAAGGGTAGCACCGCTTTGGGCGGTATTCAATAATCCACCCGCAACTTCTTGCACAGTACTTAGAGTGTCTCCCATGCTGTCATTCCCTAAGGCATCAAATGCTGACCCTAAATCCCCCAAAGTGCCGATAAGAAGGTTAGCCATGTCGACAACATCTCCAAAGCCTACTTGAACTTTGTCGGAAGCTGCATTTTGTTCGTCTTGTGCATCAGTAACTTCCCTTTCCGCATCAGCTAATGTTTTTAATTTAGGAGTTAATTTATCGACGACTTTAGTCTGGTAAGATAAACCGCTATCCGTTTTCTTGGTTTCGGTATGACTTGTTTCTGAAATACCGGTAGTAACTTCACCGCCATTTTGAATAAACCCAAGTTCTTTTTGAGCCTTTTTCAGCTTTTTGGTGGCTTCTGCATACTCTTTTATGCCGTCTGACAATGTTTTGAAAGGGTTTCTGCTTTCGCTTTCATCGCGTAGCTTTTTTAAAACATTGACAAGCTCCTTGAACTCGTCAACTTTTAAGCTTTGTCCGGTCGTATTTTTAAACTCTTCCAGGTTCTTGATTAGCCTATCAAGAGTTGCAGAAGATAGTCTATCAAGGTCATCAAAGGTCTTAGCCCAGTCTTCCGAACTTTTGAATTGTTCAAATTTGGTTGATGCAGCATCTTCGCTCGCCTTCTTTTTCCTTTGCGCTATAAGTCTATTTGTGGCTTCTTCTCCTAATTGCCCTCTTTGGCTTTCAATATCTGCCAAGTCCTTTTGAAGATTGCGTTCAATATCCTTTATTTTTTGGGCATAATCTTTATAATCCTCTATCATGCCTAAAAGATTTTCAAGGCTTTCTGAACGCATCTTCTTACTTTCCTCGTTGATTGATTGGTATAGCTTCAGAATAGCCCCTTCCCCAAATCGCTTCTTTACATCATCCTCTTTCATGGCAAGCACATCTGTAACAGAGAATTTACTGCCTGTTTCAGCAAGTGCTTTAGAAAGCTGGCTTCGCAAATCATCAACCATGCTTTTAAATGACACTTCTCCACCAAAGGCTATGTTCATGGAAAGAGATTTGTTTCCTGAAGCATTAAACAGCTTTTTGTATAAATCCCACTTTTCTCCGGTTTGGGAAATATACTTTTCTATCTCCTTTAAGGCATTATCAACTTCTTTTTTTGCGCTATCAATTCCCGCCTTGTCAATCTTGACACCAAGAGAAATGTATAAATCTTCCTGTTTTTCTTTACTGCGGTCTAACTGTCCTTGAATGTATTTGTAAGCTTTGCTTGGGTTGTTCAAGTCTAAATTAACACCCTTCTCATCAAAAACAGATGAAAACTCGGATATGCCTTTTACTCTTTGGGTAGCCGCTTCATCTCCTTCTATTTTTCTCCATTTATCATAACTGGAGATAGCTTTATCTATAAGGTCAGCACGGTCTTTCCATTGTTCTGCAATAGGGTCTTTTTCGCTTCCGGATGATTTTTCCAATCCTCCTAAAGCCTTATAAATTTTCCTTGTAGCTTCAAGTTCCTTATTGTAGGATGCCAGTTGCTTTTCTGAATATTTATTCCCAGATGCAAATGCCTTTGTTTTTTTCTCCAAGTCACTGATATTACTGGAAAGCATATCCATATATTCTTCATAAGAAGTTCCTTCTTTGGGCTTTAAGGCATCCATATCTCCTGCGAGCTTATTTGCCTCTTTTTCCCAATCTGCCAAAGGCTTGCTTATATCTATTTTATTCATGGAATGATAAGATTGTCTGGCTGTGTCTATAATGTTAGCCAAGTCCAGACTTTGCTTTTCCAGTTCCAGTAGTCTGTTTCTTGCTTTGGTGATGTCTTCCGGTTTGTGTTTAGCGAAGGATAATTCTCTTCCGTTTTCATCAAATCTTCTATATCCTCCTTCTCTGATAATACTGGCAAGCCTTTCCCTTTCGGAATCAATACTCTGCTTTTGTATTTGAGCATTTGCCATAGTTCCAATAAACTGCTTCTTGTATAAATCTTTCTGTTCTTGCGATAACTTTCGCATCTTCTCAACAGAAAGAGATATTGCTACTCCATATTTATCTGTTTGAGTAACTGCATCTTTGAATGTATTGGCAAGATTTTTGGTAATTCGCCCTAATTCTCGACTTTCTTCTGCACTTTTATTAGCTTTTTGGCTGAGGGCTTCGTATCGGTCAATAAGGCTGTCAACTGCTTTATTACCTTGCATCTTGTCGTTTGTGTCAGCAATGGTCTTGTTTAAATCTGTAATAACCTCTGTTGTTGTTTTTGTTTCTTCTCTGAACGCATAAAATAGTGCTATAATTCCGGATAAAGCTCCTAATAATAAACCTAACGGGTTAGTCTTTGTCACTAATCCAAGTAGCGCAATAGCGTCTTTTAGACTTCTAACACTTGCAGTTAATGATATGAAGGTTTTTATTAGTTTAAGGTTTACTGAAGATGCTAATAGAGCCACTGTTTTATAAATACCAAATGAGGTAATTATTGGAATGATTACTTTAGCAAAGTCTTCCCAATGTTTCATTAACTTTGTAAGCATATCCAAACTATCAGAAAGCACGCCACTATTGCCTTCCGCAATGTCAGCCATCATTACATCCCATGCGTCCTGTAAGTTACTCCATTTGCCTGCAAGGCTTTCCGCAAGGGCTTCCTGCATGTTGTAGAATTTTCCACCTTCATCGGTCAGCTCCCAAAGAACATCTTTTACCATTCCGAAACTAACTTCTTTCCGGCTGATTTTGTCAAATACGTCTCCGGCAGAAGTTACCACTCCCGTAAGTTTAGTGAACCGTTTCGCCAATTCATCCACCAAAGGAATACCCGCTTCTGTAAACTGCCTCAATTCCTGCCCACGGAGAAATGCCGCACTACGCACTTGTCCGTACGCCAATATGATACGCCCCATATCGACACCAACACCTGCGGAAATATCGGCAAGTCTCTTGGTTGTATCATAAAGTTCTTCATACGGAATACTATATGCAGAAAGCTGTTTGGTATATGACGCCAATTCCTTGAACTGAAACGGAGAAACTACCGCCAAATCCTTGATACGGTTGAATATGGTTTCAGCCTTCATACTATCTCCGATAATGGAAGTAAGTGCAATGCGCTGCTTCTGGAACTCTCCGCCAATAGTATATAATCCCCTGACAAAACGCTCTATGCTATAAATGGAATACACATTGGCGATTTGGTTTTTCAATTCCCCAGCTATCCGTGATTGAGCAGACATGGTACTGTTCGTCCTCTTCATTGCTGCATTGTGTGTATCGGAAGCCTTTGCAGCCTGCATTCGGGCAATTCTAAGCTGTTCAAGGGCTTTTTGAGAGCTGGCGTAAGCATCTGCACGTTTCATTTGGGTATTTGCATAAGCATCCGCACGGATTGTTGAAGACGCTGCCTGGGCAGCTCTTAGTAATGCTTCGGATTGTTCACGCCCCCTTTTAAGACTTGCATTCAGCTGCTCACGTTCCTTTTTGATACTGGCATCTAATTGTTCTCGTTCCTTCCTAATGTCCTGAAGAACCCTCTTGTATGTCGCATCAGCATCCATACGTACTGTTGTTGCAAATCCTTTAATTCCCCTTAATTCATCAGAAGTCATCCCTTTCCCCTTGAATGATTCCATGAAACTCTTAATACTTTCATTATCTACGCCAAGCTTTACCTTGTAGGTCTTGTTTTTCAACAAGGCTTCCACCTTGTCTTCAATCTCCTTTATATCTACTTTTAATCCAACCTTTGCACTGGTTGTGGCGTGCATATTCACAAGTTTTTTCTTGATAGCTTCGTACTCTTGTTCTGTATAATCTTTCAGGTGAACGCCAAAATTCAAATTTCCGAGGTCTGCCATGTCAATTATTGTTTTGTGTCTTTTTTGATAGCGTTAACGCCGTTTATCATAAAATCATTGAGGGAAACTCTTTGTCCTTTCATTTCCTGCTCTTTTCTCTTTGCTTCCCACTTCCTTTTTAATTCTTCCATTTCTTTGGCCGTATGCGTTTTCTGTTCTGCGTCTACTTTGTCGTATACCACAATCGGGGCGTCACACATCAGAAGTTCATATTGGGCGCATGTCAATACCCAATCCATATACCAATTAGGGATATTAATCATTCCCCAAAGAAGAATTAACGGACGTGTCAGTTCCGGGTGTTTTTCTCCGTTTGCGAATGCTGCTCCTGCCGAAGTTCTTGAAGGATACGTTCTGCTTCCTTTCTCGTCATCGTCATTATCGTGTCTCTCATTCCGGTCAAGAACATGGTAGCATTCAAGTATTCCAGTTTCTGCAATTCCACTTTTTTTTTACCAATGACAACGACATCGGTTAGCTCTGTGTCTGTGTACTTTTTCCACAGCATACGCCAATATATCCAATGGAAAAGTCTTATCTTCCACCAATTATTCAGAATAATGAGAGAGGCGCATTTGGCAGTGACTTCATCCTCGCTTTTACAGGAATGCAAGACATGGGTGAGCTTTCGTATTGTTCCACGGTGCAGCCATTTTATACCGATTTCTTTTCCACGCAGTTTTACATAATCCACGCTGTTTTCAAGCACATCGTCAAGTGCCTTTTGTTCTGATGTGGTAGGCTGATTTATTGTTTTATCGTTCATGTCGTTTTTATGAGAAGTTGAAAAAGAAAAGGCGGCGGCAATAATGCGCACCGCCATGTTGCCTAAATAGTAGAACCTTCCTGTGTGACTTCTACTTGCCCAAATTCTGTGGGAGTAGATATGTTTACAGTAGCCGTTCTTTTGGACGCTCCGCTATTTTCAGTAACCTTGACCGTTACCACTTTCCCGCTGACAGATGTTTTGCACCAAGTTTCTGTTGATGAAGCGGAAACGGTGCTTTCTTTTGTTGTAGCAGTAATGGTCTTCCCTGTGTTATCTGCCGTATTAGAGAACGACAGGGAAGTAGGAGCTACGGTCAGGCTGCTTTTTTTGTCAAGAAAGCGATATTGTCGTCCGAAGATGCGTCTGATACAGCCCCATCCTCAATTTCAATGGTTCCGCTCAATGCAAAACCGAATGGGGTAGTGGAAGCATTTTCAAACAAAGGACGCGCGTAAATAGCCATTTTCTTAACAAGCAGACATTTTTCGGCATCATCACTCAGTAAGGCAAAACCGACATTCAGCTTTTTATTGCTAAGTGTAGCGGAAAAACCGGAATAAGCAACTCCGTTCACCGTGGCATTTGAAATATCATTGGCTTCTCCGAGGAAATACTCTACCAGTTCCTTGCTCATACTCGGAACAGTGGCAGCAAATGTAATATCACCCGCAGTACTTGTCACCGCCCAGTCTGCCTGCAAACCGTGTACTTTTGTACGGTTAAGCGTCGGCTCTGCTTGGGATAAGGTAAGCGTGTCTACAGTAACGGGCAAATCAAAATCCGGTTCTACAGATGCAAAGTCTGTAATGCCCCCTTTTACCAGCATAATGGATGAAAGTCCGCTGAATACGTCTTTCAACTCTTGTTTTGTTTTCATTGCCATAATCAATAGTTTTAATCGTTTTTATTTTATATTTATTTTATCACAAGGTCAGCTCTTATCAATGTTGCGCTGAAACCTAAGCCGTCACTACCTTTCAAGGTCAATTTAGGATTGAAAGCTGTAATAGCTTTGTCGCTTATTGGAAACAGGGAAAGAACTTTCCCTACAAGACTATCCATTTTCCCCAGGTCTTCCGATCCGCCTTTTTTCTGTCTTACATATATTTCAATGGTACAGTATGTACGAATATTGCCAAATCCGCTACCATAGGTCGTTGCAGATAATAATCCGGGTAATGATACTACGATGAAATCATTCATTTGCTTGGCTACGGCTGCGGGGCGGTCGTTGGTAAAAATGCTATCGCTAACTGTATTCGTCGCATCAAATAGTGATTTCAACGCATCCTTGTATTTAAAATCCTGTTCGTATCCCATATCACTTCATCGGCTTAAAGGTCATTTTAGCGATACTTTCCGCATAATCAAATGTGTCCGATAATACATTTAATCCCTTTTTTGATTCCAGATAGTTGGAATATTCTGTACCAGTACACATTACTAATCCTACGCCATCGCTCGGAGCTTTGTATGCTTTGAGAAAATCAACAGAGGTGGTTAACCCATATTTCCCATCAGTATCAATTAAATTGTACTTTTTAATGGGGATGAATTTCCCGCTTTCATAACTTTGAACCATTATCACGCCAACACCATCACCTCTGCTAAGTTTGGGACGAGTGGGATTTTTCAGTCCTTGTGTTACTACAGCAGTAATTATACGAGATAAACCACCTTTATAGTAGATTCCAACAGCCAATGAAGTTAAAGTGTTTCCGGTTACATTATGGTACTGGGCTGATATTACTCCATCCCTAAGAAGCCTTATTCCGATTTCTGTTATCCTATCTAATAGGTAGGTGTCAATAACAGAGTTTATCTTTTTCTTTGCCTCTTCCAAGACCTTAACATTATCATCCATAACCTTAATTTTTAGCCATATTGAAATACAATGTAGTCCCCATTTCAGTTGCGTAACAATCCGTAACAGTACATGCTTCAAAAGAGCTACCGTAATCGGTTACGTCCACAAGGTCTCCCGCAAGAATACCTTTCACAAGACCGGGAATGTCTATCGCATAATCACTTTTTATCACATTGCTTTTTGTGAATGTCCTTAAGCTGGAACTTCCGTACTTGTTACATTCTCCTTCATACAGCACTGTTTCGCTTCCCTCATCAAAAGATGTTTCTCCGGAAATACGATATACCTTGCATGTATGCGGAAAACGTGGATTGTTTATTTTCATAGCGGGTATCTCTTGTTCATGTTCATGCCTAAATTGATAATCCTGATAGATGATTTCCGGACATTCTCTCCATACAATGCGTATATGTCATTAGCCATCTGCCGAAGGTTGCGCTTGTCATAAGCGGAGCTTTGTGTACCGCCTTCTTTGTGCTTCCATACGCCATTGGCATCCTCTACGCTTCCTGTTACGCTGGGAGTACTTGCACACCACATGTAAAGATCTGCCCGACACAAGTCTTTTTGACGCTTTTCTAATGTCGCAACATCTGTTCCGGGCGCAATCTCCCTGTCAATCAATATTGTATTGATAGCACTATCTGTAACTTCAAAACCAACACAACCACGAAGATAAACTTCAATGGTCGTGTTAGTGATTGTATTTTGAGAACCATTCATGGTTATTTGCCTTTAACGTTCAGATAATAGAACCAGCGTACCTTGTTCGGGACAACCAAACCGGTTACTTCCGATTTAATTACTTGTGTCATGGTTTCGTCGTTGAATACCTGTCTTATCAAAGTACGACCGCCATCATATAAGGCTGTGCGTGCTCCCGGAGTTTCCATAAAGACAGGACGGCCGCATTGTACATCTCCCAGTGATTCATTGGGAACGTAGACAAGAACACCTTCTTCAAAGCTTTGCAAGTTTTTGTATTCCATTTCTTTGGAAGTCTTGTTGAAACTTTCCACAACGGAAATAGAATCAATAACTCTGATTTTCGCACCAATATTCGCTTCAATGAATTTCTTGATTGTGTCGTTAGGCACAAGGTTGGCAAAGGATAGCTGCATGTTCTTATCAGAAATATCCGGACGGGTTGCAACGGCGTACATCTGACGGAAATACGGCAAACTTATCAAGTCTTCAAATGTTGTTTTTGAGCATTCCCAGTGTCCGGCGGGAGCAAAATCTTTTTCTTCTGAATCCCGTCTTACTTGGCGCATAACCCTGATTGGGTCTATTGTGGTTCCGACAGCGGCATCTTGCGAAACCGTATCATCTGATTTCTTGTACCATACAGAATCCTTAATGTTTTTCTTAGGGACACCAAAATCTATGGTCAGGGCTATTCCAAGAGGATTGTTTGAGGCATTGATTACGAGTTGCCCCTTCTTGGATACTACTTGATTTCTTTGATAGAGGAATGTATTGTAGTTACCGCCGAGAAGGTTATCCACTCCATTGAACAGTAGTTCCATGATAGTGGATTCTATTTCGGGAGTGGAGCCGCCGATGGCGTCCATCAACATCATCTTCTCCCTTAAAATCTTTCTGCTTAACGTAATCTCATGCTTGAAGGTTGGCAAACCGCCCATATTCAAAGACAGCCCGTCGGTTGATTTGGTAGCACCATCACTGTCAATGTCTACATAGGTAGCCAATGTGTATGGACGTATTGTCGCTTCAATCTGTTCATATGTAGGATTCAGAGGGATATTGGGATTCAGTGGGAATCCCATTTGCGAGAATGTTTGTTCTGCATTGTATTTCTCTGCGAACATGTCGTTAATCCACGATTCTAAGGGCTTATTCCCGGTATATCCCAATGCGGCAAGTCCCCTTCCTACAATATCATAAAATTCTTTATTTCTTGTATACATATTACACTCCTTTCTTATTCATTGGATTCACGCACAAACTCAATCATAGGAAGATTGGCTTCCATAGCCGGAAGTATAGTTGCCCCGACCACTCTGTCTGCATAAATTCTTCCGTTTCTCACCACGGCACAAGTAGCCAAAGTGCATCCTTCAGGAATACATACATCTTCAAAGGTTAAACCGTTGACCGTTCCGGTTATGTCCGTCCACTTACTTGCGGTAAATGCTTCCGGGGTTTCGATTGCCGTTTTATTTTTGTAAATCTTACCCGCTTGTTCCACAATATCGCCTACCGCATAGGTTTTTGTGGCCTCGTATGCAGGGCCTGCAACCACTACCACTTGCTGCCCGGCGCCCATAAATTGCACAGGAGTGCCTGCTCCGATTACAGTGCCGGCCGGATATTTGGTATGGTCAATCGTACCACCACCCTGATACAACTCCCTTACTCTCGACCATACTGGAAAATTACCGCCAATTCCCGCTTGGTATTGGCTGATGGTGTTGAAAGTTCCTAATTGTCTCATTTTTTGTCAGTTTTAAAAATGTGTTTGTTATTTTTTACCAGGGAGCTTTCCTTGCGCTCTCATGCGTTCTTTGAATGCTTCACGGCGGCTGTTGGTCTGTTCTTCGTCGAGTTGGGCAAAATTATTTAATGCCGGAGATGCTCCATCTCCGAAGATAGCCTTGTATCTTTTTTCATAATTTTGCTTGGCTGCATTTACAATGTCCTCCACCTTCATGCCTTCTGTGAAATTCACGTCTGAAATGGCAATGCTTAGGATTTCATCGTTACAGATGTTTTTCCCGCCGTTTTCAATTTGAGATTTCAATTGATTCTTTGACGCTTCTTTTAAAGCTTGGATAGATGCGGCGTTTTTCTCCGCTTCTCTATCTTCTTTCAATTGCAAAAGCTCCTTGCGCATCTCTTCTAATTGAGCGGTAAGGTCTCCCTCTTTAGTAGTTTTGCCTTCATCGGAAGGCTGCTGAGGTTTGTAGTTTTTCTTAAAACTCTCAACTTGTGTTGCGACATCATGATTGTACTGTCCTTGTAGTCCTTGCAAGAAAGATGTGGCCTTGCTATAATAAGTGTCATCAGGCTCCGTTCCTTCTTCCAATGGATTTAATTCTATGTACTTCATTAATGTCTGTGACGAAAGACTGGTTTGTCCTAATCTGGTCGTCAGTTCGGATAAGATTTGTTCTTTCTCCATCGTGTTTTAGTTTATGTTATAAAAAAAAGAGCCTATCAACGCTTTGTGCGCCAATAAGCTCTTAGGCTTGTATATGCAAAATTACTATCCTTCTATTTTTACACTAATAAAATTACGACACCTTCGGCATACAGTTCTAAATAAAACGCTTCCACGTATTATTTTTACATCTGTAAGTTTTTGTCCGCATATGGGACATATCACAAAATTTCCTTTTTCACTGGTCTGTTTTTCATCCAGCTTGGTGTCTATCTTCATCATATCACATGATTTAGTATTGCAAATATATAGTATATTTTCTAAAATACAATGCTTTATATTTATTTTTTAATGGAAAATATTAGAAAATTTATAATAAATCGTATATTTGCATTATATATAACTCATAGAGCTGTGATTCAAGCCGGAGTGTGCGGATTTATACTGCATACGCCGGCTTATTTTTTTATGGAACACGACAATATTGTATATACTAAGGGTGGGAATGGTGTGCTTACTTACGCACAGGTGGAAAAATTAAGAGAGTATGGAAATCCACTGAATATAATCGCCCAAAAAGGATGCCAGGAGAAATTCCTTTCATCCCCGGCGGATATTACTATATTTGGTGGAAATCGAGGCGGCGGAAAAAGTTGGGCTCTACTCATGGAAGTGCTTAAGGATATACAAAACCCCAATTTTGCAGCAGTCATTTTGAGAAACGAAAAAGAGGACTTGAGTAATATGGTTAATAAGTCCTATGAATTATTTTCCCAATTTGGCAAATACAACCGTTCTATTTCGGATATGACTTGGAATTTTTACACTGGTGGATTTCTAAAGTTTTCTTATTATGCGGATTCATTTGAAGATTTTGTAAAGCGCTTTCAAGGGAAAGAGTTTTCATTCATAGGTATAGATGAGATAACTCATTCCGATTATAATAAATTCAAATATCTTATAACGAACAACCGTAATGCTTACGGCATAAGAAACCGTTTTTATGGAACGTGTAACCCAGACCCGGATAGTTGGGTACGTAAGTTTATAGATTGGTGGATAGACGGCAACGGCAACCCGATACCGGAAAGAGATGGAATTGTGCGCTATTGTTTTATGGATGGAGACCGTCCTGAAGATATTTATTGGGGGGATTCCGTAGAAGAAGTTTATGTACAATGCAAGCACATTATAGACCCGTTACTAACTCCCGGATTGGTTGCAAAAGGATACGACAAATCGGCTTTTGTAAAAACTGTAACTTTTATCAAGGGAAAGTTGGAAGAAAATATCGCTCTCATATCTTCCGATCCGAACTATCTTGCTAATCTCGCCCAACAGGATGAAGAATCGCGTGCTCGTGACCTTGAAGGTAATTGGAACTTTAAGGCTGCCGGTGATGATATTCTTAAGATGGAGCACATGGAACGATTCTTTAATAATTCTTCTCAATATGGAGATGGCAAACGTAGAGTTTCATGTGATATTGCATATGAGGGCGGAGATAATCTTGTTTTGTGGTTTTGGATTGGCAATCATATAGAGGATGTATATGTTAGCCGGGACAACTCTAAACGCACGGAAGAATGCGTTGCTTACAAGCTAAGGGAATGGGGAGTTATGGAGAAGGATTTTGTTTTTGACTTGAACGGCCCCGGACAGGATTTTAAAGGGAAATTCCCCGATGCCGTAAAGTTCAATAACATGGCGGCTCCTATTCCAGCGACGAAGGCAGATGAAAAATCAATAAAATATATCTATTCATCTTTGAAATCGCAATGTGCAGATATTCTTGTTAAGAAAATAAAAGGTGGTGAAATTTCTATCAATCATGATTTGCTGTCTCGAAAGTTTTCCGGCAACGGTTATCCGGAAATGACACTTTATGATATTCTTATGAAGGAACGCAAGGCTATTAAAGATGCGGAAACAGACAAAGGATTTGCCTTGATAAAGAAAGATACCATGAAAAAATATGTTGGGCATTCTCCCGACTTTATAGAAGCTATGATTTACAGACAGATTTTTGATATAAAAAAACAGCACATTAAACCCAAAGGATTATGGAGAATATAAATACACGACAGATTATGGTACGCCGTCCATTTCGGAGAATATTGCCAAACGGATACAAACAAGCAGCGGGGGTTATATCTGGCAGCTTGTCTGTCAATGAACCTTTAGACAATCCGACATATCAGATAATAACTCAAATGGATTTTTTAAGGGAATTTGAGCCGTCTGGGCATGCTATAAATGACCCATTGGTATATCCGGACAGATTAAGACAAGACCCTGAAACAAAGGAATGGTTTAGAGAATCCGTTATCAGATGTGCTTTTGCGTTTCAGAGGATTATAACAATCAAACACTTGGTGCATCTTTGTGGAAACGATATTCAATTTGAGATGGAAGGGGATACCGAAAATGAAGAAGTAAAGGATACATTTTTTAAGTTTCGGACTGGATGGGCTGTAAAGGACATGGAGATAGCATGGTATGAAGCAGCAAAATCCGTAAAGATAACGGGAGACGCAGCATTTGTAGGTTATCTCCGAAAAGGAAATTTCTATTGGAAAGTCCTTTCTTTTGAGAAAGGAGATACGTTATATCCTCATTTCGATAATGTCACAGGAGAACTTGCATTATTCGCCCGTTCCTATTCCGATTTTGACAATGATGGAAATACAGTTACAGACTGGCTTGAAGTTTGGGATGAGAAATATCTTCGCCGTTTTAGAAAAGGGAAAGGTGCGTATAGCAAAATAAAGCAAGTGATAAAGAACTTGTTTGGATTAAGCGGATACGAGTTTGTATCTTCCCAGGAGCATGGATTTACATTTATCCCAGTGGCTTATCACAGAAATGAAGCCGGCGCTTGTTGGTCTCCTTCACAAGACAGCATAGAGCAATATGAACTTGCTTTTTCGCAGTTGTCACAAAATAACACAGCTTACGCCTTTCCTATTATGTATTTCAAAGGCGAAGGGGAGAACATTAATATAGAGGGTGGGATTGATGGCACTATAAAGTGCATATCAATGGGGCCGGATGATGAAGCCGGGTATCTTAACAAGCAAGATGTTTCCACCGCATTTACAAAACAGCTTGACACTCTCTATAAATTAATTTATGAACAGTCTTTTGCGGTTATTCCACCGGAAGTAAGAAGCGGCGACCTTCCGGGTGTAGCCATAAAACTTCTTTATTCTCCAGCTTTTGAGAATGCCATGAAAGATGCGCAGGAATACAACCATCTCATTGATGATATGGTGAAAATATTCACTTATGGCTATGGAGTGGAAACCGAAAACCTTATTGACCTTCAAAATTTGAGCGTTTATGCTTGGATAAAACCTTATATTCATCTGAACGAATCCGAACTTGTGCAAAACCTTGCAACTTGTGTTCAAAACGGTTTCTTATCCCGGCAGACTGCAAATGAGCAAATTCAGATGTACAGTAATCCTCGTGACTGGGATAGGATTATAAAAGAAAAGAAGGAAGAGCAGCAGGCTGACCTTCTTTACGAATTGAAATCCCGGCAGAGCTACAGATAATGAAGTTGAACATAATCCGGCAGGAGACGATAAACAATGAAGCAACCTACACAAAAACAGATACAGGGCGCAAAAGATTTTATAAAATTACGTTTGCAGGCTGAAATATCTATGCAAAACCATTTAGAGGAACTTCTTGTGCAAGCGGCAAGAGAGATTATAGATATATCATTCAAGTACGATATTCAACCCTCAATGTTTCGTTTCTCCGCAAATGAAAACTTAAGGCAGGACGTTAATGAAGTACTCCGTAAGTTGCGTGAATTGATTTACGATTACACGGAAACCCTTTCTGTATATGATAGGGAAGAGGAAAGAAACGAGATTGTAGATTTTATAAACCGGAAAGACCACGGAAAAACATTATCAGAGCGCATCAACATTTATTGTAACCGATTTCAGTACGAGGTGGAAGCTGCCATTGCAGCCGGTCTGATAGCCGGAATTGGAAAAGATAAAATAAAGGATAGTGTAAGGTCTTACCTTAATGCACCCTATGCGAGCCCTTATTTTAAGAGTGCGGTCGATAATGGCGGAGCTTCTGCCACACGTATTAAAACAGATGGCATAAGTTATGGGGTAGGAAAGTCTAATTCTGCTTACAACTCGTTAAATACCCTTACCCGATTTGTCATAGGCTCTGCATGGATGTGGTTTTGGGGGATTGAGCATAAAAATAAAGGATATACAGGTTTCTACTCATATCGTGGGAGCAGCTACCCATGTTCCTATTGTGATAGCATGGTCGGGTATCATCCTATATCTGACTATCAGAATCAATGGCATATAAGATGCTGTTGTTATTTTGTATTTGTATAACTAAAAATTATAGTAATATGTTGAGAGGAAAAGAGGAACAAATTTCATTCAGCCGAGGACTTAGTGGAGAATGCAAGCGCTCCAGAATAAGCTTTAAGGAAAAGGCTTTTGCTGACCTTATTGCTATGGGATGGAAAGATAAAGATGCTTATCTTATTTCAGGTCTTTATAATCCTGTATATTCATCTAAAGTAAACGAAAAAGAGATGAATAAACTATTAATGGAAGAAGAACGGTTCATGACTTATTTAACTTCTATAAGCCGGAAGATTCAACGAATGCAAAAGGCCGTTGAGAAAGAAGCGGATTTTCCGGTTGATAAAGTTAGCGATGAGGATATTGCTTCCGAACTATCAAAGGAAAACCAGCTTCGTAAACTTATCGCCGCCCGTAAAAAGTATGACGGGAAAGAGGGATGCAAGGAGTGGATAGACCTTACAAAAATGATAGCCGATATTACGCAAATCAAAAAGGATGAGATAAAGGAAGAAGATAATACAGTCCATTTCTACCTGCCGCTTTCATGTAATAATTGCTCCTTGTATCTTGCTGCTAAAAAGAAAGCCGGGAAATAAATCCCGGCAGTTGTGTATCCTTCTAATCCTTAAACTTCCCACTTTTCACTTGCCAAATGCAATCAGCAGCCCATTGAACAAGATACGCCCTTGCCTCTCCATTACTGAAATTAAACCCGCCCAATTCAAATGAATCGGATATAAAGTCTGTGATATGGCTTGCTTCGTGGGCGGCAACCCCAACGGATAATCTGTCTTTTCTGAATATTCCGCAAAATATACCAATCCAACCGCTTTTTTTATCGCTGACAGGATAACAAGTCGCAATAGTAAACGTGTTATTCCCTAATACTTCTGATGTAAAATCAGTACGCTCCATTTTATCAGTCAAGGCATAGAATTTATTCTGCATATCTCCCAATGATGGGTTAATTCCTACCCACAATCTGAATGGGTATATTGTCGGATTAAACTCGTGTATTTGGTATTTCTTCTCCAACATGGTTACTAACTTTTAATCGAAATACATTACTTTCTGACCTATACACACCTTAAAGCGGGAAAGCATCTCTGAATATTGAGTAATGTCGTTAGAATTCCTTTTGTTGATGAAAGCACCTGTACGCTTATGGTATCTAATACAAGCATTTTCGGGCGATTTATCCAACACTTCTTTCTCGTTACTGAAACCAAACAATAATTGTTCTCTGTGCGATACCTTGTACCACTTTACTTGGCTTCTTATCTTTCTGAAATATTTTGCTTTCATGGTTATTTCTCCAACTCTTTTTTCATTTCATACATCTGCCTTTCCTCTTCAATAATCTTAGCGTCTTCTTCGTCAGATATAGGTTTAGCATCCGCACGGTCAAGGGCGCTCCCGATTGCCTTTAATACATCCACTTGCAGCTCTGCATCAATGCAGTTAGCCACATACTGGACGTTGCGCACTATAAGCATTGGCAGATTGTCGACCTTATCTTCTATAGGAGTATTATCCAGCAGCATAAACATCATGCTTCCAACTCCATATTCAATAGAGAAATCTCCGCTTACTGTTGATACCTTAATAAAAGGCAAATCACCTTTCTTGTACTTGACAAAGGTCATGTTTCCGATTTGCGTCTTTCCGAAATCCATAGTTTATAATATTTAATTAAGTAAATCTTTTAATCTTCATTCAAGAAATCATCGTCCGAATATTCCCAGCCTTCAAACAGCCCTGTCTTTGCTTCTTCCGCAATATTGGGGACATGCCTCATAAAATTGTTGCCAATATCTTCATTTCCACACCATAACGTATAAGCGTTGCTGTACCCTTTATCTGCACGTTTCTCGCGCGCATATCCGAGGGACAGCATGTCAAGCCCCAACTTTCTTTGGGAAGCCGGAACTGCACCGTTCTTTTTGCAGAACCGTTCGTAATTCTTGTATATCTCCGAAGATGTCAGTTCTATGGGGCTACTTCCTTCAAATTCTTCCGGCTGGCACTCTTTATATTTGAGATATTCCGATATACTTCCGTCTACAAGTTTTCCATCTTTCCCGGTAACAGTAGACCGTATTCTTTCCAGTTTCAAATCAATCTTCCCACCCAGGTTCTCAGGCATTCGCCAGTTATTCTTTTTTAACTCACAAAGCCCCTTTACTATCCATGCCATTATACCGGCATATTCAGGCTTCATCCTTTCCGCAAGCATGGTATCTCTCTTTTCCACGGGTATTGTCTTGTCAAAGTTCAGTACGAGAGCACGGCGCTGCATACTTTCATCATCAGGGTCGTCCCGATTAAGAAAGTCTTTAGGCTGCCAACGGTAGTTGGAGTTACACAGCATGATAGGCGGTCTCTGCATCATTGTGATGTTTCCGCCTATTCCCCGACAGGCAATCGGCTCTCCACTGGATATAGCCTTGATTATACTCATATCCTTAAAATCCCCGCGGTTGCTTTCCGTGCAATACATAAGTCTTTTCTTTGACATGGAATAAGCGGCACGCAGTTGCTCGTCCCCGCCTCTTGCAAACTGGCTCATCTTGATGTTGAGTATTTCATCTTCTCCGAACATATCCTTCAGAACCCTGTAAATAACGCTTTTCCCATTCGCTCCTGTACCCTGCAATATAAGGAAATACTCGAAACTGATATTCTTCCTGTTAACAAGACAAGCGCCGAGGAACATCTGCAATATTCTTCGTTTGTGCTTCTCCGGCAATACTCCGTCCAACTCTTCCGTAGGTATCCAGCTCTCTCCAAGAAAGCTTCTCCATGTAGGACAGTTGAATATTTCTTTTCTGTCATATTTGAAAGGATACATCTTTACGCAGTCAAACTTAGGAGAATGGGGATAAGTCTTTAAGGTATTCATGTCAACCACGCAATTAGTGAAGCACATAATGCTAAGGTCGGGTTGCAGCTCATGGTCTCTGATAACATTTATTATCCGGTTCATGTAAGCATACATGTTTTTATTGGTGCGGTCACGGGCTGCAACACCCATTTTCTCAAGCCACCTGTCTACGGCGTCATAAAGCACGTTGTAGTCCATATACTCGTATATCTTTCCAGTAAACACATACAACGGAACGCGATAATCGGCAGTGTCTCTCGTCACCACGCCATACCCTTCCCGGAATAATTCTTCAAGACGCCTACCGTATCTGTCTATACGTTCCGGATTACTCGTAACCAAAGATATGTCCCTAAATGTAGGAGCGTATTTATCACAATGCTGTGACAGCAATCCAAGCACATAATCCTTTAATTCCCTTCTGTTCATTATATGTCGCTAATTTTGTGTCAAAAAGAACATAGCTATATCTGCTATAGGCGCATTTTATAAAAATAGCCTTTTTCTTTTAATTATTAAGGCTAAATACATATAATCATGTTCTTTATCTTCCTTATGCAAATATACAACTATCTGATAATAAAACAAGTGAATTTTCTAATAAATGTGGGTAAAAGTTAGAAAATAAGCTATAAATGTCTGTTTTGTCAGAAAATGCGGAGATACAACGGGTTTCTTGTTGTAAAATATCGTTACAAGTTGATGAAAAATAGGGGGAATAAAAAATTTTTAGGTGAGGTGACTACACCCGAATACTTTACATAATATAGGGGTGGGGTGGGGACTGTTTGGCTGGGTATGTTGGTTTTAATTGCTGTATAATAGTGTGTTACGGTTTATATTATCTATATAATATAAAATTTATATTTTCACAGTATTCCACATATTCACCGGAAATCAATGAAATTGCTTTGCATACAATATCCTGTGTATTATTAGCAGTATATATTTTTCCAAGTCTAAATCTTCCTTTTT
>ERZ791631.160-NODE-160-length-72581-cov-12.305049_pt1 | contig 72581 bp, 76 predicted proteins | sample MGYA00509961_ERZ791631 | MGnify/ENA primary metagenome ERZ791631 (study PRJEB30046, sample SAMN00715248) | human gut metagenome | study: EMG produced TPA metagenomics assembly of the A metagenome-wide association study of gut microbiota in type 2... | reverse complement strand
TTTATGAGATAATTAACTGAATAATAACATTTTAACAAGCGAAAAGGCTGATGTTCATCAACTGCTGATTCGCATTATTTATATATATTGCCACTCTTAAAAGTGACATTTTTATATCAACACTTATAAAAAAACGCACTTATTGTAGAGTATTACTAATATTATTAACATTAACTGTTTTATAAATGAAAATGAGATGCAAGGAAGGCTCGTTCTCTCTTTTTATCTAAATGCCCATTCTGTACGTTACGAAATCAACTAGTAGAAAAAGAGCAAGATAGCCTTTGGGTATTTTACAAATCGGCATACAATGCCTATCAATCAGAGGTCGTAAAATGCGGCAAGTTTTATAACCGGTATAAAAATGATTATTTGAAAAGTCACACTTATACTGACCGAACGGATGCTGCAGGGAAAAACGAGCATACAAAGAACTTAGGTATCATGTGTGAGTTACTGAATGATCGAGCGGATTTAGTGGAGAAATACTTTGTTTTGCCAACTTTTGAGATTGATGATTATTTAGCTATGCAACTTGAACTTGATACTGCAGAAGTACTATCTTGTTATAACGACTTGATAGATCACAAGAATTCTTTTGTGTCGGAGAGAAATTTTCAATGTTACTTTACTTCATTGCAACTGGATCTCCTGACACAATATGTAAATGAATTACATCTATTTTTTTCTGATGTGACTAATGAGGAAATGAGGCAGCTCTTTTCGGGAAAGTTATTCCGTCCACTGAAATCTACAAACAATCGAATAGTAGCTTTTTTCTTTGATGCATTGTGTAGCCAGAATCTTATATGTAAGCAATGGCAAAAAGTGATCGACCGAAACAATCTTATCCTTTCTTCAGCTGATGGAAGACCATTGAATAGTTCTAAGATATCTTCAGCTCTGAGCGTGGCTAAGCAAGATAATAGAAGTATTTACGTAACAATTAAAAAGAGCGTTCAGCATATTGCGACGAGTTGAAAGAATAATAAGAAAATAACCATGTATATCAAAGAAACTTTGATAATACACTTGATACTCGGAAACTTTCAATATGCTATCCTCGTACAAGAACGTCCATATCTCAGGCTGGAGAACGACAAACTGACTGGTTGAGAAAAGTAAAAGTGTTGGATTTGAGTCATAAAGTTCTGAAATCATATTTGTAATCATGCAGTATTGAATTTATCGTAAGCATTCTATTTTCCGCCTTGACGCGCATTATCCACAAACATACCTTTGCGCCGTAACTTTTAACGAGAATGATTATGGCAAAAGAGAAAGTAAACTATTAGGAGGTGTATGACCTCTACCAGTTGTGTCGTGAGACTAAGGACCTTCGTGAGTTCTGTGCTGATTATGGAGTCCATTACGACAAGTTCATGAAGTGGCAGCGTCATCAGTTGTGGAGTGAGAAGTTAGGCAAGACAGTACAGGTTGAAGCCCCCAAGGCTGCCAAAGTCCGGATTACCGGTAAGCCCTGTAACAGCCCAACGGTGAAGATGGAATTGAAACAGCCTGAAGGTGAACCGCCTAAAATGGGTGAAGTTGCAACTGTCATCAGGCGCTACACTATTCCTGAGAAACACCACCGTTCTTGACTTGAGCTTACTGCTTAATAAAATGATAGGATGATATGCTGGGACTGAGTGCTAATCTGAACTATTACCTGTTTAACGGTAATGTTGATTTGCGGAAAGGAATTTTCCGCTTATGTGAGAGCATAAGGGAAGAGATGTCACTTGACCCGAGCGATGCGTCCAATATCTATATGTTCATGTCCCGGAACCGGAAGGTTGTGAAGATACTTCATTACGAACGCGGCTTTTATGTGCTTTACGAGAAATGTCCTGTCCTGGGCAGATTCAAGAAACCGGTGTTTGATGAAGTCTCCCGATGCTACCGGATACAGTGGTCAGATATGGCCTATCTGACGGAAAGCATTGTAGTTGACAGAATGTATGTAACGCCTGAAAACGAACGGTAAAATGTTGGCATTCAATAAAACAAAGCGGAAATAAGCGTTGGAAAGTTTGCGTAAGTGCCTGATTTTTGGTACCTTTATACCATGATTGATGAAAGAGCATACGAGTTACTTTGCTGCCAGCTGGGTCTGGCGAATGAGGAAAAGGCAGGGCTTCGCAAACAGAATAAAGAACTGATTGCGAGGCTTGATTCCATTGAAAAATCCAACAGAGAAAACTCGAAAGCTCTGGTTGATACAATCAATGAGTTATCCGCCACAGTCGAGAACTATCGAAAGGAAACGGAGCTTATGAGAAAGCAGCTGGAAGCCAAGGATGAGGTGAATAAGATGCTTGCAAACGAGATATCCAATCTCAGGCTTCAGCTTGAGGACAGCAGAAAACACAGTTTCGGCCGTACTTCCGAGCAAAGAAGGCTGCTGAACAACCGTAACCTTGACAAGTCCGCAATGGAGAAATCCGAGTATGACGGCTCTGACAAGAAGGATGACGGGAACAGTACCAATGATAACGAAGCTGGTGGCAATACTTCTTCCGATAACGCACCTGCACAGGACAGTAAACCTTCAAGAAGAAAGGAGACCGCGCCACGTGCCGGGAAGACCAGGCTGAAGGTGGACAAGGTGGTGGTACATGAAGTGGACGAGTACTACACTCTTCCCGAAGGAGGACGGTTCATGAACCGTAACGGTATGCCTGATGTGTGGGAATATAGGGTCATAGAACATGTACGGGCTCATAGTGTGGAGCATGTTTACAAGGTGGCAAGAGTAAAGCTTGCAGACGGTACTTTCACAAGCACGATGGAACATCCTCCGTTAAAGAATCTTGGAGGTGTCTTCTCTCCTGAACTGCTCTCCCGTCTGCTTTGTCTGAAATATGACTTCAGCATGCCTGAGAACAGACAGATAAGACTGCTTGCAAGAGAGGGTATCCACATAAGCAATACCACGCTGAACAGCTATATCCATAACGGCATAGGCAGACTAAGGGAGTTTATCGGAGATGTCTTCAAGGAGTTTGTACAGAGTGCAAAATACCTAATGGTTGATGAGACTACCGAACTTGTAGGAGTGGAAACCAAAGAAGGTAAGGCTTACAGGAGAAAGTACTTATGGGCTTTCTTTGCTAAACATATTAAGATGGTCTATTATCACTATAATAACGGTAGCAGGTCGTTCGATGCAGCAAAGTCATTCCTGGAATATTTTATGGGAACCATATCCACTGACGGATATACGGTTTACAGAATGTTTGATGGAGAAGACTCAAAGGTGCTTCATATAGGATGTTGGACACACTGTAGAAGGTTGTGGGTTGATGCCTTGCCTTCAGACAGAACAGCGATGGATATAATAGCTCCTATCGGTGATATGTTCAGGAATGAAGAACTGTTCCGTATGATGAAACTCAGCAGTGAGCAGATTAAGGCAAAAAGACTTAAGCTTACGGGACCGATTCTTGAACGGATTCATCATAAGGTGGTCATGATGATGCAGGATGCGAAAATCATGGCAAACGAACTGATGAGAAAGGCTGCGGGCTACACGATAAACCAGTGGAAATCCCTGAAAAATATCCTCAAGGACGGTGCAGCGGAAATATCGAACAATCTCTGTGAGCAAAGGATGAAACCTGTAAAGCTGTTGCTCAAGAACTGTATGAATATAGGCAGTGAGGATGCGGCAGAAAACTCAGCATTCATCTTCTCTTTGATAGAGAGTTGTAAGTTAAATGACATAGCCCCTCAGGAGTACCTGAAGCACTTGTTTGAATGTATTCTTCATGGTAAGGAATGCGACAAGAAGGCTCTTCTGCCATGTTTTTATAAACCGGAATGTTAAAACTAAAATATTTTTCTTGAGGACGTTTTTATTTTATCGGCTGAAAAACAGCCGATAAAAACGGCGTGGCGGAAAATAGAATGATTACGAATTTATCTATTTTTTTAGATGGATGCAAGGAAATCCATTACACTTGTAATAAAAAGAGGTACTTTGCCATTGCCTTTTCAAATATTGTCGGTGGTTATGAGATTTGCAATCCTTATTTCAAAGGTTGTATAGCCATCCATTGTGCGAAAAACGGAGAAATCAGGAGGCTGTTGTCTGTTTGAAGTTTTTTTGATTTCTAAATGAGAGTTTGAGTATGATTAAGGGTATGATTTTTATTTAAAAACGGAATACAGGTTAAAAACGAAAGCTTTTCGAACAGATTATGATTTTCTCGCCATTTTTCACCATTCCTTTGCCACCGAAATCGAATAAAAACAGCTTAATAACATGAGTCCATTTGCAATATTTGCCATTGTGCTAACCATAGCATACATTATTTACTATGGTGTGACTATCAGTCGTGACCTGTACGGTAAAAAGGGTCAGGAGAATGAAACGGAAGAGGTTTTTGATGTGAGTAAAATGTCAGAGATTGAAGAGCCTACTCCAGTGACAGAAGATGGGGACAGCTTTGTCATAGGAACACGATCAGGCCTTGAGAATCTTTCAAAGGTGAATCTACCTGGAGAACAGAAGAATGAGGAAAGGGAAAATGTTGATTCTTACAAGAGTGAATCTGCCGGAGAGAGTATAAACACTGAAAAAAATAAAGCTGAAGAACAGGTTGATAATATTCGCCGGAATCTGCTTGAAGGGGATATTCAGAGCGAAGTCGTGATGAATGAAACACAATTCGAAGACTATCTTATCAATCAGCAGGTTATCCTTTTTGACAATCAACGCCAGAACAAGGGACTTAGAGAAGTGAAAGCTTCGGATAATAGTCAGTCTGAAAACAACGAACCGGAGATTAGAGATGCTATCTAAAATACTTAAGTCTTTTTGGGTTTTGATTGGCCCGTTTTCGGTTCAGTCCGTACTCGCCAAAAGCGGCGGTGTGGATTATAGCTGGGGAGCCGATACACTGGCTTTGATGCACGATTATGTGGTAACGATGATGCTCTACGTGCTTTATTTAGGTTATGCCATAGCTGCCATAGTAGCGGTGATAGCAAGTCTTCAAATATACATAAAGATGAATGTCGGGGAAGAGGGAGTAACGAAAGAGATACTCTTTCTGATAGGAGCCTGTATCTTCATGATCAGTGCTTCCATCCTATTTCCATCCTTCTTCGGATATCAGATATAAAAACACTCGACTGCGCAGGAGAGTAAAACTGTGTACTAATTATTAATGTAAAAAAATGTTTCAGAAAATCAAAAAAATGATGAAGGGCATTTGCTCTTCCGAGAGAATCAAGATGATGTCTCTCATGTTACTTGTCGGCACAACGGCTGCAATTGCTCAAAATTCGGCAGGTGACTATACCGCCGGTACTACAGCCCTTGGGACTGTGACGACCGAAATAGCCAAGTATGTGCCGTATGTGGTGAAGCTGTGTTACGCCATTGCCGGTGTGGTGGCTGTCGTAGGTGCTATCAGTGTGTATATCAAGATGAACAACGAGGAGCAGGATGTCAAGAAGTCCATCATGATGATCGTGGGAGCTTGTATCTTCCTTGTGGCCGCTGCACAAGCATTGCCGTTGTTCTTTGGTGTAACGAGCTAAACTGTAATGGGCACAGACTCTAACTCCGACAGCCGGTATACAGAATACCCGCTGTTCAAGGGGTTGCAAAAACCGCTTGAGTTCATGGGAGTCCAAGGCCGCTACATCTATTGGGCAGCAGGTGCCATCGGTGGAGCCATTATCGGCTTCATCGTGGCCTACTGCCTGATCGGGTTTCTTGCGGGACTGATCACATTGGTTCTTGCGCTGGGTACAGGTGCGGCTTTTATCTTCATCAAACAGAAAAAAGGGCTGCATAGCAAGAAAAGCGACAAGGGAGTATTTATCTACGCCTATTCAAAAAGAGTATGATAAGATCATGCAGATTAACAATCGGTATTAATCCAGACAGGTTTACTGTGCAAGCAAGTAGCTAATCCTCTTGTGGGAAAGACGAGCCTGGCAAACTTTAAATTAAGATGCAGTATCTATTTATTTTAATCGGAACAATCCTGTTGTCGGCCTGTGGCAAAAAGACTCAAACGGAACATTCACTGGAAGCCCAGCAGACAGCGGAAAAGACAAGGGGAAATTGGGATAACGCCAAACGCCCTTTTGAAGTGAGTCTCGAAGGTTTGTCAATACAGGAAATGAAGGCGTTGTCTCCAATCGGAATTTATGCGAATCCGAAGGATGCCACGAAGGAAGAATCGGTTGCTTTTCAAGGAACGGCATTTGTGAAGAATGCAAGCGGAAACTATCAGACAAGTGACCGGAATGCGGTGGCAACAGATTCGACAGCACAGCTATGCGTCTGTTACCCTTACCGCAAAGGGTTGAAAGAGAATGATACCATTCAGCTAGATGCCCCTTTTTGGGAAAATCTGTATGGAAGGGAGGTGCAACGTGAATATGGTCGAACAGTATCAGTAAAGGTAAATATGATCAGTGCGATGGCTTTGCTTCGCATTACCTGTGGAAGCAACGATGTGGAGGATTGGCTCGAAGGGTTGAATATTACCAGTGAAAGTATTTATACAAAAGCCATGTATCTGCCTTATCAAGGCAGATGGTTCGGTATGACGGCAGATGGTTCCGTCACCGCCCGGCAAGCGGACTGCCTGTTGAACAATGGCAGATCGTTTGACTATTACCTGATTCCGACGGAAACGGCAGGTGTGGCTACCATACTTGCAAAAATCAACCAGAAAAACTATGCGGTAAAGACTACGTTGCCGCCTTTGCGTGCAGGGAGTCTGACCCAAATCAATCTTCACAAGACAGCTAACGGACTTGCCGTAAACAGCAGTTGGGTGGACACGCGTCATGCCATCCTTGGGGACAACAGGGTTGCTGAAGTTGATACCGTGAAAGTCGGTCATTATCTGCAAAAGGGGGGCTACATCAGTGACAAACGGGACACGTCGTCTGTTGCAATCGTCATTCAGACAGATGGAAAACATGGTAAAGCGGTGGCACTGAAAGACTGTGAAGGGAAGTTCTGTTTCGGTAACAGCTCCCTGACCAGTGGAAAGGTGTTCGCTACCATCGACGGAAAGCGGAAAGAAGGAATTGTCAATCCCAAACAGGCTCAGGGAGTCGGTGATGCGGAGAGAATCATCTTCAAGCCCGGTATTCCATACGGAACGAATTGCGCCCTTGGATATACAAACGGTGCGGAACTGACCACGCTGTTGATTGGGAAATCACAGTTGAAAGATACGTGTGATGCTCCTCATATAGATACAGGCTTGTCCTTGTCACGAAAGATGATGATTGATGAAACGCAAAGACAGCCGGGAAGTTATATACCCTCTCTTACTGAAATGACAGCACTGTACTATCAGCTTCGTTGCTCTGAAAGAGGTACTGTATGGGGACAGTTTGAGATTCCAAGCGGTGAGTACCTGACCAGCAGCGAATCTACCGGCCAATCATTTTACATGATGGATATGGAGAACGGTATCATTACGGGGATACTATCCAAACAGTACGCAAAGATGCAGTTGCGTCTTTTCTATCTTTTCTAAACAGGTAACAATTAACTATTGCAGTCACTAAATAAAATGCAGCAATGACAATTTATATAATCCTTTTTTTCGTGGCACTTCTTACAGGCATGACCGTATCGGTCTATACTTTCGGTACGGGAGGTAAGCGCCAGCATATTTTTCAGGACATCTATTTTTCTGTAGAAGACACGAACGGGATTGGTGTCATCTATACCAAGACGGGAGAATATTCGGCGGTGCTGAAACTGGATAACCCGGTACAAAAGTACTCGGCAAACATTGACAGCTACTATGAGTTTACACATCTGTTCACCGCTATCGCACAGACCTTGGGTGAAGGATATGCCCTGCATAAACAGGACATCTTCACACGGAGCCGATTTGAATTTGCGGATGCGGAAAAGAAAGAGTTTCTGTCGAAATCCTATTTCGGATATTTCAAGGGAAGGCAATATACGGATAGTTGCACATATCTCACTATCACGCAGGAAGCCAGGAAGAGCAACCTGTTTTCATACGACAATAAAAAATGGAAGGACTTCCTTGTGAAAATCCGTAAGGTACAGGATCAGTTACGCGACGCGGGTGTATATTCGGAATTTCTGGACAAAGATGCTGCCAATGAGCTGGTAGACCGCTGTTTTTCCATGAACTTTGCGGACAAGGATATCTCCATGAGTAACTTTAAGGTGGACGAAGAAAGCATCGGTATGGGCGACCATAAATGCAAGGTATATAGCCTTGTGGATGTGGATAGCACCAATCTGCCCGGACTGATACGCCCCTACACCAATATCGAGGTGAACAATACCAGTATGCCGGTGGATTTAGTTTCCATGATAGACAGCATACCCGAAGCGCAGACCGTGATTTATAACCAGGTGATATTCATTCCCAATCAGAAACGGGAGCTGACTATGCTGGACAAAAAGAAGAACCGCCATGCGAGCATCCCGAACCCCTCCAATGAGATGGCTGTGGAAGACATCAAGCGTGTGCAGGAGACGGTGGCCAGAGAAAGCAAGCAACTGGTTTACACGCATTATAACCTGGTGGTATGTTGCGACAAGCAGGCGGACTTGCAGAAGCCGACGAACCATCTGGAGAACTGCTTCGGACGTATAGGCATCCATATCAGCAAAAGAGCCTATAACCAACTGGAACTTTTTGTCAACTCTTTCCCCGGAAATTGCTACGGCATGAATACAGATTATGACCGCTTCCTGACACTCGGTGATGCCGCTACCTGCCTGATGTATAAGGAGCGCATCCAACACAACGAGGAAACACCTCTCAAAATTTACTATACGGACAGGCAGGGTGTGCCTGTCGCTATTGATATAACAGGGAAAGAAGGGCGTAACAAGCTGACGGATAACAGCAACTTCTTTTGTCTCGGCCCCTCCGGAAGCGGTAAGAGTTTCCACATGAACAGTGTGGTCAGACAACTTCATGAGCAAAATACCGATGTGGTCATGGTGGATACGGGTAATTCATACGAGGGGCTTTGCGAGTACCTGAACGGCCGGTATATCAGCTATACCGAAGAGAAGCCTATCACTATGAATCCATTCCACATCAATCGTACAGAGCTGAATATCGAGAAAGTCAATTTCTTGAAGAACCTGATTCTACAGATATGGAAAGGTTCGGATGCTACAGCCACCGACCTTGAAATCCGTATCGCCGAACAGATGATTAACGAGTATTACGAAGTCTGTTTCAACGGTTCCAGCGGTTATGACCCGGCACGCAGGGAGGCTGTGGCTAAAAAGCTCGTTAACGGAGCGAAGCGTAAGGCTACCGTACTGGGTGTGGACGTGGAAATTTTACTCGCTAAAGTACCCGGAACGGTGTCCATGTTGGATGAGAGACGCAGGGCACTGAAGGTGAAGGAACTTTCATTCAACAGTTTTTACGAGTTCTCCATTGAACTTCTGGACATCATCTGCATGGAGAACAACATCACCGAGATAGACTATGACAAATACGCCTATATGATACAGCCTTTTTATAAAGGAGGGAAATATGAAAAGACACTCAATGAGCAGGTGGACACGACATTGTTCAATGAAAGCTTCATTGTATTCGAGGTGGATTCGATTAAGGATAGTAAAGAATTATTCCCGATAGTTACGCTTATTATAATGGACGTATTCTTACAAAAAATGCGTCTGAAAAAGAACCGGAAAGTCCTTGTAATCGAGGAAGCGTGGAAGGCAATTGCCTCTCCCCTAATGGCGGAATATATTAAATTTATGTACAAAACCGCCCGTAAGTTCTGGGCAAGTGTGGGTGTGGTGACACAGGAGATTCAGGACATTATCGACAGCCCGGTGGTAAAGGAAGCCATCATCAATAACTCGGATGTGGTGATGCTGCTTGACCAAAGCAAGTTTAGGGAACGATTCGGAAATATACAATCCATCCTCGGCCTGACTGATGTGGACTGCAAAAAGATATTCACCATCAATCGCCTTGAGAACAAGGAAGGACGCTCGTTCTTTAAAGAGGTGTTTATCCGCAGAGGAATGACCAGCGGTGTGTATGGCGTGGAGGAATCCAAAGAGTGCTACATGACCTACACTACGGAGAGGGCGGAGAAAGAAGCTTTGAAGCTTTATAAACGGGAGTTGGGATGCAGCCATCAGGAAGCCATTGAAGCCTATTGCCGGGACTGGAGCTTGTCCGGTATCGATAAACCGCTACCGTTTGCACAAAAGGTAAATCAGGTGGGACGCGTGCTGAATCTGAAAATCAAATGATGAAACGGATTCTTGAATTGGCTTATTGTAGATAGGAAAAGAGAGGAAGAAGGTAGGGGAAGCAAAAATAAATAAGAAATGATAGAAACAAATAAAATATATATGGAGGATTGCTTGACAGGCATGGATAGGATTCCCAGTGGTAGTATTGATGCCATAATTTGTGATCTTCCTTATGGAACTACTCAATGCAAATGGGATACAACACTGCCATTCGATATATTGTGGAGCCAGTATAAGCGTATTATTAAGAAAAACGGAGCCATTATTTTATTTGGCAGTGAGCCATTCTCCTCCCTATTGAGATTATCTAATATCCAGTGGTATAAATACGATTGGGTGTGGGATAAAATAAAAGGGACAGGATTCCTCAATGCTAAAAAGCAGCCAATGCGGAATCATGAGATAATCAGTGTTTTCTATAAGAAACAATGTACTTACAATCCTCAAAAGACATTTGGACATACGATGAAAAAAACTTTTAGATCAAAAGAACTTCAAACGGAAGTGTATGGTATGATGAATAAAGATTACTATTATGAATCTACGGAAAGGTATCCGAGAAGTATTCAAGTTTTCAGAACCGATACTCAAAATTCTTCACTGCATCCTACTCAAAAGCCTGTTGCGCTTCTTGAATATTTAATAAAAACCTACACTAATGAGAATGATATTGTTTTGGATAATTGTATGGGAAGTGGAACCACTGCTGTAGCAAGCATAAATACCAATAGACAGTTTATTGGATTTGAAATAGATAAAAAGTTCTATGATATTGCAACAAAACGCATAACAGAGCTTGAAAAACATGAAAAATAGAATAGTAACACTCCAATAATCAACGATTCAATATTAACAGTATGAAGAAATACCTGCTACTACTTGTCACATTATGCGTTTTTGCCATTCAGGTGAAAGCTCAGTATGTACGTGTCAACTACGATAAGAAGACTATCGCAGCGATGGTGGGAGCGTACGGAGCAGAGACGGTTGCCGAAGTTTACTACAACGAGCAGGTAAAGAATATTCTGGATAAGTATAGTGCCGCAGAGGTAGCAGCGGCAGGCATCTTCCTGTCCAAATATATGGATAGGAAAGGTATGACCGAACTCGGCATACTCGCCAGCAGTACGGAGAACTATTATTACCGCCGCATTTACAATCTTGTCAGTGCGCAAATCATGCCTAAGATATGGACGGTGGCCGGAATGATGCTCCGCTCTCCGCAAACCGCCCTCTACTGGGGCAGCTATCTGATGAAAATCTGCGGTGAGACGAAAAGTCTCTGTATGCAGTTTGAATCGGTAGTGACCAACAGTGAACTGTCATTCAAGGACATTGCTTTTCTGGAACTTGATCCAAGAATCGCTGCCCTCTTCAAACTCTCCGAGTCTGGAGATATCGACTGGCAAACGATGTTTGATGATTTCGGCAATATCTCAAGTAATTTCACCAAAGAGAACCTTCAGGATGATATAGACAAACTGTATAACATGGGAGTGGATTTGGCTACCACCGGTGGTGATAATCTGTCGGAGAAGATATTGGGTAGCAGCAGTTTCAATGACCTCCTTCAGGGAAAAACCAAAATGGTGATTAATGCCGTAAAAGGAAGCTATCAACTTTATGAGCAGATGGATAAATCCATCGGTAACACATTGCTGTCGCTGGTCGGAGGTCAGGACAATGTAAGCAGCCTGTTCAATATGAGTAACTACAATTTATCCTTGTGGGTGACTGACTATCTGCATGAGGCAGTGGGACAATATTATACCCAACGGTGGTATATCTACCGACGGGATGCCGGCAGTGAGACACTCTGCGATTACAATCCACCCACCGATGATAACAGCGTTATCAATGGTGGTGAATGGGTGCGCTTTGAAACGGGAGATGCCGGTTTCTATCCCAATGCGGCACAGGTGGAACAGATATTGAGTAATTCGGAAAGACATGCGGGATGGTCGAGAGCCAAGGTGAACCAACTGAATAGCGGTAATGACGGCTATACCTATTCAATCAACTACTGGCGTAATGGCTATGTGATTTCAAGAAATGGGAAACAGACGAAGAAGGCTTACGCATACAGTATCTCCGTGACAAAGAGTTGGAACCATACGGAAGTGATCTACGAGGATTTATTTGATTCCTACACAATGGACTTGAATGCTTTCAAGGCGCAACTGACCGCAAGGCTGTCAGAATATAACGATAACGAAGAGGGCTATACCTATTATATAGGCAGTGACGCCAAGAAATACTATCAGGCAACGGATGCCGCCAAGCTGAAAGGCTGCGAAAGCGTCATCATCAGCGTGACTTGCCATGACGGGGCTACGCTTATCTTCGGAACCACCTCCTATAAATGCCGCACGTGCGGAGGCAGCTTGAATGCCCATACTAAAGAGTGTGTGATGCAGACTACCCTTTCGGGCAATGAAAGCCTGGATCTATCCGAACTGGATGAAAAAGAGAAAGAGTACCAGCAGCAAATCAGTCTGTTGCAAAGTCAGATAGGCCAACTGGAGAACGAGAATACCGAGCTGATAAAGAAGATAGCGTCTGCCAGTGTGGAAGATGCGGCCAGGTACAGGCAGCAGTATAACCAGAACAAGAGCCGGATAACCCGGTTGCAAACGGAGCTTGCCGGTTGGCAAAAGAAGATGGAAGAACTGGCGGAAGCCCGTGCCGAAGCCAACGAAGACAATGCCGTGCCGACGGATGACTATTACCGCATACCGGCTATTCTGCAAGACTGCAAGACAGCTTACAGCCTGACATGGCAGGGTGACGGATGGTGGGAAGGCTACAGCTATCTGAGGAAAGCGACCGCTCCCAACATCAAGGGTACTGTCACTTTCAAGGCTACCGTGAGCATTGCCCGGAAACCGAAATATTTTCTGGGTATCAAGATACACCGTGCCATTATACAAATCAGTTGGGAACTAACCGCAGAATATACTGACACGGAAGTGGTGGATGTGCTACAACTCGACCCCCAAAAGAGCGATGCGGACAGAGCTAAAGAAGTGAACAACCGGATATCGGAGATAGCCAGACAATATCCGAACTGCCAGGTAAGCACAGAGTATATGAAGAGTGCTCCGGCAGAAGAAGATCAAAGCGAAGATGCCTATCATTTGCTATGGTCGTCGGACAGATTGCAAGTCGCCCGGCAGGTGGATAGCCGATTGACGAAAATCTATGCCGATCTGGTATCACTGGAAAAGATGATGCACTACAAACGGTCGATAATAGATGTGCTGAAAGATGTTGCACCAGTTATCCGTGATGACCAAGGCAGGAGATTGACACTGGTGGAGCAATGCCGGAAACGGTGGTTGCGTGGAGCCGCCAACAGTCTACACTCAGTGGACTATAACGGAAAATATGAGGAGGAGTGATGATGGAAAAAGAAAAAAACAGATTCAGAAAAGTAGTACATACAATATGTCGTAAAAGAGTAAATGCTATTATACTACTAATAGTAACTCTCCTATTTCCTGTTAAGGCGAGCGCCCAGTGGAATTTTGACGTGCCTGTGGTGGAAGCCTATATCAATGACCACAAACAACAGCGGAGCCTGTTGCTGGCACGCTCGACACTGGAACTCAGCAATCAACTCCTGCATGAGTACAGCAGCGAGGCTACGGTGGACTACAAGAACCTGAACGTGGATCTGGATAAGTACACACGTGCCTTTGACGTGATAGATGTACTTTACCAGTCGCTTCGTACCAGTCTGAATGTCTATTCTACCTACAAAGCCGTGAGTGAGCGCATACAGGATTACAAGCATCTGCTGAAGGATTATAACGACAAGGTACTGGAGCGCAACAAGCTCTCTTTGGGTGATACACTGCTTATCGGCATCAACCTACGCTGCATACAGAAAATAAGCGATGAAGGCAACCAACTCTACCGTTCACTCGGCGACCTTGTGCTGTATGCTACCGGTGCGGCCGCCTGCTCCACCTCCGACCTGTTGCTGGTACTGGAAAGCATCAATACCGGACTGGACAATATTGAGAAGCATCTGAACAAGTCCTACTTTGAGACGTGGCGGTATATCCAACTCCGTATGGGATATTGGAAAGAATCCGTCTATCGGAGCAAAAGCAAGTCCGAAATCATAGAAGGTGCTTTCGGGCGATGGAAAGAATCTGGATTGAACCCTTATAAAAATAAGTAAATGATGAAAAGAATCTTACTCCTGTCGGCAGCGGTTATGGGTGTTTACCCCCTAGTAAAGGCGCAAAGCGTCACGTATAACCATGATGATGCCAAGATGAACCAGATCACCGTAATGGAAATCGGTTCGGGAGGGCTGACCCCGGCGTTGTACTATACCGTTCTGCATAAATCTTATCAGAAAAGCGCATCGAGCAAGAACAAGCTGGCTTTCAGAACGACAGCCGGACTGAACCTTTATGCGCAAGTGGATGATGCCGAAGCACTGGATTCCGCCCTGAACAAACGTGCAAAGATAGAAGCCCTGAATGTGGCAGACCGAAGCGGCGGTGTACTGGATTTGGCATGGGTGGCGGAGAGTGGCAAACTGAACAGTAAGATGGCGGACTTTGAACGGAATATCCGCCGGGTATTGGAAGTGGGCGGTACCGCTAATGAGCAGGAACACTGGAAAGAGTACTACAACGTGTATCAATGCGCCATCAAAGCGGCACAGAATGCCTATATGCCCAATGCCCAGCGAAAAAAGGAATACCTATGCATCTATGCGGATGTGGCACGGAAAAATGAAACACTTATCCTTTACATCGTGCGGCTTTCCAATGCCCGAAAGACTTCGGAACTACTGGCGGCTACCAATAACATAGAGAGCCACAAAGCACAAATTGTAAGAAATGCTCTCTCCCGTTGGAGAGACGCGGGCTGGAGTACCAGCAAGCATGGACTGGAAGAATAAACAATAGAATGAAATAACCTAAAAACAGCAAACGTATGGCAGATAACATACTTTCGGATTTCGGGATTAATATTCTGGAAGAAGAGATAGACGACGTGATTTTTCAGACCAATGAATTTCTTTGCGATGCCACCTTTACCGGTTCGCAAGGCCCTTTCTGGTGGATATTGCAAATGTGCATGGCATTGGCAGCACTTTTTTCTATCATCGTGGCCCTCGGAATGGCGTATAAGATGATGATAAAGCGTGAGCCGCTAGATGTGATGAAGCTGTTCAAACCACTGGTGATAGCCATCATCCTGTCGTGGTGGTATCCACCGGCAGACACGGGCATGAACGGTAGCGGAAGTAATTGGTGCGTGCTGGACTTCCTATCCTATATTCCCAACGCCATCGGCTCCTATACACATGACTTGTATGAAGCGGAAGCCACGCAAATAACGGACAAATTTCAGGAGGTGCAGGAGCTGATCTACGTGAGGGACACCATGTACACCAACTTGCAAGCGCAAGCCGACGTTGCTCATTCGGGAACATCAGACCCTAATCTGATAGAGTCCACGATGGAGCAGACCGGTGTGGATGAAGTGACAAATATGGAGAAGGATGCCAGCAGGCTATGGTTCACCTCTTTGGTGAGCGGAGCGACCGTCTGCATTGATAAAATAGTGATGGTGATAGCCCTGATCGTGTTCCGTATCGGGTGGTGGGCAACGATATACTGCCAGCAGATCCTGCTCGGTATGCTGACTATCTTCGGCCCGATACAGTGGGCTTTCAGCCTCCTGCCGAAATGGGAAGGCGCATGGGCGAAGTGGCTAACAAGGTATCTGACGGTGCATTTTTATGGAGCGATGTTGTACTTCGTGGGATTCTACGTGCTGCTACTCTTTGATATTGTACTCTGCATACAGGTGGAGAACCTGAAAGCGATCACCACTTCGGACCAGACAATGGCTGCCTACCTGCAAAACTCTTTCTTCTCGGCCGGCTATTTGATGGCAGCAAGCATCGTGGCCCTAAAATGCCTGAACCTTGTGCCGGACTTGGCGGCATGGATGGTGCCGGAAGGAGATACGGCATTCTCTACCCGAAACTTCGGAGAGGGTGTGGCGCAACAAGCCAAGATGTCAACGACAGGAGCCATCAGCTCCATGATGAAATAAGAGACGAAAAATAACCGAGTAACGAAATATATAATAAAATATGGTCATTAAGAATCTGGAAAACAAAGTAAAGCTGGTAGGCATCATCTGCGGATTTTTCCTGTTTGGGTGTATTCTCATCAGCGTATCAAGTATCTGGACGGCAAGAACTATGGTGGTGGATGCCCAACAGAAAGTGTATGTATTGGACGGCAATGTGCCCATTTTGGTACAGCGTACCACGATGGAGGAAACCCTTGACGTGGAAGCCAAAAGCCATGTGGAGATGTTCCACCATTATTTCTTCACATTGGCTCCGGATGACAAATACATCAAATACACGATGGAAAAAGCGATGTACTTAGTGGATGAAACGGGATTGGCGCAGTACAATACCCTGAAAGAAAAAGGCTTCTATAACAATATCATGGGTACGAGTGCGGTATTTAGTATCTTCTGTGACAGCATTAAATTTGATAAGGAGAAGATGGACTTTACCTATTACGGTCGCCAACGCATTGAGCGAAGGACAAGCATTCTGACCCGTGAGCTGGTAACAGCAGGACAGCTCAAACGAGTGCCGCGAACCGACAACAACCCGCACGGGCTATTGATAGTCAACTGGCGAACTCTATTGAACAAGGACATCGAGCAGAAGACAAAGAATAATTATTGAGAATAACCTCCTAAAGTATATTGATATGAGTTGGAAAAAGATGATAATCGGAGAAAAGATGCCTGATAAGGACGATCCGAAATACAAAAAACGGTATGAGAGTGAAGTGGAGGCAGGTCGGAAGACTGCCAAAGTGCTGAAAATTGATAAGGTAGCAAGTAGTGTACAGCGGTTTGCCTGCAAGCATCCGAAATGGTTTCTTGCCATCGTGTTCACCATCGTGATAAGTTGCCTGACATTCAATATCTACCGCATGGTAGCCGTGGGCCGGATGCAGAAGACAGAGCAACACGCAACGGCTACGGAACAACAGGAAAAATTACTCAAACAAAAACTTCACCGCAATGATCACAGATAAGATAAACCTCAAGCAGCCGAAGTATATGCTTCCTGCTATCCTCTACCCCCTCTTGCTGATAACCGGGTATCTGGTCTTCGATATTTTTGATACCGAAACGGCAGAGAAACCCAACGAACTTCAAACTACGGAGTTTCTGAATCCGGAACTGCCACAGGCACAGATTCAGAATGACGGCATAGGTGGCAAGTACGAGAGTATGGTGAAGTCCTACGGAAAGATTCAGGACTATTCGGCGGTAGAGAACATTGACCGTGACAACCAGGAAGAGGACAAGGAAGGCTATGACTCCAAGTATTCAAAAGACGATCTTGCCCTGCTGGATATGGAAGCGGCTCAAAGGACGGAAGAGCTGGAAAAACAGCAACGCTCGCAAGAGATGCAGGAAAAGCTCCGGCAAAGTGCTGAAAAAGGGAAAAAACTACTGACAGACTCCACTGACCTGCAACCGCTAAGTGAAGAGGAACGACTGGCGAGAAGCAAACAACGGGAACAAGGAGCATTGGCTGAACTACAAAAAGCACTCGCCGAAGCACGGCTGAACGGTCAGAAAAATACGGAAGGCGTAATGGATATGGCTGAGAATACGGGCAATGAAGGAAACGGACATACCGCAATGAAAGGGAAAATAGAGGTGAACGGAAATGAGGTGAATCGTATTGATGATGCTGCTACAAGTAGTACAGTAGTAAAACTTGTAAAGAAGCCATCGGATTATTTCCACACGCTGGCGGAGAATGAACCGGAACCGAAATTGATAAAAGCTATCATAGACGAGGATATCAAGGCGGTGGACGGGTCGAGGGTAAGGCTTCGGTTACTGGATGATGTGGAAATCGGTGAGCAGATAGTGTCCAAAGGAGCTTATCTCTACGCCACGATGAATGGCTTCGGAGGCCAACGTGTGAAGGGTAATGTGAAAAGCCTGATGGTGGCTGATGAATTGCAGAAAGTGAATCTTTCTATTTATGATACGGACGGGTTGGAAGGCTTATATGTACCCAGCAGCACATTCAGGGAGACAAGCAAGGATGTGGCAAGCAGTGCCTTGGGCAGCAATGTAAATATGAACAACGGGACGGGTGGCAACAGCTTTACCCAATGGGGTATGCAAGCTGTGCAGAACGCCTACCAGCGGACTAGCAATGCTGTTTCCAAATCGGTGAAGAAAAACAAGGCGAAACTGAAATACGGGACATTCGTGTATCTGGTGAACGATAAAGAGAAGAAATCAACGGAACGTTAATAAAAAGAATAACGAAATGAACATCAAGCAGAAGATTGCAGCCCTTACATGGGGGCTATTGACAGTATGTCCCACCTTCGCACAACAGACTTACGAAGAGATGGAACAGATAACCGTGAATGAGCAGGTGACTACCGTCATCACCGCCTCCGAACCAATTCGATTTGTGGATATATCCACCGAGAAGGTGGCAGGCGACCAACCCATTAATAACACGATCCGGCTAAAACCCAAAGAAGGCGGTCATGAGGATGGCGAGGTACTGGCTATCGTAACGATAGTGACGGAACGATACCGCACGCAATATGCTTTGCTATACACAACAAGGATGAAGGAAGCGGTGAGTGACAAGGAGATACAGCTTATGGAAAGACAAGCCTACCGTAATCCGGCAGTGAGCCTGTCCAGCCAAGAGATGTACCGCTATGCCAGGCAGATATGGACTTCTCCGGCAAAGTTCAGGAATGTGAGCAGCAAGCAACACCGGATGACTATGCGACTGAACAATGTGTATGCCGTGGGTGACTATTTCTTTATCGACTACTCGATAGAGAATCGCACGAATATCCGATTTGACATTGATGAAGTGCGCATCAAGCTGGCAGACAAAAAAGTGGCGAAAGCGACCAATTCGCAAATCATCGAACTGAAGCCTGAAATGACTTTGGAACAGACCAAATCTTTTCTGCACGGGTATCGGAATGTGATGGTCATAAAGAAACTGACGTTTCCCAATGACAAGGTACTGACCATCGAGATAAGTGAGAAACAGATTTCCGGCAGAACTATCACCATCAATATAGACTATGAGGATGTACTGAGTGCAGACAGTTTTAATAACGCCTTATTGCGAGAAGAATGAAAAAGATACTGATGATATTGGTAGTAGCCCTGACAGCGGGCACTACCGCATGGTCCAACGACCGGGAGGGAAGAATACAAATAGGAACCGGACTGCTCTACAAGAATGGAATGGATTTGACTATCGGCTATGAATACGAGATGAAGTATCATAACGCATGGGAGTTTTTCGGTAATGCCTATCTGAAATGGGATGAATGTGCTTCCTGCGGACATATCTGCCCGGAGTCGTTTTGGAACAACTACAGAACGTGGGGATTGGGTGTGGCTTACAAGCCTTGCGTAGTGAGGGGACGTAACCATCACGGAAATTTGCGGCTTGGCGGCTCACTGGGTTCTGACAGCCGTAATGTGTTGGGCGGCATTCACGTGGGCTACGAGCATAGTTATTCCTTGAAAAAGGGATGGCAACTCTACTGGCAGGTAAAGAGCGATATCATGATAGAAGGTAAAGACCTGTTTCGCACAGGTATAGTAATCGGAGTAAAAATACCAACGAGATGAGAGAGATACTATTAATCTGTATGAGTGCTGTCCTGCTGACGGCTTGTGACAACCATCAGGAGTTTCCGGACATTGCTATGAAAGTGGGACATATCCTGTGTACGGACGGGCAAGTACTGCCTTATGCCAACTATAAGGAATCAAATAAAAAAGCTGTGGGAGTCGTGTTCTACCTGAACCGTGATTCGGAAACGGAAGGGAAAGGGTATGCCGTATATCTCTATGATACGGCAGCCGAAGCTTTTGCGGACAGTATCGGAGTAAATCAGGGCACATCAGCGGATGTGGCTGCACTGGATGGGAATGCCAACACCTTTGCTCTATTTCATACGACAGATGCGTCGTCCCCTTTGGCGAAAAGCGTGTTTGACATCTGGAGCTACGGGCAAAGTGCCTATATCCCATCAGTGGCTCAAATGAGGCTGCTATATGGTGTGAAAGCAGATGTGAACCAATCCATCGGACTCTGCGGAGGGGACTTGCTGCCTGATAACCCTGACCAGTGCTGGTATTGGACTTCTACGGAAGTGAAAGGGCAGCAGACTGCCAAAGCATGGCTGTATTCCGTGGGGAGCGGAGTCATGCAGGAAACGCCGAAGCTGCAAGCGCATAAGGCGAGAGCGATTATAACCATCAATGAGTAACGAGTACTGATACTAACAGGTAGAGGAATATATGGAAGAAAGCAAGGAACTACAGGGAGCGTACAAGATATTCAGGGCAGTGATTTATATCTCTATTCTGATGGAATTTTTCGAGTATGCCGTATCATCGGAGATGCTGGACCACTGGAGCGGCATACTCTGTGATGTGCATGGCCGCATCAAGACGTGGCTTATCTATCAGGACGGAAATCTTGTTTACAGCAAGATAGCGACCTTTGCGCTTATCTGCATTACGTGCGTGGGCACCAGGAACAAGAAACATTTGGAGTTTGATGCCAGACGGCAGGTACTTTATCCGCTGGTTAGCGGTGTAGCATTGCTGATAGCGGCCGTGTGGTTCTTTGGCTTTATCATGAATGTACGCCTGTACAGCTTACCGCTGAATATTATTCTCTATATGGGAACCACCATCGTGGGAACTATCCTGGTGCATGTGGCATTGGATAACATCTCAAAGTTCCTGAAGGAAGGATTGCTGAAGGACCGCTTTAACCTTGAGAACGAAAGTTTTGAGCAATGTATCCAGCTTCAGGAGAATAAATATTCAGTGAATATCCCGATGCGCTTCTATTATAAAGGTAAGTTTCGCAAAGGATTCTGTAATATCTCCAATCCATTCAGGGGAACGTGGGTGGTAGGTACTCCGGGGTCAGGTAAGACTTTTTCCATCATTGAGCCGTTTATCCGACAGCATTCCGCTAAAGGGTTTGCGATGGTGGTGTATGATTACAAGTTTCCGACCTTGGCTGAAAAACTCTACTATCACTACAGGAAGAATCAGGAACTTGGTACAGTGCCCAAAGGCTGTAAGTTCAACACCATCAACTTTGTGAATGTGGAATACAGTCGGAGGGTGAATCCCATTCAACAAAAATACATCCAGAATTTGGCGGCGGCCAGTGAGACTGCTGAGACACTGCTGGAATCTCTGCAAAAAGGGAAGAGAGAAGGCGGTGGCGGTAGTGACCAGTTTTTTCAAACATCGGCGGTAAACTTCCTGGCTGCGTGCATCTATTTCTTTGTGAACTATGAACGGGAGCCATACGATGAAAATGGTAAACGGCTGTATGCGGAAAAGGCGCAAGACGAGGAAACAAAGTTCTGGAAGCCGACGGGTGTGGTGCGTAACAAGAAAGGTGGTGAGATAGTCCAACCGGCTTATTGGTTGGGCAAATATTCAGATATGCCACATATCCTTTCGTTTCTGAATGAAGGATATCAAACCATATTTGAGGTGCTGGAAACGGATAATGAGGTAGCGCCGCTACTCGGTCCGTTTCAAACTGCATTGAAAAATAAGGCGATGGAGCAATTGGAAGGTATGATTGGTACTCTACGTGTCTATACCAGTCGGTTGGCCACTAAAGAAAGCTATTGGATATTCCATAAAGACGGTGATGACTTTGATTTGAAGGTATCTGACCCGAAGAATCCAAGTTATCTGTTGATCGCAAATGATCCGGAGATGGAAAGCATTATCGGGGCATTGAACGCTCTGATTCTGAATCGGCTTGTAACCAGAGTGAATACAGGGCAGGGTAAAAACATTCCGGTGAGCATCATCGTGGATGAGTTGCCTACACTCTACTTCCATAAGATAGATCGACTGATAGGTACTGCCCGAAGTAATAAGGTAAGCGTAGCTCTGGGATTTCAGGAGCTGCCACAATTAGAAGCGGATTACGGGAAGGTGGGTATGCAGAAAATCATCACGACTGTGGGCAATGTAATAAGTGGATCTGCTCGTGCTAAGGAAACACTGGAGTGGCTGAGTAATGATATTTTTGGTAAGGTGGTACAGCTCAAAAAAGGTGTCACCATTGACCGGGATAAGACCTCTATTAATCTGAATGAGAATATGGACAACCTTGTTCCGGCAAGCAAGATTTCCGATTTGCCTACCGGCTGGATATGTGGGCAGACCGCACGTGACTTTGTGAAGACGAAAGTAGGGAAGAATGGAAGTATGAATATTCAGGAATCGGATGAATTCAAGACATCCAAGTTCTACTGCAAGACGGATTTCGATATGGCAGAGATAAAGAAAGAAGAAGCTGATTATGAGAACTATCCACTGCCCAAATTCTATACTTTCAAATCAAGGGAAGAGCGGGAACGGATTCTCTACAGAAACTTCGTGGAAGTTGGGCAGGAAGTGAAGACGATGATTGGGGATGTGCTTAATAAAAAAAATGGTGTCTAAAAAAAGGTTCATATTCACATATTTTGTTATACTATAACTTAGCCTGTATAATTCATAGTCCTTGTCCTTTTCATCAATCAATCATTTTCCTCATGTGCTATTTCCGAATGAAGTAAAACTTTCTGTTTATTTCTTTCATTTTTGTATTGCGTTAGCATCTTTTTCTAGTTCCAGCCAGTGTTTTTTATGAGTGCTTTCCGGGTTTATTTCTCAAAAGGTCACAATGCCTTTCGCTTCTATAATGTACAGAAGCGTTCAGCGTTGTCAGTCAGGTAAAAGTATTATGCTACATAAAGCTTGCTCCAATTCGGATCGATGCCGATGCTTTGGAGAAAGACTTATTCGGACGAAGGTCTTCTTCTCTCTGATGTACACAGCGCTGAGCATGATGCGTTTGATAAAGCTATCCATGTTAAACCCTTGAACTTCTGTATCCTTGAACAGAGTTTGTTTAATTTTATCAGCTATCACAAATGCCGCAGCATACAGGAAGAGCCGGAAGTAGTTCGCACAAAAGGTGTGACAAGACATACGTTCTGCCTTGACGTATTTCAAATCCTTTATCCATAGTTCCATCTGTCCGCGTCCGCAATAGTGCTTATAAATGGGTTCCGGTTTATTGTTTTTGTTTCGGGTCACCACAAACCGGATGTTTGTACCTTGGGAATTGACCTCTATCTTGGCAATCACCCGCTGTTCATGCTTCTAGCTTTTCGCCTTATAATCAGACTTGTAAAAGCGTCGTATAGGGTTGCCGTGCTTTCCGTACTCTTTTTCGGCGCGTTTGCGTTGTCCGGTCACTTTGGCCAATAATGTCTGATTTCCGGTCAATCCGGTGGTATAACGGACGTATGACAAGGTGTGGCCCCAGTCCATAAACTCATGGCTGCAAAAGTGACTGTCACCCCGTAACTCAATAATGGTGGCAGGCCAACATTCGTGAAGATATGTAATAACGCGTCTGAGAATACCAAACACATTCAAAAATTTGTTGCGACGCCCCCGGATGCAACAGTGAGAGAATTAACTTGCCGGTAAGTCCGTCAAACATGAGCATAGGCATATAACAGTACTCACCGTAATAGTCATTAAAGAGGGTAAGCTGCTGGGCACCGTATATGTTTGCATTGGTATCGTCCACATAACCACAGAGAATCTGGCCTATACGCTGAAGTACCATTTCGCGGTAAGTATGCGAGATAGAAAACTCATTGCGGTAATCCGGAATGCAGTCGGCTATCTTGTCGGCAAACGAGCCTTTCATGGATCCAAAAAGGAGGAAACCGCCATTGGAGGAAAGGTCAGGAGAAGAGAAGTCTACCTGTACTTTCTTGTTTGAAAGAGCCGTGTTCTACTATGAATTGATTTAACCTATGTCGTACATACTCATTATAGTAGTTATCTTTATTCTATTGAGAATAGCCGGAAAGATGCTCCGTTATTTCATGTCACCCTCCAATGTCGGCTTTTGGCTACTGATATTGGGGTTGCTCTTTATACCTCATTGTGCGTGGATTAGCCTGGCAATCATTATCGGGTGTTATGTTGTTGCACCCATTATACGTCATCTGCCTAAAGATAATAAGAAGGATTATTCCCGAAAGAAAGGGAATGGAGACGGTAGCACCAACTGGAATACCATCATAATGTTGGCAATTCCTATCTTTTGGCCGTTTCTAATCTTGAAATTGTTCGTCAAGGATAAGACTCTGCCGAATGACAATAGCCCGTTTGACTATGAGCAGCATGAGAAGAGTAATAGACGATAGCCTTATCTCTGGTCTCCTTAACAAAATCCAGCAGGATATTCGGATTTATGTATTTGCCCTTGTACTTGGCCGACAAATGTAGATGCTCCCCTGTTGATCTGCCTGTGTTGCCAGTGATGGCAACCACTTCCCCCGGCTTCACTACTGTGTTTTTTCTCACCAAAGTTTTTGAAAGGTGGCAGTAACTGACGGTGTAATTGCCATGACGTATAGTAACGTAGTTGCCGGAACGCTTGTCATACCCCACCTTAATAATCTCTCCCTCCATCATCGCATAAACCTCATTGCTCCTTGCGTGAAAATCCATGCCATTATGTAGGCTCTGTTTGCCAGTGAACGGATCGCGTCGCCAGCCGTAGGAAGAATTGACTACCATCTTATCCATCGGATAAGATACACTGAGATACTGCCGAATCCATTCATCCGAACATTCCGCTTTTGATTTCCCTACTTTAGTAGAGGAATCATTATTACTGGTCTCTCCAGTTTCGGGGAGGTCTTGCTGTTTCTGTACCTTGCATGTAACCGGCTGTTTGCTTACCGTGTAAAATTGCGCCTGAATAAAGAAGCAATTCTGAAAGAGTATAAATATGATTAGTAGTGATTTCATTGGGTAAAAGTATATCGCACCTTTGTAAACTATGGTACAATACTCACTTAAACAATCGTTCTTTAACATCCTGTAGGCAATCATACTGCGTTTTTATACTCAGGACAAGTATTCCGTATCATGTGCTTATTTATCCTTTTGAGTATGATTAGAGGTATGATTTTAATCTATAATACTAAATAAGCCGAAAATCGGAGAGATAAAGGAGAATGTCGTATTTATCGCACAATCCGCAATATACATTTGCCCGATAATTTATTTATTAAACACATAGGAACTATGAACAGAAACAGATTTTCGGACGCGGAGATACCTTACAAAATTCTCCATAAATTCGGTCTTACTCAGGAAATGATCGGTGACCTGCCTACACATGCACTATCACAGATTGCGGAAGGCTATCGCTCTCCGGTATTGCCTATCAAGTTTACCGATGAGCAAGGGAATATCTACAGAAGCCGTACCCGCTTTTCCCTTTATCGAACGGAAGACAACCGGGTGGATGTGTTATTCTATCCACAACTGCAACAAGCCTGTCTTGATAAATTCAGCGAAGAGAACAGAAACAAGTTGCAGTGCGACAAAGCGGTTATTGATACAATGACCACCGCTGATGGTAAGGATATACAAGCCTTTCTACAGATAGACAAGGGGACGCAGCAAGTAATCTATATACCCACTCCGGTAATCGGCAGAAACCTTCAGGTCATAGCCTATGAATTTCACCTGAGCAATGCCGAACTCAACTGCCTACGCAACGGAAATCCGTTGACTATCCTGGCTGATGATGATACAATCACCGTGGGGGTTGACTTGAATGAACCCACCGGTATCCGTATCTGTGCAGGCGATGAACGCAAATGGAGCGCGGAGGTGAAGAAAGATTGGGAGAAATACAACTACGGATGTTTCGGTTGCTGGACAATGGATGAAGAAGGAAACCTGGACTATACCCCGGAAGAAGCCTACACTGATGAGATGTGGGAAGAGATGAGACGGAAAGGCGAAAGCCGCAAATCACAAGTAACTACTCCTAAATTATAAGAATGATGGCAAAAGAAAAATTCTACACTGAAGAAGAGTTGGTGGAGAAAGTTCAGACAGGAGAATTTGGCTGGCTTGATTACATCAACCACCACTCACAGGAATGGAAACAGGAATATATAGTGTATTGCAAATCCAGAGGACTATCCAACAATGAGGAGACGGCAGAAGCCTATATCGAACTGAAACAACAGCAATTGGAAGAAGCCTTGGAAAACGGTGATGCCTAAACAAATAATCAGCAGATGACAATCAGAAAGAATACCAACCCTATTCCACTGGACTTGCCGGTGGGATTGCAAGACATTCTTGTCCGGAATGGAATGCGTGCACATATCACTGGAAGTAGCAACGGATTCAGCCTGACGGTCCAAGGCCATGATTCGCCGATACTAACTTATCCGATTAGCAAGAAACAACTTATGGCACTGACTGACGGGGGAACCAACTTCACCAACAAACGGAGTTACAACACCTTTGCCAGTATTGTGGCAGCGGATTTTGACATGCCAAAGGACTTCGTCCACGCACGGAATGCCAACGGGCGTGTAGCGATGGGGCTGCATGGCTACCGTATCGGTGCAGGAGAATATGGACGGACGGGTATACCCCGGCATTTCCATGCCTGGGGAGAGCGATTTCTTGGATGGACTCCCCGACAGCAGGAAGGATTCCACTTACGGCGTATCGGAGGGAATTTGTACTATCCCGGTGCTCCTATGGTGCCGGAACGTCCTGATGGACGCATGAAACCCGGAGAACTACAGAGTGGCGGTTACGGATTCTACTATAAAGGTCAGCAGACGGCTCCGGTGGCCGGGCAGGATGTGCTGAAAGACTTGCAGAGTGTGATTACTTCCATACAGACAAGTAACCGAAGTACGGAAACGGCGAAACCTTATAAGGAACTTATCACTTCACCCGTATATTTCACGAATGAGAAGTGGCAGGAATGCCTGGGAAGTTACGGTATTATTGTCGATGCACAGGCAAAGAAACTGACTATACAGTCTACGGCCACGCAAGCCGACTTCCAATATGACTTAACCGATGAGGAAGTCAAGACACTCACAAATAATTCCATTAAAGAAGCATCTGTAGAAAAGCGATTGAGTATGCTCAATGAGATTATCAAGGAGGACTTCAACGGGGCTATTACACCGGAGCTGCTCAACAGCAACAAGTCCCTTGATATACCCCTGCAACCTGCTGTTCAAGAAGACTTGAACAATCAGCTACAGACGATGGAAGGGAAAGAGAGACAGCCGGGTGCAAGTGTGGAAGACGGGATGGAAATACGGGCTGAACAGGCGTTGCCCAAAGGAACGGTGGTAATGAACGGCAATGACTTGGGGTATCTGGACAAAAACAAAGGATGGTTCAGGGAAGGTCAGCATGGCAGGGAGGTGACTGTGGATGCCATACGGGTGGAACCGGTAACAGAAGGCAAATACAAGATGACCGCTATCATCGACGGGGAAACCGTCAGTCATGAGATCAGCCAAAAGCAGTATGATAAGTTTATGGCCATAGACGACTTTCACCGTATGAAGCTTTTCTCGAAAATCTTCGGGGAGGTGGATATGAAATGCCGGGGTGACGGCGTGGCGCTGGGAACCAAGATTGGAGCCGCACTTCTGGCAGGGGTAACGGTGCTGGGAGAACTCGGAAGAGGCTTTCATGACCGTACTTGTCCGGATGTGTTTGTGGAGCATCACGGACACGGACCGGAAGCGAGAGCCTATTTCAAGCCCGGTGTAGATACTCCGATGGATGTGGCCGCACGGAACTATGAAGCGGCGGTCAACACGGAAATGATACAGCGGGAGCTTAGTCGATGAATGTAAAAAAGAATCAGCATATACGATAAATACCATTATTATGGCAGAATTGAATTACGAAGATTTTAAGAAGCGTGTCAATATACAGGATTTGCTGGTGGATGCAGGCTACACACTAAACCGGCGTGACGGGCTTCGCTACCCCTCTTATGTGAAGATCGGAAGTGACGGGCGGCGTGTACGTGGTGACAAGTTTATTGTTACGGGCAACGGACTCTGTTGTTTCCGACCGCAGGCATGGAAAAATTACAATATCATTTCGTTTATCAAGGAACATCCGCATTTCTTTTCAGAATATACTCCAGGTATGAACACTGATCGATTGGTCAATCTCGTATGTAACCGATTGCTTAACCAACCGATTGACCGGCGCCCTTCCATTGTGACAGAAAGAGAACGCTCGGAAAAGGTCTTTAACCTGCAAGGGTATAGGCAGATAGATTTCTACAAGGATGACCGGGAAAGGCTAAAAGCTTTTTACCCCTATTTCAAGTCAAGAGGGATTACTCTTGATACCCAACGTATGTTCAGTAATAATTTCTTCATTGCCATGAGAGAGGCTTCCAATGGAAAAACTTATACCAATTTGGCCTTTCCCTTGCGGAAGCCTAATGATCCGGCAACCATCGTGGGACTGGAAGAACGGGGTCGTGCCAACGCTGAAGGGAAAATGTATAAAGGAATGGCTGCCGGAAGCAATGCTACGGAGGGTATGTGGATAGCCTGTCCGGCAGGTGAAGCATTGGATAAAGTGAAAGACGTGTATTGGTTTGAGAGTGCATACGATGCAATGGCTTTTTATCAGATTACTAAGAACGAACTGAAAAATGACAAAAATCAGGATTCGGAAAAAGAACTGTCACTACTTGACAAGTCTGTATTTGTAAGCACCGGAGGCAATCCGAGTATTCACCAATTCAAGGGAATGATAGCAGAAACATCTGAAGCGACCCACCATCTCTGCTTCGACAGAGACCGTGCAGGACGAATGTTTGCCATCAATTTTGCGTTGACAAAAGCAGGGAAGGTATTTAATACGTATGGTACACCGAAAGGAAAATTAATTGTGACGGACACTACGGATAAGTACCAACGGTATGAACTGAATCTGGAACCGTTTGAGTTTGACCGATTAACCAAAATATTGGGGGTGGATACTCAAACTCAACAGAGCGCCATGGCGGAATATATGGAAAGCTTACGGAATAAAGAGGATATTTTCTCCGGAGATGAATATTTGCTGCCACCCGATTTATTGAAATCCTATGCAAAGTATGAAAGTGCTTGTGAAGAATATCATTCGGCAAAATACAGTCGATTAGTCTGTAAGGAAGACTTGGAAGATATTGGTGATGAACTAAAGGCTTCGTATGAAGTGTACAAAGCAGCCATGAAGAGTGCTGCATCCCAATATGAATCAGCCGGGCGAACTATCTATCAGCCGTGTGAAAAAGAATACAAGGACTGGAATGACCAATTGCTGGACAAAAGGATAGTGGCAGAGGAAGACAATGCTGTTGATAAGGCTTCGGAAAATAGTGTCGCAGCCGGAAATAGTCCGGAAGAAAAACGAGGTGAAGAAAATAACGAGGAAGAAGAAAGAACCTGCCATTTTCATAGATAACCATGAGAGAAGGAACCGTAATAAGATTCAGAACGCTATTTCTGCAACCTCACTGGTTGCAATTCATAATCAATGAGCTGCCAGGCATTCTGCTTGCCAGCGGTTGCCTGATTGTAGCCGGTGTAGATGATATGCCGTTTACCAACCTGATTTTAGTTGCGGTGGTACTTCTTTCTATGCGTCTGCTATATGCCTTTGTCTATCTGCGTAGGATGGAATACCGTGTCAATGGAGAGCAACTCATCATGGAACATGGAGTATTCACGAGAAAGAGTGATTATCTGGAACTCTACCGCATTGTGGACTTCAATGAACACCGCACCCTTCCGCAACAAATTTGCGGATTGAAATCTGTCACTATCTATTCGGGTGACAGAAGCAATCCCAAACTGGTAATTACCGGAGTGAAAAATGATCTTAATTTAGTATCGCTCATCCGTGAACGGGTTGAATATAACAAACAAAGAAAGGGAATCTATGAAATTACAAATCGTTAGCCTGATGACGTGTCTCCTGTTGGGCGTTCAGGAAATCAGGGCGCAGTATGTGCAGACCAATCCCTTGGAGTGGGTCGCACTCGCCGAAGGGAACGAAGCAATCAACAATCAGGTGCAGTCAGAAACGGAAGGCCAGATGAAGACTGCCATACTACAGAATACAATCGCTGCTGAATTTAACAAGATCCACGAATGGGAGCGCAAATACAGCAGCTATCTGCAAACGGCCAATGGCTACGCTTCTTCGCTGAAAGCGGCTTCTACCCTGTATGAAGACGGTGTGAGAATCTTTATAACACTTGGCAAGCTACACAATGCTATCAATAAGAATGCGCAAGGGTTAGTGGCCACCATTCCTATGAATAACCTGTATATCGAAACCACCACGGAACTGGTGACGGTCTATACGCTACTAAGAAACGCGGTAGCGACAGGCGGCAAACAGAATATGCTGACAGGAGCCGAACGTAGTGAGACGATATGGGCATTGTCGGATAAACTGGGAACATTCCATAAAAAACTGAATCGGCTGTATTTGAGCATTCGCTGCTACACGATGACGGATGTGTGGAACAATGCGACTGCCGGAATGCTGGAACGTACCCCCGGAGAAGTGGCGGTAATGGCATTTGGGAGATGGAAACGGGCGGCGAAAGCCATCAATGATTAACTGGTACAGATATGAGAACAAGAATTGTATTCGGATGCTTATTTGCTTTGCTGACTGTGGTACAGGCGCAAGCACAGACAGATCCTACTCTGGCGGGAATGATTGTCGCCTATACCGACAAGGCGAAAGACCAGTTCAAGGCACAGGAGAAAACCATGATGATGCAGACTACCGGTCATTTGTGGATTCGGGAGGAAGTGGAAGCGACCACCGACTTGCAACGTCAGTACAATGAGTACCTCGATTTATTCAGGGACATCATCTGCTATGCAGCCCAGATATATGGGTTTTACCATGAAGTCGGCAAGCTGTCCGACGTTATGGGGGAATTGAACAAACAACTTCGGGAAAACGGGCAAGGAGCCTTTGCTGTGGCTCTTACCCCCCGGCGTAACCAGATTTATCGGGATTTGATTCTGGGAAGCGTGGAGATCGTGAATGACATCAGGCAGGTATGCCTTAGCAATACCAAGATGACGGAGAAGCAACGCATCGAAATCGTACTGGCTATCCGACCTAAACTGCAAGTGATGAACAAGAAACTACAGAGGTTGGGTAGGGCCGTGAAATACACTTCCTTCGGGGATGTATGGAGGGAGATAGACGAAGGAACACGACCGAAAGTGGACAAATCGGACGTAGCAAAAGCCTGTATGCGGAGGTGGAAAGCTAATGGAAAAAGATAATAACCAATATAATAATCAAAGAATATGAGTAAATGGGCAACTTTACTAAAATATGGGAAGCAAGTGGCAGATTCGTCACTAAAATATGGCAAACAGGCGGCAAACTCGTCTGCTGCAAAGACGATGGGAGATGCGATGATTCATCCGCAACGGACTTTGACTGGATTGGGGAAAGCTACGAAGACTGCGGTCGTAGGCGGCGGAATGGGTTATCTGGCATGGGAAAACATCGTAAACGACAAACCTATTGTCAGAACTGCCGCCGATGTTCTCGTTGGAGAAGAAACAGTTGACAAAGGTTTGGAAGTAGCCGGCAAAGCTTCCGATAAGGTGGATAATATGATGGAGAAGGTCGGTGAAAACATGGAGAGCATTTCTTCATCCGTGTCAGGTGTATCGGGCGCATGGGGCGGAATCGGCAGTTTTCTTAAAAATATGTTCGGCGGTAACGGGTTGGATATGCTTGGGAATTTCTTCGGCAATATCGGCAAAGGTAATGTGTCCGGATTGAGTATGCTCGGACTGGTAGCATCGTCACTGCTCATCTTCGGGCGGTTTGGCTGGTTGGGAAAGATAGCCGGGGCTTTGATGGGCATGATGCTTATTGGTAGTAACAGCCGGGGTGTGCAAATGGAACAGCCCTCACAGAGGGAATCACAGGATGTGCAACGAAACGGAGGGATGAGACGATAACTATTGAACTACTGTTAGTAAAAAAATAATGTAGTATAATAGTAAAGTAGTAATAGTTTAAAACCAATAGGTTAAAACACATTTAAATTAATTTTAGAGATGCAATGAAAAAGATCGTTTTCGCGAAAGACATTACATTATATAAAGCCAATAGAAAGGAGTTAATATGCCAATAAGTAAAATTTATAATTGCGACAGGATGGATTTTCTTAGCAAGTTCCCTGATAAATACTTTGATTTGATTATAGATGACCCTCCCTATGGCATTGGAGAAGATGGTTCAAAGAATAATTCCCGAAATAAAATAGCTATAGCAAAGTCATATGTTGCTTATTCAGGAAATGACGCTGATGCACCCCCGCAAGAATATTTCCAAGAGCTTATTAGGGTTTCAAAGAATCAAATTGTTTGGGGAGCAAACCACTTTATAAGCCGAATTTCGATTGATAGTCATTGTTGGATAGTTTGGGATAAGGATAATGGAGCAAGTGATTTTGCAGATTGTGAACTTGCTTGGACATCATTCCAAACGGCTGTTAGAAAATTCAAATACAGATGGAATGGAATGTGGCAGGAAAATATGAAGCATAAAGAAAAACATATTCATCCAAACCAGAAACCTGTGGCTTTATATGGTTGGTTACTCAATAATTATGCAAAATTGGGTTATAAGATTGGCAGTCCTCATATGGGTAGTCAAAGTGATAGAATTGCAGCGTATAAACTTGGCTTTGATTTTTGGGGCTGTGATAAAGACAAACACTACTTCAAAACTGGAGATGAAAGATTTCGCTCCGAATGCTTTGGAGAAACTAAAATGAGTAAAGGAATATTAATTCAGCCAAGTTTATTTGGCGTATAACAAACATCAGTTGAGTAAGTGACTCACCCAATCAACTGTTGAGCTAAATAAATTATCTCATTAGAAATTAGTAATGAACATATTTTCGGATGAAATAGAACAGCAAGCTATACAAAGGATTCAGAAATTTTCAAAGATAGCTAAGACAATGAGATTTGAAATTTACTTAGGATTTTCAGGTGGCAAGGATAGCCAAGTAGTCTATGTTCTCTGTCTGCGTTCGGGAGTTAAGTTCAAAGCATATTTCAATCATTCATTTGAAAGCAGCATTACCCGGCAGTTTATTCGTGAAAACTATCCGAATGTAATAAGACGAAGGGATTACAAGTATGGATTTATCGAAAACATCTGGAAAGTACATAACGGCTTTCTCCCTACTGTTCAAGCAGCATATTGCTGCTATGACTATAAGCACAACCCCAAGTACGTTGACGCATGTAGTATTGTAGGGGTTCGCAAGGCAGAAAGCGCTAAGCGAAAACAGCGAACAGCCTTTGAAACCAAGAACAAAACCGTGCTGAAGAAAAACAAGGCATTGATTGATGACTATTTTGAAGAGAACTGCCAATCGGTCGGAACCGCAAGCGTCATTCAACTAAAGCCAATTATTGATTGGAGTGATAAAGATGTATGGGACTACAACAGGGATTACTCCAATGATAAATGCTACTATATCTGCCGATGGCTTAATCATTCTTTTATGCCTTTCACGAAGAAGCAGAAGAAGTTGTATGAAAAGGTTAGAGAAGCGTATTGTCAAAAACAGGACTGATAATGAATACACGATTTGAACGCTCGGTATGTGCTACCGATGAATGGTACACACCGAAAGAAATAATAGATGCTTTAGGCATATTCGATACTGATCCATGTGTCCCGGTTAATCCACTATGGGAAACTGCCCGTATTATGTATAATAAAGAGCATGATGGCTTAAGTCAAGAATGGACAGGCCGTGTATGGTTGAATCCGCCTTATTCTCGTCCGCTTATTGAACAGTTCATAAAACGGTTGGCAGAACACAGTAATGGTATCGCTTTACTTTTTAATCGTTGTGATTCCAAGATGTTTCAAGATATAATATTTGAGAAAGCAACAGCAATGAAGTTTCTACGTAACCGGATCCGCTTCTATCGTCCGTATGGAACACGCGGGAATTCCCCAGGTTGTGGCAGTATTTTAATTGCATTTGGAGAAGAGAATGCAGAGATACTGAGGACTTGCAATATCGCAGGTAAATATGTACGAATCAATTAGTAACAAAAGAAAAAGATATGAACTATACCCAAGAAATGAATCTGCAATCTAAAAGCGGCTATTGTATGCCCTTTGAGGAGCGTAAGGGTGAAGTCCGTATGTCATTGGACTACGGGATACAGGTTCACCCCAAGAGTGGAGAAGAGTTTTTCCATCACGGAATAGATTTCATCACCAAGCACTATCTGCTGTCAGCTTGTGCGGATGGAATCGTCAGCGGTATCGGAAGTGATGCACGGCATGGACTTTTTCAGGTAATCCGATACGGCAACTATGAAGTTACCTATGCTCACCTGTCCAATGTACTGGCAGCCTTTGGAACGAAGGTTAAGGCGGGAAGCGTGGCGAGTGTCAGTGGAGAACTTCTTCATATAGAGGTGAGATATGATGGAGAGGAAATCAATCCTCTTGAATTTCTTACCATGATTTACGGTAATCTTAAAATGATGCAACAGCAAGGAGCAGTGGGAATGCCGGATTTTGAAACCATCGACATGGATATTTCCACAGACTTCGAAGACGATCAGGAAGAAGTAGAACAGTTGATGCTACGCTTTTATCCCGATTATCTGTCAGAACTGAACAACGGAAAATACATGTTGCCACAACATACCGAGCAGTCACTTCGCAATATCTTCTCCTTGTCAGCCATCAAGAACTATTTCTATGAGGTGATACCGTCATTGAGCAATCCTTTGGGTATCGGGCAAAGAGCCGTGCCGGTGGCCGCCAAAGTGCAAACCCTGCTGATTGGCGACTTTCTGAACTATATGGCGTTGCGACATCAGATATTCCTATCCACTCTAAGCGAAAACGATAAAAAAAAACTTTTGACGAAGCTCTGAGAAGTGGAGGAATCATTGATCCCCTTGCAGAACTGGAGATAGACGTAAAGAGCTTTGATATACCGAGACTGATTACGGTTTATCCTGATCAGGCAGGTATCCGGTGGTGGACGAAGGCATGGTTCAACAACCAGGAAGAGGGAGAAAATTCCATTGAAATCACTCGGATGACGGCTATTCGCTTTCTACAGAATCAGATAGATAAGGATACCATGCTTGAAGAATATTTCCCAAAACAGATGGAAATCTATCGCAATGCCATCGAGCAAACAAGAGTACAATTACTAAAACAAATCAATATCTCATGAATAGTCCTAAACAATCACAACGATTCGCAGAGATTGAGTATTGTCTGCAACGCTATTTCGACGGTCAGTTGGCTCCAGTTATGGGTAATGTCCAGCAAGAATTGTCTAAAAAGCAGATCAAGGAATACAGCGACTATACCACCAGTATCAACGGAATCCTGCGTTCGGCGGCCAGCGGTATGAATGGTATGCCGGACGATTCCATGCAGTTTGTCAAGCTAACCGGTGAATGGAACAGTAAAACCGCAGAAGACTATGTGGAAATGTGCCATGAGCGGATAAGTTCCTCTAAAGGCTTTCAGAAAGATTTGGGATGTATGGCTGAAGAATGGCGAAATGCGGTGGTTGCGGAAATCGGGCGCGAGAGGTATGATACGCTCTCAAAGGAATTGGGAGGCGACCTTGCTTTTGCATACGTGGATTACCGTGTGGAACAGATGATGATCAACAAAATGGTGGCGGACGAGATGCCGAAATCATCTATGGAATATATACTTCGGAAAGGAGCTTCGGAAAGTTTATTGGGACTTTCGCAATCGCTCTCTAAATCCCCTTTGGAGCAGGAAATCGAAAGGAAAGGCGAAGCGGCTTATCATCCACATTTGGTAGAGCAAGGTGCAGGAAAGGCTGTATCTTTTGGAGCTGATGTGGCTACAACAGGCGGTTTTTCTTCCTGGGCTTCCATTGGAAAGTTGTTTGGAACCGAAGTGGTTTTTAGCGGAGTGGAGTTTTGTCTTGACAAGAGACAAAAAGAGAAGGCTGTCACTATCGAAGACTGCATTAGTAAAGGTGTCTTTGGTTCGAAACTGAATGTCTTTGAGGATTTCAGGAAACGAGGCAAAGCGATCAACTCTTGGGAGAACGACTATGTGCAATCATTCAATAACCAACTGACAAATAAAATGGCTATACCAACTGAAGAACCTTTCTGGGTGGCAGAATCTGGAAAACCGCTTTGGCAACTCACTTCACCTGCTGTGCCGGAAAAAAAACAGAAAGTGGAATATGTTCAAGTACCGATGGTGGTTGCACCCGGACATGAGCAGGAATATCTTGACAGCCTGAAAAGAGCGCAGGAGACTTCCATGAAAGAAACACAGGAATCGACAGTGGAAACTTTGGAGGCACATTCAGAAAAAGAAACTTCAGAAGATCTTGGAAAATCGGATGTGGTGAAAGCACCTACCAATGAAGCCGGATGGGGTAATCTCTTCGGTTCGGTCGGACTAAATGGATTGGGTGATATCGGAAAGAATTTAGGCTATGTAGTGTCCATGCTTCCTGATATGCTCATAGGACTCTTTACGGGGAAAACAAAATCCCTGAATATGAAGAATTCGATGGTGCCTATTGCTTCCATTCTGATAGGAATGTTTGTGAAGAATCCGTTATTGAAGGCGGTACTCATCGGTATGGGTGGGCTGAACTTACTAAATAAGGTCGGCCACGAAGCGATGGAAAAGCAGGAAGGGCGACCGCTGCAAAGTGCAGGAATGGAGCCACACTTCAAAACTTATTCTGACGAACCGCTGAATCCACGTATCGGAAATCCGGCACTACAAGGAAATTGTCTTATCGCTACCATTGACAAAGTGCCGTGCAGCATACAATTGCCAAACTCTGTGGTGGCTGCTTATGAAGCCGGAGCGTTACCGCTGAATACACTTTCCAATGCGGTGCTAACTAAAAATGACCAGATGCGACAAGTGGCACAGGAGAATTACCGGACTGCGGAGAATAATCAATCAGAAGATAGGGAACGAACTGTCATTATTAAATAAATATCAAAGATGAAGTTGGTTCACGGCAGTTTGTTCAGCGGTTTTGATGCACCGAGCCTTGCATCTTTCCAGATGGGGTGGGAAAATGTTTTCCACTGCGAAGTTAATGGTTTTTGTAACATCATATTAAAGTATTGGTTTCCAAATTCAGAACATTATGAAGACATCTCAAAAACAGATTTCAAAAAATGGCGAGGAAAAATTGACATCCTCACAGGGGGATTTCCTTGTCAGCCTTTCTCTGTCGCAGGTCAGAGAAAGGGAACGGATGATAACCGTTACCTCTGGCCTCAAATGCTCAGAGCAATACAAGAAATTCAACCCACTTGGGTTATTGGTGAGAATGTTGCTGGAATCCTCACGATGGTTCAGCCCGGTGAGGAGGCTGAAGTGGCAAATGGATGCTCTATCTTCGAAGAAGATAACCGAAAAAGAGTATTGCTACGACAAGAATATGTCGTCGAAACCATCTGTCAAGACCTTGAGCGAGAGGGATATTCCATCCAGCCGATACTTATTCCGGCTTGTGCCGTCGGAGCCCCTCACAGAAGAGACAGGGTGTGGTTTGTTGCCCACCGTACAAACGCAGGGATTGAAGATGTGCGACGAGCATGGGAAAACACAATTCTATCCGATGGAACTGCTCCCAACCCCGACATCTATGGACGGCGGTTCGGGAAGGGTGAACAAAAGCCTGACAGCCGGAGCGAAGGAAAGACCGACAATAGCACTGGCTGCAAAAATGGGCCTGCTCCCATCGCCGGTAGCGAGCGATGCTGCGGCAGGTGCGATAATCGGGAGGAACGATGTGTTTACAACAACCGGGAACGGAACTCTGAGGAAAATAAATGGAAACGGGACAAATGGCAGCATAGGACTGGCGAGGATGGTTCAACTGCTTCCAACTCCCAATGCCAGGGAAGCAGACAAGTACACGAAGAAATACAATCCGAAAAGCCAGATGGGGACAGCACTGACCGCAATGGCCATGAATGGGATGCTGCCTACTCCGACAGCGAGAAATTACAAAAACGGTTCAAAGCCGGAAGACGGTCGCACACAAAGAAAAATGGAACAAGGATGGACAATGGAATTGAACGATCTGGCGGCTTGCAATATGCTCCCGACTCCGACAACAAGAGATTACAAGGCTTCCATGTCTCCCAATGGGATGATGCGGAAAAGCGGGAAATTGAGGAACGATACTCTAAGCAATATCCCTGTGATGATAGGGGAGCATTGCCAACAACGGACTGGGAAAACTTCCCAACTCAACCCCCTGTTTGTTGCCGAGATGATGGGCTTCCCTTTGATGTGGACAGTCTTACCATTCCTTTCACAAAATGGAGGCAGGAATCAATCAAAGGATATGGAAACGCCATAGTGCCACAAGTTATTCTTGAAATTTATAAAGCAATAGAAGAAATTGAGAAACTGGCTCTTCAATCAAATGAAGAATGACTGGATGCGGCAAGTGGCACAGGAGAATTACCGGACTGCGGAGAATAATCAATCGGAAGACAGGGAACGAACTGTCGTTATCAAATAGTTAAATTATGAGCAAAGAAGAATTAATTGAATCAGCAGATAGCTCCATTAAAGATTCAAAAACAAGAAAAACGGTTGTTGGCATCGCTGAGGGTGCGTTTGGAGTTGAACAGGTGGCCGCTTTAGAGAAGTCACTCACGTTCGGTGGGAATGGATTATTAAATATAAGAGGAAGCATTGATGAGAAGAGAGTAGCTCCCTTTTTGACAAAGTATGACCTAACGAAGGATGCACAGAGGTATGAAGAGATTATTTCTATAAATCCCAATAATTATGACCTCACGGAAGATGCGGAGAAGTTCATGGACCGCTTCAATATAGCTGTTAAGACAGCATCCTATCAGGAACTAAAGCTGATTGGCCGTCTTGATATTATACAAAAGGTAAAGTCAGACCAGTATTTCGAGAAGGACATCACTTTTATCGAAACCAATTTGAATGAGAATACACAGCAGCATCCCTCAAAAAATATACCCATGAAACAGAAAAACAGACAGGAGCAGCACGCCGCCAACCGACAAGTGGAGTTGCTGACAAACGCATTGAATGGAGCTGCGGTCAGCGGCGGGTACTGGTTGAACACTTCATCGAGAAGTCTGCCAAGAATCTATCCCAAAGGGCCTGCCGTCAGTCCGTTCAACTCCCTTGTATTGGGTATGCACGCTGACCAGAACGGTTACAAAACCAACTTGTATACTTTGTTTGCGGATGCCAAGCAACGAGGCGAAGCCATCCGTGAACGTGAAACTGGCGCACCGTTTTTCTGGTATCGCTGGAAAGAGTATGTGAACCGCCATGATCCAAAAGACATCATCAGCAGGGAAGATTATCTGAAACTGCCGAATGAAGAGAAAGCTCTCTATAAAGGTATCCGTAACCGGGAAGTACAGACTATGTTCAATATTGACCAGACAACCTTGCCATTCATTGACAGAGACAGGTATGAGCAAGCGGTGGAACGCTATGGCAGGTATGAAGACCGCAAACATCCTAAAAATGAAGAGGGCAAGCTGCGTATTGAGGTGAATGACTTCGCATTGCGGATGCGTGATAATTTAGTTCCCATCCGGAAAAGCGTTACGGGTACCGTATATTATGATTCAGAGAAAAATGCGGTGTATATCCCCGAAAAAAAACACTTCGGCCAGTACAATGACTATGTACAGGAACTGATGCGGCAAGTGGTTACGGCAACGGGACACCAACAACGGCTCGCACGTGAAGGCATGGTGATGAAAGGCGGAGTTGTCCCGTCGGAAGATGCTATGAAGTACGAACAATTAGTGGCGGAACTGTCTTCGGGTGTAAAGATGATGGAACTGGGACTACCGTCGAAACTATCGAATGACAGTCTATCTCTAGTAGAATACTGGACACGGGAGCTGAAAGAAAATCCTTGCCTGATAGATGCCATCGAAGCTGATGTGAACAACGCCGTGGATATTATCCGCAGAGCTGAAGAAGGGGAAAGGATAGAGTTCGCCACTTCCCGCAACAAGCAGCAAACCACAGAGATGAAGGAGAAGCAAAAACCACAGGTGGACAGTAGGGAAAGTGCCATCCTGCTGGATGTAATCCGTCATGGAGGTATGAAGATAGACGAACGTAACTTCCCCTCACCGGAGGTGAAAACAGCCTTTTTGGAGAAATTCAGCCTTTCACACTACGAAAAGGAGATGAACTACGCTTTGGAACAAACCCAGAGTGAAGATCGGGAGGTAGTGGAAACCGCCTTTACCGAAGCAGTGGATAACGGAGCAAAAATCGCTGAAATATGCACCGAGATAATGCCTGGAGAATGGAATACGAAAGGCAGCTACTCCATTGCCGACGAATTGAAAAAGCTGCCTGACAGAAGTACGAAAGAAATGGTAGTCGTAAAAGACAATCTTTCAGGTATCGTCGATGTGGTGATACCGGCAGGTGCTATGGGTGGCGGTGTGGTGGCTATGCCCAATGGGGAGAAACGCCCTTATCGCCTGACTCCAGACGAGGTGATGACAGCGGATGAACGCGTTGCCGCACATGCAGAGGTACGGAATTACAATATTCCCGGATTTTCCAAACAGCGTATTCAGGATGCGCTGTTGCAGGAAGGCTATCGGTATATCCGCTTTTACAATAATGACGGAATATTGGGCTATCGTCCGGATGACAGCTATTTTGAAGGAAAGGATGTCTCACTCAATAAGCTAAATGGAAAGTCACTGGAAACGATATCTCACTTTGACGTGAGCGAACATGTGCAAAAAGCCACTAATGTACTGTTTGACCGAATTCAGATGCTACGGGACGATAACAACCGATGGATTCTGTATCTGAAGCCGCAGAATGAACCTTCGTTCAGTATCTATCTGGATAAAGCGGATATCAATCAATTCTTCTCAACCATCAAGCAAGGACAAAATGAGGAAGGAGAACGGCTACGCACAGAACTGGCGCAGAAGTATCACGCTTTGGCGACTAACCGTCCGGAATTGAAGATTGACCTGTTCGGTGGCGGTAAAGACAATGAAGCCGATTTATCAAAGATACAGCGTGTGGTTATCTACAAAACCAAAGATGAACGCATTCTCTGTGCCCCGGTCATTGACGGCATTCCCAAAGTGGAACCACGGGAGATTACCCCCCAGCAATGGCAACGGATGTGGGTGGCGGAAGATATGGCGGAATACAAGACGAACCTTGCCGCCAAAGTATTCAATGATTTGCTGAAACCTATTCAAGTAGTGGAAAGGGAAGAGAAGAGTGCGCTCCCACAGATCAATATGAAACAATACGGAGAAATCAAAACGAAACACCCGGATGCCATCCTATTATTCCGTAATGGGGATAACTATGAATCATATGCGGAAGATGCCGACAAGGTTTCCAAATCGCTGAAGTTCGACAAAGCTATTGGTCTGGAAGATGGTTCAAAAAATCAGGTGGATATTGTCTCTTTCCCAAGCTATAACCTCGATACTGTTTTACCGGAACTGATTCGGGCGGGAAACCGGGTTGCAATCTGTGACAAGGTGGAATATAAGGAGGCTATCGATCATGAACAGCAGGAGAAAGTACATACAGGCAGACATTTATAACCAATAAGAATCATGAGTAAGAATAAGGATTACGCGGAAGAATATGCCGAATACGCTATGGAACAAATGCGGAGATACGGCATTCCTGCCTCTGTCACGCTGGCACAGGGCATTATAGAGAGCAGTAACGGGCAAAGCCAATTGGCACGTAATGAGAATAACCATTTTGGTATCAAGGCTACACAAGCATGGATAGTCGGTGGTGGCAAATACGGTCTTTATACAGACGACAAACTGAATGAGAAGTTTTGCAGTTATGGCAGTGTGGGTAAATCGTATGAACACCATAGCCAGTTTCTCAAAAAGAATCAGCGGTATGCAGGTTGTTTCAAACTGTCACCTGACGATTACCAGGGTTGGTCTAAAGGGTTGGAGAAAGCCGGTTATGCTACGGCAGGGAAATATGCTTCCAACCTGGTCGGCATCATTGAAAAGAATGATCTGCAAAAGTATGACCAACAGGTAATGGCAGAGATGAAAGCGAAAGGACTAGCGTTTAGGACGGTACAGAATCATCATACTACGAATAGTGATATAGTATATACTACAAGTAGTAATTGTAGAAAATCAGATAATTACGCAATGAGTAGTTATTCATTTCCTTTGAAGCGAGATGAGTTTATGTTGCTCACTTCACCGTTTGGTATGCGCACAGATCCGATAGATTCGTCCAAACAACAAATGCACAAGGGCATTGATATACAAACCAAACTGGATGACGTACTGGCAACGGAGAATCAGGGAAAAGTTGTAGCGGTCAATCAGAATGCTCACACCGCCAGCGGTAAATCGGTTACGTTGGAGTATCAACGTGAGAACGGAGATAAATGCCAAATCAGTTATCTGCATCTTTCTTCCATTAACGTGAAGATTGGAGATGAAGTGAAGGCCGGCCAGAAAATAGGGATATCAGGCAATACCGGTACACGGACAACGGGCGAGCATCTACATTTCGGAGTGAAACAGATCGCTGCGGACGGAACATCGAGAGATATTGACCCGGCCGCTTACCTGGCGGAAATCGGACAGAAAGGAAATATTCAGTTGCAAGCCTTATCGAATGGAACAGATCTGCTGGACAAATACAAGGAGGCTACACCCAGTAAAAATCCACAGATTGATATGACCTTATCACCGGAAGAGTGGATGAAGAAGTTACTGTCCTCGGAAGACAGCGGAGTGGGAATGTCATCAGGTGATCCGATTATGGAATTGGTAACAACCCTGTTTACCTCGCTGATGGCATTGGCAGTGCAAATTGATGGCAAATCGGAAGAAGAGAAAATGCAAGCTGCTACGGACTCAGCTATAAAAAAACAGGTGGATTTGTCCGCCTTGATGCCGTCGTTAAAAGAATGTAGTCTGAGCATTCAGGAGAACGGGAAAGCTCTTCTACAAATGAATGACGGAAAGGATAGTTATAACCATGAACTCAGTACCGTGGAGATGAATCGGCTACAAAGTATTCTCGGTGACTCAGGTCTGTCGGATGCCGATAAACAGCAACGCATTGCGGGTATGATGAATAATGCCTTGCTGACACAACAGGCTTCTCGCAACTATGAGCAAAATGCCAGCCAGCAAGAAATCCAAAATCTACAGATACGATGAAGACAATAGGATTAATCTTGGCTATCGCTGTGGTGATTGCCTGTGCCTGGGCTATCCGCTATGCCATATACCACTGTTTCGGGTTAATGGCTTCAGTGGCATATATGACGGTAGTTATCATCGGGCTGGCATGGACTATTTATGAGATGAAACACGCCCCGATGTCGGACGAATAATTAATTTCAAAATACAGAATTTTATGATTAAGTGTAATGTAACAGTCAATGGTGTCATCAGTCGTGCAGCGTCGGTGCGCACCGGTAAAGAAGGTAAGGTATACATCAGCTTTGCTGTCAAAGTGAATGTATCTTCAAAGGACGGAGGTTCTTGCAAAGCAGTGGAGGTAAGTGTGCTTCAGGAAGGTGACGGCAATGAACTTGCGCAGTATTCCTCCGGTACACGGGTGGAATTGAAAGGTAGTCTGACTTTCAGAAAACGCGAAAGTAATTTCTATTTCAACTTCCATGCGGATTCGGTGGACTTCAGTCCGGCAAACAATCAGGATGGCATTGCCGGAAGTATGGAGTTTAAAGGAACCGTTGGTAAACAGGTGGACGAAAAGACGGATAAGAAAGGCAGGCAATATCTGATATTCTCAGCTTTCAGTACCGAAAAGGACGGGGATGTTTTTGAATATACCTGGGTTCGCTTTATCCGGTTCGCTCCCGAACATGAGGCTTTTCTAGTTCCTAAAGGAAAGATTCATATTCATGGAACTTTGGAACTTTCCATTTACCAGGATAAAATCAATTTGGGATGCAGAGTGGAAGAGATCAGTGAATGGGTCAGACAAGATGCCTGATAGTCGAATGAAGAAATACCTTTTTAATTATGGCGTATAAGAAGAAATTTAATGCGGATGGTCCCAGTGCAGAGGACAGGGCACTAGACCGTTTTGCGGAGCTGATGATAGAGAAAATCAACAATCTGCAAAGTGACTGGAAAAAAACGTGGTTTACCGAAGGAACAATGAAATGGCCCAAGAACCTGTCGGGGCGTGACTATAATGGGATGAATGCGTTGATGTGTGCGCCAGTAATGGTAATTTAGTAAATATCTCTATGGCAAGAGATTAGGTTAGAGTTTTAAATATGAATAATGTAAATAAACCTACTTCCAGCCGACTTATCCAAAGGGGAAATCCAATGGGGAGTGTAGCATGTCGGAAAAGCGGAAAGTCTGCAAGTTGTCATGCAGCGACTGAATCGCAAGGAAGAAAGATGGATATAAGGATGAAGCCTGATTGGTTGAACGAAAGTTCAGTGGCATTTCGCGTGGCTACGACGGAAGACAATTATATACGTCGTATCGTGGTACTTTGGTTTAAAGCATTAGAACCAAAGCATAAAACTGACCATGACACAACTGCAATAAGCAGAGAAAAGAACATAATTCGCATCCGACAATCTGTCAAGCCAATAGTTACTAAATTTGCTAAACTGGGATTGCCTAACCCGAAATGCCGTAAGGCTATGAGCAATGGCTCTGAATATTCGGTATGGCAACAGAACCTCCGTAGTAGTCTGAGCGTGGGAAAGCCACGTACATGGCAAAGGGAGGTAGCTAATAATTTTAAAATAATTAACGGATAACGTGAGAGACGTATGAGAAATCCAGTAATAATTTTAAACACTCTGTCTAAACACAGCAATATTCCAAACTACAAGTTTGAGAGGCTGTATAGGATTCTATTCAACGAAGAAATGTTCTTTGTTGCCTATCAACGTATCTATTCAAAACAGGGTAATATGACCTCTGGAACTGATGGTAAGACCGTAGACAATATGAACATTTCGAGGGTACAAAAACTCATCGACACTCTAAAGGATGAAAGCTATAAACCACACCCAGCAAAGAGAGTCTATATTCCAAAGAAAGATGGAAAGATGAGACCTTTGGGAATACCATCGTTTGATGATAAATTGGTGCAAGAAGTTGTACGTATGATATTAGAAGCTATATATGAGGGATATTTTGAAAATACCTCTCATGGCTTCCGACCTACTCGTAGCTGCCATACTGCACTAAGTAGCATTCAGAAGGGATTTACAGGGACTAAATGGTTTATCGAAGGAGACATAAAAGGATTTTTCGATAATATTGACCACAATGTTCTTATAGCCATCCTATCTGAACGCATCTCAGACGAAAAGTTTTTGAGACTGATTAGAAAGTTTCTAAACGCAGGATATTTCGAACAATGGAAGTACTATAAAACATACTCTGGAACCCCACAAGGTGGTATTATTAGTCCAATTTTGGCTAATATATACCTTGACAAGTTCGATAAGGATATGGCAGAATACATATCTATGTTCGACAAAGGCAAAAGAAGAAGATGCAATCCAGCCTACAACAAGCCATGTAACAAGAGGAATAACTTGAAACGAAAGCTAAAAGGAGAAACAGAACCATCCAAAATTAAAGAACTGAAGGAAGAAATTGATGCTCTCAAAAAAGAGATGTTCAGTATTTCATGGGGTCTTGCTATGGATGAACAATTTAAAAGAATGAGATATGTTCGCTATGCCGATGACTTCTTAATTGGAGTTATCGGAAGCAAAGCTGATTGTGAACAAATCAAAGCTGATATAACACAATATATGAGTGCGAAACTCAAATTGGAGCTCTCAGCAGAGAAAACGCTCATAACCAATGCCAAAACACCAGCGAAATTTCTCGGATTTGAAATTCATGTACCTGTTTCAAACTCCACTAAACGCAATGAAAACGACTATGTAGTGAGAAGTTTTACAAAGAATGTCGTGTTATCAGTTCCTAGTGATGCCATTTTCAAGAAACTACAGCATTACGATGCCGTCAAAATAGATACACATGATGGTACCAACAAATGGGTAGCCAAAGAAAGAGGGTATATGATAGGAAAAACAGCAGAAGATATTTTATGTCAATTTAATCTTGAAATAGTTGGATTCTATAATTATTATAGCATCGCAAATAACATTGCCAAGGCTGGAGGAACTTTTGGATACATTATGGAATACAGTTTATACAAGACACTTGCACAGAAGTTGAATAGCTCAATACGCAAAATCAACTGCAAGTATCGCAAAAATAAGGTCTTTTCCATTCCATATACTGACAAAAACGGAATGGCGCAAAGAAGAGTATTATATAATGGCGGTTTCAAGAGAAAAACTTTCTGTGCAAGTGATTCAAAAGTTGACAAGATTCCTAATACAATTCTTACATCTCGCCCGAGATTGGTAGAAAGACTACTAATGAGGCGGTGTGAGCTCTGCGAAAGCGAAGCTGAATTGACAATGCATCATGTCAGGACATTGAAAAACCTACAGATGGATTCACCATGGGAGCAGAACATGCTTAAGCGTAATAGAAAAACGCTGGCGGTATGTCCCGAATGTTACAGAAAGATAATTAGTTATGGAAAATAGAGTGATATTATTAGTGGAGAGCCGTATACATGGAGACATGTACGTGCGGTTCGGAGGCAGACAAGGAGAAACCTATCACAGAAATGTGACAAGGCGCTCTCTGTCGAGCCTATTGATGCTTTATGCTGAAAAGCAAGGGTACAAGCTGCCTGTTTATTGTACTTTTGACAGGGTGATCGGACTGAATTTCCAGAAAGACAAACAAGGGAACCGGACACCGTTGAAAGATGAGAATGGAGAACCGCTACCGCAAGTCAGCGTGCAGAAAGGAGAAAAGTCATTTCCTGTCTTCATTACCACATTTACTGTGGTGGATAAGGAGACCAAGGCTAAGATAAAGTATGATGACTACAAGAAACTGTCGGATGGAGAGAAACAGCGTTATTCGGTGTACCCGAAGATGCAGGTCTATTCTGTGTTCAATGTGGATCGTGCGTCCGTAATGGTCGCGTAATAAATATCTCGATAATAAGAGATTAGGTTAGTGTTCAAAGTTTAGAGATAAACAATAGACCTATCCCCGACTGACTTACTTGGAGAGGAAACTCAAAGAGAAACACAGCACGTCAGCAAAGCGATAAGTTAGCTAATTGCCAAGCTACGACTGAATTGCAAGGGGAAAGACAGATATGAGGATGAAGCCTGATTGGTTAAACGATAGTTCAGTGACACAAGTTGTAGTTGTGGCGGAAGGCAGTTACATACGTCATATCGTGGTACTACCGCCTATTGAGCCAAGGCGAGTAGCAAGAACAAACCATGACACGGCCGCAATAAGCGGAGAAAAGAACAAAAGTCGCATCCGACAATCTGTTGCCTATCGAAAGATAGACGTTATTACGTGGTTAAACGGAGATTACCTAAATCGGAACGCCGAAAAGCTATGAGGATTTGCCTCTGAATATCCGACAAGGTAACGGAACTCCCGTAGTAGTCCGAGCAAGGGAAAACCTTGTACATGGCGAAGGGGAGTAGTTAGTAACTTTAATACAAACAAAAGAAAACGAGAGATTCGTTATGAGAAATCCAGAGATTGTATTAAACACATTATGCCAGCACAGTAAGGTCTCGGACTATAAGTTTGAGCGACTGTACCGCATTCTGTTCAACAAAGAGATGTTTTTCATTGCCTATCAGCGCATTTATGCAAAGCCAGGCAATATGACTCCAGGCTCGGATGGTCAGATCATAGACCAAATGAGCATTGGAAGAATCGAACGTATCATCGAAACACTTAGGAATGAATCCTACAGACCGAATCCTGCAAAAAGGGTGTATATACCAAAGAAGAATGGCAAGAAACGCCCTCTTGGTATACCATCCGTAGAGGACAAGCTTGTGCAGGAGGTAGTTCGGATGATTCTTGAAGCCATCTATGAGGGGCACTTTGAAAGCACCTCTCATGGTTTCAGACCTCATAAGAGCTGCCACACCGCTCTGACAAGCATTCAAAGGACTTTTACAGGTGCAAAGTGGTTTATTGAGGGAGACATAAAAGGCTTCTTCGATAACATAGACCACGATGTGCTTGTCGGCATTATGCAAGAGCGTATTGCAGATGAAAGGTTCCTTCGCCTTATCAGAAAGTTTCTCAAAGCAGGGTACATCGAAGACTGGAAGTACAACAACACGTATTCGGGAACTCCTCAAGGTGGAATAATCAGCCCAATTTTGGCAAATATCTATCTTGACAAATTCGACAAGTACATGAAAAAGTATATTTCACGATTTGACAAAGGGAAAGAAAGGGCTTATAACAAAGAATACTGTTGTCTCAACACGAAAACAGTAAACCTAAGAAAGAAATGGAAAGCGGAAACAGATGAAACTGTAAAAGCTGAATTATTGACGAAAATAAAAGCTATGCAGGAAGAGAAAAACAAGATGACATGCAGACTTCCAATGGATGAAAATTATCGGAGATTGAAATACGTGAGGTACGCAGATGATTTTCTGATTGGAGTTATAGGGTCCAAAGCAGATTGTGAACAAATAAAGGCGAACATCACAGAGTATATGATGAGCAACCTTAAACTTGAACTTTCTGCCGAAAAGACACTCATAACCCATGCGAAAGAGAACGCAAAATTCCTCGGTTTTGACATCACTGTCAGAACATTGGATGTGTTTAAAAGGAACAGCAAAGGAATCAAAAAACGAGAATTTGTTGGCAAGGTCATGCTTATGCTCTCTTCTGAAACAGTGAAACAGAAGCTTCTTAGCTACGATGCTGTAAAGTTTACGAACGAAAACGGCAAAGATGTATGGAAGCCAAAATCACGGGAGAAAATGGTCGGTATGAAGCCTGAAGACATCCTCGCACAATTCAACTTGGAAATCAAAGGCTTCTACAACTATTACTGCATAGCCAACAATGTTTCGTCAACATGTGCCGATTTCGGCTACATTATGGAGTATAGTCTTTATATGACTCTTGGTCAAAAATTAAGAAGACATGTAGGGCAAATCAAAGACAAGTACCGTAAGGGCAAGAATTTTGTCATCCCATATAAGGATGCAAAAGGCAAAGAACGGTTCAGAATACTCTATAAAGAGGGATTCAAACGTAAAAGCGCATTAACGGACGATTTTCTCGACCGTACCCCTTGCACTATGTATGTTCCCAAACCAAGCCTCGCAGAAAGGTTGAAACAGCAAATCTGTGAAATGTGTGGTGCAACTGATACTAACGTCGTGATGCACCATATACGCACTCTTGTTGGGCTAAAGGGAGATACTCCATGGGGCAAGTTAATGTTGTCGAGACATCGTAAGACGCTTGTAGTGTGTGAATCCTGTTATGCTAAAATACAGCTTAATGGAAAATAATGTGAGTTTACTAATGGAGAGCCGTATACATGGAGACATGTATGTACGGTTCGGGGGCAGGTACGGAGAAACCTACTGCCGAAAGGCAAAAAGGCACTCTGTACCGAGCCTACAGACCAATATGAAAGAGGCACGCCCTGAACTCTATGCGAAGATTGAGGAAGAGAATCAGCTTGTTAAGCCAGAGCTGAATGGTGAGGGCTTTTCGTTTCCTGCTGTTGATAAGATGATTGAAGACAATGGCTGGGTCTGTCCCATCGAGCTGCAACATCAGGATAGGGCTTACTACAGTATCTTGAATGATAAGATAGTAATGCCTGAAAAGGCGCAGTTTGTGGACGGGGAGTCTTTTGTAAGTGTACTTTTTCATGAAATGACGCATAGCACAGGTTCAGAAAGCCGATTGAACAGAATAAAGCCAAGTGCTTTTGGATCAGAAGAATATGCTCGCGAAGAATTGGTAGCCGAACTGGGCAGTGCTTTGGTATCGCAGCGGTATGGTATATCCAAGAATGTGAAGGACGAATCGGCTGCATACCTGAAGTCTTGGCTTAATAGCTTGAAGGAATCGCCGGATTTTATCAAGACTACTCTGCTTGATGTGAAAAGGGCATCGGGCATGATAATAGAGCAGTTAGATAAAATTGTACAACAGATAGAGAATGAGAACTCTGTACAGCAGAATGTTACAGAAAGGAGCGGTGAAAGTAAGGATAGCCGTAACTTTTATGTGTCAGTGGCTTACCTCCAAAACGCTGATGATACACGGCTTTTAGACCGGCTACAAGAGAATGGTGATTATGACCGGTTGTTACAGGAGGCAAGGGAATATGACCAGGGTGATGCCATCGACCTAAAGTACACTTTCAAATCACCAATCCAGAACCGTGGTGATAATTTGTTGGACGAGGATGACTACTATGCCGTGGTTTGCAACAACAGTGTTGGCGGCACATACGACATCATGCGTAAAGTACCTGAAAAGGAAGTACGCAATATGATTGAGCGTTATGGACTACCTGATAATGCCTCAAAGGATGTAAAGGAAGTAGCCAAGAATATGGTAGCTGAGCAGTTCGTTGAGATGACAGCCAAACGTATGCCTATATTTGAGATGGACAATGGAGATGTGTTGCAGGTACAGTACAACAAAGAGACTAACCACCTCGATGTAGGTACAGTCACTAATACCGGTCTCGCTGTGAAGCACTCCTTTGCATATGACCACAGTTTTACTCTTGATGCCAACTTGCAAGGTACCCATGAGCAACTGTCTGAGATGCCGGAATACCAATACGAGAAAGCTGATATTGGTGATGTGGATAATGATGGTATCATGGATGAAGTAACACGCGATGAAAAGCTACTTGCGGAAGAGGTTGAGGAAGAGGTGTATTGCAGGAGGGGGAGGTAAGTATTAATAATGTTAAACCGCAAAAAAAATCTCGACCTTTTATGGTTATACTATAAAAAAGTCGTATGTTTGCATTCAATATGACCTCCCACGCTTCCCATAAGAACAGCGCACCCGGGGAGGTCTTCGAGTTTTTATACATATGGAATATAGCAAAAAGCCCTTGTCCTTATCAGACCAGATTGATAAATTGACCTCACGCGGACTCATTATTGATAACAGAGAGTTAACGAAGCGTTATCTATCCAATATCAGCTATTATCGTTTACGTGCTTACACATATCCTTTTCAGAACAATGAAGAAGGAGCCAATCATGAATTTATCCGGAAAGATATTCATTTTTCTGATGTCATTGATTTATATTGCTTTGACAGACGGTTACGGACATTGATCTTCAATGCCATTGAAAAGATTGAAGTGGCCGTGCGTACCAAAATTGTACAAATATATAGTGAAGCTACCGGAGATAGTAATTGGTATGAGGATGAATCTCTATTCAAAGATGATTCTTTCTGGATTAATGAAAAAGACGAATCAACCGGTAGGATTGAGAAAAAAGAGGTTTTTCAGTATGATGTATTGATGGATGACATCGCTTCTGAAGTAAAAAGAAGTAATGAGGATTTTATCAAGCATTTTTACGGAAAGTATTCAGAACCCAAAAACCCACCCGCCTGGATGACTTTGGAAGTTATTTCTTTCGGCACTTTAAGCCGTCTATTTGAACTGCTAAAAAAATCATCTATGAAAGATCAGATAGCCAAAGAACTAGGATTGCCCGATGACAGGATTTTAGCAAATTGGCTACATGCCATTGCTGTTCTCCGGAACTGCTGCGCTCATCATAGCCGCATTTGGAATAGACGCTACATTGTAAGCGTTAAATTGTCCTATAATACAACTTATCCCTTTATTGACAGAGATACAATAAAACTTATTCGCTCAAACAAACTGTTTGCAGTATTAAGCTGCATCAAATACTTTTCAGATATAATCAGTCCAGGCAGTGATTTAAAACGGAATTTTCTTTCTTTGCTGGGTGATGGTGGACAATTGTTATCTATGAAAGAAATGGGATTTCCCGCAAATTGGAAATATCTGGACGTTTGGAAAGATAAATAGGGGCGGTAATCTGAGACAATGGACAAAGCCTTACTCATATATTTCATTCTACTTGCGGTTACTGTCGCCGCCATAAGATTCGCATTCTATTGCTTGAAAAAGGTCGGAGAGGCATACTTCTATGCTGCTCAGTTGACCTCCGACCAATCGTTGAGAGGAAAGCTAAGCAGGAAAGCAGTGTTAGCAGGAAATAAAGCAGCTTACCCGATTTATGCTCTTTCGAATCCGACCGAATTTGATAGCCATAAGCCGATGGAACCATTCAAATTTAAGGGAGTAAAGTGTATCTTCTCTGATTATTATTTCCCCAATCGCTATCGTAACGACATCGGTTGTGAACAACGGTTCTTTTGTGATGAACTGTTGGAATTTAAGGATGGCAAACGAAATGGTTACGAGTTCTTTATGAACTGTACGGAAGCGTTAAATCCGGAAGATGATTGTGTCATCATGTTTATGCCTTGTAGTAAGAGCTGGCATTATAAGAGACGGTTTCGTGCATTGAACGATTTTCTTGAAGATTACTATCCTGAGTCCTCCAATGGTTATAAATTCATCACTTATACGGGGGAACGGGAAAGTCTTCACCTGACCAAAGACCGGACAAAAAAGAGTTTGGAGCAGAATTACTACATTAATTGTGATTTGACTGGGAAAAGAGTAATCGTAGTCGATGATTTATTTACCACTGGGTGTAGTCTCCTTGATTTCAAAAAGCAAATTGAAATGAAAGGTGGAAAAGTGGCTTATGCTTTATTTCTGGGTAAGACATTCCAAATGCCTGACAATTTTGATATCTGGTTCACTGCATGGTGTAATAAATGAAAAAAGGAACCTACTTTCACAAGCAAGCCCCTTCTGTAACTGTTTAATTTATTACGAAAAAGTTATTATTCGACTGTTGTTTGTTATTTGAGGAAAAGCATCACAGAAGTGTGCCGGTTGGCTTCCTTCGGTGTATAGGCATCAATTCCTCCTTTATTCACCTCTGAAATTCGACTTTTGTCCATTCCCCGATGTAACAACTGTGAGTAGATATATTCGGAACGGCTGGCTCCTAAACTATGATTGATATCAGATGTTCCGGTAGCACTGTCAGCAGCACCACAAACTCTGATATTCAGGTTGTATTGTTTCGCAATCCTGGCAATCTCATCCAAATTGACCAATTGAGAAGCATCTGTAAGATGATTTGTCCCCAACTCAAAGAAAAAGAAGATGGGTGCGCCTATGCAACTTTTTCCTTGTGACAACTCGGTGAGATAACCTTGTAGTGATGATTGGTATTCAGAAGCACTTCCCAACCTATGTTTTTCTGTTGAACCTTTACCTTGGATAGAATCACCGTTGATTGAATTATCCGACCATTGAGTACCCTGCAATCTTGAACGGAGAGAATTAAGTCCGCTGTAATCGTTCTTTGGATAGGGTTTCTTTGAGAGATTTTCCGTTTCCCCATTCTTTGAGCGATTCTTATACAAATCAAGTAATCCTTCTATCTCCAGAATCTTTTTCAATTCAGCGATTGATTCCGCATCCTCATGATGTTGCTTAGTCAACAGTGAATTGCAATTGCTTAACGAAGAAGCATACTCAATCAACCATTCATTCTGCCTTATATAAGGACTGGCATCCACCACTCTTTTCCAGCCTACCTTTCCGATGCGGAAAGATAGGCCGGCTGAGAGGCTCATCAGATTATCACCGAATCTATTGGAAACGCCGCGACCGTCAAAGTCTTTAAATGTAGTAGTGCCGCCAAGTTCCATAATTAGGTGAATCCTTTGAGAAAGACGATATTGTCCCATCACACCATAAGAGAAGACAAAAGGACTGTTCCCATTATCCTCGTTATGTATAATGCCAAGTCCTGCATAGGGAACAATCTTCCATTTGGGTTGGTCACGGGTATTGTAATGGTGAGACAATACATTCCACAAAAAATCAGCATGTACACTTTTGTATGATTGGGTATGTAGCAGGCTATTTTTAAGTTTGAATCCCTGAAAGAAAACTCGACTACCAATGGCCGGCGTGAACCATTTCCCTCCCGAAACAGATAAAGCAGGCTCTATCCGGTTGAACAAATCGGCACAACTTAACGGAGAACCGACAAATGCCGAAGCTCCACCGGAAATGCCCAAGAACCAATTACCGTTCCATATCCTTGCAGAAGTAATATTTTCAAGGTAGGACGGTTCAATTGGTTCGAGCATCTCCAAAGAAGCATTATGAACAACAAGACTATCTAAAAGATGGACATTACCAGCTTGTGCGTTCAGTGACAAAGCGAGTGGTAAAATCAAAACTATTTTCTTTATCATTGTAATCTAAATTTTAAATACGGAGCAAAGAAACTGTATCTAAATGAGATGACGAAAGGTTCTGCTTTCAATCAATCTGTATTTAACCTGCATTCTATTTTTTGAAAAAAATCATACCTATTATCATACTCAAGACTATCTTCGAATATTTTTGCCAGTAGGCTTCATCATCCGGTGAGCCATCATCAGACAGCGGCGTGCCCAAGCCCGGTCATCTTCATCATCCTTACGTCCCCAAGGCAGGTCGCTCCCTCCTCCCCCACCTCCGTGTCCTTTCGCAAAGTTGGTTGCCTGATCCACCAAATTGGCATATAGGAATATGGCACATTTGATAATATCTTCACCCCGCTCCGCCATATTTTGTAACAATGAATCGTCCAGTGACTCTTTCGTTCCAAGACTGAGAGTTGGCAAAAGCTTCTTGAAATCTCTGATCAGGTCATCCAAAAGTACATCTGCCAATCTAAAACGTACCTGCTGGGTCAGATTGGATGTCGAAAGCCTAAGCTGTTGCTGATATTGTTCTGTCATATCCTTCGCCTTGTCTTTAAGGCTTTTCAACTCATCCAACTGTTCATTGGCTTGTTCCAGTTTTGCCTGTTTATCCGCCAAATTATCCAATACTTTCTGAAGGTCATTATCCAGTTTCTTGATTCGTTCATGTAACTCTTCGGAATTGCCTTTTCCATTTTTCAATTCTTCATTGACAGTGGCAATCTCTTTCTCCAACTCATCTTTCCGTTGTTCCAAATTCAAGGTCATTGTGGTGAGACCCTTGACTCTCTTTTCAGCAAATCGAATTTCATCATAGAGCTGCTTGAGTATTCTTTTGTTCTCTTCAATCTGTCCTTCGAGGGTGGTGCACTGACCGGAAAGTTCCCGCTTGTATTCTTCCGTTGTGCGATGTTTAGCACCTGTTACGGCAATACTGTCTCCGCGCATCAATCCCCACTTCTCGTTTACCTTGGCCAGTTCATCATGAAGAGCCAGCATGATTTCCTTGTATTGATATTTATCCTTGCCGGCAAACATCTTTTTGAAGGCAAACTTCTTGTCTTTGTCTATTGGCAAAAGAGTCATGTGCACATGGGGATTGGTTTCATCGAGATGTACAATGAAAGCAACAATGTTTTCCTCTCCCCATTTGTCATTTGCGAATCTGTACACATCCTGTGCCCACCTTTCAATATCCGGACTTCGTTTTATATGGGAGTTGTCCACCCCCTGCGTTAGATCCACCTTTTGATTTCCGAAAGCTATTTCATGCATACGCTCACGAGTACCGCCAAAAATGAAATTGACCACCGTTCGATACTTAGGTGTTTCCCGGCCTTCATTGGGGTCTTTGATTCCACGTTCTGCCAAGTTCTCTGCCATCAGTTGAGGAATGCTTTTACGCTTATCGACGGAAGAAATAATCCCTCCCTTCTTAATCTCAAAATTGAGAGGCTCACGGCTGCGGTCATAGTTTCCGGTGGCAGTTGCATTGTTCCAACCCTTCTCCGACCATCTACGCTGATGTTCGTTACTTTGGCCAACCGTTATCCCTTTCGAGGCACGGATATCCATTACCTGTTTCATTTGTTTTGCCATATTTTTTTGTTTTTTTCCCCACAGCTTGCTGTCTCGTTAGAGCCTATTTCCCATTGCATTTTTGCAAATGGGGTATTAGGCTACCCACAGAATAAATTCTGTGCCTGAAAAGGCAAGCCTTGTGCTTTACAAGAGGTCAAGACCTCCGAAGTGAATATCCGGCCGAAGAGGAAAGGATAATGGCTTCATGAGGCTGTATTCTATAAAAGTGGGATTTTCTATTTTCTGTTGAGACTGCAAGTTTGTGAGAATTTCTATTTTTCATTTTCAACGGGTGCGGAACGGAGTATCTTTCCGTAGTGCGCAAAGATTACGTCCGATAACTTTTTGACTTCTGCCGGAAGTTCGGACAAACACGGTTTGAGGATCGGACTTTGAGCACTTGAAAAAAGAATACCACCCAAAGAAAGCAGGTGCCAGAATTCAATGAAGTCATGGTGGCAATGCTCGGTAAAGAGCGTGGCGAGTGCCGCATTCACATCGGGCTGTTCCGGGATAAAGTTGGAGTGACTCAGGATGATATGCGAGATGAACTGATGGAGCCGTTTCCCTGTATCCGCTTTACCATCTGACATTTGCGGCTTGAATAGCTTGTCGGTATCCTTGAAAAAATCGACACCCGAAGAGAGCATCTCTTCTACACTGATATATCCACTCAGCCATCTGACAAGTCGCTGCTCGTCTTTAGTGAGCAGAACCTCATTCTTATCATGCTCGGACGGCTGGGTGCAACGCATGGTTATCACAAAGAATTTGCCCTCTGATAACATATCAGCATAATTCATGGCAACCAACGTATCGAGAAAGGACTTGACTGTCACCCTATGCCAATTCCATTTTTTTGCAAGACCGGTGACAGTCACTGTAAACTGTCCTTGATGCAAATGAACGGTGGTACCGAACCGGGTTTCTTCCGATTGGGTCTTTTGGCTCATTGCCATGTTCATCAGCTCACAGAAAGCATCCAATTTCGATGCCCGGTCTGTACTTCTGGGACGAAGATAATCAAGCAGAAGTTTGTCTGCCTTTATCTGGTAATCTGCAATAATTTCACTCATGGATGTTATCTATTTTAATAATTATGTTTTGATTCTAAACGTGGGATTGAAAGGGATAGTGACTGACAATGAACTGCTGTGATTGTCTTGTTGGGGCATGTCTATCATGCGAAAGAAGTTTTCCGAACAATCCTATTCATTGATAAAACCTGATGCCTTCATGTGACAGTCAATTGCCATCGAAAAAAGAAATCCAATTAACAGTCATTCCAATCGTAATAATAGTGTCGTATTTCTCTAGGCTGCTCCATTATTTCCTTGTGATAATCAGGACATGAAATTCTCTCACGCACTTTTCGTGAGGGGTAAAATATCGCTCCGAATGACAGAATCTCTAAAGTGACGGCTGTCGAAAAGAAGAACGGAACAAACAGGCAGACTATGGCAATAGTGGCACTGAGAAAAAGTCCCCTTCTGCTCTGTATGTAATAGATGATACGCTCTGTGAAACGATGGGAGAACAGAAAGATAAAGGCGACCGATGAGGGAGCCTGGTCGTAAACGCTTTGGGCTATATTGACATAGTTGAAATGAAACAGCAACAAGATTAGTAGCAGCATAAGTGTATAGAACTTACGCCAGCTATGACGACAGGCCATGTGTACATAAAATTTAGTCATTCTCTTACCATCAGCTTTGTAGCAAAACAGGGAAAGCAGGAGTACTAATACGGGTAATAGGATATGTATGCTATTTGTAATCATTTTTGTCATTTTTCTAATTCTAAAATAATATGTCCGAAAGAGGCTTCCTTGATGATTGCTTCCGCATCCGTATAGAGAAGTTGTTCTTTCCGGCAACGCTTTCTGAAGGATGCGTTTTGACTTAACGTTCGTATGGCATTGTCCAGCATAAATTCAGGAATACGCCAGCAATGGCCTTTCGGATAATTGTAGTTAGACCATTTGACAACCAGAGACAAAACCCGGCTCTGAACGGGGTAAAAGCTTCCACCAGTATGGAAACTGAAGGTTTCTTCTCCGCTGGCATCCATAACATCCACCCATGTATAAGTGGTATGTATAAGAGTGACCAATTGATGATATAGCTCCGTCTTCATATCAGATAAAATCTCGTAGCAGTTCATCCATTTTGCGGTTATAAACAAATCGCCCATGCTTGCTTGTTTCTACCAGCTCATTACGTAACTCAACACCCATGACCTCCAATGACGAATACAAGGTAACGTAAAGGGTGTCGCATTGGCAACGCTCATCTGCGATGGCATTGATTTTATACATGTGCCCAAAGTGCGGGTTAGAATACGCACAACAATGATGACCAAAGATGGTATCTTCCGAGGGGATGTGATGGTATAAAAGGATTAGTTCCATCTGATCCTCCAGCTCGTCAATCAATTTCTCCAATGAATACTTTTGGGGTAAAGAGAATGTTAGCAATGTGCTTTCATCGGATAGCTCCGCTCCTTGAAAAAGGGTTGAGACAATAAGATTGGGCATTTCCAAAGAGGCCAACATGATGAAGCGTTCGATCTGTTCCTGTAGCATACGGATGTGGTTTATAAGTTAACAATATAGGCTTTCATTAAAAGTGTCGGAAGCTCGTTTAAGTCAATGGGAAAACGTCCCGATTCCAACTTACTGACCGTTTGCGGCATTTCAGCGGCTAATTTTTCAAGTGATTGTTTTTCTTCTTGTGACAGTAGTGTATAGGAGAAGCTGTCTATTGACAGCCAAGGCTGGAGAAGCATCCATAGGTATGCCGTTGCCTGATTGCTGTCCTTGAAGCTCAGTTTATGTGCGTCAGTCACGCAAGTGGCGGCGTTTTGAAGTAACCGTCGGCTATTGCGCATGGTCATGAGTACCACTATTTCGGTTTTACTCATTATGGGCTGTTGGTGGCTTGATGAATCAAATATGCTTTTGACCTGTTGCTCTGTTTGGGTCTTAATGTTGGTAAGAGACATGTCTCCCCAGGAAGACAAGTGTACTAGAAATAGCCTGAAAGCGATGTCCTCGGTTCTCAAGAAATGAAGGATGTCCTGCTTTGAGTGGATGCCTTGAGACAAAGCTGAGTTCAACGTATTTTCGTAAATCTGTATTGTATGACGCTTATCAGCCGGATGAATCGCTACCGAATCCATAGAACGAAAAAAAATGTGAGCTGATACAGCCAAACTTTCCACTTCTTCAGGTAGCTTCCGGTCGGATAATTTGTCCAGAATGTGATAGTAATCTTTGAAATTGCGGGAACTTCCGTCAATCAGACGTTCAAGCTCTATTATTATTGAGTCGTTGATTACGTCGTATGCGGACTTGGCGTGATAATTTTTATTATTGATACTGTCCCGATTGACACAGGCGAAAACAGAATCACTTACCGCTCGGTATTCCCGGGCTAAGTCTATAATGAGATCCGTTGAAGCCTGATCGTATAGCCTGACCTTATGCAGCAGTTTGCTGTAGGCATTGATTGCTTCATTGGAATCCTGAAAATGAAGTCTTTCCTTTGAGGAACAGCCTGAGAGGAATAAAAGGGAAAGCAATATCAAAAACATTTGAGTATGATTCTTTCCACATCCGATGAAAAGTGATACAACACATTGGGCTCGTTGTGTATATTTCATCTGCCATTGATGCAGATTTCTATTCAATGAAAATTGCTTCATATTGTCTATCCGATTAAAATTTGAATGCAAATGTATAGTATAAAAATCCTGCAAAGTATCATCGCTTGTTCGATTTAATCATTCTTACATAATCATACTCAAAGTCTGATTTATAGAATTAATTATAAATCAGTTGAATGATAAAATATAGCAAAAAAAACGTATTATGAAAAACTCCCTATTATTGATAGGCAGGATACAATTGGGGAGGCTTGAACTACTCGAAAATTTTCATATCGGTGTATGTCGGGGTTTCAGACAAAAGCATATCTGTTTCTGTCGGACACCGCATAATGGCAAAAAAATATAAATCATACTCATTTTTAGTTTGAGTATGATTTGTTCTATTGAAAACATTGTAACTTTACTCGCAAATTTCATATCTAAAAGAGGAAACTATGGCAAAAGTTGGCTATTTGATGCGTTCCGCCCATTATGAAGGTGCTGAATCCGATATTGAATGGATGAAGGGTTATGGTTGTTGCGAGATTGTAGAAGAGAAGCCGGAACATGAGAAACTTCGTCCGTTATGGAATAAGGTGCTGGGAAATCTGCATAAGGGTGATGAACTGGTCGTGCCTAAACTGAGTAATGTACTACAGGGTACTCGGCAACTGGCTTTCTTCCTGGAGTTCTGCCGGATGAAAGTTATTCGGCTCATCTCTATCCATGATAAGATTGATTCCGGGAATGAGTTGTTTCCCGAAACCCAAACGTCAGATATACTGCTAACCATCGCTTTATTGCCTGTAGAGGTGAATGCCAACCGAAAGTCGGCTAATAATAAGCGCCAACTGAAAAATAAAATCAAAGTTCTTACTTCCGCCGCACATAATAAGGCAGAAAGAGCAAAGCTTGTGGTGAATATGTATAAGAGTGGACATACAATTGATGACATTTGGAAAACAAGTGGATTCAAGAGCCGTAGTTCTATCTTCAGAATATTGAATACAGCTGGTGTTGATTTAAACAGAGGGCATACAAAGGGGCCGATTGGGCCAAGAAAGAATAGAGAGGAATCTAAAGAGGAATAAAAAAGATGAAGAAGGTTAAGATCACAGTAATTCGTAAAGTCAATTATGCCGATTTATCAGCTCGGTATGAGAATCCGATGGAGCATACCTGTGATATGCAGGAAGGGCAAATTTTCATTTCGGTGGATAATCAAAAGCCGGAAGATATGTGTGAAAGCGCATGGCAGAGCATGATGCCGTTTGTGATGACATTGGCACATGGGGGAGGGAATTTCTATAACGGTTGGATGAAGAATCCGCATTCGGTCATGATTTCGTGCAATGACGGATTCCGTCCGGTCAGTTTTTTAATAGAAACAATAGAAAAGGTATGACTACAAAAGAATCTGCTATATATGGTTTGTTAGAAGATTTTGGTTACAGCCAAGGTATGATACTGACGGCGATGAAGATTTTGAGTCAATCCAAAGCTGCGCAAGAGGAAGTAGTGCTTTATCTCTATGATAACCAGCCTACTGAAAAAGAGTTCATTGAATATTTAGCAGATATTTGTGAAGGTAACAAGCAAAATAAGTGAGGTTATGAATACAAATTCCCTGTTGATATACTACCTGCTTGGCATAAATATCGTTGCATTTGCCTTGTATGGTATAGATAAGCTCAAGTCAAAAAAAAGGATGGTGGCGCATACCGGAAAAGACATTGCTCATGCTTGCGGTTATAGGTGGAAGTATGGGAGCTTTGTGTGGAATACGATTGTTCCACCACAAAACAAAGCATAAGAAGTTTTATCTTGGTGTGCCAATTTTATAGGCTTTACAGCTTGCTTTGATTTGCTATTTCGGATTCATATAGAATTGCATTATATGTTCACAGTACTGCTATACATTTTGCTGCCATTGGTATTCCTGATTCATGATTTGGAAGAAATTGTGATGAGAGAACGCTCTATGCCACATATTGTGAGGTTGGTCTCCGATAAACTTCCACGGATAGCTCCAATCATTAGGCATTTGCAAAATATCAGCACAAAGAATTTTATCATCATTGTTATCGAAGAGTTCCTATTGATTATCGCGGCTTTAGTGGTATTCCTTTATGATATTCCTTATCCGCTATTAGCCCTGTTTTGGGGATTTAGCATTCATTTGCTCGTGCATATAGCACAGGCTATTGTCATAAGGAGATATGTGCCGGGACTAATTACATCGTTGCTCTTTCTGCCTTATTGCGCTTTGGGGATCGTACATCTTATTCAACGATATAGTTTCGAACTGAATATGTTATTAGCGGTAACCGGGTTTGCTATCGTTGTGGCCAATTTATTAATCATGCATAGAATCATGAGAAAATAAAAAAGAATTTCCTCACAATTACTTTCCTTTACTTCCATACGGAACGGTATTTTCCGCTACCATTGAACAAGGTGCTTCCGACTGTTCTGGATAAGGAAAGACTTTCGGAGTTACAACTGGATTATCTGTTCGCAGTGCCAAAGATGGGTTTAATCTTTCCTTCAGTTTTGTATTGCGTTTCAATACAGACATATTGCGGATGGCATAAGCCAGTGCTTTGGTGGTGCCGATAAGTACGCAAATTTTCTTGGCGCGGGTAATGCCTGTGTAGATAAGGTTTCGCTGAAGCATCACATAATGATTCATCAATACCGGCATGACTACTATCGGATATTCCGATCCTTGCGACTTATGAATGGTGGTGGCGTATGCCAAAGAGAGTTCATCAAGTTCGGAAATTTCATACTCTACCGAAATACCATCAAAACTGGCGATAAGAGTGCGTTCTTCCATATCTACCTCTTCGATGTAGCCCAAGTCTCCATTGAATACTCCTTTGTCGTAGTTATTCCGTATCTGCATTACACGGTCGCCTTTTCGATAAGAATAGCCGCCTCGGTTCAGGCAAACAGGTGTGGGGTTCAAAGCATCCTGAAACACTAAGTTCAGATTGGATGCGCCTACCACTCCTCGTTGCATGGGCGTAAGGACTTGTATTTTGCTCGATGGTAGACTATATGCTTTTGGAAGCCGCTCTTTCACCAGGTGAACAATACTTTCGGCAACCTGATCCGGATCTTTTGTCTTGATGAAAAAGAAGTCGGTGTCTTTGCCGTTGCTTGTATCGGGGAACTGACCATTGTTGATGGCATGGGCACTCATCACGATACGGCTGGACTGGGCCTGACGGAAAATTCGGGTCAGGCGTACAACAGGAATTTTCTTTGAATCTATGATGTCACGTAATACATTACCTGCCCCGACACTGGGTAACTGGTCGATGTCGCCCACCATCACCAACCGCATCTTGGCGGGAATGGCTTTCATCAGATGATTCATCAGGAGAATGTCTATCATGGAACATTCGTCTATAATCAAAGCGTCGGCTTCCAACGGTTTTTCCTCATTACGCTTGTATCCATCTTTCGGATTGTATTCCAACAGCCGGTGGATGGTTTTGGCCTCCATGCCGGTAGCCTCGCTCATTCGCTTGGCGGCTCTTCCGGTCGGTGCGGCAAGCAAGATGCTCATGCCTGCCGTTTTTAAAGCGGCAATGATGCCTTGGGTTGTAGTGGTCTTGCCTGTTCCTGGTCCGCCGGTGAGAATCATTACTTTGGATTCTACGGCTTGACGGATAGCGGCTATTTGAACATCATCGTATTCAATGCCTGTCTCTTGCGAAATGGCGGCAAGATTGAATGTCGGCTTTTTCCTGTCTGCTTCAACAGCTTCTACCAGTGCTATAAGTCGGTTGGCTGCACCACATTCGGCATAATAAAAAGGGGGAAAATAGATGGCTTCCTGATCCAGTTCCAAATCTTTAGTCTCAATCATCTGTGCCATCGCTTGCTTTATCGGTTCTTCCTCAACTTCAAGCAACTGTATAGCCGATTTTTGCAGTTGTTCCTCTTCCGCATATACATGGCCGTCATTGGATAACTGGCTTAGTGTGTAAAGGATTCCACTCCGACAACGGCGTAAGTCGCTTTTTTCGTAGCCCATCTTGGCAGCGATACCGTCAGCGGTCTTGAAGCCGATTCCCCATATATCATCTGCCAAGCGATATGGATTGTCTTTCACCTTATCAATACTTTCTTTGCCGTACTGTCGGTAGATTTTGGTAGCGTATGCGGTACTTACCCCATAGCCTTGCAGAAAAAGCATCACGTTCTTGATATCCTTCTGCTTTTCCCAGCTTTCACCAATCTTCTCCACACGCTTCTTGCCGATACCCGGTACTTCATGCAAGCGTTCAATGTTGCTTTCTATCACATCAATGGTCTCCAGCCCGAACTTAGCCACAATCAATTTGGCGAACTTTGGGCCGATGCCTTTCACCAGTCCACTACCCAAATACTTTTCAATACCATAAATAGTGGCAGGCATGACTTCCTCCCATGATTCTGCAACAAACTGGCTTCCGTATTTCTTATCGACTTTCCAATTGCCATCACATAGCAAGACACTACCCACCGGAACTTCCAGTAGGTTACCCACCAAAGTAACAGGATCATTATAACCTTTTACATTGACTTTCATCACCGAATACCCGTTATCGGGATTCTGATAGGTAATGCGTTCTACTACGCAACGGAGCTTTATCATTTTTCTTCCAGTTGAAATACTAACTTAGGAGTGTGTGACTATTGGAGCTTTATATTCCCATCCGCAATCATTGTGGTAAACCATCAGTTTACTCATACCTCCATCGGTGGTAATATTCTCACCGTTGATGAATGAGTTTCGTTCATCACACAAGAAAGCGACCGCACGGGCTATGTCATCGGAATTACCGACTCTTTGGGAAGGATGCTGTAGATAATCACTTTCACTTGACGGTACAAATGCAGTCTCCTGATGTGTACCTGTCTCTATCCATCCCGGTGTAATGGAATTAACACGTGCTATGCCGGACAAACTGACGGCAAGTGCATGGGTCAAGGCTGTAATGCCGCCTTTGGCGGCCGTATAGCTTTCCGTGTTGGGTTGTGACTGAAACGCTCGTGTGGAAGAGATATTCACGATAGAACCCAGACCGATGAAATGGTCTTTGAAAAGCTTTGCCAGCATGAAAGGAGCAGCGACACCTACCCGTTGGACGTAAAGGAAATCCTCATATTCGCAACCGTCCAACACACCTCCCTGCATTAGGCAGGCATTATTTATGATGCAATGGATGCCTTCGGGATGTTCGGAAAGGACTTGTCCCGCAAAGTCTAAAAGGGTTTGTTTGTCGGCTATATCCCCGATGTAGCCGGTGGCATTCCATCCTTTGTGTTGCATCTCATTGGCTACTAAGACAGTCTGCTTGGCTTCCTTGTCCAGGATATATACAGTATCGCCCTCTGACGCGAAGTGTTCCGTTATGCAACGGCCAATGCCGTTAGCTCCACCGGTCACTATGATTGTTCTCCCCATGAATTACTTATTTTCGTGCTTGTCCAAATACTCCTTCATAGCCTCATTCACGATGTCTTTCAGGGACATATTTTTGTCTATTGCCAGGTATTTCATTCTGGTATGAACACTCTTGTTGATGAGGAAGTTACAATGTACGGCAGTTTCTTTCTCTTTCTCCGTCGCAACTTTTGCAGGTTTATCCTCTTTAGAAGTGGGAGTGGTTGATGAAAGGAGGCCATTGAGACCACCTTTCATACTGTCTTTTAACTGGTTACTTTTGCCCATATCGGTTTATTTCAATTTTATGACTTCTCCGGCTAAAGCCATATAGTCTTTAGCACCGTTACTATTCTTGTTGTACTCATAAATATTCTTTCCGTTAATCGGTGCTTCTGCCAACGCCACATTGTCACGGATAATTGTCTTGAAAACCTTGTCGCAGAAAGAATCATGAATAATTTCTGAAACGCTCTTGTTTAAAGTCTTGCGTTTGTCATATTGGGTAATGACAATACCGCCGATCTTCAAATTGGAGTTAAGACGCTCTTGAACAATATTGATAACATTCATAATCTTAGCCATACCTCGCATTGCCAAAAATTGAGCCTGTACCGGTATAATCAGAAAATCGGCTGCTGTCAATGCGTTTAAGGTAAGCAATCCCAATGAAGGGGGGCAGTCAATAAGGATGTAATCAAACTTATTCTCTTTAGGCAGTTTGCCAATCAATTGCTTCAAAATCATTTCCCGCCCCGGTTCATTGATAAGTTCTGATTCTGCCGCCGATAAATCAAGGCAGGACGGAATCAAGGTAATACCGCTCTCTGTCTTTATAAGAGGAAGAGGATATTCACCTTTCATCGCTCCATATATTGTGTTCGGCTCCTCAATGGAACGGCCGAATGATTCGGTAAGGTTTGCTTGCCCGTCAAGGTCTATAACAAGGATTTTCTTACCTTTTTGTTGCAAGGCGGCGGCAAGATTGATGGTCGTGGTGGTCTTCCCGACACCTCCCTTGTGATTTAGAATAGCTATAATACTGGACATATTTCATTCTGTTTTTACATTAGAACACAAAGGTAATAATTATATTAGTATATACTATTATTAGTACTTAATACAATTACTAATTTAATTTATTTAGTAATTACTATAAATAGTATTTATTGATATACAATGTTATATGCAATCTTAAATCACTCATGATAATGATACATTCCTTTTAGTCCATATATGAATACATGAGTATCAAATATGGACTAATGGATGACTAATGGTAACTATCCCATCAATAGCTTATACCATTGTTGCTGACAGAACTGTTCGTATTCTGCTTTATTAGTACCCCTTTCGATGGCTCTGTCAATGATTTCACCTACCTCATCGTAGAAAGCTCTATCGGTGATACATTTGGCTTCTTGATCATTCACCAGGTAAATCTCGTAGTAGTCGCTGCCATTGAGAGCTACTACCACATCCCCCTTAAACAAACGTCCATTTACTCTGAATTTGAGTGCCGGCATTTCCTTGAACACTGTGGCGATAAATTTCTTTACTCCCCAAGAAAGAACAACATTCATCGGGGTTATTGTCAATAACTGATTTTTAGCGGTCTCTGCCACTTGTAAAATATACTCTTTGTCCATAACTGTAAGTATTTAAAATTAAATAAATGGTATTGATTGTCCTTTCTCCTGAATGTATTCCAGCATTGCCTTTGCATCTTCGTGGGAAGCACGGTTACGGTCATCGTAACGGCGGCTGTCATCTGCCATGACCATTAGGCATTCGCGGATTAGTCGATAAAGAGACTGTTGCAATGTCGGGTGCATCATTGGGATTGCTGCTGCAAAGTTTTTGGCATTGAAACAATAATCGTTCAATGCGCCTTTAACCGCTTTAGCCAGTTGGTACTCTTTCGTCTGCTCGATGTTCTGATAATTTTCTATATTCAAATCGTTTTAAATGAAACATTTATTTTCCCTTACCTCAGACTTTTCTTATCGAAGCCGATTGGGAATTTTACAGTGCAAATCAACTGTTACCAACCGGGCTTTAAAGCCGGGTGACAGACCTTCGCATCTGGTAAAGTCCATCGGGTAGATAGAGTATTCTGATTTGGTCGAAACTGTATAAAAGGAAGAATCACCTATAAAGGGAATACCTACAACAGGATGGAAAAGGCTTGGGCGGGTAAACAATGAAGTCTGCCGGGGCAAACAAGAAAAGCGGCTTGTTCCGGCATCGGCGGGCTGGGTTGTTTCGATTCATCGAAGCTCCTGCACTATGATGTAAGGAATGTGCCGCTGTTTGCCCTTTTCTGAATATGACTGACCAAAGGGAGGTGGTATTCAGAAACAGACATTCCTATTCTTTTGGGCTGGGAAAGCCTCTATAAAAGGAAGATATGAAGATAAAAAGGAAGAAAGCTTGCCTGTAAAACAGGAAGTGGCATCAACAATGTTATCCACCGGATTATATGCACCGAGTAGATAACATTGCATGTGATTTTTTAATAGTAATGGTCAATAATACTTTTTAAATGTTGTAAATTACCAAACAGTCCTCGACTTCAGCAGGAAGTCCGAAGAATGGGAATGTAGAAAAATATGGTTGTGTTCCGGCTTTCTCGTTATCTTCAACCGGACAAACCAGTTCAATACGCTGTTTGTGGAATAAATCATCAATCATCTTGATTTCATCCTCATTTAATCCGGTGGCATCACCATTGATAATGTAGTCTAAACTCCAAGTAGGAATACGTTCTATACATCTTTCCATATTCTGAATTTTACTAGTTTATATTTAGTCGTAGTTGATTCCTTCCTCACCGTTCGTTACTTAGTCAGTGGCTGGCATAACTGAAAAATACGGGACTTTTACCGTGTAGTCAATAAAGATTTATGACCGGCATACCTTCCGCTTGTGCGTTTCTGCAAGTATAGAAGGTTCCACCTTTATTTTCTCCATCGAAATAGGCAATGACTTGATTTGAGTGAGCCAACATATAGTCATTACGTCTTAATAGGCATCCTTGACAATAATCTTCACGCAAAATAATGGTTCCATCAGCTCTGTTCAAGATTGAGCGGTATCGTCTTTTGTCAGCAAAGGAAAAGCGTTCATCCTGGTTGCAATAAGGTACGACTGCAATAAGCCTTAATTCTTTATACTCAGTTTTCAATGATAAAATAACCTCGGCTGAAAGTAAGTCGAATCCCATAGCCATGCCACAATAATAATTATTGTAACCCTTTGCATACAGTTCAAGAATGATGCTCTTCAATGCAACTTTCAGTATTGATAGCTTACCATAGGGAATAAAGCGGTGTCCCGTAAAAGTGACGGATTGCTCTTTTTTCAAAAATAGATTTTCCATATTACATTATCTTATAAGTTGTCTTGCCAAGAAAGAAACCACCCACGATATTGGCTCCAAGTTGTTCCAATTGGCTACCATATGCCGCCCAACTGTTGCCTGTGGTCAAAATATCATCGAAACACAAAACATCCTTACCTTTGAAAAAGGCCTCGTCAAAATCAATTATCCTGACTTTACTGACAGTCTTTTCTTTGTCTTTCCGGTGTTCATGTACCGTTAGCCGTTCACCTGTAACACTTACGTGCTGATAAGCATCGACTGTACCGGACAATTCGCATACCCGTGCGCTAAACTCCTTGTAACGGAGCTCGTTCTTTTCTGCTGATGAAGCAGGGACACATGAAAAAACGATATCTTTTACTTTATCACCGAACATATTTTCAAGTGCTTTGCGGTCATTTGGGCGACTTCTTCATGCGATTTTCCGTCTTTGAAGTCCCAAACAATCTTGCGTGCAGCTTCCTGTTCTAATCCTACGTTTTTAATGCGGACGGGATAATATTTGAGGAAACTTACAATTGCCTTGTTCCAAAATCTTTTGGTGGTGTCATCAACCTTTGCCATAATTTGAATTTTATTTTTCCCTTTCATTCAGGCTTTTCAACCTGCTGAGGAAGATTTTTCGGCTTTGCAAAGGAAGTGACACCAATAAGGCAAATCCCATGATGAAAATACACTCGCATTTATACGAGGAAGATTTTCACAGGCACTTGTGCTTCATTGGATTTGATATTTGGAATGACACTTGATACCTTTGCTGAAAAATGTTCCATCGGCAGGATCGGAAAGATGGTTTTCTATTCATATAAAAGGAGTTAGAAGAGATGGGGATTGTAAGGCAATAAAGCCGATAGGTGGAAATATAGCAGACATTACTTTGCGGCAGGAAAAACGAGAGGCACGTTAAAATTTGATTTTGCTTTCCAAAAGAAAGATATGCCTACTGGGGTATAACGGGCACAAGATTTGACTTTGAGGTTATAAATGGCGGAATCTGATAATAGATAAAAAGGGATGAATAGCAGTTATAATAGGAAAAGAAGAATGTAATGAGCAAAAAAAAGCGACCCGGAAGCCGCTTTTCTTAGAAAGAACCAAGATTTATTTCTTGGTTTTCTTTGATGTGGATTTCTGCTCTTCAGGAGCTTCTTCTTTTTCAGGAGTAGCAAAGAACTCGGTGGCAACCATTACCATGCGATTGTGTTTCCCTTTGTCATCACTCCATTCTTCAGGTTTAAAATAGCCGTGAATGGTTATAATCTGTCCTTTTTTCAATAGCTCAAAGGATGCGCTTTCGTTCTTGCGCCAAACCTCCACAGCCATGAAAGCTGATACTCTTTTGGTTTCTCCACCAACGGTCTCCGTTCGGCCGACTGCCAAGGAGAATTTTGCTACACTTGAGGAAGTGAATTGACGGATTTCTGCATCCTTACCAATGAAACCTGTAACTGCGAAAGAATTTTCAATCTTCTTCATAACGATAAATTTTAGAAGTTATACAATCAATTTTTATAATGCATCAAGATATTGCAGTCATAGGGCAGCACCAAGGATAGCGGTTCAATACTCTTTTTATTCCGAGCATCAGAAAAAAAAGGAAGATTGTGCCGATACGCCATTGGTCAGAATGAAATGTCCCGTAACCGCCACAGCGGTGCTGCAATATAGCTTTGCATTAAGAAAAATGATGTGACTTCGCCCAAAATACAGTGGTGGAGTAGGATTGAAATATCGCAGTGTGGGTTGACAAGGAAGTGCTATCCGCTCATATCGACAAGTAAAAAATCTACTTGCGGTCGAACGAAAGACTATCCTTCAAAGAAACCTGCCATCAGTCGGATGTGGTGGTCGTATGAACGGTTTTCCAATGGCGTATCTGTCTATTGATGGACAGATGATAATACCTATAAGCTCATAATGGAGACTGGATCGTGATACAAGAACGTCTTGTAATGGGATTGACAGTTATTATCTCCTATGAAAAGATGAATGCAAGAGAAATCCACTCAGGAATGGCTTCTCATATTTCTATAAAATGGCATGGTCGCAATTTGCGAATGGGAACAGATATAAGTGGATAACCCGAAGGGTAGAAAGTAAGGTATAAGAGGTTACGACCGGTGCAAGAGTCCCGTCCAGGCTTTCGCATGGGCAGGATTCTTTGGGGATTTGATGGCTTATACTGAATTTCTCCTTTTGGGAGTGTGGATTCCGTATTTATTTTTACATATCTTCTTCTTTTGAAAATTTATATCTCCTATATGCATCAAATGTTTCTTTGATAGTATCTGATAAATCGTCAAACTTCAAAGGTGTTATCTTAGCAAAATACTGTATTCCATTTGTAGGATAGCAACAATTGGTTACTAGTCTACAAGGGTTGCCAAAAAGATAATGAAGTTGGAATTTATCGTCCGGGCGAACTTGGAAGTGTTTAGATAAGATTTCCAATGCTTTGTTGCCTTTCTCAATCGCTTCTTCCAACGTATCAAAGATGCCGATCGTAATTGTCTTATTACGACAAACACTGTTTGTTACATCTTCTGGTTGGTCATGATAGCGAAACTCGATTGTTAATAACTCCTTTTGCATATTTATTATTGATTTATTCATTTCTGTCAGACTTTAATCATAGATAATCACTTCGTCACGATAAACTACAATTTCTTTGCCATTAGTTAGGCGAATCACCAATTCTATTCCATAATCGCCAACCACTGTCCCATCACTGCAACCTCTGTATGGAACAACTAAAGAGCAATAAGAACCAATGATTTCTGTCGATTCTTCATATTCGTACATATCATTATAATTTAAAAGTTAATACCTGTTCTACATTCTATATCAAATTAGCTCAACGATTTCATTGATTACCCCATGAAGAATGCTTCTTAAAGCTGTTTTATCAACTGCATAATATTCAGAAATATGTCCGAACCGTTTTACCCAATAAAGATGAACTACATCGGTAAAATCAAACCTCCATCCCATGAGTGGTACACTACGCCGAAAATAGGTATTGCCGTTAATGGCTTCTGTAAGCCAGTTCTTTTCTATACGATTCAATTTTCCACCTTTGTTCAGATGTTCCCTAAGCTGATAGGCTTTACTGCCTTGGAGTGTTGATAACTCCGGCACTTCCCAATTCACAAATTTTGTTGCAATCTCCATAATTCGATTTTTTATTTATTCCCTTTCGTTGAACCAACTATTTGGGGCTTGTTATGTATTTTGTTGCCAACAAAGGTGTTTCAATTCATTATGCAAGGTTTTCCTATTCAAATACTACCACTATATATATGGTGGATGGAGATTTGGATAGAAACCGTAAAGGCTTGACCTTGCAAGAATGAGGGATTGAAACTTCTACCTTTGCAACTAAAATCACTGACAAGACCACAAGAGATGTGTCAAGATAAGTAAGAGCAAAACAGGAAAGATTATCTTGCTTTCCAAAAAAGATAGAAATATAAAGGGTATAGTACAAGTTTACTTTAGTACTTGTATAATATATGCAAGGGGTTACTAAACCTGTTTTTAAAACTTCATTAAGCAATCATCAGAATAAGTTTAATCTGATCCTTGTATAATATATACAAGAAGAGACTAAAATTAATTTAGGCAGTTTTTAGGCTAAACCCCAAAAGTATAAGGTACGGAATGGTATAAGGACAAAGAAGGATAAATCGAATCAGCGTGGGGCGTTTTTTTTTGAAAGCAAAAAAAGAATCAAAAGCTGGCAGTAACCAAATAAAGCCAGGCTAAATATTGGCTCAGTCTGAAAACTTGGGGATTGCGTTAAAATTCTTATTTTTGCATCATGAAAACATCCTCTTCCCAAAC
>ERZ791631.154-NODE-154-length-73694-cov-5.852429_pt1 | contig 73694 bp, 56 predicted proteins | sample MGYA00509961_ERZ791631 | MGnify/ENA primary metagenome ERZ791631 (study PRJEB30046, sample SAMN00715248) | human gut metagenome | study: EMG produced TPA metagenomics assembly of the A metagenome-wide association study of gut microbiota in type 2... | reverse complement strand
TTTCTTCACGTAAAATAAGACCTTGAATGTACTTCGCATAACTCACTCCTTTTTTTGGTTACAAAATTAGTTTATAGTGAGTTACCGACAGCTACGCAGAATTACGCAAATCGCAGAAAAAGAACCATTTAGCAAGAAATATTCACCCGTTACGGGGGTAATGAGGTGGTAACTGAACTTCTGCACCGTTTGGCTTCGAGGTGGCATTCCGTTGGCTCTGCCCAATAGAAAAACAAAGCGTAACGAACGCTCTTTCAGCTAATTCGCTACGCTTTGCTCAAATTTACTTTTTCGCTATGTGTTTATTTTAAATTTGTCAAATAGTACCTTATAACAACGCTTCAATCTTCGTTACATAAACCGGTTTGGGGGCAGAACCTACCTGTTTATCCACCAATTCCCCGTTCTTGAAGAACAGTACGGTAGGAATGTTACGAATACCATACTCGGCAGCTACATCACCGTTCTCGTCTACATCACATTTACCGATAAGTACTTTACCTTCATATTCACCTGCCAATTCATCGATGATAGGACCTACCATTTTACAGGGTCCGCACCACGGTGCCCAAAAGTCAATTACTACAGGTTTACCCTCTGCCAAGATTTCCTTGAAATTGTTGTCTGTAATTTCTAAAGCCATTTCTTCTAAATATTAAGTTTAAATATTAATTCAATAATACAATAGCAAACATTATCTTCTTACTGTTATCAGTGAAGCAAAGATAATTAATTTATCCGAAACTCAAGCTCCGGACGCTCTTTTAAATAAGAGATAAGTTCACGGCCTACGGAAAGCTTCACCGGACGAGACACCAAATCAACAGTCATCTTACTATCCGGATCGGTCACTCTGAAATAGAGTTCCGTAGTACCGGGACGGTCTTTCGTAAGTTCTGCCAATTCCGTCACCAATGCTTTGTTCAGTACACTGAGCGGGATAAGAATCGTAATCTTCTCTATCAGTTTCTCTTTTACGTCGGGAAGCAATTCCATAGAGGTAATCTTCAGTTCCAATTCATCCTGCCGCCACTGTTTAGGTTGGCAACGCGCCTTAATATAAAGGAAAGTACGCTCACCCAAATAGCCTTGATAAGTTACCCAATCGTTCCCGAAGAAAGGCAACTCTGCCGAACCGGAATAGTCTTCTATCTTGGCTATACCGTAAGGATTGCCGTTCTTACTGATGCCTCGGCGGACGGTAGTGACTATACCGCCCATGGTAATTTCACGTCCCACCAGGAGTGTCTTATCCTCCAACTCCGCCATGTGTGTATTACAAACATGTTCCAGCACTACGGAGTACTCATCCAAAGGATGAGCGGAAAGATAAATACCGACTAAATCACGTTCCTTATTCAATCTGTCAAGGTCGCTCCAACGCTCTGCGGGAAGAATTTCGGGAGTAGCGATATCTACCACATTTTCACCGCCGAACAAAGAGTTGACCGCTGCCGCTTTATCCGCCTGATAACGGTTACCATAGCGTACCAATGTCTCGATAAAGACTTCATTCTTGGCATTAACGGCAAAATATTGTTCACGCTTCAACTCGGGAAAACTGTCAAAGCCGCCGGCAAGAGCAAGGCATTCCAGGTTCTTCTTGTTACAAGCGTTCAAATTGACACGCTGTACGAAATCGAAAATACCTGTATACGGACCATTCTTCTCACGCTCCTCCATGATGCTTTGCACAGCACCCTCACCTACTCCTTTCACCGCACCCAATCCGAAACGGATATTACCTTCCGGATTGACGGTAAACTTCAAGTTCGATTCGTTCACATCAGGACCAAGTACTTTAATACCCATCGACTTACATTCGTCCATGAGTTTGGTTATGGTAGTTATATCGGATAAACTTCGGCTCATGACGGCAGCCATATATTCCGCCGGATAATTCGCTTTCAAAAAAGCCGTCTGATAAGCCACCCATGAATAGCAGGTGGCATGAGATTTATTGAAAGCATAAGACGCGAACTTTTCCCAGTCAGTCCAAATCTTTTCGAGCACCTTCGCATCGTGCCCGTTTTTCTGTCCGCCCGCAATGAATTTCGGCTTCATGTGATCCAGTTTATCCCGCAACTTTTTACCCATCGCCTTACGCAAAGCATCAGATTCGCCACGGGTAAAGTCCGCCAACAAACGGGACAGAAGCATGACCTGCTCCTGATAGACAGTAATACCGTATGTATCCTTCAAGTATTTCTCCATAATAGGAATATCATACTCGATAGGCTTGCGTCCCCACTTACGGTCGATGAAATCCGGGATATAGTCCATAGGCCCCGGACGATAGAGGGCATTCATGGCAATCAAGTCCTCAAACGTACCGGGTTGCAACTCACGCAGATATTTCTGCATACCGGCAGATTCAAATTGGAATGTACCGATAGTCCGTCCGTCACAGTATAATTTATAGGTAGCGGGATCATTGATGGAAATCTTGTCGATATCCAATGCCAATCCCCGATGTAAACGTACATTCTCAACAGCTTCCTTAATGATTGAAAGAGTCTTCAATCCCAAGAAGTCCATTTTAATCAACCCCGTATCTTCAATGACCGAACCTTCGTACTGGGTAACGAGCATCTTTTCACCGGTCTCCTTGTCATCCGCCGTGCTGACAGGAACCCAGTCGGTGATATCGTCACGGCAGATAATCGTACCGCAAGCGTGTACACCTGTACCTCTCACATTACCTTCCAGCATTTTGGCATACTTCAACGTATCGCGTACCAACGGGTCGGGCGATGCCTCTGCCGCCTGCAATTCCGGTACGTAAGCGATAGCATTGGGAAGATTCAGTTTCTTATCAGGGATTTTGTCGGGAACCAGTTTGGCCAAACGGTCGGATTCCGACAAGGGCAACTTCTGTACACGGGCAACGTCCTTGATAGCCAATTTGGTTGCCATGGTACCATACGTGATGATATGCGCTACTTTCTCCTGCCCGTACTTTTCCGTTACCCAACGCAACACTTCACCACGTCCGTCATCATCGAAGTCCACATCAATATCAGGCAACGAGATACGGTCCGGATTAAGGAAACGCTCAAACAGCAAGTCGTACTGGATAGGGTCTATCTTGGTAATACCCAAACAATAAGCCACAGCCGAACCGGCAGCCGAACCACGTCCCGGCCCCACCGAAACTCCCAGCTGCGTACGGGCGGCATTGATAAAGTCCTGTACAATCAGGAAGTAACCGGGGAAACCCATCGTCTTCATGATGTACAACTCAAACACCAAACGCTCTTTTACTTCATCCGACAACGGATCACCGTAAATCCGTTTGGCGCCGTCAAATGCCAGTTTGGCGAGATAGTCGGCTTCCAGCTTGATACGATAAAGCTTTTCGTAACCGCCCAAACGCTTTATTTTGGCTTTAGCGGCTTCCTCGTCCAAGACTACTTTCCCATTTTCGTCTTGCGTAAATTCATCGAACAAATCTTTTTCCGTATATTTCTGCCTGTATCCTTCTTCTGTTCCGAAATCCTCGGGAATGGCGAAAGTAGGCATGATAGGAGCATGGTCTATGGAGTAGTATTCCACCTTGTCCAAAATCTCCAACGTATTGGAAAGCGCTTCAGGAACATCGGCAAAAAGCTCGTTCATCTCCGCCTTGGTTTTCATCCACTCCTGCTTGGTATAAAGCATACGGCTCGGATCGTCCAAATCCTTGCCCGTACTCAAACAGATAAGGCGGTCGTGCGCCTCGGCATTCTCCTCGTCCACAAAGTGAACGTCATTGGAGCAGATTACTTTTATATTGTACTTCCTGGCATATTCCAGCAGTTTGGCATTGGCTTTTTGCTGTAAAGGATAAGCTTCGTGATTGGCACGGGGAACGGTCGCCTTATGGCGCTGCAATTCCAGGTAATAATCATCTCCGAAAAGATTCTTATACCAGCGGATGGCTTCTTCGGCCTCCTCTAATTGGTCGTTGATAATCTTTTTAGGAACCTCTCCACCGATACAGGCGGAGCAGACAATCAGGCCTTCGTGATACTTCTCCAGCTCATTGCGATCGGTACGCGGACGCATATAGTATCCCATAGTCCATGCGCGGGACACCAATTTTATAAGATTGTGATAACCAGTTTCATTCTTCGCCAATACAATCAGGTGGTAACCGCTTTGGTCGGGCTTACCCTCTTTCTTATCCATTGTACGGCGGGCCACATACATTTCGCAACCGATGATAGGCTTGAACAGTTTATTTTCGGCTTCCGTTATCTTCGCTTTGCAAGCCGCTATCTCCGCTTCCTTATCCTCACATGCTATTTCACCGCTCTCTATACCGGCAATCCGCTTTTTCAGGTCTTTTATTTCCCCTTTCGGACCACCGTTCTTTTTATTAACATAGTTGGTGAATTCCTTGATACCGAACATATTGCCATGATCGGTAACGGCAATACCTTTCATACCATCCTTCATCGCCTTGTCTACCAAACGGCTCACACTGGCCTGGCCGTCAAGGAGCGAATACTGGGTATGTACGTGCAAATGAACAAAATCCTGCATAAATCTATCCTTTCTATAAGTGAGCATAAAGGTACGACCTATGCGATATCTAACAAAAATATTCCTCAAAAAGTTATCAACATCTGCAATTCTATGACTAAATTCTTGTTAGATTTTCAAAATAAGCCTATTTTTGCAGATAATTTGCATCAGAAAAGAATAAAACAAGATACATGGGTCGACTTAAAAAACTAAAGAAAATACGCATTCACCGCGAAGGCACACATACACTGGCCGGCAGTTTGCTGTTGATACTTGCCGTAAACGCCGGACTTTATTTCGGTTTGGAATGCAAGATTCCGTTCTATGTAGTGGCCGTCATCAGCCTTATAGTTTATGGAATCTTGGTAAACTTCTTCCGTTGCCCGATACGTTTGTTCGGTCAGGAAGAGACTGAAAAGATTGTGGTCGCTCCCGCTGACGGGAAGATTGTGGTAGTGGAGGAAGTTGAAGAGACCGAATATTTCCATGACCGCCGTATCATGGTTTCCATATTTATGAGTCTGGTCAATGTACATGCCAACTGGTACCCGGTAGACGGAACCGTGAAGTCGGTGTCTCACCAGAACGGTAAGTTCATGAAGGCCTGGCTGCCTAAAGCAAGTACCGACAACGAGCGTTCCACCGTAGTAATCGAAACTCCCGAAGGCGTGGAAATCATGGCACGTCAGATTGCGGGCGCTATGGCACGCCGTATCGTAACCTATGCCGAACCGGGCGAAGAATGTTATATTGACGAACATATGGGTTTCATCAAATTCGGTTCCCGCGTGGATGTATTTCTCCCGCTGGGTACGGAAGTGCTTGTTAAACTCGGACAACTGACTACCGGTAATCAAACCGTGATAGCAAAACTTAAATAACAATGGCAAATCGCATCACCCGTTCTATACCAAACACCTTAACCTGTCTGAACTTATTCTCCGGGTGTATCGCTTGTGTCATGGCTTTTGAGGCCAACTATAATCTGGCGCTTGTATTCATTATCCTCAGTGCCGTATTCGATTTCTTCGACGGTATGATGGCACGTTTACTGAACGCGCATTCCCCCATCGGAAAGGATTTGGATTCCTTGGCGGACGATGTAAGTTTCGGTGTAGCACCCTCATTGGTAGTATTTTCCCTATTCAAAGAAATGTACTATCCGGCATCCATGGAGTTCATCGCTCCTTACATGCCGTATGCCGCATTCCTTATTTCCGTATTCTCGGCGCTGCGTTTGGCGAAATTCAATAACGACACCCGCCAGACCAGTTCCTTTATCGGTGTGCCGGTTCCTGCCAACGCCCTTTTCTGGGCATCGTTAGTGGCGGGCATACATCCTATCCTTATCTCCGGGAACTTCAATCCTTTTTATCTGTTAGTATTGGTCTGCCTGTTCTCATGGCTGCTGGTATCGGAAATACCGATGTTCTCATTGAAGTTCAAGAATCTTTCATGGAAAGACAATAAAGTAAGTTTCATTTTCCTGATTGTCTGCATTCCACTCCTTATTTTTTTAAAAGTCAGCGGCTTTGCAGCGGTGATTGTATGGTACATCTTACTGTCACTCCTAACAGGAAAACGTAAATAAACATTTTCTTGGCACGGTTGTTGTACTATCGTTCGCTGAAAACGAACACATAAAAAGACATTAGCCCATGTTTCATTTTTTAGGATTCTTATTTATCATTATAATTGCTATCCTGCTTATCGGGCTTAGCATTATAGGCACTGTCATCCGAAGCGTCTTCGGATTAGGCGGCCGCCGTTCATCGAGCACTTACCGGAATGACAACGGAAATTACCAATCCGGAAGGGGATATTCTTTTAATGACAGACAGCAATCAGGCCCTTCTCCCAATGAAGAGCCGGACACCAGAACTAAAGAAGCCCCCACGCACAACAGACACAAAAAACTATTCTCCCAAGATGAAGGAGAGTACGTAGACTTTGAGGAAATCAAAGAAGAATAACAATAAAACACACCATGAAAACACTACTTGCCTTTATTCTTTTCGCGTTATCATCCCTGACGTATGTTAATGCAACGGATAACAAAACAATCCGCATCTCTACAAAAGACACAGACTTAATACTCCAGGTAGGGGAAAACGGTCGGCTGTACCAAACCTATTTGGGTGAAAAGCTATTGCATGAGCAAGACTTGCAGCATTTCCAATGGAATATACATGCCGGCTCGGATGGCAGCGTAAGCAAACGGGGTTGGGAAGTGTACGGCGGTTCGGGCAACGAAGATTTTTTTGAACCGGCCATCAGTATCACGCACCACGACGGTAATCCATCCACCATATTATATTATGTTTCTTCATCCGACAAGGCCGTTGAAGGTGGTACGGAAACAACAATTCTGTTACGCGATGACCAGTATCCGGTAGAAGTTACCCTACATTACATAGCCTATCTCAAAGAGAACATTATCAAGACATGGAGTGAAATCAGACATCAGGAGAAGAAACCCGTTACCCTATCCTCCTATGCCTCTACCATGCTTTACTTCAACAACTCCGGTTACTATCTCACCGAGTTCAGCAGCGACTGGGCCAAAGAAGCGCAGATGAGCAGCCAGCAACTACAATTCGGCAAGAAAGTCATCGATACGAAACTCGGCAGCCGCGCCGCCATGCATACACACCCCTTTTTTGAAATAGGATTAGACCAACCCGTCAACGAACACCAAGGTACCGTGCTCATGGGGACATTAGGCTGGACCGGAAATTTCCGCTTCACCTTTGAGGTAGACAACGTAGGCAATCTTCGTGTAATCCCCGCCATCAATCCCTACGCCTCAACTTACGAATTAAAAGCGAATGAAGTGTTCACCACGCCCGAATTCATATTCACATTAAGCAATAGCGGTACCGGACAAGGCAGCCGCAATTTCCACGAATGGGCGCGTAACTACGGCATAAAAGACGGTAACGGTTCCCGTCTGACACTATTGAACAACTGGGAAAATACGGCGTTCAACTTTAACGAGGAGAAGCTTGCCGCACTGATGAAAGAAGCCAAACACTTGGGAGTAGACATGTTCCTGCTGGATGACGGTTGGTTCGGCAACAAATATCCCCGTAAAAACGACCGTGCCGGTCTGGGCGATTGGGAAGTGACCCGTGACAAACTGCCCGGCGGCATACCGGCTTTAGTCCGGTCGGCAAAAGACGCCGGTGTAAAATTCGGTATCTGGATAGAGCCGGAAATGGTAAATCCTAAGAGCGAGTTGTTTGAAAAGCACCCGGAATGGGTAATCAAGCTACCCAACCGCGAAACCTATTATTACCGTCACCAATTGGTCTTGGACCTTAGCAATCCGAAAGTACAAGACTACGTTTACAACGTTGTCGCCGATATATTAAAAGAGAATCCGGAAACAGCTTTCTTTAAATGGGACTGCAACAGCCCTATCACCAATATATACTCGCCCTATCTCAAAGAGAAACAAGGACAGTTATATATTGACCACGTACGCGGCATCTACAATGTTATGAAGCGCGTCAAAGCGAACTATCCCGATGTGCCGATGATGCTTTGCTCCGGCGGTGGCGCCCGTTGCGACTATGAAGCGCTGAAATACTTCACCGAATTCTGGTGCAGTGACAATACTGATCCGATAGAACGTATCTACATCCAATGGGGGTTCTCTCAGTTCTTCCCCGCCAAAGCAATGTGCGCGCACGTCACCGGCTGGAACAAATCCACTTCCGTCAAGTTCCGTACCGATGTGGCCTCCATGTGCAAACTCGGCTTTGACCTCGGGCTGAAAGAGCTTAGTGCTGACGAGCTGGCCTATTGCCAAACGGCGGTAACCAACTGGAAACGCCTGCAAGCCGCAATCATGGACGGAGTTCAGTACCGATTGGTCTCTCCGTACCAAAGTAATCACATGGCTGTAAATTACGTGAGCCGGGATACCGACAAGGCCGTTCTTTTTGCCTACGACATTTATCCCCGCTTCCAAGAGAAGCTGATGCCCGTCAGACTGCAAGGCCTGAACCCAGACAAACTATATAAAGTAGAAGAGATAAATCTGATGCCTTCCGTAAAATCCGCTTTAAAAGCCAATGGAAAGATATATTCGGGAGATTATCTCATGAAAGTCGGTTTGGATGTATTCGGAACGGCAATTACGCAGAGTCACGTTATTGAACTGACCGCGCAATAATCATCCCGTAAGATAAAAAAAATCATCCCGTAAGACGGAATAATCCGTCTCACGGGATGATTTTTTTTGTCCCGCGGGACGAATCCATCCGTTCCGCAAGACGATTTCATTCGTGTTCCGTACTATCTGGGCAGTCTGCTGTAACGGTATTATTCAGAAATGTATTACCTGCGTTTCGCAGCGAAAAAGTCTTTCATCAACGCGGCACATTCGTCCGCCAGTACGCCTTTCACTACCGAGGTTTTAGGATGCAAAGCCTGTGGCGCATAACGCTGGTATCCCCGTTTTTCGTCTTCCGCGCCAAACACCAGCCGTCCCGTCTGCGCCCATGCAATGGCTCCGGCACACATGACGCAAGGCTCAACGGTGACATAAAGAGTACATTCATTCAGATATTTACCGCCAAGCGTAGCGGCGGCGGCTGTAATCGCCTGCATTTCGGCATGCGCGGTGACATCGGTCAGAGTCTCAGTCAGATTATGGGCACGGGCAATAATGCAGTCTTTGCAAACAACGACAGCCCCAACGGGCACTTCCCCCCGCTCACCCGCCTTTTGCGCTTCAAGAAGCGCCTGCTTCATATAATCCGTATCCGTCATTTTCTTCCTGCCTGCTGTTTATCTTCTTCTACATCATGCACGACACCCTGCTCCGCCGCTTTCTCATCTTCGCATATCATGCTCGCCGAACAGCGTAGGATAATCTTCCTCCATATTCTTGTGGATAAACATGAGAATGGTTTCCCTGAGCCAGCGTGATTTATTCGTTATCTTGTACTTCTCCAGATAACGGTCTACAATCCGCAGCTCTTCCTCGCTCATCAGGCATACCATGCGCTGCTCGCGTTTAGGCTCTTCGGGTGTTGCTTTCGCACACGTTTTGTCTCTCTTTCTCATATTTCTTTGCAAAATTAGTTTTACTTCTGTAAAAACAAAGCAGAAAAAACGTATTTTTGTACTGAAAGAAAGAAAATCGTACTATGGCAATACATAATGCTCTGGGAAAAGCAGGAGAAGATGCGGCAGCAGCCTATCTGGAGCGTAACGGATACGAGATACGCGACCGGAACTGGCGGAAAAACCATCTGGAACTGGATATCGTCGCGACCAAAGACAATGAGCTGATTATCGTCGAAGTGAAAACCCGAAGCAACACAGAGTATGTCGAGCCGCAAGATGCCGTCAATTGGCAGAAAGTACGCCGTATTGTCATAGCCGCCGATGCTTACATAAAACATTTTTGCATAGATATGCCCGTGCGTTTTGACATTATAACGGCAGTAGGCGATATAGGAGCTTTCAAGACGGAACATATCAAGGAAGCGTTTTATCCGCCTATGTTTTAAGAACTCTAATACCTGAAATACAATGGATATAGAAACCGCCCGCGAATATTGCCTCAGCAAAAAGGCTGCGACCGAAGACACTCCTTTCGGTGAGGATTTCCTCGTTATCCGAGTTATGGGGAAGATGTTTTTATGTATAAACCTCAATACCCCCGACCGCATCACCATGAAATGCGACCCGGAATACGCGCTGGAATTGCGTGACCGCTATAACGCCATCGAAGGCGCCTGGCACTTCAATAAAAAGTACTGGAACCAAGTGTTCCTGGACAGTGACGCAGATGACAAGCTGATAAGACGTCTGATAGACCACTCTTACGAAGAAGTAATAAAGAAATTCACTAAAAAAACGCGCAATGAGTATGAAGCCCTGCCCTGAAACATTCCCTTATCCGCTGATAGCGTTGGACGAGACAGACTCAACCAACCGATACATCAGCCAGTTGTGTAATGAGCTGCAAGAATCCGTTGCCGAGCTGACCACGGTTACAGCCGAGTTTCAAAGTGCCGGCAAAGGCCAGCGTGGCAACACCTGGGAAGCGGACAAAGGTAAGAATCTGCTTTTCAGTTTTGTCCTCTATCCTACTTTTCTGGAAGCACGCCGCCAGTTTATCCTATCGCAAATCGTTTCCCTCTCCATTAAGGAAGAGCTGGACAGATGGTCGGACGAGATTACGATAAAGTGGCCGAATGATATTTACTGGAGAGATAAGAAAATATGCGGTATACTGATAGAGAATGACCTCTCCGGACACTTCATCGGACGCAGCATCTCCGGCATCGGAATCAATATCAATCAGGATGAATTTCACAGCGATGCTCCCAACCCGGTATCCCTGAAGCAGATTACCGGTCAGGAGCACGACCGCTATGAGATTCTATCGCATATCCTGAAACGGGTGCAAATCTACTACAACGGTTTGCAAACGGAAGACGGCAGTACTTATACCGCCGAAATAGCCGCCCGCTATGCCCGTTCCTTATTCCGCCGCAGAGGCTTTCACCCTTATGAAGATGCCGACGGCAGGTTTTCCGCCCGCCTGCTGCGTGTGGAGCAAGACGGACGTTTTGTTCTGGAAGACGAGAACGGCAAAGAACGGGAGTATTTATTCAAAGAGGTGCAATACATCGTCTGATTAAACAAATTGGCAAACATTATCTTTGTAAAACACGTTTTGTATGGAATTAATATATAAATTCATGAAGATACAAGTCTTAATCGTAGCCGTCATATCAAGTTTCATTTTATATGGTTGCGAAGATAATGAAGCCGACTATTTGGAACTCTCCGAATCGTCATTCGGCAATGTCAGTGGCGACGGGGCTACACTGACTGTCAATATCACAAGCGACGTAGAGTGGCAAGTGTCCAAAACAGCGCAATGGTGCAGCATCACTCCCGGCAAAGGCTCCGGAAATCAGACGCTGACCCTGCAAATAGAAGCCAACCCCGACAGTAAAGAAAGGAAAGTTACAGTAACAGTCGCGTCTCCGTCCATCCAAGTGAGCAGAAAGATAGAAATCACTCAAGCGGCAGGATATACCCCCATAGAACAGCATCACTATAAACTGCCTGTGGTTTTTCATGTTCTCTATCACGACAAGTCCGACCCTGAACAGTACGTCAGACAAAGTCGCTTATCCGAGATATTGAACACGGTAAACCGGCTGTATAAAAACAGCACGCAAAGTGTAGACATGAACCTGACCTTTACACTCGCCACCGTTAATCCTGACGGAGAAACGATGGAACAGCCGGGAGTGGAATACATTGCATGGCCGGATAGCGACCCGATAGATTGCGATGCCTTTATGAACGATGATATAAGCGAAGCAACTGGAAAAGGCTATGTAAGATATTTATGGGATCCCAACAGATATATCAATATAATGGTCTACAACTTCGCCAATGACCTCAACAGCAATACGACAACATTGGGGATATCACATCTGCCTTTCACCGTGAAAGGGGCCAATAGCCTGGCAGGTCTCAGTGAAATCAATGCATCCCATTTAGAATTGGAGAACTTATCCTTTCCCTATTGCGTATCCATCAACAGCCTGTTCATTAACGAAGAAAGTACGGGAAACACATACAATACGGCGGACATTACCGTTACATTGGCGCATGAATTGGGGCATTACTTAGGATTGCACCATGTATTCTCCGAAACGGAAAACGAAAACAGTTGTGAAGATACCGACTATTGCGCAGATACCCCCACCTATAACAAAAAAGCATACGATATGGATTGCGCATACATCGAGGCAAATGACCCGGATAACTTCACATTCGCCAATTTGGTGAACCGCGAGAATTGCCTGACAGGCGAATCCTTTGTCTCATACAACATCATGGATTATGCAATCAGCTATTCCGACCGTTTTACTCCCGAACAGCGGGCGCGTATTCGCCATGTCTTGCTATACAGTCCTCTGATACCGGGCCCAAAAGCCGGTCAGGAAGCAGGCACGCGCTCTGCGCCAAGCGGGCTCATGAAGTTACCAATCCGTACCGCCAAATAGGGATTGCGATAGAAAGAAAAAAGGAGATGAACAATCATTTGTTCATCTCCTTTTCCAATATCTTTATCCGTTCCAATGTTTTTCCCGCTTCCGTAGAAGGAAACAACTGAAGAACTTTCTGCAAATAGTTCTTAGCCTTATCATACCCGTTAGCGAACACATCCGATAACCCGTTACGGTAACTGGCATATTGCATCCGTGTGGGAGAAACAATTTTCTTATAGTTATCTTCCAGCGTCTTCTTCTTTCGCTCGGCCTGCAGGTAGTAATAATTACCTAAAAAGATATTTGCCTGAAGATTATCTGCATCCAAAGCCAACACCGTCTCATAGAGTTTCAAGGCATCTTTCGCCTCGCCACGCATCATCTGCATCTCCGCACAGGCTACAAGGCCGGGAACATCTTCCGGATAATACTGCAACCATTCCTTATAAAAAAGGTATGCTTTGTCATAATTCCGCTTATCCTTGTAATAAGCAGCCAGTTCGCGTACCAGACGAGGAGCCACCGCACTGTTCTTCTCAATGCGGGTCCAATAAAACATCTCCGTCTGCTCCGCTCCCATGCCTGCGGCCTGACGGAACAAACTCACGGCATAATCATCCTTACCGGCTGATAAGGCATCAGACACTTTCTGCAACAACACATCTGCCGATTGTGCCAAAAGTGACATCGGGCACAGCAAGAGCCCAAAGAAAAGTAAAGTTAAGGTCTTCATTTTTTAAGTCTATATAGTTTAACAGCCCGAAATCGCTCATAGAGAGTCACCTACAAATTTACAAACTTCCCCGCCAATCATCAATAGATAAAAGTAGAAATATAGTTAATCTTTCCCACTATTTTTGCTTTTCTGCGTACCTTTGCCCCCCGTTAAACCAAATATCGCGAATGAAGCCCATAGACAGACAGATATTACAGATAGCCTTACCTTCCATCGTATCGAATATCACCGTGCCTTTGCTCGGACTAATCGATGTGGCTATCGTGGGGCATCTGGGTGCTCCCGCCTATATCGGCGCCATTGCGGTAGGCGGTATGCTGTTCAATATCATTTATTGGATATTCGGCTTTCTGCGTATGGGAACCAGCGGCATGACATCACAGGCTTATGGTAAACGGGATTTCCCCGAAATTGTTCGGCTGCTGATACGTTCCGTAGGTATAGGGCTGGCTGTGGCTCTTTGCCTCATCCTGCTGCAAGTGCCTATCAGGCAAGCGGCCTTCCTCATTATCCACCCCACGGAAGAAGTCAGGGAAATGGCGACGCTCTATTTCCACATCTGCATATGGGGCGCTCCTGCCATGTTAGGATTATACGGGCTCTCCGGATGGTATATCGGCATGCAGAACTCGCGTATTCCCATGTACATAGCCATTACACAGAACATCGTGAACATCATCGCCAGCCTCAGCCTTGTCTATTTCTTCAATATGAAGGTAGAAGGCGTAGCCTTGGGGACGCTGATCGCCCAATACGCGGGCTTCTTCATGGGACTCATACTGTGGATGAACCGTTACGGTAAACTGAAAAAGCACATCGTTTGGAAAGGGGTATTGCAAAAAGAAGCAATGGTACGCTTTTTCCAGGTGAACCGCGACATATTCCTACGTACGCTCTGTCTTGTAGCCGTCACGTTATTCTTCACCTCGGCAGGCGCTTCGCAAGGTGAAATTATACTGGCGGTAAATACATTGCTGATGCAGCTCTTCACCCTTTTCTCTTACGTAATGGACGGCTTCGCCTATGCGGGAGAGGCACTGAGCGGACGATACATAGGCGCCCGCAACCGGGAAGCATTTACAAACACCGCCCGGCACCTGTTTATGTGGGGCGGTTGGATGGCCATACTCTTTACATTGGTTTACGCGTTGGGGGGGAATGCTTTTCTGGGACTGCTGACCGATGACCGAAACGTGATAGCCGCCGCCGATACCTATTTCTATTGGGCGCTTGCCATACCCGTTGCCGGAATCGCCGCCTTTATTTGGGACGGCATCTTTATCGGCGCTACCGCCACCCGCGGAATGCTCGCATCTATGGCAGCGGCGGCCGTCTGCTTCTTTGCCGCATTTTACGGGTTCCGCCCGGCTTTAGGCAACCATGCCTTATGGCTTGCTTTTCTTATCTACCTCTCCATACGGGGAGCTATGCAGACCTTGCTCAGCCGAAAGATTATCAAAGAAAACTTCAGCTAAAGCCGTTGCGCATACCCGCAAAGAAATTACTTCTCCTCCAACAGCAGGAAACTGTCCAGCCTGCCAAAGAGCATCCTCGCCCAATGATTAGACAATGCATAAAACCACATCATGGGAATGAAACAGAAGAAGAAACGCTTGGCGGAGTAAGCCAGAACATTCTGGATGGAGTCCCATTTATAATCAATCTGATAAAGAACCATCACATAAAAGGCCAAAGATATGACAACCATCGCCAGCAAAGCCAGATTATCTTTCCTCTTGAGTAAGAACCAGCCGTTTGCGAGCAATGATAGGGAGAACGCCATAACAGTCCAGCCGAAGAACTGCGTATCTTTATAATAGGCTTTCATAAACGCCCAAATAACACCGGCTTTCTCCGCATCCCAATAAGGACGGAATATGACGATGTTTTCGGCATAAAAGCCGCTCACCCACGAAAAGACCGCCCACAAAAACGCGGGAAACAGCGCAGCGGCAACAGGCAGCAAATCTTTCCAATGCCTGTTCCTGAGCACATCCGCAAAAACAACCGCCAAGGCCGCACCGATAAAGACTATCCCTTCCGAACGCGTCCATATATTTACGGCAAGCAGCAAGGAGCCGAGGTACAAATCTTTCCGTTCCCTGCACTTCAGCCATAAAGCAATATAAATAATGCCCGACGAAGCAGTGGCGGCATGAATGACATTAGTGGCCGACAACGACGAAAACGCAATCATCTCCGGAGTAATCAGCACGAAGAAAGTGGCGACAGCCGCACCCGTAGGTCCTGTCACGCGCTGCATGCTGCCGTAGAAAGCTATCAACAGGGATAAATACATCAATGCCGGAACAAGCTTGGACGTTTCCGCTCCCAAAAGATAGACAAAAGCATAACTCAACTGAACCATCGGAGCATACGTCATGTAACTGCCCGCATCGTGGATGTGCGGCATATAGCTCTGCTGAAAGATGCTCAGGTTCCTGAAAGTATGTTCCTTTGCCATGACATAACCAATGGTATCAAATCCCGCCAGACTATCCCTGTCGAACGTAGGGAAATACATGCACTTGGTAAAGTTCATATACTCGAAGTACGCAATAAGCACGATAAAGAAGCACCAGACAAGGTTACAGTTCGAAGTATCGATACGGACAGCCTTCTTATAATACATTATCACCCCGTCCCTGCGCTTGTACAGAAACGACAGTAACAGAAGCAGTATCAACACTCCCCCAAGCATAACGCTGGCAGTTATCAGTTTTATTTTAAGCAGGTTGATGATGAGCATCATCATTGTTTGCAGTCCGATTCCCACCGGAAAGGCAAGACCTATCTTTTCGCTCCACGTAAACTTCACGGAGATACAGTTGACGGCAAGAAAGCCTATTGCAATAACGAGAACTGTTCCTAATACAAGCATAAGCTACTGTTTTTTCGGTTGGACAACCGGTAATACGGCGTGTTGAATCTCCGGATCCACTTGATAAGGAAGCCTGTCTTTACCTTCTCCGTTCACTATGGCTACGTGGGTTATCCTATCCGCATACCTGCTTTCTTCCAATTCACTTTCCAATATGAGCAGGCGGGGGTACAGGAAACGGGTCGCGTAAAGCTTATTGCCGATTTCCCGCTTAAACGGACTGCCTTTCTTCAGGAAAGCCTCCTGAGAGGGATAAAGAATGACCGCATTCTCCGGCGTGGCCTGCTTTATGAAAAGAAGATAATCGTAGTCAACTCCCAGCTTCATCTTCATTTTCTCTTCAAAAGTAAGCTCGGGATGTTTCTTTATCGTCGCCATATTCTCTTTCAGCAGGCTGCTGTATACCCAACGATAAGCCGGCTGTTTCGTCAATGTATATTTAACGAGGAGCAAAGCAAGAACCATGAACAGCACATTCCTTGCAAGCCACACGGCGTACACGGCAAAAGTTTTCCTTTGCTTCTCCTGTTTCCCTTCCTTAGTCGTTTTCTCAGATTGCATACCCGGTATTTACTTTTCGTTAAACCTATATTTCAGCAATATGCCGATAGCTTCCACTCCATCATGCCATTTTATCTTTTTCCCCTCTTGCCTGGAGCGCGGATAATAGCGTATCGGAACTTCCTTTATCTTATATCCCCTTCTGAGAACCTTGGCCGTCACCTCCGGGCAGAACCCGAACCTGTCGCAGACAAGCGGTATGGACTTCAGCAAGGAAGCGTCAAACATCTTGTAACAAGTAGGCTCGTCCGTTATCTTCCGGGAGAAAAGCAGGCTTGTGACAAAAGACACCAGCCGCCCGCCCCAATAAAAGGTACGATATATCGGCTTATTGTCACCGCCCAACAGCCTGGAGCCATATACAACCCTATATTCTCCCGACAGAATAGGCTCCAGCAAAACCCGGTAGTCGTCCGGGTCATATTCCAAATCGGCATCTTGTATGATTATGACGTCACCGGTGGAGCGCGCTATTCCCTGACGCACCGCATATCCCTTCCCCCGGTTTGCCGGCAGCCTGAGATACCGAATGCAGGCATCCGCATACTGCGTTTGGGCTTTCTCCACCTCCCGTTCCGTATCGTCGGCGGAGCAATCGTCAATCACCCATATCTCTTTTTCCACAGTGGCAGGAAGCTCCGCGCCTATAACCTTTTCCAAAACCCTGAAGATGGTTCCGGCCTCATTATAAGCAGGTATTATTACGGAGAGTTTCTTTACTGATTTCTTCATCTTTATCGATTAGGATATTATCCCTTCAGGCCGCGTCCCCAAAGAGCCCATAAGGTAATCGTCCGCAAAGTAATGAAATTTTGATTAGAAAGTCACGATAAGCGCCATTAATATTTATTCGCAAATAAATGCAAGCAAAAACAAATCGTTCGTGTTATCTTTGCTCGAAAAAGAACAAGATGCCCGATACCGTACCCAATCCCGAAAATACGCTGCACATCAAGAACATGGTCTGCAACCGTTGCATCATGGTGGTGAGAAACCAGCTTGAGCAATTGGGACTCCACCCCCTTTCGGTGGAACTGGGCATCGCCGTCCTGCCCGACACCGTCACCGACGAGGTATATCAGAGCATAAAAGCCTCGCTTGAGCCTTTCGGATTCGAACTGATTGACGATAAGAAGTCCCAGACAACAGAACGGATAAAAGACGCCATCATCGAATTAGTGCATTACAACGACAACGATTTGAAGGTCAACCTGTCCGATTATCTGGCAGCCAAACTGCATCGGGAGTACAGCGCGCTAAGCAAACTGTTCTCGGAAGTCACCGATACCACTATCGAGAAGTATCTCATCGCGCAGAAGATAGAGCGCGCCAAAGAACTGCTGGTATACGGAGAACTATCCCTGAACGAAATAGCCGACAAGCTGAACTATTCGAGCGCAGCCTATCTCAGCTCCCAATTCAAGAGCGTCACCGGGTTGACACCCAGTTATTTCAAGAAGATAAAAGCAAACAAGCGCAAACCGCTTGACGAGGTATAGGCGTAATCTTGTAAATCATATCCCGAATTTTACAATTCCCAAGCAACTTCCCTGCCGTATCTTTGTTCCATATAAAAGTTTGGAACGTGAGATAAATAAGTTCCCAACCCGTGGTACCGGAAATACCAACCGTTGGTACCGGCAGTTTCAAGCGTTGGTACTGAAGATTCCAACCGTTGGTATCAGGCGTACCAACCGTTGGTATTTCCGGTTTCAGCCGTTGGTACTGAAAGTTCCACACCAAGAGCTAACAATTTAGATACAACATTATGGCAAACAAAAGCATTGTTCAAGAAACTTTCCCCGTATTGGGAATGAGTTGCGCCTCATGCTCGGCAAGAGTGGAGAAGACGTTAAACCATCAGTCCGGCGTCCAAAAAGCGACCGTAAACTACGCTTCGGCAATGGCGACCGTGGAATATGACACCCGGGATTGCTCTCCCGAAGCCCTGCAACAGGCAGTGCAGAATGCCGGATACGACTTGCTGATAAAACAGGATGAGGATACGCCGGATGAGTTGGAGCAGGCGCACGACAAAAAATATCGAGCGCTGAAATTCCGTACCACATGGGCCATCGTCTTGTCCGTACCCATTATGGTTATCGGCATGTTCTTTATGGACATGCCGTACGCCAATCTCATTATGTGGCTGCTCTCCACTCCCGTCGTATTCTGGTTGGGAAGAAGTTTCTTTACCAGCGCATGGAAGCAACTGAAACATGGCACGGCCAATATGGATACGTTGGTAGCCAACAGTACCGGGATTGCTTACCTTTTCAGCCTGTTCAACATGCTGTTCCCCGGGTTTTGGCTGGAAAGGGGTATTCATCCGCACGTCTACTTCGAAGCGGCGAGTGTCATCATCGCCTTTATCCTGCTGGGACGGCTGCTGGAAGAAAAGGCAAAAGGAAACACTTCCTCCGCCATCAAGAAACTTATGGGACTACAACCCAAGACGGTAACCGTCATTGACGGTTCCTCGTCGGAGAAGATTGTCCCGATTGGACAGATTCGTCCGGGAGACATTATTTTAGTGAAACCGGGAGAACGGATCGCCGTAGACGGCACCGTCACGGAAGGCAGCTCTTATGTGGACGAAAGCATGTTGAGCGGTGAGCCGGTGGCGGTAGCCAAACAAAAGGACGCAAAAGTCTTTGCCGGCACTATCAATCAGAAAGGAAGTTTCCGGTTCAGCGCGGAGAAAGTAGGGACAGATACGCTGTTGGCAAAAATCATCCACATGGTGCAGGACGCGCAAGGCAGTAAAGCCCCCGTCCAGCAATTGGTAGATAAGATTGCGGGTATCTTCGTACCGGTTATTATCGGCATTGCCGTGCTCTCCTTCATCGCATGGATGTTGCTGGACGGACAGAGCGGATTCACACACGGACTGCTGGCATTGGTTACGGTACTCATCATCGCCTGCCCATGCGCCCTGGGACTTGCCACACCTACCGCCATCATGGTAGGCATCGGCAAAGGCGCGGAACGGGGCATTCTGATAAAAGACGCCGAAAGTCTGGAAACCGCCAAGAAGATTGATACGGTGGTACTGGACAAGACCGGAACCGTAACCGAAGGGAAGCCGGTAGTCGGCGATTTGATTTGGGAAACGCAGACGGCGGAGACCGGAAACATCTTTTACAGCCTGGAAAAGTTATCGGAACATCCGCTTGCCGAAGCGGTAGTCCGCCACTTACAAGATGCCCGAAGCGTAAGCATCGATAATTTTGAAAGCATCACCGGCAGGGGCGTAAAAGGCGAGTCGAACGGAAAAGCCTATTATGCCGGCAACCGGAAACTGCTGGAAGAGAACCGGATTGCCGTCAGCCGGTCGCTAAGCGACGAAGCCGCCCGTCTGACAGCGGACGCGCAGACCGTTATCTGGTTTGCCGACAGCGAAAACGCGCTTGCCATAGCCGGAATTACAGACCAAATCAAACCGACCTCCATACAGGCCGTCAGCGAATTGCAAGCCGCCGGCATCGAAGTCTGCATGCTGACGGGCGACAACGAAGCCACCGCACGGGAGATTGCACGCAAAGCGGGTATTCTTCATTATAAAGCGGGAGTATTGCCGCAGGATAAGGCCGCCTTTATCAGTGACCTGCAGAAAAACGGCAGGAAAGTAGCAATGGTAGGCGACGGCATCAACGACAGCGCAGCCCTGGCGCAAGCGGATTTAAGCATCGCCATGGGCGGCGGCAGCGACATCGCCATGGATGTAGCCAAGATGACCATCATCTCTTCCGACCTCACAAAGATACCGGAAGCGTTGAAGCTCTCCAGACTGACCGTGCGCACCATTCGTCAGAACCTGTTTTGGGCGTTCATTTATAATATAATAGGTGTACCCGTCGCAGCCGGTGTACTCTACCCCGTCAACGGCTTCCTGCTGAATCCCATGATAGCCGGCGCGGCCATGGCGTTCAGCAGCGTCAGCGTGGTAACCAACAGCTTGCGGCTGAAAAGGAAAAAGATAGAGAGTGCCGAAAGCCCTGCCATCGACCCGGCAGGACAACCGGACAATAAAGTAGAACCATCAACAGAAAAAATCATGAGAAAAGAATTTAAAGTGGAAGGCATGATGTGCAACCATTGCCGCATGCATGTGGAAAAAGCATTGAACAGCATGGAAGGCGTACACGCCACCGTAACCCTCAATCCGCCGGTGGCGACCGTGGAATTCCCGGAAGGCGAAAAGACACTCGACGAGCTGCAGGCCGCAGTAACCGCAAAAGCCGGTGACTATACGCTGAAAGAATAACTGAAAATTGTTTATAGCGATTGGCATTATTTTCCTATCTTTGCCGCTAAGCGAAATAAATTAATAAACTATGGCAACATACAAAAGAATCTTATTGAAACTCAGCGGCGAGAGCCTGATGGGAGAAAAGCAATACGGTATCGACGAGAAACGTCTGGCCGAATATGCAGCGCAGATTAAGGAAATCCATGAATTGGGTATACAAATCGGCATCGTTATCGGCGGCGGCAACATCTTCCGCGGGCTGAGCGGCGCCAACAAAGGTTTCGACCGTGTAAAAGGCGACCAAATGGGTATGCTGGCAACCGTTATCAACAGCCTTGCGCTAAGCTCGGCACTGGTAGCGGCAGGTGTAAAAGCCCGTGTGCTGACAGCCGTCCGCATGGAACCTATCGGTGAATTCTACAACAAATGGAAAGCTATCGAGTGCATGGAAGCGGGCGAAGTGGTTATCATGTCTGCCGGAACGGGTAATCCGTTCTTCACGACAGACACCGGTTCCAGCCTCCGCGGCATCGAAATAGAAGCGGACGTCATGTTGAAAGGGACACGCGTCGACGGCATCTACACCGCCGATCCGGAAAAAGACCCTACGGCTACGAAGTTCCACGATATCACTTACGACGAAGTGCTGAAACGCGGCCTGAAAGTCATGGACCTTACGGCTACCTGCATGTGTAAGGAAAACAACCTGCCCATCATCGTCTTCGATATGGACACCGTAGGCAATCTGAAAAAAGTAATGCAAGGCGAAGAAATAGGAACGCTGGTACATAACTGATATCCATCCGCACCCATCCGCCGGTTTACATGACAGATACGGATTCAGATTTACACAGGTTATCCGAATAAAATAATCTGTGTAAATCTGTGTAATCTGTCGTGAAACAATTATATTTGCAAAGTTTCAAATTAAAAGCTACTTCAAACAATAGAAATATGAAAGACGTAAAAGACATCTTAGACGAAGCACAAGAGAAAATGGATATGGCTGTAATGTACCTGGAAGAATCATTAGCCCATATCCGTGCCGGAAAAGCCGACGTTCGTTTGCTGGACGGAATCCGTGTCGATTCTTACGGAAGCATGGTGCCCATCAACAACGTAGCAGCCGTAACCACCCCAGATGCCCGCAGTATCGCTATCAAGCCGTGGGACAAGAGCATGTTCCGTGTCATTGAGAAAGCAATCATCGACTCCGACCTCGGCATCATGCCCGAAAACAACGGCGAAATCATCCGCATCGGCATTCCTCCGTTGACAGAGGAACGCCGTAAACAACTTGCCAAACAGTGTAAGAACGAAAGCGAAACCGCCAAAGTAAGTGTACGTAACGCACGCCGCGACGCTATCGACGCCTTTAAGAAATCTGTGAAAGAAGGATTGGCGGAAGACGCCCAAAAAGGCGGCGAGGAAAAGCTGCAAAAGATTCACGACAAGTATATCAAGCAGATTGACGATATGCTGGCGGCGAAGGACAAAGAGATTATGACAGTATAAATATAGTTGAAAGTTGAAAGTTGAGAGTTGAGAGTTACCGTGCGGCATGACCGTTCCAACGACTCCCGGCACTCAACTTTCAGCTTTCGGCTCTCAACTTTCAACTATTTTGAGGGGACTGGTAATTAAAAATACAGGGAGTTGGTATCTGGTAAAGACCGACGAAGGAACATACGTTGAATGTAAAATCAAAGGTAACTTCCGTCTGAAAGGTATCCGTAGCACCAATCCGGTGGCGGTAGGCGACTACGTGCAAATCATATTGAATCAGGAAGGCACGGCTTTCATCAATGAAATCGAAGACCGGAAGAATTACATCATCCGACGTTCGTCCAACTTGTCCAAACAATCTCATATCCTTGCCGCCAACCTCGACCAGTGCATGCTGGTGGTAACAGTGAATTATCCGGAAACCTCCACTACATTCATCGACCGCTTTTTGGCATCAGCCGAGGCATACCGAGTACCCGTCAATATCATATTCAATAAGACAGACGCTTACGATGAAGACGAGCTTCGCTATCTGGACGGGCTTATCAATCTTTACACCACTATCGGTTACCCTTGTTTCAAGGTGTCCGCCAAAACCGGTGAAGGCGTCGACACCATAAAAGAAGAGCTTAAAGGGAGAATAACTCTCTTCTCCGGACATTCCGGAGTAGGCAAATCCACCCTTATCAATGCTATCCTGCCTGAACTGGATATCAAGACCGGCGCCATCTCCACCTACCACAACAAAGGTATGCACACCACCACTTTCTCCGAAATGTTTCCCGTGCCGGGTGACGGCTACATCATCGACACACCGGGCATCAAAGGTTTTGGAACATTCGACATGGAAGAAGAAGAAATAGGACATTACTTTCCGGAAATATTCAAAGTTTCCGCCGGCTGCCGTTATAACAACTGTACCCACCGCCATGAACCGGGTTGCGCCGTACGCGAAGCGGTAGAGCAACATTACATCAGCGAATCCCGCTATGCCTCTTACCTGAACATGCTGGAAGATAAGGAAGAAGGTAAATACAGGGCAGCCTATTAAGAAAGCGGTAAAGCGGCAGTCTTGCCCCTACCGCTCTACCGCTTTATTGCCTTATCACTTTTATTAACTTTTCTTGTTTTAAACTTTTTCGTACCTTTTCCGTCCAAATCTATGGCTAAATATACTACTAATACTACGACATGAATAAAAAAGTAAAATGGGGCATCATCCTATTCATTGGTGCCGGACTGATAGGCGGAGGTATTTATTCTCAACTTCCCAAGACAAACGAGGAATTGGCGGCTGCCGATAAAGTAATGACCGGTAAGCGTGGAGGCAAGAAGATTCTGAACGTAAACGCCAAAATAATAAAACCGCAACTGCTAAAAGACGAAATACAAATCAGCGGCAGTTTGCTGCCCGATGAAGAAGTAGACCTTTCATTCGAGACATCCGGCAAGATTATCGAAATCAACTTTGAAGAAGGCAGTTTCGTGAAGAAAGGGCAATTGCTCGCTAAAGTGAACGATCGTCCTCTTCAGGCGCAATTGCAAAGGCTGGTATCGCAGTTGAAGCTGGCGGAAGACCGCGTATTCCGCCAAAATGCCTTGCTGGAAAGAGATGCGGTCAGTAAGGAAGCGTACGAACAGGTAAAGACCGAACTGGCGACCTTGAATGCCGACATCGACCTGATAGAGTCCAATATTGCACAAACAGAGCTTCGCGCTCCCTTTGACGGAGTTATCGGCCTGCGGCAGGTCAGCGTAGGAACATACGCTTCTCCCTCTACCATTGTAGCCAAACTCACCAAGCTCTCTCCCTTGAAAGTAGAGTTCGCAGTACCCGAACGATATGCCAATGACGTAAAAATCGGCGCAGGGCTGGACTTTACGCTCGAAGGAAAGCTGAACGCTTTCCATGCCACTGTTTACGCACGCGAATCAAAGATAGACCCCACGACCCATACACTGACCATCCGTGCGCTCTATCCCAACGCCAACAGCGCCGTACTGCCGGGACGCTACGCCAGTATCAAACTGAATAAGGACGAAATACAGAATGCGCTTGCCGTACCCTCCGAAGCCATCGTACCGGAAATGGGTAAGGATAAGATTTTCCTCTATAAGTCAGGAAAAGCACAGCCGACAGAGATTACCACCGGTATCCGGACGGAAGCCGAAGTGCAAGTATTGCAAGGTCTGAACGTAGGCGACACAATCATTACTTCAGGAACCCTGCAACTCCGCACAGGATTACCCGTGACATTAGACAACATTAACTAAGTATAAAGTATCAAGGATAAAATATGAGCTATGGCAGGTTTATGCCGGAAGCAGTAATTCATAATTCGTACCTTATACTTCATATTCATACCTTATACTTCTTATCATGAATATATCTGAATTAAGCATACGGAGACCGGTACTCTCCACCGTATTGACACTGATTATCCTGCTTTTCGGTTTCATCGGGTACAACTACCTCGGTGTCCGCGAGTATCCGTCAGTGGATAATCCTATTATCTCCGTATCCTGTTCCTATCCCGGAGCAAACGCCGACGTTATCGAAAATCAGATTACAGAACCGCTGGAGCAGAATATCAACGGTATTCCGGGGATCCGTTCCCTCTCCAGCGTCAGCCAGCAGGGTTCATCACGTATTACGGTAGAGTTCGAGCTTTCCGTCGACCTGGAAACGGCCGCCAATGACGTACGTGACAAAGTTTCGCGCGCCCAGCGTTATTTACCCCGCGACTGCGACCCGCCAACCGTATCCAAAGCCGACGCGGATGCTACTCCTATCCTCATGGTGGCTTTGCAAAGCGACAAACGTTCGTTGCTGGAACTTAGCGAGATAGCAGACCTCACGGTCAAAGAACAGTTACAAACCATTTCCGATGTAAGCAGCGTAAGCATTTGGGGAGAGAAACGTTATTCCATGCGTTTGTGGCTCGACCCCATTAAGATGTCCGGTTACGGTATCACTCCTATCGACGTAAAGAATGCGGTAGACAATGAGAATGTGGAACTTCCTTCGGGCAGTATCGAAGGAAATACCATCGAACTGACGATTCGCACGCTCGGCCTGATGCATACGGCAGAAGAATTCAATAACCTCATCCTGAAAGAAGACGGCAACCGTATCGTCCGGTTCAGCGACATAGGCCGCGCCGAACTTGGCCCGGCAGACATCAAAAGTTATATGAAGATGAACGGTGTGCCTATGGTGGGTATCGTAGTGATTCCGCAACCGGGCGCCAATCATATCCAGATTGCCGACGCCGTGTACGAACGTATGGAGAAGATGCAGAAAGACCTGCCGGAAGATGTGCATTACTCGTACGGTTTCGATAACACCAAATTCATCCGCGCCTCCATCAATGAAGTAAAGCAAACGGTGTACGAGGCGTTCATCCTCGTAATCATCATCATCTTCCTGTTCCTGCGCGACTGGCGTGTGACCCTCGTTCCCTGTATCGTAATTCCCGTCTCATTGATCGGAGCTTTCTTTGTGATGTACCTGGCAGGATTTTCCATCAACGTACTCTCCATGCTGGCCATTGTGCTTGCCGTGGGACTTGTGGTGGACGATGCCATTGTAATGACGGAGAATATCTATGTCCGTATTGAAAAGGGAATGCCCCCGAAAGAGGCAGGTATCGAAGGAGCCAAAGAAATCTTCTTTGCCGTAATCTCCACTACCATTACGCTGGTAGCGGTGTTTTTCCCTATCGTATTTATGGACGGTACGACAGGACGTCTGTTCCGTGAATTCAGTATCGTAGTATCCGGTTCGGTTATCATCTCCTCTTTTGCCGCGTTGACTTTTACACCGATGTTGGCTACCAAACTGTTGATAAAAAGAGAAAAGCAGAGCTGGTTCTATCGTAAAACCGAACCTTTCTTCGAAGGGATGAACAACGTTTACAGCCGCTCTTTGGCCGCTTTCCTGCGGAAACGCTGGATTGCACTGCCGTTCACGGCGTTAACCATTATCATTATCGGTTTTCTTTGGAACTATATCCCCGCGGAAATGTCACCGCTGGAAGACCGTTCGCAAATCAGCATCAATACGCGTGGTGCCGAAGGCGTCACCTACGAATATATTCGTGACTACACAGAAGACATCAACCAGCTGGTCGATTCTATCGTGCCCGATGCGGAAGCGGTGACCGCCCGTGTATCCAGCGGTAGCGGTAACGTGCGCATTACTTTGAAAGACATGCAGGACCGTGACTATACGCAAATGGAAGTAGCGGAAAAGCTATCGAAAGCGGTACAGAAAAAAACGATGGCCCGTTCTTTCGTGCAGCAGTCTTCCTCGTTCGGCGGACGACGCGGCGGCATGCCCGTACAGTACGTACTGCAAGCTACCAACATTGAGAAATTGCAAGAGGTACTTCCCAAGTTCATGGCGAAAGTATACGAGAATCCGGTGTTCCAAATGGCGGATGTGGACTTGAAGTTCAGTAAACCGGAAGCCCGTATCAACATCAATCGTGACAAAGCAAGTATCATGGGAGTCAGCCCCCGTAACATTGCCCAAACACTGCAATACGGTTTAAGCGGCCAGCGCATGGGTTACTTCTATATGAACGGCAAGCAATACGAGATATTGGGAGAAATCAACCGTCAGCAGCGTAACAAGCCTGCCGACCTGAAAGGCATTTATATCCGTAGCGACAAGGGGGATATGGTACAGCTCGACAACCTTATAGAACTGACAAACGGCATCGCTCCGCCTAAGTTGTATCGCTACAACCGTTTCGTATCCGCCACTATCTCCGCCGGACTTGCCGATGGCAAGACTATCGGACAAGGTTTGGACGAAATGGACAAGATAGCTAAAGAAACATTGGACGACACTTTCCGTACCGCCCTCACCGGTGACTCAAAAGAGTACCGTGAAAGCTCTTCCAGTCTGATGTTCGCTTTCATTCTGGCAATCCTGCTTATCTACCTGATTCTGGCCGCCCAGTTCGAAAGCTTCAAAGACCCGCTGATTATCATGCTGACGGTGCCCCTTGCCATTGCCGGCGCACTGGTATTCATGTATTTCGGAGACATCACAATGAATATATTCAGCCAAATCGGTATCATCATGCTGATTGGTCTGGTGGCAAAGAACGGTATCCTTATCGTAGAGTTCGCCAATCAGAAGCAGGAAACCGGCGAGGACAAGATGCAAGCCATCAAAGATGCCGCTCTGCAACGCCTACGCCCCATCTTGATGACAAGCGCCTCTACCGTACTGGGACTGATACCGTTGGCATTCGCCACAGGTGAAGGATGTAACCAACGTATCGCCATGGGTACGGCCGTAGTAGGCGGTATGCTTGTGTCCACACTGCTCACGATGTATATCGTCCCCGCTATTTATAGTTATGTATCTACCAACCGAAGTAAACTAAAGAACGAATGAAACGTACGATTTTATCTTTCTTAATCATTCTGTGCGCCACGCTTGCCGTTCAGGCACAGCCCGCGCCTATCTATACCCTGAAGTCTTGTCTGGAACAGGGGCTGTTGAACAACTATTCCCTGCGTATCACCCGTAACGAACAGCAAGTAAGCAAGAACAACGCCACCCTTGCCAATGCCGGCTACCTGCCTACCCTGGATTTATCTGCCGGTTATAAAGGTACTTTGGATAATACCGAAACAAAGCTGCGCGCCACCGGTGAAACAACCAAAGAGAACGGTGTGTTCGACCAGACCGTCGATGCCGGCATTAACCTGAGCTGGACTATCTTCGACGGCTTCAATATCACCGCCAACTACCAGAAACTGAAAGAGCTGGAACGACAAGGCGAAACCAATACCCGTATCGCCATCGAAGATTTGATAGCCAATATTGCAGCCGAATATTACAATTATGTACAGCACACAATCCGCCTGAAGAACTTCCGCTATGCCGTATCGCTCTCCAAAGAACGTCTGCGTATCGTAGAGGAGCGTTATCATATCGGAAACTTCTCCCGCCTGGACTACCAGCAGGCTAAAGTAGACTTCAATGCCGACAGTGCGCAATACATGAAACAACAGGAGTTATTGCATACCTCACGCATCCAGCTGAACGAATTAATGGCACACGAAGATGTAGACCGCCCTTTCATCGTTGAAGACAGCCTCATCAATGTCAGCGCCAAACTGAATTTCGAGGAACTTTGGAATGCCACTCTCCAAGCCAATGCATCTTTACTGAAAGCTGAACAGAACAATACTTTGGCACGACTGGATTATAAAAAAGCCAGTTCCCGCGACTACCCGTACGTAAAGATGAATGGCGGCTACGGCTATACCCTCAACAAATATGATATTTCCGCCAACAGCCGTCGTAACAACCTCGGACTGAACGTAGGCGTCACCGTAGGCTTCAATCTCTTTGACGGCAACCGTCGCCGCGAACTCCGGAATGCACGTATCGCAGTGCAAAACGCCCGTCTGGAACGGGAACAGTTGGAACAAGCCTTGCGCGCCGACCTGAGTAACCTGTGGCAAGCCTATCAGAACAACCTCCAAATGCTGAACCTGGAACGTCAGAACCTTGTTGCAGCCAAAGAAAACCATGAGATTGCCATGGAACGATATATGCTCGGTAACCTCTCCGGTATTGAAATGCGCGAAGCGCAAAAGAGCCTGTTGGATGCCGAAGAACGTATCTTATCGGCGGAATATGACACCAAACTATGCGAAATATCCTTGCTGCAAATCAGTGGAAGAGTGGAACAATATTTAGAGTAAATACATAAATCACAATATTTACTCTCTTAAAAACAAATATTACTATTCTCTCTTTAGAGTTTTCCCTACTTTTGTTCGCAAAGAAACTCAAAACTTCAATAGTATGAAACGAACATTTCTCTTCTGCGCATTGCTCGCCCTTCTCACCGGAGCCAATGCGCAGGAAACAACCGATTACAAGGAAAAACATCCCTACAAGGATTGGGTGAAGATAGCTCCCAAACTGGATGACGCTTTCTTCACCACTCCCGAAGCCATTCGCATTGCCGACAATGTACTGCTCTACCAACAAACGACCGGCGGCTGGCCCAAGAACATCTATATGCCCGCCGAACTGACGGCCGATGAGTATAAGAAAGCCCTCGCCGCGAAAGATAACGTCAACCAGAGTACCATCGACAATAATGCCACGAGTACGGAAATCCGTTACCTTTCCCGGGTTTATCTGGCCACCGATATAGAGAAATACAAAGAGGCCGCTTTAGAAGGTATACGTTACATACTGAAAGCTCAATACCCCAACGGCGGCTGGCCTCAATTCTGGCCGCGTCCCAAAGGCTATTATACCCATATCACCTACAACGACAACGCAATGGTAAACGTCATGAACCTGCTACGTGATGTTTACAACAAGAAAGCCCCGTACACCTATGTACCGGATACTCTTTGCCAACGCGCCCGTGCCGCATTCGACAAAGGTGTGGAGTGTATCCTTAATACTCAGGTGAAGCAAAACGGTAAACTGACAGTGTGGTGCGCCCAGCATGACGAACACACCCTCGCCCCCGCCAAGGCCCGTGCCTATGAACTTCCCTCACTCAGCGGGGCCGAATCGGACAACATCGTCCTACTGTTGATGTCCATCCCCGATCCGTCACCCGAAATCATCGCTTCCGTGGAAGCAGCCATCGCATGGTTCAAAGCAAACAAGATAACAGGTATCATGCGTGAGAATTTCACTAATAGCGAAGGCAAAAAAGACTACCGGATGATTCCATGCCCGCAGGACGATTATCCTTGTCCCGTACTTTGGGCGCGTTTCTACACTCTCGAAGACAACCGTCCTTTCTTCTGCGACCGAGACGGCGTGAAGAAGTACGATATCTCCGAGATAGGCTATGAACGCCGTAATGGCTACAGCTGGTACAACAATGCCGGACTGAAAGTGCTGAAAAAGTACGAACAGTGGAAAAAGCGGATAGGTAATTAAGCATACCTATCCCAACACCCATTTCGTCTTCTTCCCGAAACAGCGATAAGCCATCGCTACCAGAAACCAGGATACACAGAATGCCACCACTGCCGCACAAGGTATCTGCAAAGGAATGGGAATATGGATAGCGCGCATCAGTACCACACTCGGTCCGGTAAAGAAATAATGTATCATATACACACCGAAACCGCAAAGAGTCAGATTGGCCAGCGCTCGTCTGACTCTTTCCGATTTAATATTTGCCCGTTTACACAGTACGAATACGGGAACAGTCATCATGACTACATTCAGCGAGCAATATGTAAAGTACAATTCCAGCATTTCATCCGTGAAGTCCGGTAACGAAGTCATGTGACGGAACCCCAGGAAGGTCACCGCATACCCCGCTACAAACATCGGCATACCGATAAATGCCAGTTGTCTTCCGCTCCAATCATGGTTGCGCAAATAATGCCCCAGCAACAGGTAACCGTTGAAACCGGCAAAGTAGTACAACATTCCGAACGCATTCCACGAACAACCGCCCCAAAGATATTCCGATACGTACTCATTATAATAAGGTAGTAATAAAGTCACTCCCCACGCCGCAAGAAACCAGAGTTTGGCACGTTCCGACGCCTTTTCCACCCATGCCGAGAATATCGGCAAATATAAGTAAAGGCCGATCAGCAAGTATATATACCACATGTGTACGGCAAGCAGCGAGAAATTAAGGGGTATTTGAGCGATATATCCCATGCTCACTGCAAAAGATTGGCGCATGACATCCTCGCCCGAGTAAGGGAAGAAATCAAGAATGACTTCCGGGTTCAGCCCTAACAGTCCCGTTATCCAAGGAAAGAAATTATATATCAGCGACCAGATAATAAACGGGAAGAATACGCGGGGAATACGTTTCTTATAAAATACGGATGCTTCTCCACGTACCGGCAACAGCAACGCGCCGGTAATCATTACGAATAGCGGTACGCAGGGGCGAAGCACCGCGCCATAGGCGGCTCCCCAAAACTTAATGCTTTCGATGTCGGGCGACGTACCCGGAAAGAAATTGAAAGGGTCTGCGCTGTGGCAGCAAACTACGGTAAACATAGCTACCAATCGGGCTACATCGAGCCATACAATGTGTTGTCCTGCTTTGAATTGTGTAAGTGTTTGTTCCATGTTATCAGATATTTGTGTTTGAAAGCGTAAAGATAGAAAATGTACCAAAATACAGCAGCCTTTTTCCATATATATTTTTGACAGGAAACTCATCAAACACAAACAGAGCCGCTGAAGTTTCCCTCGGCGGCTCTGTCTTTATTTAATCTTGCGGCACTTATTTACTGCAATTCCAGGGTCTCAGTTGTTTAAAGAAGTCATTACCCTTATCATCCACCAGGATAAATGCGGGGAAATCTTCCACTTCAATCTTCCAGATAGCCTCCATACCGAGTTCGGGATATTCCACACACTCGATACTCTTGATATTATTCTGTGCCAAGATGGCGGCAGGGCCGCCGATAGAACCGAGATAGAAGCCGCCATACTTCTTGCAGGCATCCGTAACCTGCTGGCTACGATTACCTTTGGCAAGCATAATCATACTTCCTCCGTGGCTTTGGAAAAGGTCCACATACGGGTCCATACGTCCGGCAGTTGTCGGCCCCATTGAACCGCACGCCATTCCCTGCGGAGTTTTGGCAGGACCGGCATAGTAGATAGGATGGTCTTTGATGTATTGCGGCAAATCTTCACCGCGATCCAAACGTTCTTTCAACTTGGCATGAGCGATGTCACGACCTACGATGATAGTACCGTTCAGAGACAGACGGGTAGAAACCGGATACTTGGTCAGCTCCTTCAGGATATTTTCCATCGGTTGGTTCAAATCGATCTTCACGACATCACCCTCACCGGCTTTACGGAGTTCGGCAGGAATCAGCTCACCCGGATTGCTGTCGAGTTTTTCAATCCAAATACCCTCTTTGTTGATTTTACATTTGATGTTACGGTCGGCAGAACAGGACACGCCCAGACCTACCGGACAGGAAGCACCGTGACGCGGTAAACGAATGATACGTACATCATGAGCCAGATATTTACCGCCGAACTGTGCGCCAAGACCAATCTTGTGAGCTTCCGCCAATACCTGTTTCTCCAATTCCACATCACGGAAAGCACGACCGAACTCATTGCCGGTGGTAGGCAGGTTATCGTAGAAGTGAGTGGAAGCCAACTTCACCGTCAGCAAGTTCTTCTCGGCAGAAGTACCACCGATAACGAATGCAATGTGATAGGGCGGACAAGCAGCCGTACCCAATGTCTTTATCTTTTCGATAAGGAACGGAACCAGCGTTTCAGGATTCAGGATAGCTTTCGTTTCTTGATAGAGATATGTTTTATTGGCAGAACCGCCACCCTTAGTAACACAAAGAAACTCATACTCCATGCCTTCAGTAGCTTCAATATCAATCTGCGCCGGAAGATTGCACTTCGTGTTCACTTCGTCGTACATATTGAGAGGGGCGTTCTGAGAATAACGCAGATTCTCTTCCGTATATGTTTTATAGACACCGAGCGAGAGGGCTTCTTCATCACAATAGCCCGTCCACACTTGTTGTCCTTTTTCACCGTGGATGATAGCCGTACCCGTATCCTGGCAGAAGGGCAGCACACCCTTAGAGGCAACTTCGGCATTACGCAGGAAAGTCAAAGCCACATACTTATCGTTGTCACTTGCTTCGGGGTCACTCAAAATCTTAGCAACTTGTTCGTTGTGCGAACGACGCAACATAAACGAAACGTCACGGAAAGCCGCATTAGCCATTGCGGTCAGACCCTCTTTTTCAATCTTCAGGATGGGTTTTCCTTCAAACTCGCTTACGGACACGTAGTCTTTTGTAAGCAGATAATACTCAGTTGTATCCTTACCCTTCTCGAACATGGGCTGATACTTGAACGGAGGTGTTGTTGCCATAATTACTTGTTCATTTAATATTTAAAAGTGATTCGTGACACAAAGGTAACAACTATTATTGAAATATTTCTTTAATTAGGGTGAAAACTTATAGGCACAACCATCTTGCCATTACTTAACGTACGTGTCGCATACGCCCTATCAATTCATCGCCCAACGCCGTCTTTACTTCGATATGTTTCAACACGGCAGTTACAAACGGATTACTTTCAAAATCACCGCGCACTTGCTCAAAGTCAAGTTCTTTTTCAAGACGTGAGCCATCGGCTCCGAACCCGGTCATAGAAGCCAAAGAGAATTCTTTCTTGGCATCTTCATAGACCATACGGTCCAAACCGACAACAGACTCTTTCCACTTTTCTACGATGTGTATAATGTCTTCCGCCGTAATATTTTCGGGATTGATACCGTAAAATTCTTCCAGTTTGTCGTACGCCCATGTCCACTCGTAAGTGTAGTAGTTCTGATGCATCCGTTCAAATTCCGCATTGATGTATTTCAATCGGTTGACCACCCCGGACTCAATACCGTCTATTAATGCGTCAATTTCGCTTTTGGGAGCTATCAATCCGGAAATATCCACCCACTCCCCGCTACCGATAGAGGTATCGGGCTTAAGGCGGGCGCGTATCTCTTCATTACTTCTGAAATTGATACCTTCCAAACGCTTGATTACGGAATTACCAAGGAATTTGTGAATAGCGATTTCATAAAAGCGAATACCTTTTACCAGTGCTGAATTGCGAATCTTGGCACTATGGAAAGAATAGATATCGGATAATTCACCCGAAGCATAACGCAGGTTCTTCAATGTCTCCCGCCCCTTGAACATCTTTTGTACAGTATACGGACTCAAAAGGTTGTAGTTAATGAAGTCCAGCTTATTGGTATCGGTACGCTGGTCACGCTTAGGCCATTTCTGGGCATCACGGATAGTACCTACGCTGCGCAGATTGACACCCGGAACAAGATAGGTCGTATTGTTCTGCTCTATCAGATAAGAGAACGGCAAGTTGGAAGTATCGGAATGGTTGACGTGACGACCCATAACGAGAGAGAAAGCCCCCACCCTTGCAGGCCACAGAATATAAGAATCGGAAGTGGTCTTAGCGCCGCGTTCCAACGTTCCCTGGTGAATAGGGCCGAGCTTGTACATGTGATTGCTCTGATTGGAACCGGAACCGGCATTCATAAAGGAGAACATACCGGCTATAAGCAAAGTGGATTTGTGGTGCGTCACCGTATAAGGTCCGGCAAAGATGGCACATGCCTCACCGTTTTCTCCCTGACAGTTACTGAAGAACAAGGAATCCGAAGCAGAATAGTTATGCCCCAGTTTGCAAGCCTGCCCTACAAAACAACGGGTAAGCATAGCACCGTCGTCCACACGCGAACCGGATGATATAATAAAGTTATCGCAAATAACGCCGTGACCGATATGTACAGGAGCTATCTCATTACTGTTGACGCTTCCGTTGTACAGACGGCACGTACCGCAAATGTGGCAATAGTCACCGATACGCACATTCTTGATAGAACCGGTGTTGAGTATCATGACATGATTACCGATAGAACCGACAGTAGAAGCATGCTTATTGGAATAGAAATCTGTTATTTCCTTCATCCGCGCAATCAGCTCCGGACGATGGCGGTAAAGCGCCATGATATAAGCTTGATGAGCGGAAAGTTTATCACTGATAAGAACCTCACGGCCACCCGTTTCGTTCAGAACGGATACCTCTACACCATTACCAAATTTAGATAACCCGTCTACAAGAATGATATCCACATTCTCAATGAAAGTATCATGTCCGATTTCATAATTGGCAATGTAGTTCTGAATATTCTCAATGCAGCAGTTATCGCCCACCGTTACATTGTGAAGCGTTACATGCCGCAAACCGGAGTGTTTCTTTATTCCACCCGGCAAGGTAAATTCCGAATGGAATACCCCCAAACGCACCTCGCCCGAGAAGCGGGTATGATGCACAAATTCCGTTGAAAACTCTTCAGCAACGGTTACCTTCCCCCAATCATCCGCCAGACACGACTGGCTCTTTAACCGGAGCACTTCGTCTTCGGTCAAGTTTCTGTAAGTCATAACACCTAAATTAAGAATGAAGAATTAAGAATGAAGAATCCGGCTGCGCCGTGTCGTGCAGACATCATTCCGCACGGTAATTCTTCACTCTTCATTCTTAACTCTTCATTAAATTAAACCTCTTCTTCTTCGTAGGTCTGATAAAGAAAATCGTTATAGGGGTACTTTTGCACGTGCAGTTCTTTTACACGCTGATAAACCACACTCTTCAATTCCTCTACATTGACTCGTTCACGGGCAGAGATAAAGAGACAGTTGTCTTCCATCTTTGCCATCCATGTCTTCATCAGTTCTTCGAGTGTTAAGTTTTCTTTGGTTCTGGGGGTAAGGTCGTCTTCCGCTTTCGCCACATAGGTGTAAGCGTCTATTTTATTAAATACAAGTATCATGGGTTTACCGGATGCACCGATATCCGCCAATGTCTTGTTTACCACTTCTATCTGCTCTTCAAAGTCGGGATGTGAAATATCTACGATGTGCAGCAACAAATCGGCTTCGCGCACTTCGTCCAAAGTAGATTTAAAAGAATCTACCAAGTCGGTCGGCAACTTACGGATAAAACCAACCGTATCTGACAAAAGGAACGGCAGGTTCTCGATGATAACTTTACGTACCGTAGTATCCAACGTAGCAAAGAGCTTATTCTCCGCAAATACTTCGCTCTTGGAAAGCAACGTCATCAAAGTAGATTTGCCTACATTGGTATATCCTACCAATGCAACACGAATAAGACGACCGCGATTCTTACGCTGGGTTGCCTTTTGCTTATCAATCTCCGCCAAACGTTCTTTCAGTAATGACATGCGGTTTAAGATGATGCGACGGTCCATCTCCAACTGTGTTTCACCCGGACCGCGCAAACCTACGGAACCTTTACCGCCACCTGCACCTGAACCACCTCCCTGACGTTCCAAGTGAGTCCACAAACGTTGCAGACGGGGAAGCATGTATTTATACTGCGCCAGTTCAACCTGAGTTTTCGCATTGGCAGTCTGTGCACGCATGGCAAAAATGTCGAGAATGAGTGAGGTACGGTCTAATATCTTTATTTTCAACTCAGCCTCAATATTACGTATCTGCTTTGCCGAGAGCTCATCATCAAAAATCACCATACCGATTTCACGTTCGGCTTCTTCTTCGTTACGGATATATTCTTTTATTTCTTCCAGCTTACCCTTTCCGACATATGTCACAGAGTTTGCCTGGTCTAACTTCTGAGTAAATCGTTTCACCACTTCCGCCCCGGCTGTCTCAGCCAAGAATGCCAGTTCATCGAGGTATTCGTTCGTCTTGCGCTCATCCTGAGTTTTCGTGATAAGACCTACCAATACTGCGGTTTCGACCTGTGCTTCGGAAATTACAAATTCTTTCATTCTATTTTATACCTTATTATATATGTATACCTTTATTATATGTGGCGGCAAATATAACAAAAAAAAAGAGGACAATGTTGCGTTGTCCTCCTTTTCGTATTCTCTAGTTTCAAAATTACTCATCAGCTGGAAATCCTGTACGACGGAAACCTGCGATTTTATAGGTATCATCTCCCTGCACATTTACAAAGAAAACAATACTGTCTGCCGGCATTCCGCTCGGAGTAGTGGCTGCATCAGCCAAAACTTTACCGCCTGTAATATTCAGTGTTATTTCAGATGCTCCCCACACTTCAGGGGCTACAGAAACTGTCTGTTCAGCCATTTCGAATGTACGACCTGCATAGTTAGTAGCGACTTTCAATGCAGTATTCAGCAGATAACCTTCCTTCAACCACATTTCGGTAGGAACATTAGCGGCAGTATTATAGGTGTTCAATTCCACCGTACCGCCCAATACATCTTCCCATTCTCCTTGAGCATTTTTCTGCTCCCATGTTACATACCATGTTCCTGCCATCTTTTCTACGGCAGTACCGCCCGGTTCTGTTTCATTATCACATGCAGTAAATGTAAATGAAACTGTAGCTAGTAATAATAATATTATATATTTCTTCATAATTCAATTATTTATTTGGTCAGCGTAACCAAGAGTTGGTTAGTAGAACCATATTTAACATCCAATTCTATCACACCTGTCACCGGATCATAGCTACCACTATTAAGCCCAAGAGTAAGCCCTAATTCCGGTGCCCAAGAGCCTAAACTAACCAATGATATACTATTATCGGCTTCTAACTTAATGATAGCTTCTGCATGGAGATCATAAGCAGGCTCCAAACCTGCATTTAGACCATGAAACTGAAAACCGCCCATAATATCGTCAATACTATAAGTACCATCATTATTATCTACGATATGAATAGGTGCATTTACATAATGGCGAACACCGACCTTTGATTCTCCATAATAAGCACTGGCAAAAGCAGGTGCAGCAACCAAAACATTACGTTGTTCTGAAACTGAAAATCCATCAACATTAGCAACAGAATATGTTAACGTATAAATATCACTCTTTGCACTATTTACAACCCCAGAAATCTCGACTTTAGATGTTATATCTTCATCACCTTCCAAAGCAACAAAACCAGGTTCTACATAAGTATCATTCAATTTTATCTTCATCGCTGTTTCACCTTTCAACTCTAAAGATGCAAAATATGTTACCTTAGAGATGTCTGCCGACGTGTCTTCACATGAAGACAAAACTACCATCCCAAGACATATCAATATACTATATATAACTTTTTTCATATTTCTACTTATATTACTATTAACTTTTTATTTCACATCCCACCAAATCGGTGTACTTGCAGGTACCGCCTCTGGAGTGTTAACATTATATTGACGAGCAGACAAAGGATAGAACATTCGCTTAATCAGTCCACCAGACTCCAAGCCGCTAATCCAAGGAGTTATCAATTCACCTGGAGTATAAATCAAAGAGTTCTTTGAAATTTCTTCTGCCGTATGCGAAGAGAGTTTAGGACAATCCGTTCGACGAATTTCACTCCACGCCTCTATGTGGTCCATATAGAAAAGAGCAACCCATTTCTGCATATAAATGAGTTCAAGTTTAGCCGCATTCGAGGCCGCATTCGACCAAGCGACAGCTCCACCTATGCCAAACATCACATTTTCTTGTCCCACCATATCACGAGCAGCAAAATCCGCTGTAATAGCTGCCTCATAAGCTGTTTTCGCCGCAGCGTCATTATTCAAGAAACGCAAATTCACTTCCGCTATCAAGAATTGCAGTTCGCTCTGTGTAAAGAAATACACAGGCTTTGTCTTTGCAATCGCCACTTTGATAGCACTAACATCCGCATTTTTATTTTTGGCAACATCATGACTACCCGGAATAGCTCCTACATAGTCCTTTGCTCCTGTAGCTTGGCTCATGCCATAAGCAATGCGCGGATCATTAGTAGACTTCAAATAGGAAACAAGAGGATAAGCGGCGCAGTGATTACCCGTATTAGATGTACTAGTTGTATACCAAGGATTACGGTAATTTTCATCCTCTCCAAACGCATCAAACTTTATATCTCCTGCAAAAAAATTACCGGTTTGTACCAAAGCTTTCACTTTCTCTGTATATGTGGCAACATCAATATTAGCATCAATAAAACGCAAATACATACGCAAACGTAAGGCATTAGCAAAACCGATCCATTGATCCATATCTTGGTCACAGACCAAATCGGGCGATTCCATCTTTGAATTGTCCAATTCTTGTTCCGCTGCATCCAATTCTGCCAAAACACCTTTATATACTGACTCACCGTCATCCCATTTTGGAGTAGCATTTGCATTACCTTGCAAAGCTTCTGTATAAGGACATGCCCCCATATTGTCTACTAATATTTGGAAAATATAAGCACGCAATACTGTTGTAGCAAAACGGTCAGATGGATTTTTACTCTTATTCAGTACCTGCTGAGCATCTTCCAATGCCCCTGCATATATAATACGATAGGAATAATCCATTTCTTGCGAACTCTCCGTAAAAGTATAGGTCGCTAATTGATTATACTGGTTTGCCTCAGGCATCTGTTCAAAATATTGAGAAAAGAAACCGGCATAATTATAGATTTCACCGCCGACAGTTGCCGCAATACTTCCTTGAATAGCAGGAAATATAAGATCCGAGGTTACCTGATCATCTTGTGGATAGTTCGGGTTATCATTGATATCCAAATCGCAGCCAGTAAACATAAACGCTGCTATAGAAATAGTTAATAGTATTTTTTTCATCTTCATTTCTCAATTAAAATTTAACCATTACGTTGAAACCGAAGCGACGCGAACTCGGATTTGCTGTATATTCACCATATTGTCCTTCCAGATCGTTACCAAATGAAGACATTTCCGGGTCAACGAATGTATTATCTGATGGTGTCCACAAGAACAAGTTATTACCAAAAGCTGACAATCTAACAGCTTGGAAAGGAGTATTTGTCAACCAATTATTTGGCAAGTCCCAACTCAGAGCAATTGAACGTAATTTTATATAAGACTTATCAATCAAGCTGTAACTACCCATATCAAAGCCACCATTTCCCCAGAAAGTACCGGGGTTACCTGCCTGCATATTAGCACTTGAAATAGGAGTAGTATTTTCTACATAGCTAATACTACCATCCTTATTAATAATTTCATTCACAGAATTCGGGACAATCATCGTATTACGATCGTTGTACGCTGTTTGAATAGCATTACCTGTAAAATAGTTAATATCTTTAGTACGAGAATACATCACACCCCCGTGACGCACATCTAAGTCTGCACTCAAACTTACCCCCTTATACTTTAACGTGGTTGATACACCCATTTGATAATCATAATTCATATTTCCACAAATGGCAAATTCTTTAGCAGCAACAGGAAGTCCGTTAGCCGCATTAACTACAATATGTCCTTCCGGATCAAGCTTAGGAACCTCCGCTTTGAAAACTCCTACAGGTTCACCTGTAATTGCATACATACTTGTTCCACCATTTAACCCGTAAATCACTGTTTGCCCTCCTAATTCTTCCGGTAAACTGATCACCTTACTCCAATTCTTTGTAAAGTTCCAACTTACCATCCAACTAAAATCTCGTGTTTGTATCGGAGTAGCACTTACCAATAGCTCAACACCACGATTTCTTACTTTACCCAAATTCATATTCTGTGCAGTATAACCTGAAGACGGGTCCATTGACAATGAGAAAATCTGCTTATCTGAATTCCTATTATAATAAGCCGCATCAAAAGAAAGACGATTATGAAAGAATGCCATATTCAAACCAACTTCAAATTCAGTTGTCATTTCAGGACTTAAAGAATTACTACCCAAAACATTTCCTGCAGAGAAAGCATTCACGCCCCCTAATGGAAAGTTCAGATATCCAAAAGGTATCCTGTTTGAAGATTGTCCATAGACAGGTTTCGTCATATATACATTCGCATCATTACCAGTTTTACCCCAAGCCATACGAACCTTACCAAACGATAGAATATCTTTCATGCCTTCATCCAGCAACTCTGTAAAGATAAAACTACCGGTAATACCCGGATAAAAGAAGCTACGGTTCTCTTTAGGCAGAGTGGACGACCAGTCGTTACGAGCAGTCATCGTAACGTACAACATATTTTTCCAAGAAAGGTCCACTTGTCCAAACACACCCATCAAACGTCTCAACGAAAGATATTGCTCAACTACTGGAGTGGCAGCAGAGTTACTTAAATTATACCACGTAGGAATTGTTAATTTACTTATACTAGAATATAAATAACTATACTTTCTTTCATTACCATTAAAGCCGGCTAATGCATTGATTTGAAAGTCATTTATCGGCATACTGAAACTCAGCAAAATATCCTGATTAATTTCACGACGACGAGTTATCTGCTGACTATAACTACCCTCTTTACCATAGAACGGACTATTAGAACCCATTCCTTCACCATTTGGAGTGCCTTCATAAAACAAAGCATATAAATTAGGCTCTCCTCTGTTACTTTGTCCTGTTGTTGTATCCAAACCCATACGATAAGTAAACTTGAAATACTTCAAGAAATCATAATCTACCTGAAATTTTCCATAAAAGCGTTCAGCATCATATTCATTCAAATAGTTTTCCAATATGTAATATGGATTCATAACACCATAAGGCGTATAGAAATACCCTGGTGAATTAAAAATATCATCTTGGTTCTGCAAACTAATAATACTGATATCACGTGGAGTTTGATACAAAGAATTCAGCATTGTCAATCCTTGTCCTGTTGTTGCAAATTTATTCTTCTGATAAGAATAATTCAATGAAGAAGAAAAGGTTAGAGCCTTTACTTTATGGCTACCACGAGCTGAAAATGTATATTTGTCATAACTATCCGCATCAGTAGGAATCATACCATTATCACTAATCTGAGAAAAGGATACATAATATTCACTCCTATCAGTGGCCCCATTAAATGAGACACTGTTATTATAACGAAAACCAGCATCAAAGAAATCCCTTATATTATCCTTTATCGGAGAATAAGGTTTCAACTTTTGAGAGTTCTCATATCTGTTACCCCAAAGTTGCATAGAGCCATCAAATCTGGGTCCCCATGAACCATTTTCAAGTTCTGTATGATCACCATTCCAACCCATACCAAATTCATTCTGGAATTCGGGTAGACGTAAGATGGTAGACCACTGCAAACCACCGTTATACTCAATACCTAAGCCTTTATTTTTTTTTCCAGTTTTAGTAGTAATCATAACAACTCCACTAGCAGCACGGCTACCATAGAGAGCAGTTGCCGCAGCACCTTTCAAAATTGTCATACTTTCTACGTCATCCGGATTTACTGCATTTGCGCCATTGCCAAAGTCATAACCGCCATTCAGCCCATCAGTAGAATATACAGCCGAATTATTCAAAGGTACCCCATCTACTACATATAGAGGTTGATTAGTTCCAGACAAGGAACTAACGCCACGAATAATGACAGAATTAGAAGCTCCTGGATCAGAAGATGTATTAGAAATCTGTACACCAGCAATCTTTCCAGACAAACTAGACATAATATCCGAAGTACGTGTTTCTGTTATCCTTTCACTACTCACAGAAGTTGCAGAATATCCCAATGCTTTTTCTGAACGTTTAATACCCATTGCTGTCACAACGACCTCATCAAGCACTTCTGTATCAGACTTTAATACAACTCTCAAATTAGGCTTGATTGCAACTTCTTGTGCCTGCATACCTACGAACGAAACCTGCAAAGTCTTCGCAGAACTACAAGTTGTGTAATGTATTACAAATTAAGTGTTTACATATAGTCTATTTTTTATTGTACTTAGTAAGAGCTTTACAGAAAGTATCCTATTGTATATTAGCATTATTTTGAAACTACCAATATGCTACCAAAATTCATTATATATCACTATTATTTAATGTATTATGTATGATAATATGGTTCGTTTTGTAGCTATTAGCATATACTAATTGTTTTTGAGAACCAATCTTTGTCAATAAAAGTATATCAATAATTAATATTGAGAGGAAAGAAGCTTAAAAGATTTTTTTAAGGGGAAAGAAGTTTTTATGTTAAAATAAAGTCATATATATAACTAAAAAAGTATTCTAGTCAATAGAAGATATCACAAAAAAAGAGAGATGCACCAATTGTCTTGGAAACATCTCTCTTGGGTTTAGCAGGAATATAATTATATTCCCATATTATTACTCTACTATTTGTAGTTAAATATACAATTTATTTCGTATATCGCCCTGCTTCAAGCTGGTGTATTTACTTTATTTCAATAGCTGTATTGTAATCACTTTCACGATTTGGAATAATCCATTTCCAGAATGTTTCATCATAATTACCACTTTTGTCAAAACCGAAAGTTCCACTAACGAACTGACTGTAATTACCACCCTCAGCTATAGAAGGGCGGACTACGGGATCTCCCCAACGCTTACAGTCATACCAGCTGAAACCTTCACCCCATAATTCTAAACGGCGATACATTTTGATTTCTTTCAACAAATCTTCGCCCGTAGCCGTACAAGTATATTGTGGGTCACGACCACTGGCAAGATTCAATTCTTCCAGACTATTTTGCGCAGCAGTCGGATCTGTACTCAGATGATAATTAGCTTCTGCTTCGATTAATAACATTTCTGAAGCTCTAAAAATAGGCTGGCAACCAACAGCGGGTTGAGCCGTAGCTTGGAACTTCAAACTTGCATAAGCATAAGATTGAGTTGCAGCTGATGCAACGACTCCTTTAGCATATTGATTAGCTTTTACATAGGCAGTTTCATCTGTAAAAGCATTTATATCGTCATCATCTGTATAGATAACATCTGTAAAAGCTTTACCTGCTGGTAAGAATGTAGATTCTGTAAGAAACAAGCCTTTACGAATATCCGTATCTGGAAATGACTCTGCTAATTCACGATTGATACACACATCAATTCCTTGTTGTGCATAATAACCATTACAGGTCATGAAAAGCTGCCAGCCAAAGTACCAAATTGTTTCAGACGCATCATTGTACACGCCCCAAATCCATTCGTTATTAGGCTCACAAAAACCTGTACGGTAAGAATTTACATCCATCAAGGCAAAGCCGTCACGTGCTAAAGAGGCATGTGATTTTGCCGTAGCATAATCCTCACGTGTCAAAGCTGCACGTGCATAAATGGCATGAGCTACTGGTGCGTCCGGGAAACTGACTGTGGAAGCAGCTTCGGAATACACATCATCGCGAGTCAGTCCAGAAGCGTCATATAGCCTGAGTGCTTCATCAAGGTCAGCATAAATTTGCTCATAAGTTTTTGCCAATGTAGCCAAAGCCATATCTGTTTCTCCACCAGCATTTGCAACTTCCTTTGTACGCAATACTATACCATCTGCCGCACCATTATTGCTACGTGCCCAAGGAAGACAATAAAACTCCGATAAACGGAAAAATGAATAAGCGCGGAATGTTAGTGCTTCTGCCTTTAAAAAATCTTTCATTTCCTGTGTACCTTCCGCTTTATCAATTCTATCGATCACCGCATTAGCATTGCCAATAATCAAATAATAATAATACCAAGGATAAGAGTCATATATGGAACTACTATTTTGAGTCTGGCTCGATTCATTATTCATGATCGGTGACCATCCCGGAGACATATAAGGAAAGTTAAGATCCTGTCCTGCATATTCTCCATAAAGAACTTTCATTGTTCCTTCACCGTTAAACATCTGTCCGTAATAAGCATGTTGCTGTACCATTGTCCGGCAAATACCGTTAATAACAAGTTTGGCATTATCCGTTGTAGAGAAGATGGCATCTCCTTCTGCTGTTTGCGTAGAATCTGTTTGAAGCCAGCTGTCCGAACAAGAGGTAAGCCCCATAAGACAACCAAGGCCGAATATCATAACTTTTTTGAATGTATATTTCATAATTAGTTTCATTTTAGAAGTTTAAATTAAGACCAAGCGTAAATACACGTGCTGCAACGAACGTGTTGTCTTGAGAACCGCTAAAGCTATATTGAGGATTCATACCTTTACGTGCTGTAAAAGTAGCGGCATTCTCTATTGAGCCATAAACGTTCAAACCACTTAATCCCCATTTGGTAACTACTCTTTTAGGAAATGCGTAATTCAAGTTGATATTTTTGATGACAAAATAAGAAGCATCCGTCAACCAGCGTGAACTTGCACCATAAGAAGTAGAAGCCAAACCTGAAAGGTCGAATTGAGGTGTACCGTTTGGATCCAAGCGATTAGGAGCATCAGCCGTCATACCTTCCGGAACAGCTTGCCAACCATTCAATACATCCTTATGCAAAGCACTTGGCCCGTTAGTTGTCGTATACATCAACCCTTGATAGTTATAATCGTACACTTTTCCGCCTAAGGAATACGTACAAAGTACAGAAAGTGTAAGGTCTTTCCAACTTAAAGAAGTATTGATACTTCCATATACATCAGGTAATGCACTTCCTTGCCAAGCTTTTTCCGCATATGAGGTATTATACACATAGTTCTTATCATTAATAGTAACATAATTGCCACTAGCTTTTAGAGCACTTATAGTATTTTCACTCAGATTTGAATTCGCGGTATAAAGCGCACGTCCATTCATTTGGTCTACTCCAGCATAAGTATAAGTGTAGAATTCATAAATACTATGTCCTTCACTGTAATTCTGTGTTCCATGCAAAATATCTTTGCCGCCAGGTAGTTTGGTGATTTCATTATGAATAGTGGTCAAATTCAAACCAATATTCCACTTCCAATCTTTAGTTCGGATAGCATCTACATCCATAGCAACTTCAAGACCTGTATTACGCACACTACCTATATTAGCAAAATATTGTGACATACCGCTTGGCGTCTCGTCAGAAGTGGCATACCAATCTGTCGCACCAGCAGAAAGTGGATTATATACTGTGAAAAGCAAATCTTTAGATGTTTTGTTGAAGAAGTCTAAAGAAAAGTTGAAGCGGTTAAATAGACGACCTTCCAATGCAATATCCAATGAACCGGAAGTTTCCCATTTCAAATTCTTATTAGGAATCTGGATTTTATAGAAAGCACCGATACCTGCATTTACATCTGAATAGAAAAGCTCTTTATAAGCATAATAGTCAGCGCCAGCATCATTACCTACCTCGCCATAAGATACACGGAACTTCAAGTTGTCTATCCACGTAAGATTTTTCATAAATTTCTCTTGAGAAATGATCCAGCTTGCACCTAAAGACCAGAAATTACCCCATGGTTCATAGAAACGTGAAGAACCATCACGACGGAATGAAGCATCTACAAAATATCTCTCAGCAAAATTATAGCGTGCACGAGAAAGGTAGCTTTCTGTTGTATATTCCTGTGTATAACCATCAATGCTTGTCATCTTGGCAAAATTACTCATTTCTGTGTTACCGCTGACTTTCATTTGTTCTTTCATCATAAAGTCATAGTTGTAGGAATGCTTGAAAGACTCATGTGCCAATAATACATCTATGTGATGTTGTTTGAAATCATGTCCCCAAGTTAATTCCTGTGTAAAGCGATATTCGCGAGTACGGGCATGCATTTTAGAAAGACGTCCATTATTGGCAGCTCCATCACCGCAATAAGGATTATTGAAAGCTTTCTCTGTGTTATTTACATTATAGAGGTCTCCTCTTACTGTTGCCGTAAAATCTTTCAAGAAAGAAACCGTACCATACACCTGACCTGATACAGCATTACGTTCTTTACGATTAATATCATTTTTTATTTCATAAATGATATTGCGTCCACTTAAGTATTTATAATTGTTTATATCGTAAGAATTTCCATTCTCGTCAGTAGCAATGCTTCCATCTTCATTATGGAGCATATAAGGATATACAGGAGCCATTTGCCCTGCTGTATAGAAAGGGTTTGCATAGTATTGGTCGTAGGCATTAGCTTGATAATTAGAACCAGACATGGTTCCACTTAAGCTAACACCTGTTTTAAACCACTTAGTTGGCTGATAGTTTGCTTTTAAGCGAGCTGTAAAACGATCATAGTCAGAACCTATAATATAGCCTCTTTCGTTTAAGTAGCCAAAAGAAGAGAAAATATCATATTTGTCACCCATAGCATCTGCACTGGCAGTATATTCTTGGCGATATCCTGTACGTTCCAGAGCGTCCAACCAATCCAAGTCGTTATACCCAGGTTTTACATTTGCAATGAATTTTCCATTTTCATCGAACATCTCAGCACCACTCTTATCGAAAATAGGAGATTTAACGATGGAATTTACATTTTTAGAAGCCTCGAACGCTTGTTCTACAGGCATTCCGCCATTTTTCTGATAATAACTTTGCATACCGGAACGCATAGCCTCCATCCATTGATTCACTCCCAGTTTCTCATATTCAGGAATACCACGGGTGTACATACCTTGTTTTACACCTATTCTAAAGTTCAACTTGTGGCTTTTTCCTTTCTTGGTAGTAATCATAATAACACCGTTAGCAGCTTTATTTCCATAAAGAGCAGCAGAAGATGCATCTTTCAACACAGAAATAGATTCTATATCTTGAGGATTAATATCATTTAGGCTTCCACCATAAGGGGAACCATCTACAACTATCAATGGGGCATTAGTTCCATTTACAGAGCCAAATCCACGAATACGAATTTCAGATTTATCGCTACCCGGTTCACCGTAAGAGTTATTCACCTGAATACCAGGAGCAGCACCTTCCAAAGTTCCCGTCACTTCTGTAACAGGACGCATCTCTAATTTTTTTGAGTCGATAGAAGCTACAGCACCTGTGATAGATTGACGGCTGGCTGTACCATAGGCAACTACCACTACTTCATCAAGCATCTCACTATCAGATTTTAACGTAACTTTTACATGTGGTTTAATTTCCACTTCTTGTGTCTGCATACCCACGAATGAAACCAACAGAGTTTTCGCAGAACTATCATATACATAAATATATATAAATGAGCAGTTTACAAATTGCATCTATTTCTTGCATTTGACTAAAACATCAATAGAGCATGCTCCAACGGACATCAACAAGAGTTTTACGTTACCCTTATGTACCCATATTCTATGATAAATTATTGATTTTTAGAGTACTAATAGCAATATGCAGTTTTTATTATGACTATTAAAATATACTTTCAATTTTTACTAAGATACATTTGTAAATAAAAAAACGATATAAATAGTGGCAGTGAATGAAAATAAAAAACATATTATTTAGGAAACGGTAAACTAAGATTTCATGTAAAAATAAATACAGTAATTCAGAGATATAAAAGAATATTATAATAAGATTATGATATTTCTTCCCAAAAACATATAACGTATGACAACAAACAAATAAAGGATGCAAATCCGTAGTAAAACATAATAATTCTATCGTGCTTAACTATCAAGCCACTTAGCAAGTTTTAATTCGTTAGACAGCTGTTTCCCTTTCGTTAGACATCCGTTATCCTTTCGTTAAACAACTGTCTAACGAAAGGGAAACAGTTGTCTAACGAATCAGAGCCAGCAGCTTGGCTGCTTGTTTTTGGGGTACTTCTTGACTAAAAAAGCCTTATTCCCCACTTATTTTCCAGCAAACGGTGTTGCTTGTTTCATTTTCTCTAAATCATGAATGATGGTCATATCCATAATATTGGTATAAACTTGAGTGGTTTTTACGCTCTTATGCCCGAGTAGCTTTTGCACGGTAGTGATATTTACCCCGTTGTATATCAGCAACGTTGCATTGGTATGACGTGCCGTATGGAAAGATATATTCTTTGATAATCCGGCCAACTTTGCGAGGGTCAGCAAGTCTTTGTTGACATTTGAGTTATCTCTCAAACGAAAGAAGCCTTCAAGATTATCTCGATATTTATTAAGAATTATAATCCCTTTGCCTGCGAAAAGCAAATAAAGGGGTAAACGTACTTCTGTTCCTGTCTTTACCGATTTATATATAAGCCATGTTTCCTGATTAATATCCACAATATTCTCGGAAGATAAATTTGTAAAATCAGAGTATCGCATTCCTGCATAGCAACAGAACAGAAAAGCATCCAAAGATTTTTGTAACTTCATATATCTACCCGACAAATTCAATTTCTCCAACTTTTCCAGTTCTTCCGGCACTAAATGGGTATGTTTATTCTCCACTGTTTTTATTTTATATTTTCTGAAAGCATATTTCTGTATTTCAATATATTCCTTATTAATAGCTATATTTACGTGGCGTTTCAAATGTTTCATATGTTTTGCAATAGTATTTGTATGATACCCTTTTAACTGTAGAAAATACTCAAAAGAGGACACAAACTCAAATGTCAGATCAGAAAACGTTATATCCTTTTTGAACTCTTGCAATAACATAAGGGTGGAAAGATGATTGCGCTTAGTGCTATTCTTTAAAGATGAGTTTGTGACTTCTTGCTTGAAAAAGGATATAAACGAAGAATTATTCTCCTGAGTGGTCAACATATTCTTTAGTAGCTCTAAAGATATACGTTTGCCTTGTTGCCATAATTCCAGCTCTTTTTTCTCTATCGCTGCTACAAATTCATAAATCAACCGGTTTAGAGCATCTGCATTAGGGTGATTCTTAACAACCAGCTTTTTGGTATCCCACTGTTCCGGCTTCAAATAGACTCTGGTGGAAAAGTACTTTTTTTTTCTGTCTAAATAGGCTTCTACCTGTACTAATGCCATACCTTTTTTGTTCAGACACTTCTTCCTGTTATACACAAGACTGTAAATAATTTTATTCATCTCAAGTTGTTTTGATTAATACTATAAACAAATAAGACGATATTCTGTGCAAAACAGGGTTTGAATAAGGTTTAATATCTGCAAAAAATGGCTTCTGTTTTTTTATAGTTCATTCTTTAAAGCCATAAAAAAGACGCAAAATGTCTCTCATAAGCCAATCAAATAGCACAAATAAGGGAGTTTTTTAACCATTTTGTTTTAAAATACGTGTATCCGGATTAATAATTGGGTAAAATGGTTGAAACATAGTGATAGCTAATGATAGTGTTTTGAGGTTCTTTAATTGTATAAAATCTGCTATTCAGCATAAAACGGCACGTTTTGTTAACAGTTTGATAGATTTACAAGGTTTTTTCAATAAAATAGTTGCCCGTTTCATATTTATTAATATATTTGCATTTTGTTAGAGTAAAGAAACAATTAATGTAAAGTTAAACTTTAAGAGAGAATTTATGAAAAGAAAATTAATGCTGTTATTGGCCTGTCTTTTTGTTGGAATAGGCCTAGTAACTGCCCAAACTCAGACCATCACGGGTGTTGTGATTTCTGAAGAAGATGGGCAGCCAGTTATTGGAGCCTCTGTATTGGTAAAAGGTACACAAATTGGTGCTATTACCAATGTAGATGGTGATTTTACATTACTGAACGTACCAAGTTCTGCGAAGACTTTGCAGGTTTCGTTCGTAGGTATGCAGACACAAGAAGTAGCAATCAAACCTAATTTGAGAATCGTATTAAAGTCTGATACAGAAGTACTTGAAGAGGTTGTTGTTACAGCCTATGGTACTTCTACCAAAGGTTCTTTTACAGGTTCTGCTGCCGTAATGAAAGCAGATAAAATAGAAAAAAGACAAGTAGCTAATGTTTCTAATGCCTTAGCCGGTGCAGTAGCCGGTGTACAGATTTTGAGTGATAATGGTCAACCGGGTGTGTCAGCAAAAGTACGTATTCGCGGTGTCGGTTCTATCAATGCAGGTACAGACCCGTTGTATGTTGTAGATGGTGTACCATTTGACGGTGACTTATCTACTATCAACACATCAGATATCGAGTCTATGACTGTCTTAAAAGACGCAGCTTCAACAGCCCTGTATGGTGCCCGTGGTGCCAATGGTATCATTATGATTACAACAAAGAAAGGTACCAGCGGTAAGGCTCGCATAAACTTTGATGCAAAATGGGGTGTTAACTCTCGCGCTATCAAGAACTACGATGTGATGACCAGTCCTAAGAACTACATTGAAACAGCGTATCAAGCTATTTATAACTCTCAGATTTCTCAGGGACTTTCTCCCGAAGCAGCCAATATCAAAGCTAATTCTATTTTGCCGACCAAAGCTTCCGGTGGTTTAGGATACAATATTTATACTACACCTGCCGGTGAACTGTTAATCGGTTCAAATGGAAGACTGAATCCAAACGCAACTTTAGGCTACAGCGACGGAAGTTATTACTACACTCCGGATAATTGGGCAGATGAAACATTCCAGAATAACTTACGCCAAGAATATAACATCAACGCTTCCGGCGGTAATGAAAAAGCAACGTATTATTTGGCTTTCGGCTATTTGGATGACCAAGGAGTAATTTCCGGGTCCGGCCTTACACGCTATAACGGACGCTTTAAAGGGGATTACAAACTGACACAATGGTTGAAGGTAGGCGCTAACTTCAGCTATATCAATTCACAGAGCCGCTACCCGGCAGAACAAGATGCGAATGCAACAGCTTCTTCAGGTAACGCATTCTTCGTTGCAAATAACATTGCTCCGGTATACCCGATGTATGTTCGTGACACAGATAAGAATATAATGTTGAATAACGGTCGTAAAGTATACGATTATGGAGACGGGCAGAGCACTAAGAACTCACGTTCTTTCATGTCAATTGCTAATCCGGCCGGCGACTTGACCTATAATAAAACAGAATATTTAATGGATGTAATCAATGTAAACTGGTTTGCAGAGATTAATCCGATAAAAGGTTTGAATGTATCAGCCCGTTTCGGTCTGAATGTAGACAATACTCGTTACAATGACTTGGGTAACGCCTATATGGGACAGAGTGCTTCTTATGGCGGTACAGCTTATCAAGCTGCGATGCGTACATATGGTTTCGACCAACAATACGTAGCCAACTATCAATTCGCACTCAAAGATGTCCACCATTTTGATATTACTGCGGGTTACGACGGATATACTTATGAATACACCGAATTATACGGTAACGCACAAAATCTGTATAATCCGGAAAGCTTCTATCTGAGTAATGCAATTGATAATTTCTCTGCAGGCGGTAAAAAAGACACTTATTCTACAAAAGGTTTCTTCGGACGTGTGAACTATTCATATAACGATACTTATTTCGGTAACATTTCTTATCGTCGTGATGCTTCATCACGTTTCTCTCCCGATAACCGTTGGGGTAATTTCTGGGCTGCAAGTGCCGCATGGATGATCAGCCGGGAAGATTTTATGCAAGATATTGCATGGATCAACATGTTGAAGTTGAAAGCATCTTTCGGACAACAAGGTAATGATGACATATTATACCCCGGAGTTGACCTTGACAAGAACTACTATCCCTGGATGGATCAATATAAAATGACGGGTGCCAATGGTATCTTTGCCGACGGAACTTTGTCTTATAAAGGTAATCCGGATCTGACTTGGGAAACTTCTACATCTTACAACATCGGTGTTGATTTTGCTTTGTTCGACAACACATTGAATGGTACTATTGAGTATTTCGGACGTAAATCGGATGATATGCTTTACAACAGACCGACAGCGGGTAGCTTAGGCTATACGGCAATTCCGATGAATGTAGGTTCTATGACAAACTCCGGTGTTGAAATCGATTTGAATTACCAGATTCTAAACAATTCCAAATTTAACTGGAATGTAAATCTGAATGCAACTTTCGTTCAAAACAAAATCAACAAGTTGCATCCTGACTTAAATGGTAAGATGATTGACGACACTCGTATCTACGAAGAGGGAGAATCAATGTACCGTATGTATCTGGTTGATTATGCCGGAGTTGATCCTGAGACCGGTGAAGCGCTATATTGGGCGGAGGATGGTGACGGTAACCGTATCAAGACTCCCAACTATACTACTGCCGAAGGTTATAAAGTAGCAACAGACGATATGATGCCTACTGTATATGGTGGTTTGGGAACTACATTTGAGGCCTATGGATTCGATGCATCTATCCAGTTATCTTACCAGTTGGGGGGTAAAATTTATGATTCCGGTTACAGACGTATGATGCATGGCGGTTCATCCAGCTTTGCCGGACAAAACTGGCATAAAGATATCTACAACGCATGGACACCGGAAAACACCAATACCAATATTCCGCGTTTAAATGCAAGCGATCAATATACGAACTCCACTTCTACACGTTGGTTGACAAACTCAAATTATCTCAGCATCAATAATATTACGGTAGGTTACACACTGCCCAAAACTTTAGTTCAAAAGATAATGCTCGAGAAAGTACGTGTATACTTTACAGCCGACAATGTGGGTTTGATTTCTGCACGCAAAGGTCTTGACCCTCGTCAGAGTTATATTTCTGCCACTACAGCACTTTATACTCCGATACGTACAATTTCCGGTGGTATCAGTCTTACATTTTAATTGATTAATAAATAGGAATTTGAATATGAAAACAAAATATATTTTCGCTTCCCTCTTGGTCGCATCTCTTACCTTTGCCGGTTGCGAGGACATGGATACACTTCCGGAAGGTAGCACTGTAACCTCTTCGCAAAAAGAAGAAATTGGCCAACAGGACCCTACTAAGATTGCGGCTCGTGTAAATGCTATTTTTGCACAATTCAACCAATATATGCCCAATGCAGGTGCGTTAAACGCAGAACGCCATAATGACATAGGTTATCCAAGTGTCATGTTGTTTACTGATACAAACGGTAATGACGTGGTAAGCGATAATAACGGTTATAACTGGGCAGGAAGTGATTTGGACTATACAGACCGTTCACAAACCTCATTAGAGTGTCAGATGGTATGGAACGATATGTACTCTATCGTTTATGCCTCTAATAATGTTATCAGCGGTATCGACCCTCAAGTAGAAGATCCGACAGAACAATACTATCTTGCTCAGGGATTAGGCGCACGCGCTTTTGCATATTGGGTTATGGCCCAACTTTATCAGTTCAATTATAAAGGTAATGAAACCAAACCGTGCGTACCGTTAATTACAGAAAAGAACATGGAAGAAGCTGCCACAAAGGGATGTCCTCGCGCAACCGTTCAGGATGTTTATACACAAATCACTACCGATTTGGCCTCTGCCATTGACTTACTGACTAAGTCTAAAGTAAAACGTACCGACAAACGTTACATCAGCTTAGCCGTTGCATATGGTTTAAGTGCCCGCGTTAATTTGACTATGCACGAATATGGAGCTGCGGCAACAGCTGCAGACAATGCCATCAAAGCAGCGGCAACAGAAGGACTGGCTCCCAGCAAGTATACTGAAAAAGACAACCAGAAAATCCTCGCTCCTGCTTTTTGGAGTTCGGATGAGCAAAACTGGATGTGGGGAATCATTGTTAGCGAAACAGACCGTGTTGTAACTTCGGGTATCGTAAACTGGCCTTCACACATGGGTTCCATGAGTTATGGATATGCCAATTATTCCGGCGGACGACAGATTAACAAAGAGCTTTATGAGGCAATTCCTAACAGCGATGCCAGAAAAGGTTGGTGGTTAGGTGCTGACTTGAAATCCAATAACCTTACAGAAGATCAACAGGCCATGATGACTGATTATGGATACGGAGCTTACACACAAGTTAAGTTTGCACCTTATAAGAATGAGTTGGAAACATCTGTAAACGCCAATGACATACCTCTGATGCGTATCGAAGAAATGTATCTGATAAAAGCAGAGGGGGAAGCAATGTCCGGACAAGACGGTAAAACGACATTGGTTAACTTCGTTAAGAATTATCGCGACCCGAGCTATAGCCCCGGTACGGATATACAGGAAGAAGTATTCAAACAACGTCGTATCGAACTTTGGGGCGAAGGTTTAAACTGGTTTGACTTGATGCGTTTGAACAAAGGTGTTGACCGTCGCGGGGCCGGATATCCCAATAGTGAAATGATATTCAAAATCGAGCCTACCGACAATGTATTGTTATGGCCTATTCCGGAAGTTGAACTCCAATCCAACCAAGCGTTGAGCGAAGCAGACCAAAATACTCCGGGAAATACTCCCAAACCCGTTGCAGATAACAAATAATAGTATTATATCTAACAATCGAATCATATGAAACTAAATAAATACATATTAGGCTTATTGATAGCTCCCGCCTTTGCTCTTGCAGGTTGCAGCGATTATGAAGATACCGAAATCGCAAGCCCGCAAGCTGATGAAAACGCAATAGGCGCCAACTTTTCAGCGGCTTCAACTCCCGTTGTAATGCACCCGGATAAGACTTCTTTCACACTCACTTTAAACCGCGTGAATACCAAAGGGGCGGTTTCCGTTCCGGTCACCGTTGCTTCATGCGACGAAGTATCCACCGGGGTTAAATTCTGTGACCAACCAACTGCATTTTCATTTGCTGACGGTGAAGCGACAGCCAAAATAACACTTAATGTCAACGCAGCTTGTTTATTCCAAAAAACTTATAAGATGGCATTGACCATTGGTGAAAAGAAAGACCATCTCTATGCTCCGGGTACGACCTCTACCATTGTTTCATTCACTAAAGATTATACATGGCAAACACTCGGGCAACCGGTGATTTTGGAAGATGGAAATGGTTGGGTAGGTTCCGGTGCCGGTATTCTCGCTCCTGTGGAATGGGCTTCCGACTACAAGAATGACAACGGAAACATGTTATTCAGAATTAAAGCCCTGTATGCCTATGCCGGCAAAGGAAGTGATGCAACGACCGGTCACCTGCAGTTCTTCCTTGATGAAAATTATGCTCCGGTAACAGAACGGTTCTCAACAAATGGTTACGACCCTGCAAATATCAACACCGGTATCCAGCAAAACAAACCAACAGACCCTGAAGAAGAACAAGAAGAAGCAGATAAAATCTACTATAAGCTTGACTTCACAGGTGTAACCGGCGGAACATACACAGAAGAGACAGAAGACGGTGAAACAATTGAAGTTCTGACTACTCCCTATGAATTCTCTTACAGAGTATTCTACACTCCCGAGGTAACAGTAACCTCTGTAAAAGCAACACTTGATTTTGACATTTTAAATGCTACAGAAGCTATCAAAGCAAAGCTGAAATAATAAGTCTTAAAGACTGACTATAAAAAAGGTTGCAAGTAGAAGACCGACTTCTTTCTTGCAACCTTTTTCAATATCCCGAGTTTTCAAGTTTCTTACTTAATCATCCCCAAATACCCTTCCTTAATTATATCCACCAATATCGGCTTCATTCCGCTAACAAAACACTCCACGGCAATCACCATCAGAATCAGCCCCATCAGACGCATCATCACATTATTACCGGTCTCACCCAATAAATTAACCAAACGGGTGGAAGCTCTCAATATCAAGAATGTAAGAAAATAAATAAGGGCAATAGTACCTATAAGCACCCCTTTCATCTCAAAAGAATGTGCATCTTGCATCAGTACAATCGCATTGGCAATAGCACCCGGACCGCACAACATCGGGATACCTAAAGGAGTAATTGAAATATCATCCGCATAGGTCTTAATTTCTTCGTCTTTTAACTTCATCGGCGTATAGCGTGCCTGCAACATATCAAATCCAATCTTAAAAATGATAACGCCACCCGCTATTCGGAAACCATTCGTCGAGATACCGAAAAATTTGAAAAGGAATTGTCCGGCGAAGACAAAGACCATTAAAGTTATAAACGAGACCAGTGTGGCACGGCTGACGATAGAACGGCGTTCTTTCTCCGTCATTCCCTGTGTCATCGTCAAAAAGACAGGCATCGTACCTAAAGGATTCGTCAACGTAAAGAAGGAAGTGAAACACAACAATGCAAAAGGAATGAGAGTTTCCATAATGGTAGTTTTATACGGTTATCATTAAAAGCAAAAGTACAACTAATCTCCCAATGTCACAATAAATCCAACAACTCTTTCAAATCCGTAATCTGATAGGTAGGAGTAAAAGGCAAATCCGTACGTCCGGACAGATTATAAAACACCTGATGCATTCCCACGCCGGCAGCTCCTGCAATATCATTTTCCCAACTATCTCCAATCATCAGCGAATCATTCAGTTCGGACTGGGTTGCCGAAAGAGCAAAATGAAAAATCTCCGGCCAGGGTTTCAGGATTCCGATATCATCGGAAAGAACCACCTTCCTGAAATATTTATCAATGTCCGACGAACGCATTTTATGGAACTGGAGTTCTTTAAATCCGTTTGAAAGAATATACAAATTATATTTCGCCGAAAGATATTCCAACACTTCACGCGCGTGAGGCATCAACTTGCTTTTGGTAGGAATCGTTGCGAGAGCATCTTTTTCGTATGCTTCTGCCAAAGCGGAGTCACCTGCTCCCACAGCCTCCAATGGATAGAGATAGCGCTGGCGGTTTAGCTCTTCTTTCGTCACTTTACCATCGGCATACTCTGCCCATAACTCCAGATTACGACGCTGATAGAGTGAATAATAATGCTCGAAAGAGTCAAAGAAACGGTCGTAATCATACTTCCGGTACATTTCTTCGTATGTATCACGAGCATTGGCAGAGAACGCCCAAAGCGTATCGTCCAAATCGAAAAAAAGATTTTTATAAGGCATAAAGAGAATACTAAAAAGGCTGTTTCAAAAGCAAGCCGACAAACGCTCTTTTGAAACAGCCCCATCAATTATCAATCAAGTAACTATTTCACTTGAATTACCAAATACTTGGAAACACTCCAGAACTCTTTCGGGTTGGTAATCTTCAAAGTCAGCTGACCCTTATCATCTTTCTCCAAGGCATAAGAACCGGTAGGATGAGTAGTCAGGATATCAGCATCCTTAGAATACAATTTGATTTCTTTAGTGGTACGAATATCAACCTGAGTAAAATAATCCTTATTGACATCGCCGTCTTTCAAAACCGAACCCTTCTTGAACAGACCGGAGCCGCTCAAAATCTTCTGATCTTTCAATTCTTTCTTCGTTCCGAATACAAACCAAGCGGTATTGAGCGCCTTATCCTGTTCTGCCACAGTCTTAGCTTTTGCCTCATTTTCAGCAGTCAGCTCACTCTTAACAGCATTCAAATCTGTTACGGCAGCATCCAGTTCCTGAATACGGATATTCTTGGAAGCCAATTCAGCCTGCAGTTCCTCAATACGCTGAGTTTTCGCATTCAACTCCTGCGTCAAAGATTCAACAGCTTTCTTCAATTGAGAAGAATTGTTTTTGCTACTTTTCAGCATAGACTGCAATTTCGCAATCTGCTGTTTGTTTTCTTCCATCTGCTTGCGAATGAATTCAATATCAGAGGCTATCTGCTGTTTTGCATTCAGAGAACCCTCTGCAACCGCACCACGCTGCAAGTCCACACGGCTCTCTGCCGCATTGATTTGGCGAAATCCTTCCGAAATATCATTGAAAGTACCCATCATCTCATCCAATTCAGCATTACGCTGAGTCAATTCCATCAAAAGAGAATCGTTTTCAGCTTTCAACTGGTCTTTGCTACCGCCAGAGAAGCTATCACATGAAGCCATAACGGCCGCACATACAATTAAAACAGCTAACTTTTTCATACGCTTTTGTTTTACGTTTTGTTAATGAAGTTATTTAATCGTCTATTCCTGCTACTACAATCACTATCTCACCACGCGGTTCGTTGGCGGTGAAATGTTCTATCAATTCGGTGAGAGTACCGCGTACCGTTTCCTCGTGTATCTTAGATATTTCACGAGAGACGGATGCCTGCCGCTCCGCACCAAAATATTCCGCAAACTGCGTCAGCGCTTTTACCAAACGGTGGGGGGATTCATAAAAGACCATTGTCCGGCGTTCTTCCGCCAGCCCTTTCAGCCGTGTCATCCTACCTTTTTTCTGAGGGAGAAAGCCCTCAAAGCAGAACTTCTCGTTAGGTAATCCTGAAGCCACCAATGCCGGAACGAAGGCTGTAGCCCCCGGCAGGCATTGCACTTCAATACCGTTGCGGACACATTCGCGAACTACCAGAAAACCCGGATCGGAGATTCCCGGAGTACCCGCATCCGATATCAGCGCTACGGTCTCACCGCCCTTTATTCTATTTACAACACTTTCTACCGTTTTATGTTCATTAAATTTATGGTGAGACTGCATCGCATTCTTTATCTCAAAATGCTTCAGTAATATTCCGGAAGTCCGTGTATCTTCGGCCAGCACCAAATCCGCTTCTTTCAGAATGCGAATCGCACGGAAAGTCATATCTTCCAAATTTCCTACCGGTGTAGGCACCACATAAAGTTTTCCCATATCCGCTACTTTTTAACTGAAATACTTCTTGAGAAGTTCCACAAAATCCGCCGTCGCCTCATTCTCCTCGTCCGGCCGAACCGTTGATATAAAAACAGCCATCGCCTCATCCAAAGAAGAAGCCTCGCCCAACCGGCGTACCACTTCATTCATACGCGCCGTATCCCCGCTAAACAGTTCGCGGGTAAAGCGGAACGAATCATTCAGGCTGATAGCGTGGCGTAAGTCCTTAGCCGGTTTAATACGTTCGGCCAAAATCGGCGAAGCGGGAGCTGCGATATCCGAAACGGGAGCCGTTTCAACCGGGGTTTCTGCCACAGGTTCGGAAACAACGTCCGATTCGGTCATGCCCTGCACGGTATCAGGAGCGGTCTGTTCCGCCGGAGTTATCACAAAAGCGGCATCCAGCAATTTGGTCAGCGCATCCAGCCGTTCCTGCATTTGATGGATATTCCTTTTGGCAACTATCTTCAACACAGGATTTGCATCGGCGGATATCGACTGCATCAAACATTTCAATTCCTGAACATCCAGTTCTATATCATTCAATAATGCTTGCATATCCTTCTCCCGTCCGTATTAATGGTACAAATGTAGAAATAAATAATGAAAAAATACCTGGAAGCAAACAAAATCATTACTTTTGCGACTGAATATAACACTTAAAAACATGGTATTATTCTCGGAAGACCACATACAGGAAACCAAACGCAGAGGGAGAATCGAAGTGATATGCGGCTCTATGTTCTCCGGCAAGACTGAAGAGCTTATACGCCGTTTGAAACGTGCCAAGTTCGCCAAACAACGTGTCGAAATATATAAACCTGCAATAGACACGCGCTACTCGGAAGCAGATGTCGTATCGCACGACAGCCACACCATATCTTCCACTCCGATAGACTCATCGGCAAGTATTCTGTTATTCACGTCCGAGATAGACGTAGTGGGCATTGATGAAGCGCAATTCTTTGACGAGGGTCTGATCGATGTATGCAACCAGCTTGCCAACAACGGTATACGTGTCATCGTAGCCGGACTGGACATGGACTTCCGCGGCAACCCTTTCGGGCCCATGCCGGGACTGTGCGCCATTGCGGACGAGGTGTCCAAAGTACATGCCATTTGTGTAAAATGCGGCCAACTCGCCTCATTCTCCCACCGTACCGTGAAAAACGACAAGCAAGTACTGCTGGGTGAAACAGCCGAATACGAGCCTTTGTGCCGCGAGTGCTATTTACAAGCGATAAAGGAAGACCGGCAAGCAGCAAGCGATTAGTAAATTAACACAGAAGTCTATGGAACGTAAAAAGATTACATTCGACAGTTTTATCCGCGGTGTCATTTTAGGAGTTATCATTATCGGCATATTGATGCTTCTGAAGCGTTTAAGCAGCGTTCTATTGCCTTTCTTTATCGCCTGGCTTATTGCCTATCTGATATATCCGCTGGTCACATTCTTCCAGTACAGGCTAAAGTTAAAGAACAGGATCGTATCCATATTCTGCGCATTATTGGCGCTCCTGATTGTAGGTGCCGGAGCTTTCTATCTGTTAGTCCCCCCCATGATACAGGAGTGCGGCAGAGTACAGGCCTTATTGGTTCAATACTTTTCGCACGGAACATACAACAGCAATGTGCCAACCTCTCTTTCCGAATTCTTACGGGATAATATCGATGTCAAATTCATAACCGAACTATTCAATAAAGAGAACCTGCTGGATGCGCTCAAAGAGGCCGTTCCCCGTCTATGGTCTTTACTATCGGATTCCATCGACCTATTATTCAGCGTATTCACGATATTCATCATTTTGCTATACATCATCTTCATTTTATTGGACTATGAAAGTATCGCTGAAGGCTGGACACATCTCGTGCCCCTGAAATACCGTTCTTTCGTAGTGGGCATACTGAACGACGTAAAAGTAGGTATGAACAGATACTTCCGCGGGCAAGCATTCGTAGCTTTATGCGTCGGTATTTTATTCAGTATAGGCTTCCTCATCATAGACTTCCCGCTGGCCATAGGTCTCGGGCTGTTCATCGGAGCATTGAATATGGTGCCTTATCTTCAAATTATAGGTTTTGTTCCTACCATCATACTGGCAATCCTGAAAGCGTCCGACACGGGTGGGAATTTCTGGATAATCATCGCCTCGGCCATGGCGGTATTCATTGTAGTGCAAGCTATTCAAGACGGATTCATCGTACCGCGCGTCATGGGAAAAATTACCGGACTAAATCCCGCTATCATTCTATTGTCACTTTCTATATGGGGCTCATTAATGGGGATGTTGGGAATGATTATCGCGCTCCCGCTTACAACGTTAATGCTTTCCTATTACCAACGTTTCATTATCAACAGAGAAAATATTCATAAGACAGAACCATCTGATAATCAAACATAAGAAAACAAACAGCAAGAATAATGCAAACTTTTTTCGTCACAAGCCTTGCATATTCAATAAAAGTGCCTATCTTTGCACCCGCTTAACAGCAATAAGGATTGATTCGCTAGCTCAGCAGGTAGAGCACAACACTTTTAATGTTGGGGTCTTGGGTTCGAGCCCCAAGCGGATCACCAAAGAGGAAGCTACCACATGGCTTCCTCTTTTTTTATCACATACCGATAACAAATCCGTCCTACGGAACGAATAAATCCGCCTCACGAGCCAAATTATTTCATCCCGCGGGAGGATTTATTTCGTCCCGCAAGACGAAATTATTCAGCTCACGGGACAAAACCAGCCGCCATTAACAAAGCTTTGTCCGTTACTATATTCCCTTCTTTATGACCGGAAGTCCAAATCCGCCCCGAATTAAAGACAGCACTTTCGGCTTCCCTTTCCGTGCTTTCCGGTAGACGGCACGAGAAACATGCAATGTCTCCACCTTACCATTATCAAAGGCAACTTCCAGATAATATTCATAGCGCATGCCATCGGACACATAGCGGTGTTTTCCTACCCTACGCCTTTTTTCATGCTGCTCCATACGTTTATCGAGTACGGTTACTGTTACCTCATGCTCGGAAGCGGCATCCGCCGACAGGTAGTTGCCGGCAAGGAACAATACATAGCAGACGGAACCTACGCACACCAAATGGCAGAGCACATTCACAATTCTGTTCTCCATGGTCGTCAGCCATATCCATTTCCGGTAGAGAGGAAGCGTCAGCATGCCCGCCGCCAATGCTACGCCAACGGGTATCCACCAGGCTGCCAACGTTTTCTCGGAAATCACATATCCCATAGCGCCCGAAAACAACACAACCAAGACAACAAAAATGCGTAATATTTTAATAAACAGAGTTCCCATCGCTTCAATTTGTATTTTCCTGCAAATATAAAAATAAAAGCGACATAACAAATTCTCCCGTACCGCATTCCGCATGAACTAACTTACCCGACGGAACGTTATAACCATACTAACTTAAAGAAGCAACCATCATGGAAAAAAACTTGATTCATAGTAATGAATTGCATTTCATTGACAAGAAACGCATTCACCGGGCAGTAGAGCAGCTGGTTGAGTCATTGGAGCTGGCCGCAGGGTCCACAACAGGATTCAATCTGTATGCAGTAGTAGAGAGCTATTTCACCGACTTGGACAAACGAAGGGAAATAAACCGTTTGCTCCATCTTGAGCAAAATATTTGCGAAGAAGTGGAAGAAGAACTCGGAGTATACGAAATGTAAAACAATGTATGTACATCGATACAAAAAGGAAGCTGCATCAAAAAATGCAGCTTCCTTTTTGTATCATATTTCTTCCGTATTCGGATTCCTTATCAATCCTTTGCCTGATGTACCGTCAACTGCGGGAACGGGAAACCGATTCCTTCCTCGTTGAATACAGTATAAATGGTCTTGTTCATATCAAAATAAACTCCCCAGTAATCACTGCTCTTCACCCAAACACGGATAACGACGTTCACGCTGCTGGCATCCAAAGCATGCAGGGCCACAAAAGGTTCCGGAGTATCCAATACGCGGCTGTCTGCCGCAAGTACACGGCGCACGGTGCTTTCCACCTTGTCGTAATTCTCGCCGTACTCCACACCGATAATCCATTCCACGCGACGGGTGTCTTCCCGACTGTAATTAGTCACGGTTCCACTGCTTAAAGCGCCGTTGGGAATATAAATCACCTTATTGTCGGACGTAGTAAGGATGGTATGGAATATCTGGATTTCGCGCACCGTACCGGATACACCCTGACTTTCAATCCAGTCGCCCACCTTGAACGGACGGAATAACAAAACGATAAGTCCGCCGGCAAAATTCTGCAGATTACCGGACAGCGCCATACCTATCGCCACACCGGCAGACGCCAGCAAAGCGGCAAACGAAGTCGTCTCGACCCCCAACTTACCGATAACGGCTATAATCAGCAGAATTGTCAGCAGTATGTTCACAAGGCTCTTGACGAAACTCTGAATACTTGCATCGATATTCCGCTTCACAAGAAGTTTGGACACCAGCTTTTTGATGAAAGAAATAAGGAAACGTCCCACCACAAAGATGATAGCCGCTCCTATGATACGGCCGCCGGCTCCCACTCCCCAGTCTATCAGTTGTTGCATAAAAATCTGAAGTTTGCTGAAGCCCTCTTCAGAAGCCTGGGCGGCAAACACCGCCATTAATAAAGATGATAACATAATGATTTATAGTTTATAAATTACTGAATGCAAAATTAACAAATAAATCTATTTTCCGTTCACATTATTTGTACCTTTCGGCCAAAAGAGATACTTTTGCACCCGATTTCAACTAAGGGGTGCCCTAATATGACGGGCTGAGAACATACCCATTGACCTGATCCGGGTAGTGCCGGCGGAGGGAAAAGAAGAAAAGTTCCCCTTTTCTGTATTCATCTTTAATAGTTTAAATTGCAAATGAGAAAGTATGCAATGGCGGCATGTCTGTTTATGGCAGCGCTGAATGTCTGTGCACAGACAAAGGAAAAAGACAGTCTGCGAGTGATAGACTTGCAGGAGGTAGAGATTATCTCCACACGTGCCACAGGAACCACTCCGGTGGCGTTTACCAACATCAACAAAGAACAACTTAAAAAGCAGAACTTCGGTCAGGACTTGCCGTATCTGTTGAGCATGACACCTTCCGCCATCACCACCAGCGATGCCGGAGCCGGTATCGGCTACACTACGTTAAGAGTTCGCGGCACAGACGGAACCCGCATCAACGTCACCGCCAACGGCATTCCCATCAACGATGCCGAAAGCCATAATGTATTCTGGGTGAACCTGCCCGACTTCGCATCGTCCGTCAAAGACATGCAGATACAACGCGGCGCAGGAACTTCCACCAATGGTGCGGGAGCTTTCGGAGCCAGCATCAACATGCAGACCGGAGACTTCTCGCTGAAACCGTATGCCGAGCTGAACGGTTCGTACGGCTCGTTCAATACGCACAAAGAAACGGTAAAAGCGGGTACGGGACTTATCAACGGGCATTGGTCTTTCGACGCCCGCCTGTCCAATATCAGTTCGGACGGATACATCGACCGCGCATCGGTCGGGCTGAACTCTTACTACCTGCAAGGCGGGTATTACAACGACAACACCTCCGTCAAACTGATAACGTTCGGCGGTAAAGAACGCACTTACCATGCCTGGAATTACGCCAGCAAAGAAGAAATGGAAAAATACGGCCGCCGCTACAACTCCTGCGGGTATATGTACACCGACGACAACGGCATAGACCACTTCTACGAAGACCAGACAGACAACTACGTACAGAAGAATTATCAGCTGCTTTTCAACCACAACTTCACTTCCGCCTGGAATGTAAACGCAGGTCTGCACTACACCAAAGGAGACGGCTACTATCAAGAGTACAAAGACGGACGCGAGCTGGTGGAATACGGTCTGCTTCCGTACGAACACGACGGTGAAACCGTAAACGAGAGCGACCTTATCCGCAAAAAAGCAATGGACAACCGCTTCGGCGGCGGTATCTTCTCCGTTAATTATAAGGGTGACCGCCTTCACGCATCTCTCGGCGGCGGGCTGAACCGCTATGACGGCGACCACTTCGGCAAAGTGTTGTGGGTGAAGAACTACATCGGCAACCTCGACCCCGACAAAGACTACTACCGCAACAATGCCACCAAGAATGACGGTAACCTCTACCTGAAAGCCGACTACGAGTTGTGCAACGGTCTCAATGTCTATGCGGATTTGCAGTACCGCCACATCTCTTATAAGATGTACGGACAGAACGACAAGTGGAACAGCGTTACCAATGACGACTTGCAGCAACTCGCCATTCACGAGAAGTTCGACTTCTTCAATCCCAAAGCCGGACTGTCGTGGCAGCTCAACCGTAACAACCGGATATACGGTTCGTTCAGCGTAGCCCACAAAGAGCCGACGCGCAACAACTATACGGACGGCAAGTTCACCGAGCATCCCAAAGCAGAGCGTTTGTTCGACTACGAGCTGGGTTACACCTTTGCCGATTCATGGCTGACATTCGGTGCCAACCTATACTACATGGATTACAAAGACCAGTTGGTACTGACCGGCGAACTGAATGAAATCGGTGAAGCCGTAGCCGCCAATGTGCCCGACAGCTATCGCATGGGTATCGAACTGATGGCAGGCTTAAAGCTGCCTTGCGGCTTCCAATGGGACATCAACGCCACTTTGAGCCGTAACCGCGTAGAGAACTTCACCGAAACCCTTTACGAGAACGAAGACCCGGCGGGCGAAAAGTGGAGCACCTATCTGGGCGACACTCACATCGCCTTCTCTCCCGACTTCCTGCTGAACAACCGCTTCGGCTATACTTACAAAGGCTTTGAAGCATCTTTGCAATCACAATACGTCAGCAAGCAATACATGAGCAACCTGGACTGTAAAGACCACATTCTGGATGCCTATTTCGTCAGCAACCTGAACTTATCATACACGTTTACGTTACCCAAAATAAAGTCGGTAACCATAGGCTGTACCGTCTACAACCTCTTCAATGAAGAGTACGAAAACAATGGCTACGCAGGCAGCGGTTTCTATTACGAGGACGGGCAGAAAGTACGCTACAATTATGCAGGATATGCGGCGCAGGCCGGTACCAATGTATTAGGACATATCTCTTTGCGTTTCTGAACTTGATTATGGAGCAGACACTCGAAATTATCGGAACACTTGTCGGACTTCTCTACCTCTGGCTGGAATATCGGGCAAGCATCTATCTTTGGATAGCGGGCATCATCATGCCCGCCATCTACATCTTCGTGTACTACAACGCGGGTCTGTACGCGGATTTCGGCATCAACATCTACTATCTCGGAGCCGCCATATACGGCTGGACGATGTGGAAGTACGGAGCATTCCTGCGGCGTACCATCCTGAAAAGAAAAGCCTCGGAAGCGGAAAACCGGCAACAGGAGTTACCCATCACCCGCATGCCGCTGCGGTATCTGCTACCGCTCGTTACGGTATTTGCCGTCACTCTTGCGGGCATTGCCTGGATACTTATCAACTTTACAGACAGCAATGTTCCGTGGCTTGACTCCTTTACCACCGCGCTCAGCATTGTCGGCATGTGGATGCTGGCGCGCAAATACGTGGAGCAATGGTGGGCATGGATAGGCGTAGACGCTGTAAGCACAGGTCTGTACATTTATAAAGGACTTGATTTTACCGCCGCACTATACGGCCTTTACACAATAATCGCTATCTTTGGCTACTTCAAATGGAAGAAGATGATGAAGCAAGAGGCTGATTTATGATTTATAAATTCCGATTTATCAATTATCGACTATGAAAGTGGATGCTGTAGTTTTAGCCAACGGAGAATACCCTGCCGCCGCCCCGCCTTTACAAATATTGGCGGACGCTCCCTACGTAATCTGTTGTGACGGCGGCGCGGACGAATATATCCGGAACGGACATATCCCCAATCTTATTATAGGTGACGGCGACTCCATCAGCGAGGAGAATCGCAAGAAGTACGGATATCTGCTCCACCGCATTTCCGAACAAGATACGAATGACCAGACGAAAGCCGTCAACTATCTGTTGTCACAGGGCAAACGCCGGATAGCCATCGTAGGCGCCACCGGCAAACGCGAAGACCACACTTTGGGAAACATCAGCCTGCTCATGGACTATATGCGTGCAGGAGCCGATGTTCGTACCTATACAGACCATGGCGTCTTTATCCCTTGCCGGGACACACATACCTTTGCCTGCCGGCCGGGGCAGCAAGTATCCATCATCAACTTCAATGCCCGCAACCTGCATGGGCTTGGTTTGGTATATCCTCTCAGCGACTTCACCAACTGGTGGCAGGGCACTCTCAACGAATGTACCGGGACAGAATTTACGATTGAGGCTGAAGGGGAGTATTTGGTCTTTTTGAATTTCCCTCAGCCACTTCCACAAAGTACACGCTGATACAAATCATGGCAATGGCGACGGCCTGCGTCCAACTGAACCGGTCTTGTCCCAAAGCAAGGGAGACAACCGTGGTCACTACCAATATCAGATAACTGTAAATAGCGACAACGGTAGTCTTCAGGTACTTCAATCCGATAGGAACCAGAAAATAGCTGAGATAAGTAGGGAAAATAAGCACAAATGCAAGTACCGCCCATGCCGTCCAGTGCCACTCGCCTCTCCAGGCATCTGCAAACATCGGCGCATCCCACCCCATCACGGATGAAACGATTATTCCGGAAACAGCCGCACCGCCAAAGATGTATTTCATCATCGTCACTACTCCTACCTTCTCCAACAACTTCTTGCTCACAATCAGGTAAATCGCAAAAACAAACGAGCTAATCATACAAAGCAGATTGCCGGTGAACGCATCGTGTGCCAAATCATCGCTGCCCTGCGTCAGGATACACAGCATCGCACCGCCAAAACCCAAAGCGATACCGATAATCTTCATCACCGTAGCTTTCTCATGCAGAAAGAATACCGAAATAAGAAACACCCAGATAGGCTGCATCGAATTGAATATGGCACTCGACACCGGAGTGGTTTTGCTGATGCCCAGCAGATAGCAGAACATAAATCCGTAAAGCCCGAACGCTCCCAGGCAGAACAGCATGAGACGTTGCTTTTTTGTAACCGCCGCTTCTTTTATGAAGCATCCCGTCACCCAAAAAGCCACCGCCGCAAACACGCACCGTATGGTGACATCCGTTAAAGCTCCCAACCACAAAGGCAACAAATACTTCAATCCGTTCATGTTCAGACCCGCCATGACACGGGATGCAACCATACTGAGATTGGCTTCCAGCTTTTTATCTTTCATGAGACTATCTACATTGAGTTTGAGGTATTGAGAACGTACGGTATCGGAAAATGTTCGGAAACAAGCGGAGCCTTATCCTAAACAATTCATAACTTTACAACGTTTTAAGGGAAACAGGAGACTGAAAAATGAAAGAAACAGAACCGAAGCAAACGTCACAACCCGCCAAACAGGTACTCGTGTTCTCCACCCGCTTACGCCAAGACATTCAAACCGCCTGCCGGCAACTGGAGAACGGAGAAGGACAAGAAAATATAACCATCAATAAGGAGGCTGAGTCATGGTTAAACAAATAAATTGGTCGCCACTCGCCAAAGAAGAGTTCAGAAATCTGTTGCTGTCCTCCCTGCAAAAGCACGGGAATAAAGAGCAGGGAAAGGTCATATATTCGCTCTTTCAAAATGCGCTCCACCGCATTACTCTAAATCCTTTTATCGGACAAGCCACGGAAGCGGATAATATACGATATATCACTCCCCACCCCGACTATACGCTATTCTACCGCCACAGCCTTCTGAAAATAGAAGTACTGGTGCTTTGGAACAACAGCCACAAAGCCGGAAAGATAAAGACCATTCTTAAAGAAAACCCAAAGTGTTAAAAACGAGTATTAGTTCTCATCCCGTCATTTAGAGGAACCTTGCGGCGAAGAATTCCCTCTCTTGTATGCAAGGAGAAGGGATTCTTCACTTCGTTCCGAATGACGGGATGAGAACTAATACTCGTTTTGGCGTATCACCATCTTATTAGAAAGAGTGAGTAATCAGATACTCATCAAATAACGCTTGAAGTCCGCAAAGTCTTTCGACATGGGCAGGCTTTTCTTTTCGCCACGCATAAAGGCTTGCAGCTTCTCCGGTATCCGCACCGCTTCACCGATAATATTCTCCACCGTGTCTTTGAATTTGGCAGGGTGAGCCGTCTCCAGGAAGACTCCCGTCTCGCCCGGTTGCAAGCCTTCTTGCAATGCACGGAAACCGCATGCGCCATGAGGATCGAGCAAATAACGCTCATTCTTCCAAACATCTTTCATGGTTTCGGCAATCTGTTCGTCCGTATAAGTAGCGCCGCTTATCTCTGCCGAGATAGCCGCATGGCTACCGCCATAGAGGTCGAGGACACGCGCAAAGTTGCTCGGGTCGCCCACATCCATGGCATTGGCAATCGTAGCGATACTGGGGCGCGGCGTATAAACACCCGTCTGCAAATATTGATAGAATATGTCGTTACGGTTATTGGATGCTATGAAACGCTTCACCGGCAGTCCCATACGTTTGCCGAACAAACCTGCCGTTATATTACCGAAGTTACCGCTTGGCACGCAGATTACGGCATCAGCGGCCTTTCCCGCCCGCTTCAACTGCGCATAAGCATAGAAATAGTAGAAAGCCTGCGGCAGGAAACGCGCCACATTAATGGAGTTGGCGCTGGTCAGTTGCAAACGGCTGTTAAGTTCCTTGTCCATGAAAGCCGCTTTCACCAATGCCTGACAGTCGTCGAACGTACCGTCCACTTCAAGAGCCGTGATATTCTTTCCCAGTGTAGTGAATTGCTTTTCCTGAATTTCACTGACCTTGCCTTTCGGATAAAGCACATAAACATGGATACCTTCCACGCCGAGGAAGCCATTGGCTACGGCACTGCCCGTATCGCCCGAGGTGGCAACCAGTACATTCACCTGCTTCTTACCCTCTTTTCTGATGAAATAGCCCAGCAAACGCGCCATAAAACGACCGCCTACATCCTTAAAGGCAAGTGTGGGTCCATGGAACAATTCGAGGGAGTAGATGTTTTCCGTCACCTTTACCAAAGGAACGTCGAAACTCAATGTATCATATACGATCTGCTTCAATGTGTCTGCCGGAACATCTTCGCCAAAGAAAGCATCCGCTACCCGATAAGCTATCTCCTGAAAACCGAGCGTATCGATGCTGTCGTAAAATTCCTGCGGCAACGGTTTGATGGTAAAGGGCATGAAAAGCCCTTTGTCTGCGGCAAGCCCTTTCACTACGGCTTCTTCGAGGGTAACGTCGGGGACTTGTTTGTTGGTACTGTAATATTTCATAACTCTTTCATAAATTCGTTTATAAACTCATCTTCTTTCATCAGGCCGTAGCTGCCGCTGCAAGCGGCAGCCTCATCGAAAGTCTGCACTTCGTCCGGTTCGATGCCCGGATACCAAATAAAGAAAGGTATCGGTTCGTTGGTGTGCGTACGCAGCTCGCAAGGAGTGGGATGGTCTGGTAAAACGGCTATTGCGACAGGCTCTTCCCAACCTTTCACTGCTTCATAGATAGGACCTACGGCACGGCTGTCCAAGTTCTCAATGGTCAGCATCTTCAAGGGAACATCTCCTTCGTGCCCGGCCTCATCGCTGGCCTCGATATGCAGATAAACGAAATCATCCGTTTTCAAGGCATCAAGGGCGGCAGCCACTTTATTCTCGTAGTTGGTATCGTACAGTCCGGTCGCACCTTCCACCGTCAGACGGCGCAGTCCGGCATAATAGCCGATACCGTTAATCAAGTCTACGGCAGAGATAACAGCGCCTTTCTTCACTTGAGGAAACTTATCCGAGAGTTTCTCCATCTGCGGACGATACCCCGGACTCCATGGCCAAATACTGTTAGCCGGGTCTTTACCTTCGGCCGCACGTTTCCTGTTCACGGGATGCTCTTTCAGCAGCTCCTGCGACCGCATGATTAAGTCGTTAATCAGGTCGGCGGTTTGCTGCGGGGTTAAATCGGCTTGTCCTTCGGGAACTGTGATACCCTCCGTACCGGGCATAGGCTTCACCAGCAACGGCCGATAGGGTTTCAGGGGAACATCATGCGGGGGAGTACAGTCTATCCGCTTGTCTCCGCCTTTTATTACCAGCAAATGCCGGTATTGCACACCTGTATGGAAGCGCACACGCTCACTGCCCAAATGCTCCTGCAGATATTTCACCAGTACATCGGCTTCTTCGGTCGTGATATGTCCCGCCGAATGATTCTTTATATCATCCCCTTCAATACAGATAATATTACAGCGCATCGCCATTTCACCCGGCTTCAGGTCTACTCCGATACTCGCCGCTTCCAACGGACCGCGTCCCTCGTATACTTTCGGCAAGTCATAGCCCAAAACAGACATATTGGCCACCTCGCTACCCGGATGAAAACCATCGGCAACAGTCTTCAGCCTGCCTACACGTCCCATCCCTGCGAGCTTATCCATATAGGGCGTTTTGGCAGCCTGCAACAAAGTCTTGTCTCCCAAAGACTTTACAGGCCAGTCGGCCATACCGTCGCCCAATATAATAATGTGTTTCATCTTTGTAAATGGAGAATTAAAGATGAAGAATGATGAATTAAAAATGATAAATTAAGAACCATCGCGCAGCCCGAATTCTTCATTCTTAATTCTTCGTTCTTCATTTAATTAAACGTTCGCAATACTCATAATATCGGCAAATACCCCCGCAGCCGTTACACCCGCACCGGCTCCATAACCCTGTATCATCATAGGATATTCCTTATAACGCTCTGTGGTCAGCAAGATAATGTTGTTGCTGCCTTCCAGACCGTAGAACGGATGGTTGACACCGACCTCCTGCAGTCCTACGGATGCCTTGCCGTTCTCCAGCTTGGCAACGAAACGCCAGTGCTTGTTTTCCGCTTCCAACACCTTGCGGCGTGCTTCAAAGCCGACGTCAAGGCTCGGCACTTTCTTCCAGAAGTCATCCAAAGAACCTTCAAAGAAGTCATCGGGTACAAAGAGGTTCTTTTCCACATCGCTTTGTTCGATGCGATAACCGGCTTCACGCGCCAGAATTACCAGTTTGCGGATTACATCCTTGCCGCTAAGGTCGATACGCGGGTCTGGTTCGGAATAACGTTCCTCCTGAGCCATCTTAATGGTCTTGCTGAAAGGAATATCCGCGCTTATCTTGTTGAAGATATAATTCAGCGTACCGCTCAGCACGGCTTCAATCTTCAGTATCTTGTCGCCGCTATGGATAAGGTCGTTAATGGTATTGATGATGGGCAGGCCTGCGCCGACGTTTGTCTCAAACAAATATTTCACACCGCGCTGGCGGGCTATCTGCTTCAACTCACGATAGTTTTCGTATTCCGAAGAAGCGGCAATCTTATTGGCGGCAACTACCGATACGTTGTGCATCAGAAGGTCTTTATACAGGGAAGCCACTCCCGCGCTCGCCGTACAATCCACGAATACGGAGTTAAAGATGTTCATGCCGATAATCTCGTCACGGAGCGTATCCAAAGAACTGTCCTTGCCTTTCTCCGCCAACTCTTCACGGAAGCGTCCCAAGTCAAAGCCCTCACGCCCGAACATGGCTTTGGACGCATCGGCAATGCCTACCACATTCAGTTGCAAACCGTTCTCCTGCATCAACTTCTGACGCTGGCTGTGAATCTGTTCTATCAAACTGCCGCCTACCGTGCCAACACCGCATATAAAGAGGTTCAACACCTGATATTCCGACAGGAAGAAAGAATCATGGATAACATTCAGGGACTTGCGCAGGGACTTGCTGTCCACCACAAATGAAATATTCGTTTCCGAAGCGCCCTGTGCACAGGCTATCACATTGATACCGTTACGTCCCAGCGTACCGAACAGCTTACCGGCAATACCCGGTGTATGCTTCATGTTCTCGCCAACGATAGCCACCGTAGCCAAATCCTTTTCCGCCTGTATGGGCGAAATCTCTCCCATCTCAATCTCTTTGGCGAACTCCTCGTTCAGCACTTCGCAAGCCAGGTCCGCATCCGCATTACGCACACCGATGGAAGTAGAGTTCTCCGAAGATGCCTGTGATACGAGGAACACGCTGATACCATTCTTTGCCAAAGCCTTGAAGATACGGTAGTTCACACCAATCACGCCCACCATACCGAGCCCCTGTACCGTTATCAGGCTCGTATCGTTAATGGACGAAATACCTTTAATGGCTTTGCTCTGCGGATTGGAAACCTCTTGTTTGATAACGGTTCCCGCTCCTTCGGGATTGAAAGTATTCTTTATTATAATAGGTATGTTCTTATGGCAAACCGGATAAATGGTAGGCGGATACACCACTTTAGCACCGAAGTTACAAAGCTCCGTAGCCTCTACATAGCTCAGCTCATTGATAGTGTAGGCAGTGGAAATCACACGCGGGTCGGCGGTCATGAAACCATCCACATCCGTCCAGATTTCCAGCGCATCGGCATCCAATGCCGC